>Ga0209777_10008527_pt1 | contig 11206 bp, 5 predicted proteins | sample FrelakmetHBP12HB_FD_187147 | JGI IMG/M metagenome (GOLD analysis project Ga0209777, IMG submission 187147) | Freshwater lake sediment microbial communities from the University of Notre Dame, USA, for methane emissions studies -HBP12 HB (SPAdes)... | ecosystem: Environmental > Aquatic >...
TGTTGCAGCGGCCCGCCATCGAGTGTTGTCTGCACTACACCGAAATCGGGGGCTGCGGTGGCTAGGGCGCGAAGGCGGTAGCGGCCGGCCCTGCGGATCACAAGGCGCAGCTCGACGGACCCGCCCTCCTGCGCCCGGCAGATAAGCTGTGCGGCGTGACTCCACAGCGGCCCGCCCCAGGGCTGCATGTCCTGGGGACTCGCCTCACACCGCTCGCTGGCCAGAAGGGGCAGCGACTCAGCCTCGAAACGTTCGACCGGCACTTCGGAGTTCGGCGGGCCGAGTTCCAGCCATAGCACGTCATTGGCATAGGCACGGGCGTACGCGTAAGACATCACACCATAGCCGTTGTCTCCCCACTGCGTTCCCGCGCTGTTACGAAAGAGAAAGACTCCGCCGCCGTTCTTCCGCAAGTCGTCCACGTAACCCACGAACGCGATGCTGTGGCCATCGGCGACTTGCTCCGCCCCTGGCACGTCCAGCAGCTCGTGGCCTCGCAGCGCTTTGGGCCAGCGTAAACCGCAGGCCACCGGATGACCGCCCGCCAACGCTCCCTTAATCGCACGCAGCTCCGCGTCGCCGAGAGAGCGCTGGATGTCCCAGCGCTTGATCCATTGGATGCCCCAGCGGCCACTGCGTCCCTTGGCGTTTGCCAGGGCCTCAGCGGCCGGCTTGCGTTCGGCATCGCTCCTCTCAGCATAGGGCATAAGTTCCTCAGAGCAGATACCGAAGGTGTTGAGGCCATGGGCCGCTTCATAAAACATGGCTTGCTCCCGCTTCTTTCCACAGGCTTCTTTGGCGGCCCAGATAAGGAACTCTTCCGACAGCGGCACATGCGGCCCGGAAATGCCTTTCGCGCACTCGAAACCGGCCAGCGCAGTAATCGCGAACAGCGAACATGTGTCCCGTGCGCCTTGCTGGCGCGGCGCGAGGCCCAGTGCACTGAAATCTCCGATGAGACTGACCTTGCTGGGCAGGGGCGGCGACTGAGCTAATGCAGGGCCTGCAATCACGATCAGACCGGCCAGTCCCAGAAGGCGACCCAGCCCGACTCTTCTTCTGGCGGCGCTTACCATTGGTGACCTTCCTCCGTCATTGCGGTCCCGACGCGGCTAGGCCTCGTACCTGATCGGCATGTACTCCGGGAACCACATCGCCTGTGCGACGCGTTCTTCGACATTCTGCGCCATAGATGGCTCGGCATGGCCTTCGGCCACCGCGCGCCGGATGACCGTGCAGGCGATGGCATGTGAGATCTCGCGTATGCGCGTGAGTTGCGGGTAGACGGACCCGCTTTTCAGGTCGCTCTCTGCAACGAGCGCGGCGAGGGCCTTGGCGGAGTCAAGAAACATGGCATCCGTTACGCGGCAGCAGTGGCCCGCCCAGATTCCCAACCCGACGCCCGGGAAAATGAACACATTGTTGCATTGGCCGATGCGGATGGTCCGGTCAGCATACCTGACCGGTGCGAAGGGGCTGCCGCTGGCGACGATGGCACGACCGCCGGACCAGGCGAGCGCGTCGGCCGGCTTGCACTCGCACTTCGAGTCGGGGTTGGACATGGGGAAGATGATCGGGTGTGCGTTGTGGCCGGCCATGAGCTTGATGATGCTCTCGGTGAACAGGCCGGGCGTCGCCGAGTTGCCGAGGAGGATGGTCGGCCTGGCATTCAGCACCGTATCCTCGAGGGTGATGGCTGAGCGGTCGCGGCATTTGTAGCCGGCGAGTTCGTCGGTCGAGCGCGCATAGGCAACCTTAAAATCCTCAAGGTTCTGCCGCGCGCGAGTCACCAGTCCATGGCTGTCAACGGTCCAGATCCGCCGCCGCGCCTCGGGCTCGCCGAGACCATCCTCCACCAAAGCCGAAACACACAAGTCGCAGATTCCTTGTGCGGAAGCGCCGGCGCCGGCATTGACGATGCGCTGGTCGCGCAGCCGCTGGCCGGTAATGCGTAGCGCGGCGTAGATGCCCGCCAAGGCGACCGCCGCGGTGCCCTGGATGTCATCGTTGAACGTGCATAGCTCGTTGCGGAAGCGCGTGAGCTGCTTGAGAGCGTTGGCCTTGAGCAAGTCCTCCCACTGGAGCAGCACTCTGGGATAGACCTCCTTGACCGCGGCCACGAAGCCGTCTACAAAATCCTGGTATGGCTCGCCCCGAACGCGGCGCTGTCTGAGGCCGAGGTAGAGCGGGTCGTTGAGGCGCTCGTCGTTATCGGTGCCAACGTCGAGGCAAATCGGGATGGTAGTGTAGGGCGACACGCCGGCACACAGCGTGTACAAGACCAGCTTGCCGATGCAGATTCCCAGACCCCCTGCGCCCTGGTCGCCGAGGCCGAGGATGCGCTCTCCGTCGGTGACGACCATGATCGAGGGGTCGTCGAGAGCGAAGTTGCCCAACAACTCGGTCATGCGATGGCGCTGGTTGTAGCTGATGTAGAGCCCTCGGGCGCGCCGGTAAATGTGGGAATACCGCTGACAGGCTTCGCCAACGACCGGAGTGTAAACGAAGGGCATCATTTCTTCGATGTGTTGGTGGAGGAGACGGTAAAACAACGTCTCGTTGCGGTCTTGGAGACTGCCCAAGTAGATAAACTTTGCGAGGTTGGTGCCAGCAGCCTGAAAGTTCTCGTAGCAGCGGTCGAGCTGTTGCTCGATGGCGCAGGTCGCGGCCGGGAGCAGTCCATGCAGACCCAGCGCCCCCCGTTCCTCCGCGGTATAGGCCGATCCCTTGTTGGTAAAGGGGTTGATTAGCAGGGCGCGGCCTCGGGCGGAGGTCGCTATGTAACGCTGTTGGGTGGCCGGATCGATCTGGATGCGGAAGTCCATTCCATTCCCCTCACGGCACGGCGAGGCGGCCACGGCTTACTCCCCACGTGCTTGTTGTCATGCCAACGCCGGTTGTCACCGCAGTCCTCTGGAACAGAAACAAGGTAACAATCATCATGGCGGACGCACCATAAAACAACAGAGAAACATGGTATGGGTCGCGTGGTTTCCGATCCGTTGTATCCGGCTTCACTTGCCAGCAACCCGCGGATGGCGAGAATGTGTCTTTCGCTCGAAACGCTTGCGCGGGGGGCCTTAGCATGACACAATCGTCTGTCGTTTCAGTTGTTCTTGCGTTCGCTTTTGCGGTGGGATGCGGCGCGGCCGCGCCTGCGGAGGAGAAGCCCATGCCTCAGGTCGCTCTTGTCGGTGGCGCACACGTCCACACGCCCGGGTTCCTCAGGACGCTCAAGGCCCGTGCCGGCCAGGTGCAGCCTAAGTGCGTCTGGGACCACGACGCGGCCCGCGCCAAGAAATGCGCCGGCGAGCTTGGCGTCCCCGTCGTTGAAGACCTCGCAGCCATCTGGAACGACCCGCAGATCACTGCCGTGGTGATCTGTTCGGAGACCAATCGCCACGAGGCGCTGGTCGTGGCCGCCGCGAAGGCCAAGAAACTGATCTACGCGGAAAAGCCGCTGGGCCTGGGCGCGAAGGACGGCTACGCCATGCTCCAGGCCATCGCCTCCGCGGGCGTGCTCTTTCAGACGGGCTACTCCATGCGCAGCGATCCCAAGAACCTGTTCCTCAAGGACCAGATCGCCAAGGGCAACTTCGGCAAGATCACGCGCGTCCGCGCCTCCGTGTGCCACAACGGCGCCCTGGGCGGCTGGTTCGATACCGAGTGGCGCTGGATGGCCGACCCCAAGCAGTCGGGCGTAGGCGGCTTCGGTGACCTTGGCACGCACGGGCTGGACCTGCTGCTGTGGTTCATGGGCGACGTAAGCAAAGCCACCGGCTCGATCAGCCTCGGCACGGCGCGCTATCCGGATTGTGATGAGTACGGCGAGAGCCTGTTGGTGTTTGCCAACGGCGCCACCGGCACGCTCGCGGCAGGCTGGGACGACGTGGCCAATCCCGTCAGCCTGGAAATCTGCGGCACGGAAGGGCACGCCGCAGTCGTGAACGGCGAGCTGTACTTTCAGAGCAAGAAAGTCCAGGATTCGGACGGCCGCAAGCCCTGGAAGCAGTTCCCGCCCGCCTTGCCGAACGCTCTGGAGTTGTTCCTTGATGCTGTCGCCGGCAAGACCGGCTTGCCGCTGGTTACGGCGCGTGAGGCCGCGTACCGCAGCGCCGTGATGGAGGCCATCTACCAAGGCGCGCGCGCGCAGCAATGGGTCGCGCCTGAAGCCCCGCCCGCAGCGAAACCGTGAACGTTTGAAGTTCTTCGTTCATCATTTTCCATGCAACTCCCTGTCTGCCTTAGCGTCTGGTGGAGCGTGGACGGCTCCTGCGCCGGGTTACCCGCCGGACAAGCAGGAGAAGGCCACGCAGACCGTCCTGTGGCAAGAAGCCCGGGGTTGTCCTGACTAAGGAAGAGTGGCCATTCCTCAGCCTCCTCCAGTTGGACGGTCGCCGCCCCTGCTTGCCTGGTGTAGTCATTCCGAGGCACGTCAATCAGAAACGGCGCGGCTGAGGTTGAGCAGCGCGCTCAGTTACACATTTTCATGATAGGAGAGGCCGCAGTTATGTTGAAGCATGTGCTCGTTGTCGTGTCCAGCCTGGCTGTGACGGCCGCTGTCGCGTTGGCGGAACAGCCGGCCAAGCCGGGAGCCGCTGCAGCCGTGGCGCCCCCTGGCCAAGTGGCGCGGATCAAGGTCCAGCCGGACAAGGCGCCGGACTGCTCGACGCTGAAGGCCATGGTGGAGTCGGTCACACGCGACTGCAAGACGAACGATGCCAAGGCGATTGCCGTCTACAACTTCATGATGTTGACGCATTACCATCGCGCTTACCCTCCCGATGTGGAGAATGCGTTGAAGGAGATCAATAACTTCGGCTGGAGCCTCTGCGGCGGGCTTAGGTATATCCAAGGGGTCCTCTATCGGGAACTGGGCTGGAACTGCCGTTTCGTCGGCTGGCCAGGACACAACACGATGGAAGTGATCTATGACGACCGCCACCATTACCTGGACGTTTTCCTGAAGTTCTACGCCTGGATGCCGGACGGCAAGGGCGGGCAGACCATTGCCGGAGAATATGATCTGAAGGCCCAACCCAAGGAACTGCTCCAGGACCCGTTTATTTTCGACCAGGCGCGCAAGGTGGTCTATGCCAAGAACGATCAGTACGCCGTGATCAACGGCAAGGCCAACTGGCGCGCTCACGATTTTCTGTCCTGTGGCGACACGCTCGATAAGATGCCGAAACTCAGCCCGAACGGCCCGCCGGATGGTTGGATGAACGTTGATCCCGCGACCGGCAAGTTCACTATTCCTGACACCCACAACTACAACCTGGACGTCAACCTGGCGCCAGGCACGGCCTTGACGAACACCTGGGATCCCATGCCCGACGCCTGGTTCTGGCCAGGCTCGAAGGAGCCGCCTGGACACACTTGCCCCGGCCACAAAGATACTCGGAACAATCCGGGTTACGGATTAGTTCTTGAGCCCTATGTCAACAGCAAGCCCGTCCGCAGTTACGGCAACGGCATCCTGACATTCGCGCCGGACTTCTCCAACGATGCGTTCTTGAAGTCCTTCGTCTCGACCGACAACGCCAAGTACGCCGACGGATCCCTGGCGCCCGCCGAGGCGGGCAAGCCAGCCTCCGTGGTTTTCCAGTTGGCATCGCCTTACCTCATGACCAAGGCCAGCGGAGAAGCCGCGGGGGCGGCGACGTGCGAGCTTTCCGTGGACGACGGCAAGTCGTGGCGGAAACTTTCTGACCTCAAGACTTTCGACGAGGCGGTCAAGGGGCGCTTTGCCGCGCAAATCAAGGTCACATTCACGGAGGCGCTCAAAGCTCTTAAGTTCGATATGGTCGTGCAGAATAATCCCGGGGCGCTGCCCTACCTGTCGCCGGGCAAGAATACAGTGTCGGTCTCTGTCGCCGATCCGAAGGCGCTGGGCGACAACAAGCTGGTTGTGACCTATGCCTACCGGCTCGGAGCGCGCACCTCGTCCTACGAACAGCTCTGTGAGCAGGGCAAGCGGATCGCCAATCAGTCTGACGCCAAGTGGTCGGACGCCGTGACCTGCGTGCAGAAGACCTTCATGGCCAAGAACCTGCCGGCCAGCTTCGACATTGACTGCCGGACGCCCAAGGGCCAGTACCCGGTTTATCCGCGGATGATGTTCGTGCGCCGCGAGGTGCTTGCGCGGCTGTCGCCGCCCTTGCCTTTGCCACAAGGCGCTGTTGAGGCCAAGGCCGGCCCGAACGACGAACTCATGTCCCTGCCCAACCCGTTCCTGGTCGGTACGGAGCCGCCGCAATGATGAATATGCCGCTTTCTGCTATGTCATCTTCGTATCCAAGACACGCCCAGCGGGGAAGGAGTATCACCGTGAGAAGCAAGTTGATCCTGGCATAAGGAACCTGGATGGTGCTCTGTGGTGGCAAAAATGCTTTGCCTGGAGACTAACGCTGCCCATAATGGCCCGAAGACAAGCCGCTGGAGCACCCCGGAGCGACTCGTCCAGGAAATCCAGGCTTCATTCACGCCGAAGGAGCACCCCCCATGCGCATGGCCCAAGCCGTCACCGCGTTTGTTCTGCTGCTGGCTTGCGACAGCTTCGCGTTCGATCTGGCCGGCGAACTGGCGAAGGCCAAACAGGGTGGGGTCGTGGAGTTGCCAGCGGGTATCGTCCAGGGCGTCGCGCAAGTTCCTTCCGGCGTGACGCTGCGCGGCGCCGGCTACGACAAGACGACGCTGGAAGGCAGCATCGTCATAAAGGATGGAACCGGCGCTCGCATCGAGAACCTGACGGTGCTCAGCAAGGGCACGGCGATCTCCGTTTCGTCGGCAGATAACGTCGTGATCAGCCGCGTGATGGTGATCGGAGGGACCATCGGCATCCAGGCCAGCCGGTCGTCGGGTGTGCGGGTTGAGAATGCGGTCGTGTCGCAGGCGCTGATCGGCATCTCGGCAAGCAGTGTAGGCGGCGCCACTATCGTCAACTGCACCGTTTATAGCGCAGATTCGTGCGGCTTGAGCATCTCCGGTTCATCGGACAGCGCACTGTTCAACAACGTGGTCGTGAATGCCGGAACCGGCATTGTTGTTGGGGGCGAGAACAAAAATCTCGCCGTGGATCACAACCTCTACCTCGCGCTCTCGACCGGCAAAATCGAAGGCCAGTTGCAGCGGCCGTCGCTGCCGACCTGGCGCGATGTCTCCGGCGGCCTCGATGCCCATAGCGTGCAGCTCAGCGTCACCTTCGCCAACCCCGGCCAGCGCGATTTTCATCCGGTCTCGAGGCTAAGCTGGAATCCCGCGCGCCTCACGACCGCGAATTGGGGCGCGCAGCAGCTCGCCGGGCACAAAGCGCCCGAAACCGACATGGACGGCCAGCCGCGCGTCGGTCCCTGTGATCTCGGCGCGTTCGAGTCGCCCGCTCTGGCCGCGTGCCGGCCGGACGGGCAGTTCCGCATAGAATCCGACGAAGGCCTCAAAAGCGCCGGCCTGTTCAGGCCCGACAACAAAGCGCTCTACTACTTCTTTCAGGGCCTGCCGCTGAGAAAGGGCAAGCACAGCTTCATCCTGCCGGCCCGCGATATGTTCGGCCGGCCGCTCGCGCCGGGCAAGTACGAGGTCCGCGTGGTCGAAAGCACGGCCGACTGGGTCTTCAGCGGCATGGTCTCCAATTCCGGAAGCAACACCACGCCCGACGAAGCCGATTCCGTGCACGTCAGCCGCCTGGTCTTCACGCCCGAGGGTCTGCTGGCGACCGCTCCGGGTGGAGCGAGCGGCACATCAACTTGCGCCTGGGCGATCCCGCGAGCGGCAAGGCCAAATGGGTTTTTGAAGGGTCCGCCGACAACAGCGGCTTGTGCCTGGATGGCGAGGGCAAACTGCTGCTGGTGCGCAACGGAGCGGAGATGAGTTTTGATCTCTACCGCATCGACCCCGCTAACGGCGTGCCCCTCGCGCGCGCCGACGGCGGCCTCTTCGTCAACATCAAAGGCAAGTTCAAGAGCCAGTGGCTGGGCGGCGTGGCCGAACTGGGCAGCAAGCTCTTCGTGGCCGACACTGACGCGGACAAGGTCTACGTCGGCGGCCTGGATAGTTTGAAATTTGGAATGGCAACCGATCTGCCCAAGCCCGGCTCGCCGTCCGCCGACCGCAAGCGCAATCTGGTGTGGCTGGTCAGCAATCAGGAGAAAATCGTCGCGCTGGGCGCTGACGGAAAGATAGCGCACATTTTCGCGGGCCTGAAGATGCCGCTGGCTCTGGCTGTCGCCGGCGACCGTCTGGCGGTGGCTTCCGCGGAGTCCGGCAAAGTTCACATCTTCGACATCGCCAGTCCCGACAAGCCGGCGCTGGTGAAAACAGCCGGCCGCGGGGATGGTCCGTTTGGCCCGTGGCTGCCGGACCGTTTCCACTTCCAGGCGCACAAGCAGAACCCCAACTACGCCCGCGTTGCGCTCGCGCTGCACGAGAACGGCTCGCTGGCCGTGCGCGACGCCTCGGCGCGCGTGGTTGTGTTTGGTCCCAACGGCCAGGCGCTGCACGACGGCTTTGCTGTGTGGGGCGGCGATCCGGTGCTGGTGCGTTTTGCCGACGGCCGCCTGCGCGGCTTCGACAGCAACGGGTGCGCGTCGTATCTACTTGACCCGCGCGGCGGCAAATGGCAGCCGGACACCTACTGGGGCCTGCCCGCGATGAACTCGCCCGGACCGCGCGGATTTTTCAGCGCCCAGGGCAGGAATTTCGGCGTGTTCACCTGCCAGAACCCCGAGAAGCGTGGCGATGAGTGGGTCATGCTCGCCAGCTACGACAATCCGGTAGTAAAAGCGGTTGCGCTCTACAAGCGCAAGGCCGGCGGCGGCTATCTGCTGTGCAAGGACAACAATGGCGACGGCGTGATAGACGACCAGGATGAGCCCGGTGCGCCTGTTCTCGGAGCAGACGGCAAGCCGCTCTCCGGGTCGCTCTCGGGCCGCTTCATGTTTGTGCAACGCGACGGCACGATCTGCCACTCCGACCAGAAACTCGCGCTGCTCTGGAAGCTCAAAGGCCTGGATGGTAAGGGCGTGCCCGCTTACGAGTTCAGCGTCCTTACGGCGCAGGACCCGCTCGTGCCCAGCCCGTACTTCCCGGACAAGACCGAAGACCTGCGCTGCACCTCGGCGGCGAAGCTCACGAGCGACGGCGGAGTCTTTTCCGGCATCAACCTTCGGCACACACCGAACGGCATGGGGTTGAGCAACAGCGGTGCGACCGACCTGGCCCGCTGGAATCCCGATGGCGGCCTGCGCTGGTTGCGCACGATGAACGATTACAGTCCGATTCAGGGCGTGGAGCCCTTCCCGGGCGTGCTGCTCTCAAGCTGGGGGCATCAGGCCGAGCACATCGCGCTGGACGAGGATGGCCTGGAGCTCGGCCGTTTTGGTTTCCCGGCTGCCGTCAACTGGAGCGGCTTCTGGGTGGATCATCCGCAGGAGTGGTCCGCGGTGCGCTCCGAAGACGGAAACATCCAGATCATCATCGGCGACTATATGCAGAACTGCCACCATTGGATGACCCTGCGCAAGCTCGACCGCCTGGTTAAGAGCAAGGTCCAGTTCACGCTCAGTCTTGAGACAGCGCGGGAGCTGGCTTACCGCGCGCCAGCGCTGCACCAGGCTCTGGCCGGAGCCAAAGCGCCGGAAATCATCATCAAGAAGCTGGGGGGGCCGCTGACGATAGACGGCAACCTGCAGAAGTGGCGGCAGCTGAACTTCCCGCCGCAGATTCTGCTCACGCCCCAGAACAGCTTCGGCCGCATAGACGGACCGAAAGACTGCAGCGGCGTGATTCGCCTGGCGTATCACGGCCGCGACCTTTACGCCATGGTCATAGTCTTTGACGACGTCGTCAGCTTCCACCAGCCGGCCAGCCGCTTTTATCAGGGCGACAGCCTGCAGTTCTGCATAAATGGTTTCCTCGGCGGTTTTGGTTTCAGCCTGGCCCAGACGGTGGACAAGGGCCAGTTCTTCCTCCGTAACCGGTTCTTCTTCCAGAAAATGGACCTGGAACTCGACCCGGCCAAGGCCCCGCGGGTTATCAAGAAGTTCGAGAACGCGAAGGACATCCCTGAGCGGCAGTACATCGAAAGCATTTACGGCGTCGCTCTCGCGCAGAGCAGCGGCTACGTCGTCGAGTTCAAGCTACCGCTGGATGAGAACACCTACAAAGGCGATGAGAAGATCATCCCGCAGGTCGAATCAGGCAAATGGTTCTGGCTCGGCTTCATGCTGAATGACAACGATACGCCCGGCACGGACGTTCAGAACTTCATCGCCTGGCCGGGAACCTTTGGCATGTTCAACCCGCCGGAAGCGGGAGCGAAAGCCATCTTTGAGTAGGGGTGTGCGCACGGGTTGCTTTTTGCGCGGAGATCAACAGTGGGCTAAGTAGACTTCCGCAGACTGGCAGACTGATCAAAGAACCAAGTAACAAATGGACAAAACAGTGATAGGGACGATCGCAATGGTGGTTTCCCTTCTGGGCAACGCCCGGTGTGCGGAGAAACCGGTGAGATAGCGTTCAAGGAGACGCATCATGAGAGAGCACAATTGGATTCAAGCCGGGTTCACAATGATGGCGGCGACAGCGCTGATGAGCGTTCCCGTTTGGGGGGCGGATGTTCCGCCTGATCTGACCAAAGGCGAAACGAAGGGAGTTGACCGCACGGGGACCTACAATCTGGGCGCCACTGGGCTGCGCGGGTGGATTTATACAAAGCCGGCGAATTTCTTCGAAAGCGTGCAGGGGCGGACCACGACGGCCAGCCGCCAGATTCTGGTCACGCACGTCGGGGCGAAGTCGCCGGCGGATGGCGTGATGAGAGTGGACGACGTGATCCTGGGCGCGGGCGGCAGACTCTTTACGGACGACGCCCGCAAGAGCATAGCCGTGGCGATTCAGGAAGCCGAGAAGGAAGCCAATGGAGGCATCCTGAAGCTGACCCGCTGGCGGGCGGGAAAAACCGAAGAGGTGCAGCTCAAGCTGAGAGTGCTGGGGACCTACAGCGACACCGCGCCCTACAATTGCTCCAAGTCCAAGCGCATCTTCGACGAGGCCTGCAAAGTGCTGGAGAAGGAGCCGCTGAATGAGGATCTGTGGGGCGCGGTGAACGGCCTCGCGCTGCTGGCGACCGGCAATCCCGACTACCTGCCCCGAGTGCAGGGGTTTGCCCGGAAGATGGCGCCGAAGACGCTGAAGTTGGAGTTGAAAG
>Ga0209777_10008528_pt1 | contig 11205 bp, 10 predicted proteins | sample FrelakmetHBP12HB_FD_187147 | JGI IMG/M metagenome (GOLD analysis project Ga0209777, IMG submission 187147) | Freshwater lake sediment microbial communities from the University of Notre Dame, USA, for methane emissions studies -HBP12 HB (SPAdes)... | ecosystem: Environmental > Aquatic >...
GCCAAGGGATTGTTCCTGGTACAAAAGGGTCCGATGACCGGGAAGCCGATATCGGTTCGGGGCATCCAGAAACGGATGGAATCCTATGCCCGAAAAAGCCAGGTGAAGGTCTCCTGTCATCAGCTTAGGCATACGATGGCCACCCAGCTGCTTAATGCCGATGCTGGGCTGGCTACCATCCAGGACCTTCTGGGGCATAGCCAGATTACGACTACTCAACGGTACTGCCAGGTTTCCAATCTCAAGGTACAGCGGGACTACTTCCAGGCCATGCAGGTCGTGATGGAGCGGACCCAATCCCTTGAGTATGATTAGGGTGAGTAGAAAAAAGAGGAAAGAAAATAAAGCGTAACTAAATATTAATAAAAGAAAAAGCAGGATATGTTACGTATAGCACCTACAAGTCTTCTAAAAAAATCATCCAGAAAAACAACTATTACTGATAGAAATATGCAGCAAAAGATGAAACCACTTTGGTTTTGAACTCAGGGTGGCAATACTCCTTGCCGAAACTACGGCCTGGCCCGCCATTCTCAGAAAGGCTGCCTCGGGATTATTGAAGAGGTAGCCCAAGAGATTGATTGTCGAAAGTATAACCAAAATTACCCGGCCTACTTTCCCCGGCTGGTTCAGCTTTATATTTGGGCCTATTGTTCGATGAATGGAGAAAATATTTGCAACGGGAATAAATGTAAGCAAGGTAAGCTGAATAGGGACTGTGATTTATTTACTCGGAATTGGTATATGCCGGTTTATATGTCCTAAACGGTAGTGGCCTGACGGGCAAACGGACTTTCACCAAGTCTTTTTCGTGAACTGGACTGAAAGCGAATGATTAAAGATTGAAAGTTAGCGTAACAATGAATTGAAACGACCTTTCTGGTTCGTTAAATCCTTAATTAGTTAGGCTCTATTATTTAATATCTCGATTGCCCGCGAATCCCCTCTTTTTGCAAGCTTCTTTAGTTCTGAATCAGATAATTCATAACCAGTCTTTTTTAAGAATGACCAGTCCAATGTACAGTCAGGATTAGAGATCCAAAATTGAATTATTTTTATTCCAATCCGTCGGCATTCACTAGGAGCAACTTTTTCTCTTAATTCAGGGGATAATTTCTCCAGCCAAGAAAATCGATCGAATTCACTTGTCCCCGACATTATGCCGCAATATTTATCCCAGACTTGCTTCAGCATTTTTGTTTTGTACGGCTCCTCGAAAGTTAAAGCAATTTGCTGAGCCTCATCACAATCCCACGATTTAATCGTTAGACATTGTTTGAATCGAATAAATGATCCTTGGTTACTTGGCGGCTCATTCATTCGTTTTGAAATTTTCTTTATAATCCACCAAGCTGCCAATCCTATAAACAAAAATATTATAAAATTACCCATTAGATTATCTTTTCATTCATACTAACAATGATTATACCGTCCGTATAAACCGGCCTACGGACCATCGACCGAGCTGCGAACGTCCTCAGGTTAACGGTTGAGAAATGGTTGCTAAAAAGAAAATTTCTGCAATTTATTAATGGTTTCCTATCCTTTAATTGGTAAAAAGTCAATAAATTTCAAGTCCCTGTTTTTGATTACCGTTTGAACTCAACAGGCCGCTTCACTAGTCATAAGGGGCGGCTCGGAGAGTTTCTCTATGGATTGTAAGGGGATCAGAGCATCCTGATTCCTTTACCGTTTACGAACCCCAACGGGGAAGGCGGACCAAACCAGGGGACTGAAATCTCAATGATGCCCACAGAGAGAAGGAGGGGAGAATTTAAGATCCCCATTCTCCCTTGTTTTTTATTTCTTTTTAATATATAGATATCCTCAAGTTAAAGAAACTACCATCTGTATTACTAACCCTCTCAGAAGAATGTAATGGATGGTTTGTATGTTGTGCCCTTCCTGTCAGAAAATTATCTCCGACTTAGCAATATGTTGCCCTGAGTGCGGCGGGGCTGTAAAGTCCACCGAATCTACGGGAAAATCCTTTAAAAAGTGTCCCTTATGCGGGACAGAAAATGACCCCGAGGCCAGGTTTTGCAAGATAGACAGATTCAGTCTGCTCCAGGTTGATTCTACTTCTTCAAAAAAAATTGCCCCTGCTTCTAACGATTCCCAGGAAACATTTATTGACACAGCTAATGTTGGAATCATAAGCATGGGAGAAGTGACCGACTCTGCCCCTGAACCCAAAAAACCTACCCATAAGCAGGAACACGACTCCCTGATAATTAAAGAAAAGAGTGAGAAGGCTAATAAACCTAAGGATGGGACTGTCTTAAATGACATGGCTTATTTGAAATTCCATCCCCCCCAAAAAGCAGAGAGGGAAAAATCGCAGCAACGGGACGATTTTGAAAAGGAAATCGGCGAAGCGGAGAAACCAGTAGAAAAAGAATATAGATCTCAACCAGATAAAAATAAGAAATTTATTTGGGCAGCAGCAGGAATCTTGTTTGTGATTGTCGTAGGAGCAGCAGGTTATTGGTACTTCCCAGGTATATTTCAGTTTAGAAAAAATCCCGAAAGCTTGCAAGCTGCAATAGATAGGGAACTGAGGGGAATTGGCTTAAGCCAGATAACGGTCTTAGTAGATAATAATCGCAAAGCTAAGATAAATGGTGTTGTAAAAACCCATTCAGATAAGGAACGGGTAATGGCGATTTTAAGAGGGCATAAAGATATAAAAGGGATTGTAGATAATCTTCAGGTAACAATCTTTCCTGGAAATCTTGAGAGAGCCATCCGCCAAGTCCTAGAAAGAGAAGGATTGGCGGGTCTAACCGTCAGGGTGAATGATAGCCTGGAAGCAGAGGTCGGAGGGCGGGTAGATAAAACCGAGGCAAGAGACAGGGCTCTGACCCTGGTAAGAGAGTTTGGTAATCTAAAAAAAATAAATGATAACATTCGTGTGGAACCCAGAGAAGAGTTCACCCCAGGTATAACTCCAAAGGAGTTAGGTTCTCCGAAACCGTTCAATAGAACATCTAGGAAAAGGATGACCGTTACAAAGACATTAGAAACAGTAACACCGATGGATTCCTCCAAAATCAGAGAAGAAATCAATATGGCCTTCATCAAAAATGGTCTGACCGATGTCCATATTGATATCACTCAGGACCGCATAGCTGTATTATCAGGGAATATTAATACAGACGATGAGAAAACTATGGCCCTGCTTATCGTTAGGTCTCATAAGGAAATTCAGGGAATCAAAGATCAGATCAGGATTAAACCTGCGGGGAAATCGATTGACCCCCTGAAGGAAGAATTATCCAGACTGGAAGATCAGATCAATCTGGCATTGAGAAATCAAGGGGTCGTGGGGATAAGGGCCGTTGCGAAAGACGACCAGACAATCAGTATCAATGGTTCTGTAAAAGACTTTGAAACCAAAAAGTATGCTATAGAACTCGCCAAGTCTTATGCGGGAAATAAAAAGATAAAAGATATGATTTTTGTTGTGAAACCTTAAACCAGGAGACTATTGGTGGCAGCATATAATATATTCCACAGATTAAAGATTAAGGTATTTAGAAGATCGCAACTATATTACACACCTATTCTTTTCGGATTAATACTGACCTTTTTATTCGGGGGCTGCGCAGAGTTCAAAAAAAACTTAAAAGAAGGACTTGATCAGTTTGTTGAAGATCTCCGCAGAGCGAGGCTTGAAGACCGGAACGATGCCATAAAAAAATATAATTATTCAGGGAGGGAAACCGAAATCATCATTGACTCCTTATTGATTACCCCTTATTCAATCCAGCCGGGCGAAAAGTTGAAACAGGAACTAATATACGCCCTTTTATCCCCCCAAGAAAAGAAGAAATTCATTGTGGCTGAATCGGTGGTTCTAACTGGAAAAGGGGAAAAAATTGACTTATTTATAAATGAATCAGAAAAAGATCAGGGGGTCCATTTGTTTGCCCTCAAATTGGTTATCCCTCGTGATATTGAGCCAGGTGAATACAATCTTCTGAGCACGATTACTGTGGGCAATGTCACCAAAACAGTAAAGGGGATTTTCGTAGTTAGAGAGTAGTTGAAGGTTTTATAAAAGATTTCTCTTTTGAGGCATCTCTAAATGAATGTAAATCTGGATTCAATTAAATGCAGCCATTGTAACAGGAATGTGACCGTGCCCGCAAACTACTGCGATATGTGCGGTGAAAAACTGGGCAAAGCTCCCCCTTCGCAAACAATCAAATCTTATTTTAAAAATTTAAAGATAGATTTCAAACCAATTAAATTTTTTCTGACGAACAAAAATAATCAAGAGAATTTGATAAAAATCGGAATCCCAACCGCTGTTATAGTGATTGGGCTATTTATGTATTTTTCTGAAAATTCAAATCTAAATAAATTATTATTATTTTTGTTTCCCGTAATGATAGGGACAATTGTGGGGGCGGCAAATATAAAGGATGTAACTCATGCTTTAGAAAAATCCAATAATTGGATTTTAAATAAACTCGGATCAGTTAAAGACAAAGGGGGGAAAAGACATAAGTATTACTTCACACCATGGTATTGGATGTTGTATAATATCAACAACCTATGCGACAAAATCGAAACTATTGAAGTTAGAAATGGATTTAAAATAACCGCGTATCTCTATGTATGTTTTTTAATGATATTTGTCGCTTATATAGCAGTTTCGATTATTGTTGGAATAATCTTGCTGGCCATTGTTTTTTGGATAATCGCCTTTTTTACCAGCGACGAAACAGTAACTTCCAAAGTGATTGAGAAAAAGGTAATTAAGGAAACAAAGCCGGTGATGAGAACTTGTGGATTATGTGTTTATTATGATAGTGCCTTTTATGACCCAAAATGCACGTTGGGGTATCCCACCAAAAAATTCGATAATACTCCGGCCTGTTCGAATTATAAAGAAGGTGTCTTAACAAGGGCCTTTGGGCCGGACAATTATTGTTCCGGTTGTGCGGCCTATGACTACTGGGCTATTGGTAATGAATGTACAAAGGGCAACATGATTCCTAAAAGCGGGCATGCATGTAAAGGTTTTCTACCAAAGCCTTAACTACCAAAAACTTATATCAAAATTTTATGGTCAAGTAAAAAGCAATTACGAGACAGGCCAAGAAGGCAAGTAAAAGGATTTCTGAATAATTGCCCCGAACTTTTAAATACGAGGATATGGGTTTTTTTCTTCAGAGATATTAAGGTCGGTCACTGACTAGGTTATCCGGTCTAGCGACGAGGAAACTAACCTACTCCTCGGGAATTTTTTATTCGAACAACTGGAGTTTTTAGTTTATTCCTTTAATTATTCCTCAGTATAAGTTTAGTAGTCAAAATCATCAATTCAGTCTCAGCTTTCTTTGTCAATCTAAACGGCCTGATTCTTGGCAGGAGGGTTCCCATGGGCAACCATTGACCATTGAGTAAATCATTTTGTATTACTTCCTATTCCCGTCAGGAAAGGTGAAGAAGGGCATCCAGGTTATAAACACTGAAAATCTGGCTGATTTCAAACTCTTTTTTTGTTAAAAGAAATTAATTGTTTGATACGGTTTTCAATAAATGGATGGGTGCCGAGGTATTCGATTATGGAACTTATAATAGTTCCCCCTTCATGCTCGGGATTAGTTAACTTATCAATATCGACCTCCTTTTCTACATTAGGGCCACCTGCCAGCTTCAATAAACACGCAATAGCTGCTTTAAGATCCCTAGTGGCAATGAGTCCTGCTTGATCTGCGGTATGTTCTGCCTTTACACTCCACACATTAAATATCATATGCATAATCGGGGCAAAAGCAAAATTGACACCACCGGCTTTTGCTGGGTAAATTAAATTTAACCAAGTAGTATGGTATCGTTTTATGTGACCCATCTCATGTCCAATCACAAATAGCAGTTCTTCGGGTTTGAAATCATTCGCCAACGAAGAATCAATCACAATAAATCCATATTTATAAAACCCCATAGTATAGGCGTTATACTCCGGACTCATGGTTATATAAATTTCCGGCATTGAGAGCCGAAGCCGGTATGCCGAAATTTTGGCAAGCTTAAATATTTTGGGGAAATTATTCTCTGAAACACGGATCATATTTTTTTGGAAAGACAGATGGTTTATTTTCAAATAAACTAGATTTATTAGTAAAATTATAAAAAAAAGTCCTAAGCTAATAACGCCAATAATGGTTACAATAATTATAGTAACAATGAGGGAAAGGATTAAGGCCCCTTTTTCTCCTGGAAATCCAAAGGATGGAGAATCTGATTCCCTAAAATCAAATTTATTTGCAGAAAGGACTTCCTCAGGTATTATTTGATCAGAAAGGCAATCAGGGCAAATCCCCGATGGTTTATCGTACTGCCGGCCACAGTTGACACAAAAGCTCATCTATTCCCCAGGTAATCCGAGTCTGATATAATGATTGTACCCGCCCCTTCATCTCCAAGCCTTTTCCCCTTGCCTGTTAATATCTGTACCCCAATAATAAAAGCAAAGATAGTAGGCCCGATAAAAGGTATGGCCAGATACCAATTCCGGATAATCGAATCAAAAATACCCCCTACTTTTTCTTCCTTTTTGTTAAAAACCATGATCCCTAAAATCAATTTTCCGACACTTTTGCCTTCAATGGAGTCTTTTAATAGGAGATACAAATGAGGGGCAAGAATTCCTATCCCACGTTTTAGAAATATGGCTATCGTCAGTCGACGGGAGGAAAAAAAGAAAAGAAGTATAGCTGCAGCGACAAAAATATCGATGACCCCTGCCAAAAATCTTTTTAATTTGGGATTTTGAACTTTAGTAATTTTTTTTATCTTGGATGAATCATCAGGTATGGCTGGAAGGCTCGCCCCACATTTTTTGCAGGTAGTGTCTCCAATTTGATATTCATGTCCGCATTGATTACAAAAAGGCATGATTCTTATCCTTTGTCACGGCAATAGCCCGGTTATTTAATGTTAAAAAAAACCACTCAAACAAAAATAAATCTATTACTTATCTATTTAATGACAATCAATTAAGGTCCATAAAATTGATTAAGAGATTTTTCTATCGTATGCCGGATCACTGAGAGAAAACTTTACCATGTTTATTACATGATTTTTATCAAGCCCACTGGCACTACTGCACCCCAATGAAATTATGACTTGTGCTCTTTTCCCTTATGTTAAAGAGGTGTTCTATCCAAATTATTATATTCTTCCCGCATTTTCTTTAGCCTGTCTTTCAGTTCTTCAACCTCTTTTAATTTTATCTGCTTTCTTCTTTCTGCATTTACTCTTATGTCATAATTATAGCTCCGATATGACCTAAAACCCCTGGTCGCCATCATTTCAAAATTATTTATTTCTCTATTATAGTCATTAATTGCTCGATATTCTTTGTTGTTTATTTCTCTTTCCAGTCTCCCCATTTGAAATTCTAAATTTCTCCTTTTTCCATCAAGCACTTGCTGCCTGCGCCTATTTTCTGCTTCTTTTTGTTTGTCTTCAATCTCCTTAATCTTGGCTTGTTCTATTTCTTTTTTCCTTTGGGCCTCTTGGGCTTCCCGATCTTGAATTTCTTGAATCCTTTTAGCTTCTTCCTGCTCGAATTTTCTTTTTTCCTCTATCTTCTGTTGTTCGGCTATCTCATTTTGATTTTTTAAGTCTTCTGCTTTTTGCCTCTCCAATTCTTTTGCTTGGTTTTCTTGAGATTTAATATTTTCTCTCCATTCAAAATAAATCTGTTTGGTAACTGGAGTTAAGGGTTCACCGGTAACAGGATGGTAACCTGGCTTATCATAAAAATCGAAACCCCCATCAGGATATTTGTAATACCAAATCTGCGGTTGCCCTGTTATCGGGTTGAACCAGACGGTCCCTTGTGAGGGCTTAACTGGATTAAAACCTCCTTTTTCAAGGGCTTTTAGTTTTGCAACTATATCCGGAGTAACTGGTTTAAGGGATATTCCATAAGTTGGTTCAATCCCTGGCCCATCAAAATACCTCACCCCTTCCGGTGTCAAGGCATACCATTTCAAAACCTCTCCTTTTGAAAAAGAGAAGAATGGACTTTTTGTAACTTGATAGAGGCTAAGATTATAACCAATAAAAAGGATCGTAAGAATTATATATCCAAGATATCGACGTTTTCGACGAAGAGAGAAAATTAAGCTCAATCCCCAAACGAAAGGGATAAACACCAAAGCAACACTAGCTTTAACCAGGTATTTATTTATGCCAGTTAACCCATAAATCGAAGTTACATAATGGGAATATAGGAGGGAAATTGTCCCATACTGAATGGCAATAATCGTGGAGATAAAAAAAAGAAAGAGAACTCCGAGGATTATCCCGACTTTTAACCATTTATTCATTTCCTAATCATCCCTTTGTCTAAAAGTCCTTGCTTGTATGGTGTCGGCTATTTAATGTCAAAAAACCCCCCCCATTCAAGTAAAAACAATCTATTACTTTATCTGTTTGATAATAATCAATTATAGCTCGTAAAATTGAATGGGTGATTTTTCCATAATATACGGGATCACTGGAAGCTTTTTCTTCATCCCTATTTACAATGATACCACATTCAAATAAAACGGCAGGGATTTTTGCGTTTTTCAAAATAATTAATTCGTCAAATTTATAAATACCTTTTTCCTGATCAATAAGATCTCGATTTTCACCTTGTATTTTTTCAGCATGGTGGAGTGCTGGGATGAATCCTTCCTTCAACATCTCCGCTCCCAATAGTTTTGCAAACAATAAACTTTTTGTCGGTTTTTTATTTTTGTTCGAACAAAAAATGGAGAAACCTTTATATTTATCACAATACAGTAATGTTTGACCTTGATAGGTCCATGAGGACAGGTATTGAGGTTGGACGGAATCATGATGAATAGATAATAGAATATTAGCTTTCCTTTTATAAGCGATTTCACTTCTGGATTCTAAAGGAATATCTTCACCATTCGAAACAACTAAAAAAGAATTAGAAAATCCTTTTTCGACTAATAATCCTAATAAGATTTCTCCAATTCTTTTATTGAAATAATATTCTCTAATACCTCTTGCACTTATCGCCCCCGGCTTCTTAATCGAATGCCCGATATCAATAGCAACAGTAAAATCTTCTTTTGAACAGGCCCAGAGACTACTTAAAAACAAAAAAGGGACTGCGACCATTATGAATAATAGCAAATATCTTAAGTTAATTGATTTCACGAGTAAGCACATTCTGTTTTTCATCGATAATCTTCAAGGAATTGCCGATTTTTTGCAGTTTCCAATAATTGATGGCCTTTCCTTTTATTGACTTTTGAGAATTTTGAACAAAAAAATCAATGGGAAATTGAGCTGATATGGAATCTCGATTAACGGCCAATTCGATGGGTCCATTTAAAGAAGTAATTATTTGAGGCCACTTTTTTATATAGCTTTCTTTGTCTTTCCTTATGAAATTTTTACTTACTAGTCCCTTAGAAAAATAATTTACCTTTTCTCCATAATGAGTGAGTAGGCCTTCGAGGTCATTTTTTTCAACTACGTTGAAATAACTCTGTATAAACTCGTGAACCTCTCTTTTGGTACTCTCTGGGTTTAAATTGTTTTCAAATTCTTTTTTTTCCGACAGGAGTGGAGTTGGGGCCATGGCCGTTCCTGTCTCCTTTTGTTCAACGATCGGCGGTACCGGGTTTTGTTCCTCTTTTAGCTTGGACTTATCCCGCCATTTAAAATAAATTTGCTTCGTAACTGGGTTAAGAGGTTCTCCAGTAATCGGGTGGTAACCTGGCTTATCATAAAATTCATAATTTCCTTCAGGATATTGATAGAACCAGACTTGTGCTTCTCCCGTAATGGGATTGAAAAATTGTGCATTGGCAGGGTCTATTGGTTTAAAATCCCCTTTTTCAAGGCGTTTTAGATTCCGGATTACTTCTGGAGTAACTGGTCTTAATGTAATCCCGTAAACGGGGTCAACGCCAGCCGAATCATAAAACTTTACTCCTTCAGGGGTGAGGGCGTACCATTTCAAAACCTCTCCTTTTGAAAAAGAAAAGTATGAAGTTTTTGTAAACTGATAGAGACTAAGATTATAACCAATGAAAAAGACCGTAAGTATCAAATATCCAACATTCCGACGTGACCGATTAAGAGAAAAAATTAACCTCAATCCCCATAAAAAAGGGATAATCATCAAAGCAACCCCGGCCTTAATCAGGTATTTATTTATGCCCGTTAACCCATAAATCGAATTTACAAAATGGGAGTATAGCGAAGAAATTGCCACATATTTCATGACAAAAAGAGTGGGTATAAAAAAAAGGAGGAGAACTCCGAGGATTATCCCGACTTTTAACCATTTATTCATTTCCTAAACCTCCTCTAACTCTAAACATCACATTTGGAACGAATCGGAACAAAAAAGTTTTAAGGCTTATAAACAATAGTTAAATAAAAAAAGGGCGTTCTTCTCTTATGAAAGTTGGATATCTAAATTAAATTTAATAGTTGATGATAATTGGTTGAGTCTAAGAAAGATATATTTGAAAAACAGTATAAACTGGCTGGCTGAAAGAGAAGGGGTCATTTGATTTTTTATCATGAGACCCGGCCAAAACTTCCTAATTTGTGAGTTTAAAGCAATTTATCTTAAGCCGAAAACTTTAGGTGGTGTTTTGTAGGATTTTTGGATAGTTATCATAATTTTTAATATAATGTCAAATAAAATATTTACCTTTCTTTCTTATTTATTAACGTTTGAACTCTTGTCATTTTGGAAAAATGGAAGATTGAGGAGGAAGTCAATAATCATATCACTCTGTCCGTAAAGTCGATTATGGCTTTTTGTGCCTCTTTTTTTGAACCCTGAACAGCATACCTTGGGAATCCCTTCTAAAACCCCAACGGCAATATCCCGGGTCTTATCATTGACAGAACTTTATTTTTGATGGAAAAAGTTTAAGGTAGAAAAAAGGCAGGGTCAAGGAGAAAAACAGGGCTGATTGCCTTGACAGGATAAAGATGGATAAGGTATGCTTTAAAAAGAATATTTTTTAGACTTAAAAAGGGGTTTACCATGGATTTGATCAAGGTGATTGTAGAGAGAAAAACCGTTAGGGCATTTAAGGCAGATCCAGTTCCCAGGGAAACGATCCAAGAGATTCTGAGATTAACGATTCACGCCCCTTCGGCCATCAATCTTCAGCCCTGGGAATTTATTGTAGT
>Ga0209777_10008529_pt1 | contig 11205 bp, 11 predicted proteins | sample FrelakmetHBP12HB_FD_187147 | JGI IMG/M metagenome (GOLD analysis project Ga0209777, IMG submission 187147) | Freshwater lake sediment microbial communities from the University of Notre Dame, USA, for methane emissions studies -HBP12 HB (SPAdes)... | ecosystem: Environmental > Aquatic >...
ATCTCGGGCATCGTGGACCTTGCCGACAAATTCAACGCGGCAGTCATGGTCGACGAAGCGCACGGCATCGGCGTGCTCGGCAACCAGGGCAGGGGGACCTGTTCGCATTTCGGCGTCACGGACAGGGTCGATCTCATCATGGGAACGTTCAGCAAGTCGCTGGCGACGGTGGGCGGGTTCATCGCGAGCGACACCGCCACCATAGACTATCTCAAGCACCATTCTCGCGCCCTCATCTTCAGCGCCAGCATCGCGCCGGCGAACGTCGGGACCGTCATGGCAGCGCTTGACATTCTTGAGTCAGAGCCCGAGCGCATCCGGCACCTATGGGACAATTCCCGCCGCATGTCGAGCGGTCTCCTTTCCATGGGGTACAACCTCGGCGGCTCTCAGACGCCGATCTTGCCCGTATATATCGGCGAGGACCTCACCTGTTTCAAGATGTGCAGGATGCTCCAGGAAGAAGGCATTTTTGTAAATCCCGTCGTCAGCCCTGCGGTCGAGACCGGCCATTCCCTGCTCCGCGTCAGCCTCATGGCCACGCATACTGCAGGCCAGATCGACCGGGCCCTTGACAAGTTCCATGACGTCGGAAAAAAGCTCGGCGTCATAAAAGAGTGAGGAAATGGCCGTTTTCGTCCGGGACGTTACGACTGCCGCGGAAAAAGACCGTTTCATCAAGCTGCCCTGGAAGATTCACAAGAACGATCCACACTGGGTCCCGCCGCTGCTCATCGACAGGAAAACGTTCCTCGATCCGCGGAAAAACCCCTTTTTCAAAAGCGCCAGAGTCAAACTATGCTTGGCATATGACGACACGGGCGAAGCAGTGGGCAGGATCACCGCCATCGTCAGCGACAACCACCTGAAAACCCATAACGACGGCGCCGGGTTCTTCGGCCTGTTTGAGTGTGTCAATGATCAGCGGGTCGCCGACATTCTCTTCACCACCACCGCCGCCTTCCTGCGCGCGCAGGGTATGCGCATCATGCGCGGACCCATAAGCATGAACATCAACGACGAGATCGGGTTGTTGATCAGCGGCTTCGATATACCGCCGGTCATCATGATGCCGCACAATCCCCCCTATTTCGAAACACTGGTCGAGGGCTACGGGTTTAAAAAGGCAATAGACTGGTTTGCGTATTATCTCGAAGACCCGGGCCGCACCGTTCCGGAGCGATTGCGCAAAGGCGCACGGCTCGCCCGGAAGCGGTACTCGTTCACCATCCGGCCCATTAACATGAAACGCTTCGACGAGGAGGTCGAAAAGTTCCATGACGTTTACAACCGCGCATGGGAAGAAAATTGGGGCGCAGTTGCTTTCACAGACGATGAGTTCCATTACCTGGCCAAGGACCTGAAGATGATCGCGGTCCCGCAGCTCGCGCTGCTTGCGGAAGTTGAAGGGAAGGCGGTCGGCGTTTCACTGGCGTTGCCGGACATCAATCAGGCACTGAGGCATATCAAAAATGGAAAGTTGCTGCCCTTCGGGCTTCTCAAGCTCCTGTGGTACAAACGGAAGATAGACATGATCCGTCTCCTCATCATGGGCGTCGTTAAGGAGTACCGGCACATGGGCATCGAGACGTGTTTTATCCACGACACATACTGCGCCGGACTGAAAATGGGCATCTGGCGCTGTGAAATGTCGCAGATAGTCGAAAACAACGGCCCCATGAACAATGCACTGCTCAAACTGGGCGCCAGGGTCTATAAAACATACAGGATATATGATTACCACCTTCCATCGGCAGGCGGATAGCTATGGATTGGTATTCAAACAAGACGATCGTCATAACCGGCGGATCGAGCGGCATCGGCAAAGCTACTGCATGCGTCTGTGCGGGATGGGGCGCGCATGTCTGCATTGTCGCGCGCGATTCGGCACGGCTCGAAACGGCCTGTGGTGAAATCAGGGCAGCGGCAAAAAATCAGAGTCAGAAAATTTTCCCGGTGGTACTTGACGTATCAGACCGAGCCGCGGTCAAGGATGCGGCCGCGGGCATCGTGCGCACCCTCGGCGGTATCGACGTCCTGATCAATTGCGCCGGCATCACATGGCCCGGGTATGTCGACAAAATCCCCGATTCCGTCTGGGATTCGATGATACAGGTGGACTATATGGGGACGGTCAACATGGTGCGCGCGTTTCTGCCGTATTTCATGGAGCAGAAACACGGCAGCATCGCCAACGTTTCGTCGGTTCTCGGCTACATGGGAGTGTTCGGCTATGCCGCGTACGGGCCCGCCAAATACGCGGTTGTCGGATTTTCCGAATGCCTGCGCCAGGACCTTCTCCCTTACAACATCACTGTTTCCGTGATATATCCGCCTGACACCGACACGCCGCAGTTGCAGGAAGAGAACAAAATCAAGCCCCCGGAGACAAAAGAGCTGTCGGGAAACATCAAGGTCATGAAGCCGGAAGCCATCGCTTTCGCTTTTTTAAAAGGGATCGCGGGCAGTAAATTTACAATTGTTCCCGGCGCGATGAACAAATTTACCTGTTTCATGAGCAGGCATTTTCCTTCGATTGTGTGGATGATCGTTTCCGGAGACCTCAGAAAGTTCTGGAAAAAGCATCCGCTGAGATAAATTTCGTTTCCATTTTTCCCCACGGGATGATCGTAAAAAAAATGAACAAACCGTTCCTGTCACTGTTATTTCTTCTGCTCTGCGCCGCGGCGATTTCTGCCCAGGGTGAGCAGAACCTGTTTGTCGTTAAACGCAATACGAACAGCAACAGGGTCTATTATGAGACGCGGATTGCATCCGACAGCCTGTTTGATACGCGACAGCCGATCCATGCATACTGGATCATGTGGCAAAAAGACCCAACGGGAAAAACGCGCGAAGAGTTGACGTTATTTGAAAAAGAGAAAGCGTTCGGGTTCAGGGTAAAGCAGAACCCTGCGAGGAAATTCCTCTAGTTCAACATCGCGCCCCTTCCCAGCCGGCCCATCAAGGTGACATTGCAGAACACCAATGCTGTTGCCGAAACCGTCATCGACGGTCAGTTCTGCGTCCTGGGAAAAATATGCGTTAATTCGTCGGAAAAACAGTTCCTTACCCATGTCAACTACATCGAACTGTTCGGTAGGATCGTGAAAAGCGGCGAAGAGCACTACGAGAGGATCGTCAGCAGATAAGGCGGGGAAGGGTGCAGGTTACAGGTTTCTTTAATATTCCTGATTTTTCTACTTCAGGTAGGACGTCGGGTCTTTCGTCCCGGCCTCGGCAAAGCCTTTTTCCCGGAGCAGGCAGCTGTCGCATGAGCCGCAGGCGCGGCCGTTGGGCGACGGATCGTAACAGGAATGCGTGATGCCGAACTCCACGCCCAGCCCGACGCCCTTCCTGATGATTTGCGCCTTTGTCAAGTCAACGAGCGGGGCATGGACGGCTATTTTCTTATCCTCGACGCCGGCCTTTGTCGCGAGGTTGGCCATTGCCTCGAAGGCCCTGATCAGGTCTTCTGCGGTCCCCGAATCCATTCCAGAAAAAAAGAGGCCATGGAAAACTTGGCCCGCTATATTATCCGGGATTCTTTCTCTCAAGAATGGATGTCCTATCCGAGGACAACCAGCCACCATGCTCGTTCGTTGGTCTGGACTAAATGTCCTTTCAAAATTGAGAAAGTCTAAGAAATAAATTCCTATTTTTATTATTCGAGAATTTTAGGTCAGGGTCAGAAAAGGCTCTGCCTTTTTTATGCACATTTCATCCAGTAATTGTTGATTTTTGGCGCTATGTTTTTTAAGGACTTGTAGGTGTAGTCCTCGGTCATCAGATATATTGACACTTACCTGTCCAGTGAAATATCGTTCTAAGGATTTTAATTGACTTTTTGATTGTGAAAGGATAGAAATTCCTATCTAAAATCGAACTGTTTTATTGCTGACAACCCTTATATTAGGAGTGTCGATGGGAGAATAATAGACCCCATTTCTCAGGAGAGATGTGGGGTTTTTGTTTCATTCGGTCCTATTTGAAAAAAGATGGCACGGACCTAACAAAAATTGGGGATTTCTATGACTGAGATCATTCGACAAGTAGGGGTTGTAAAGACAGGGGTGGGCAAGGCGACTAAAGGGATGGAAGTGGAAAAGATAACTATACAAACTTTCCATATTTTACCAATATCGTTTTTGTTCCTTTTTACCACAAAACGGGAAACTATTGAAATATTGATTTAGTAATAATCATTTAAATTTCGTTATTTTTGGAATATATTAGCACGTTATAATATTTTTGATAAAGTCGTAAAAAACGAAATTCGTATATTTATTGTTGGGTGTCTTCATTGCACTCTATTTTCATAAAGTACTGATATTTTACTAACACCATAATAAAAGACCTGACCCTATTGAGATGTCACTCGCTTGCATGTGCCTTCGGCACCGCAAGCTTCGTGCCACAGGTCAACGCCGCGTTATACGGGGAGTAAGAAGTGAAATTTGAACTAAGACCAAACAATCGTAACATTCCGTCAGAAGAGTTGATTGCCGATCTGAGAAATGTGGCGAAACAACTTGGGCAGTATACACTGACCATTGGCCAGTATTCAGGACATGGTATCGTTGACCCCGCTACAATAATCAGGCGTTTTGGTTCATGGCGAAAGGCTGTAGCACAAGCTGATCTTCAAGCTGGCAAAGCTGCCAACCATGTAGAAGATCAGGAGTTGTTCGACAACCCGAGAAACATGTGGACCCAACTTGGCCGACAGCCCAACGCTAAAGAAGTCAAGCGTCCCTTTTCAAAATACGCCGTCAATACGTACATCCGGCGTTTTGGCAGTTGGTACAAGGCACTTCAAGAATTCATAGAAGCCATGGAAAAGGATGACACTATATCTGCACCAGATGAAGACGATCACACTGTCCCTTTTGGTCAATCTCCTATTGGACCTGTGCGTAGAACTCCTCGAGAGATTAGTGACCGTCTCAGGTTCAGAATTCTTCTTCGAGACGGCTTCACTTGCACCTCATGTGGAAGTAGCCCTGTGAAGTATCGAGGTGTTGAATTACATGTTGACCATGTAATCCCATGGTCCAAAGGCGGTGAAACTATCCAAGAGAATCTCACAACTAAGTGTAAGAAATGTAATCTTGGGAAGGGCAATATGTTGGAGGAAACCGTATAACCAGGCCATTGGACACCGATGTCACTTGCTTGCATGGGCCTCCGGCCCGCAAGCTGCGTGCCACGGGTCAACGCCGCATTACACTCTTTAGAACCAAAGTTGACAGGGCTGCTAACGGAAGGAAACCTCGTTTTTAAGAAACCATAATGATAAACGACATACCCTCCGGTCTCTACATCCATGTTCCCTTTTGCCTGAGCAAATGCCCGTACTGTGATTTCTATTCCACTACTGATGATTCCTTGATTCCCCGATGGATGGCGGCCCTCGAAAAAGAATTGGCGTTTTATCAAGGACAGTTTTCCTCCTTTGATACCCTCTATCTGGGAGGCGGCAGCCCATCGAGAATTTCCGAACAACAACTCAACAGCCTCATGGAACTGATTGTCGGACGGTATCATTTTGATCCCCATTCGGAAATCACCATTGAGGCCAATCCCAATGATTTGAATCCGGCTAAATTAAAAATGCTCCACCGGTTGGGCGTCAATCGAATCAGCCTGGGGGTCCAATCCTTTGACGAGCAGGAGTTGTTATTCTTAAGAAGACGACACACGGTTAGAGATGCGGAACAGTCCTTAAACTGGATTCGAGAGGTCGGTTTTCATAATCTTGGAATAGATCTTATATACGGCCTTCCAGGGCAGATGAGGGAGAAGTGGTTGGCCAATCTAAGTAAAGCCCTGGCCTTCAATCCGGAACACCTTTCCTGTTATCAGTTGACCATCGCCAAGGGGACTCTTTTCTGGGGGCTGAGAGAAAAAGGGCGTCTTAAGCCGATGAGCGAGGCCGACGAAGAAACCTTGTTCCTGGCCACCTCCAAATTTCTGGAAGACCGCGGCTATATCCATTACGAAATTTCTAATTTTGCCCGGGAAGAAACCTATTTTTCAAGGCACAACCAGAAATATTGGCAGCGACGACCCTGTCTGGGTTTGGGGCCTTCGGCCCATTCCTTTCAGGGAAACCACCGCTGGTGGAATGTCCGATCCGTTAAAAAATATTGCCAGGCCCTTGAAGAAGGAAGGCCGCCGATAGAGGGGCAAGAGGAACTTAGCGAAGAGCAGGTCCGATTAGAAATGATCAGCCTGGGCTTAAGGACACGAGCCGGTCTGGATCTCAGTATTTTGGGCGACAACTCAACTCTGGAAAAAATTCTGCCCAAGCTGGTTGAATCCGAATGGGTGTCTGTCTCCGGTAACCATATTGTTCCGACCTTGAAAGGCTTTCTGGTGGCCGACCGCCTGCCTTTATTATTTGATTGAAGAATTTTAGTTAGACAGGATTAACAGGATTTATAGGTCTTCGTAATCCGAAAAATCCTGTCTAATAAAAGGGCTTAAATTTTGGTTTGATTATGGACGAAAACAACCCGATTGACTATCCTATTGACGGCATTCTGGACCTCCACACCTTTCGCCCCAACGAAGTCAAAGATCTTATTCCCGAATACCTGTCTGCTTGCCGGGATCAAGGAATCCTTCAGGTGCGGATCATCCATGGGAAAGGCACTGGAACCCTGCGGCGGACAGTCCAGGCCATCCTGGCACGCCTGCCCGAGGTAACCCAGTTCCAGTTGGCTGAAGAAGAGGCCGGCGGCTGGGGGGCAACTATCGTCACCTTAAAACCTCGCTAAGCTTTTAAAGTACCTCGCAAGAAACTTCAGAGAATACGCTCACGTCTTTTCCTGCTTGACACCGTTATTCAGGATCTAAATGAATTTAAATTTCTTGGAACCCTAATATTTTATTAAATGATACTTCCAATATTACCAAACTCTTCACGAGTGGTTGATCACAGCCTTGCCTCGGACCATCAAAAGCAGACTGGCCAGATAAGCAATTATCACCAGCACGGACAAGCCCTGGTAGCCCAGTACCATGCCCAGATACTCGGCGAATCCCCCCATGGTCGCCCCCACCAAATTGGCCCCAAAACAAGAAGAGGCAGTCTTGCTCTGACGAAAGGTTGTAGAAAAGATCAGCCCGGCAAAAAAAACCGGGAGAGGCACGAGAAGGAGCGTCCAGAGCAATCGCCCAAGAAGAGAGAAGCCGAGGATCAGTCTGTTGGGAGTAAAAAGAAGAAGGGCCAGCGAAGCCAGCAGAGGTAGATACAGGTAGGGGCTGAAAGAGCGCAGGCGCATGGCTACGAGATTGGCACACAGGGCCATCAAGAGGATTCCCGTAACCACCAGCATGGTAACCAACCAGGTGGCCCCAAAGTAGAGCGAGCAGTTCGTTATGCTCTTGGTCTCCAACAGCAGGAATCCGAAACCCAGGAAGAAGAAATGCGTTTGCGGAATGCCCCAGGTGATCCGCCGCCCACCAAACAGAAGATAGGCGGATATCAGAACCAGAGCACCGATGACCAAGAGGTAATCCCTGGGAATGCTGCGGTCTCTGAGGTAGAGAAAAGGCCAGTCATCCGTGGCCGCAGGAATCTTTTCGAGACCTTCCAGAGCAACAGGCAAGGTAATCCGTTTGAAAGGACCATAAACCGGAGGAGGGGCAAGGTGCTTACCTTTCGGGGCGATAATACAGATCCGGCCTTCTTCAAGATAGACGATGGGGACTTTCCCGGTGGCTCCGTAAATCATCTCTATCAGTTTTAGGTGCATCCAGTCCGGGCCCGTAAAGGACAAGACGAGCATTCCATCCGGATTGAGGAGACGGTAGGCCGCCTTTAAACTTTCCACCGTGTAGACAAATCCGTCCAAGCGTATGCTGGTCATGAAACTGAACAGCGCTTGGGAATCCAAGTAGCTGAAGAGGACCAGGTCATACTTGGATTCGGTCTTGTTGAAGAAGGCCCGAGCATCGTTGTTGACTACCTGAACCCGCGGATCGAAATAGACGCCGCTGGCATTGAACTTCTTGGAAATACGAACCAGCACCGGGTCAATCTCGACGGCATCGACCCATTGGGCCCCATTCAAAAGCGCTCCCTCGACGTCCTTTCCTGCTCCGGCGCCGAGCACCAACACTCGGGCCGGGTCCGGTTTCAATTGATAGGGGATCGTGTAATGTCGGTATATCTCTTGTGTCCGTTCATAGGCAGGTGTCCCCGGTGTATATCGTTTCAGGTTGAGTGTTCCATGAATCTGGTAAAAGTCCTGGTTGATGCGCACATTATAGCTCGGGGGATCGATCATGGTCCGCACATCGGCCGGGGCATTGGTGCAAAGGATACTTTCATCTTTTCCGACTTCGTTGATCGTCACGTAATGGTAGGGAGACCAGATGGCCTCTTGCGGCGAGGACAAAAACACATAACCCAAACAGATCAAAAGCATCAAGGCGGACGACACTCTTGATCGGCCGGGTATCAGCCAAAGGTAAAGCACAGAGATTAGAATGAACCCCAGGAAGGGAGAGAAAAACAGCAGCGAAAAAAGGCCGAAAGTGATGGTACCAAGGAGGCTCCCGCCCAAGTCCCATGAATAGGCCTGGAGGCGCGGGAGTTGGTCAAATAGTTGTCCGATTCTCTCTCCGAGGGGGACGAAGACCGCCGTGTTGAAGAGGAAGATGCAGATCAGCACCGTGGAGTTGGCAATGTCCGGCGCAACCGAGAAGTAACGGTGCTCGCCGGCAAAGCCCGGAAGATAGGCCCGCTGACAAACAATGAGGAACACCGTACTGGCTGCCAGGAGATAGGGGAAGCCATTGAACAGGTTCAGCTGTTTCTTCTTTAACAAAGCCCCAAGGCCGATCCCCAGAAACGAGCTGATGAGCATGAGGTTCGCATAGTAGGCAACCAATCGTACACTGGCCGGTACCCAGCGTATAATCATGAGCTCGAGGAAGAGCGTGATGAATGACAGGGCGAAAAGCTGCAGACCGGGCCTGCTCCATTGCGAATTTCGGTTCAATGCCCCCACCTGATATTACTTGTCATGGATGTCCCCGTTACAGTCTGTTTGACATGGGAGCGAAAGAAGCCGTATATTCTCTCAAAACGATCTTTATAAACTTGCTCCAGGGTTTCAAGGTGATCTTCGACCCAACGATAGTAATTATCTTGTTTATTAAACTGGCCGAATGCTGTCGCCGCACCAAAGCAAACAGTGCGAAAGCAATAAGATAGCAAATAACACCGATCCAAAATGTTGTGGATAAATAAGGGGACGCTTCCCCTATTTATCTTGACAATTTATAAATAGGGATAGCGACATTTCATGCCATGGATACGAGGCGTGGTAGTCGATTGTCATGCCAAGGACCGCGCGAATGGTAATATCCGGCTACTCGAAACACATAATCCAGCGGGGGTAGAAAAAATTTATTAAGGTGATTCTTATAGACCTCCTATGAGTATTGATCCAAGCCGGACTGAATGGCATCTCTCGCCCTGCCCATAAGCTCACCTACATTTTCAGCAGTATAACCGGTCACCTCTATTTTTTGATGTATTATCATCTTTGCCCTTCCCGGAAGAAGGTTTAAGGTGTGGGGAGGCAAAATATTTCCAGTGTTTATAAGGGTTACCGGCAGAAGCGGCACCCCTATATCTATGGCGAAAAAAAACGCACCCTTCTTGAAATCCCCCATCTTTCCTGTCTTTGACCTGGTCCCCTCCGGGAAAAAAAGCACCGAGGTTCCATTAACGATCTTCTTCTTGGCCGAATTGATCGAGGCTATGGCTTTTTCACTGTTCGACCGGTCAATGAAAATGTGGCCTACCTTTTCACAGCCGATCCCCAGGCCGGGAATTTTTCTAAGCTCCTGTTTCAGCACCCATTTGAAATCAATACCGATCCATCCATATAAAACGAAAATATCATAATGGCTCTGATGATTTGAGACAATAACATAGGACTGCTTCTTGTCTATATTTTCCTTGCCGATCACCTTGACAAATATAGGGGTCATATAACCGTTCAGCCGTGACCAGACGGCGCCGCCAATATAGCTCCCAATCTTTTGATTTATCAAGGTGGATAAAATCGTGGCTATTGCGCCGAAGATCAGAGTTGACCCAATCAAAAAAGGGAAGTATACGAGCCACTTATACGGCTGATAGAGGATAAATAATATTTTCCGCAAGCTGACCTCCAAAAGCAATAGATGACAAAGAGTATTATTGAAAAGCAATTATGTCAAGAACCTTCATCGCGAAAGGCCAAATAAAAGGGGACAGATTTATCAGGCGGCCGGGCAAGGTCGTAGGTAACATAGTCTCTCTTTCCACGAAGGAATAGTTAGCCCAGCCACGTCCATAGAACAAGTTAAGGTAGGGTAACAGCTATTCGGTATTATGCCAGACTGAAAGATTTTAGGTAAACTAGAACTGTTAGACAGGGCTGCCTGTGCCGAGGCCGTATTGGCGGTGAAGAGGATTTACAGGAATTTCCTTGGATGGGTGTCCTCTCTTCTGGCGGTATTACCAGACTCTAAAATAAGGGAACATCCATGACAAGTAATATCAAAAGGGAAAATGGAAGCTTCCCCAATCAGAAAATCTATCTACCCTCATCTACCCCATTTATCTCTTGACCCCCGTTTCCTTCCCATTTTATAATCTCACCATCAAAACAAAAGTTATTTTCCACTTACCTAAGGAGGAGGCCATGAGTAAAGATCAAGACATGAAGCGACGGGATTTTATCACCACCGCGCTGGCCGGAGGCCTCGGCTTGGGCCTGTTCATTTTCTCCGGGGCCGGAGAAGTTTTTGCCGCAAATCGTCGGAAGTCAGAATGGGATGTTAAACAAAAACCTATGAAGGAGGGCAAAACAAAGGGGGACATTAGTTGGGGTCCGAAAAAGCCGTCCAAGTGCGAAAAAAGGAAGCCCAACATCGACCCCAATACCAAGTGCTCAAAGTTCGTCAACCGTTGATATCCGGCTGGCTTTAATAACCAACAACAGTCCGGAATACTATGGATGCTTAAATGTTCCTATTATACTTTGCTCTACCCCAGGTGATGGGTATGGCCTACCCCATTTTTCTCTTGACCTCCGTTTCCTTCCCGTTTTATAATTATATAATCCACACAGAAGTTATATCCCAACTTACCTAAGGAGTCAGCCATGAGTAAAGATCGAGATGTGAAGCGACGGG
>Ga0209777_10008530_pt1 | contig 11205 bp, 20 predicted proteins | sample FrelakmetHBP12HB_FD_187147 | JGI IMG/M metagenome (GOLD analysis project Ga0209777, IMG submission 187147) | Freshwater lake sediment microbial communities from the University of Notre Dame, USA, for methane emissions studies -HBP12 HB (SPAdes)... | ecosystem: Environmental > Aquatic >...
TGGGGGTGGGGGGTGGCGGCCAAACTCTTCGCTGCGAAAATTATTTTTTTACTTTCAGAAACTTATCAGAAGTCTTTGAAGGACTATTATATTTACTCTCTCCCCTTTTTTTATATTTGTGTGATATTTTTATAAAAATTTTTTATTTTGGTTTCGTCTCGTCTCAGCGAATTTCCCCCAACCCCAACACAACCCCATCATTGGCCTAACATTAAACATTAAAGTAGATCATTGGTGTATTATTTCACGACAATTAACCGTTATAAGCGGTGGGTGTGGTTTATTGGGGGTGGGTTAGACCTGTCGGGGATTATAACCTATCAAAACCAATTATTTCGCGTATGGGGCGGTATTATATCTTTTAATATTGGTGTCAGGTTATTTCATATATTGTATCAGTTCAATCAGGGTTTTATTTTTGTACAGGGGTTAATGAATTGATTGATTAACTTTTGTTTCTTAACAGCATTTGGAGAATATTGTAATTCGTAGGGGAGTATTTTATTGTTGTATGAAGAAGCAGCATTGATGTCAAGCACTGTATATTTTCCATTGATTTGTATATAGTCGAGTACATCTATGTGATGCATTATTTTTTGTTTCAATAAGTGCCATTGTGGAATATAGAAGAATTCACTCACTGACCAATGCATGTTCATTGTATCTCTCGGTGGGAAAGGTAATTTTGCCCAAGTTGGTTCTCCATATTCTTTAACTATATCTTTGTATTCAATGTAGAAATTTATTAACATAATCTTTAGTCCTTGTTGTAAGTATCATCCATAGCATAGTAGTAGAGTTCTAATATTTCTGAAGCAGTTTTATTTTTGTAAGTATTTTTAATAACATCTCTCACTTCCTCATTATGATTGGGGAAGGAGAGAAATATTTTTTCTTCGTTTGTTATGCGTCTTTTAAAGCTTTGCAGATCTGTTGTGTATGTCAATTGCACAGTGTTTTTATTTTCATGCAAGATCATCCAAGTGGCTGTTACTCTTACTTGATATTTTTCTTTTCTTTCTTGCAGTGTTGGTTCACCATAGCACTTCACTATATCCGCATATAATGCAGAGCATCGCAATCTCTTTTTCATATTCGCTGTCAATTTAATTTATAGTCCTTGGTTTGTATCTTTTTTCTTGCCATGCTTCCCATTCCTCATATGTATCAGCAGGTTCTAAGAAGTTGAATAAATCTTCCTCATTCACCAAATCTTTTTCATCTCTTAGTGCGCGTATTTCTGGTCCTGGTTCCATATCTGATAAATCTAATAATGACGCAAGATGTGTTTCCACATTTCCAACAAGTTCAGAGATGTATGTTAAACTATCAAGATCAAACACCGCGCCTACATTTTGAAGTGCGAGTAGACTATACATAAAGTTTCTGATGACTTTCTTTGCTTGCACTATTTCTGACAATGTTGAGATGTGTTGAAATGTTGTTAGTAATTCTGCCATTTCACTTGCGTAGTGTTGGGCTCTTTCTCCTAGAAATTTTATGTCATCTTCCTCTAATTCTATCATCATGTTATCTCTCATTTCTTAGTTATGTGTGTGTATAAGTAATATTATATCGATTAATTCAGCTGCTGTTTTATTTTTGTATAGTGGTAGTATGTAGTCATGTATCATATCATTTTTCTTGTGCATGTTTTCATTGTAGTGTAATCCATACATTATTTGTTTGTCGACTATCTTTGTTATAGATTCTTTCTCTTTGATTATACTATCAGATTCAATTGTTATGCTATTACTTCTTTTCTTACAAATCCTCCAACAGAGATAAAAGGCGTCAGTAGAATCACCAGGGATAATAGTTTCATGCATCTCAGGTGCCTTGTATAGAGCAGTTATCTCATGGTATGTACTAGGAAAATAGTATATCATCAATTCTCACCTTCTGTCCTATTATCATCTTTTCTTTCATTTGTTCTGTACTGTACTTCTCTGTATCATCACAATATCGCCATTTAATAACATCAATTGCAAGTCCCCCGCCACTCACCACACATCTCCATTCTTTTTTACAGCAGCCACATAAGTAAGCATATCCTTCGTAACCTTCACTATCTATAATGTGTAGATCTTTATTAGGTTCAGGTGTGTGTTCAGGATAATTAAACCATTGTGTAGTTGCTAGCATTTAATTTTATTCCCTTTGTTGATAAAAATTATATTTCCTATTTATATATATAGTGTATTGAGAAATATTTATCTATTTTTCATTGTTTTGATCTATCCTTCAATCTTCTTAATTTCGTTTATTGTTTTATTAAATAACATTAAGGATAAAATACTATGATATATTCCGACTTAGTTCTTTGCACTAAATCTTACAATGAACAAGACACACTTGATTGGATTCAACACTACACCACTTTTAATTTCGACAAAATTACTATTTTTAACAATGAATCACCAATTGATATTCACTCTCTATTAAAACCGTATAAGTGTGATATCATTGATGTTCCAGGTTATTTAGACTATTACAATTTGCTTGATAACTATTGTAAGAAGTCAGATGCTTTTTGGGTGTTTCCTATTGATGATGATGAGTTTCTTTATCTTAATGAGACACCTACTAACATCAATGATTTTATTTGTAACTATGAAGAGTTTTCAGGATTGTCTGTTAACTGGCAGTGTTTGAGTGCGCATAATACATTAACACGTCCTGTTCCTTCTGCTATTGATTATTGTTTGTATGGGCAGGAACCAATTGTGTCGAAGGAACAATTAAGTAGTATAAACACTCATATTAAATGTTTTGTTCAACCTAGTAGAGTGCGTAATTATGTAGCACAACCGCACATACCTGCATTGACAGCAGGTCATATTGTAGATTATGATAAAGTTATCACCAGGGATGTTGCTAATGAAAAGTGGAATAATAAGATTTTATTATATCATTACTATATAAAATCAAAAGAAGATTGGGACAAGAAGATGAAAAGAGGTAGTGAAGGTAAACTCTATCCAGTTGATTCCTCTTTCTTTTCTACATATGATCAAGTTTGCACTGGTTATACAGTATATGATGATAAGTTAAAAAAATATACAGATAGCTACTGCAGATAAATAGTATGAAGAAATATGAATATGATTATTTGATTGTAGGTGCAGGTTTGTATGGTTCTGTAATGGCGGAACGCTTACATTCCTCTGGTCATAAAGTTGTTGTTGTAGACAAACGAGATCATGTGGGTGGTAATTGTGCGTCTAAAGATATGCACGGTATAGATGTGCATTTGTATGGTCCGCATATTCTACATACTAATAATAGAGATGTTTGGAAATACATTATACAGTTTGGGGAATTTCGACAATTCACGCATAAGATGTTAACTAAGTATGGTGATAATTTTTACACTTTCCCTATAAATGCTAAAACATTATTAGAAGTGTTTGGAAAGGATTTCACTCCACATGTTCCTAAAGTTTTAAAAAGTAATTGTAATTTAGAGGAGTGGTGTATAAATGAAATAGGTGAACCTCTCTACAATATGTTTGTAAAAGAGTATACAGAAAAGCAGTGGAATTGCAAATGTTCTGAATTGCCTTCATCTATCATTAAGCGACTCCCAATAAGATCAAATTTTAATGATTCTTATTTTAATAATTATTATCAAGGCATTCCTGTTGATGGTTATAACACTTTGTTTAATAAATTATTAGAAGGTGTGGATGTAAAAACAGGAAAGGATTTTCTTTACTTTAAAAAAGAATGGATGGAGATAGCAGAAAGAGTTATTTACACAGGTCCTATAGATGCTTACTTTACTTATGAGTTTGGTAGATTACCTTGGAGATCTTTAGAATTTAAATTCAAAGAAAAGCAGGGGAAAGATTATCAAGGTATTAGTGTTGTGCATTATCCGGAGAAGAAATATAAATTTACTCGTATTACAGAATTTAAACATTTCAATCCTTTCAATGATGCGTTTGATAATGACTATACTATCTATGCAGAAGAGTATCCTTGTCATAATAATGATGCACCTTACTATCCTATAGAGAATGAAGAAAATATTGCTTGTGTAAAAAAATATCAAGAACTCGCTGCGAAGGAAAAAAATGTGCACTTCGCAGGTAGATTAGGTACATATAAGTATAATGATATGGATGTCACCATTGCGAATGCTCTTAATGACTTTTCATTATTACTAGAAAAGTGGAAGTAAAAGCATTTGTTCAAGTAAGCAAAGAATCTACATTAGGCGAGCAAAGTTTTTTAACATTTGCTTGCACTTTTTCATCAGGCCAATTCCACCATTGTATATTTAAAAGTTTTTGTATCGTTTCGTCATCAAATCTCTTCTTAATAAATTTTGCAGGATTTCCTCCAACAATCGCATAAGGTTCTACATCTTTTGTGATAATAGATCCTGCTGCAATTGATGCACCATCACCTATTGTTACACCAGACATAATAGTTGAACTTCTTCCAATCCACACATCATTTCCAATTGTAACATGCATAGGTTTTATAACTGATCCATCTATACCAGATCCTTCTGGCCATACATCTGTTAAACTTGTAAAAGGATATGTTGTAATCCAGTCATTTCTGTGATTACCACCAAGGAATATAGTAAGACCATGAGCAAAAGAACAATATTTTCCTATTGTTAATTTAGCATCTCCTCCCCAGTATAGAATTTCGGGACCTTCTATCGCATAGGTATAATCACCTATTTCACAAGAGTAAGGTTTATTCACCAGTACATTTTTTAAATAAAAACATGGATCCATTGTTCTTCACCTCATTTGTTAATTTTATTCGTTGTCCGGTCTTAAACCCGGCTTTATATATTTTCTTTGCATTTTTAATATAAGCATACTCATAATCATCATTTCTCCTCCTTAAATATATCAAGCATACAATGCAGGCAAGCGCATTCCGCATGAGTCAGATTTTCTGGTTGATAGTTGTTAAAAAGATACACGGTCATAGGGTAAACAACTTTGTTGTTGGCTATTAAGATAGGATCTCCATTTTTATTCCAACCCTCAACTGCTCGATAGATGAGGAGAGGGAAAATATTATTTAAGTGCTCTACACTTTGCATTGTGAAATAAACTATTGATAAATCCACGACTTTTATTTTATAAACATTTTCAACTAATTCATAGATATTAAATCCCTCCGCTAACTCACACAGCTTCTTTATTATATCCGGTGTACATTGATCTTTTAATTCTTTTTCAGTTGTCATTTATTACTCCTTTTTATGTTATTATCTAAATACGTTAAATATATCAAAATAGAGTATCGCATACTAAAATTATATCTACTATCCAACAGAATAAGCTTTTAGGAAAAATACCAGAAAGACTAGAATTTAAAATAAATGTTATTATAAACAAACTTACTATTATTATAGTTGTATTATCTGTTTTTTCAGTCTTCATTTATTCTCCTCATATTTTGAGATAACATCAATAATCTTTTGTCTAGCTTTTTCACCTGCTTCAATTCGTGAAGATTTCCACCAAGAACGAGAAAGCATAAACCTGGATAGATCATCACATTCAGCTTCTAGTATTTTTATATATTCTTCATATGCTTCTTTTAATTCCTTATTTTCACACACTTTTTTATTATATTCTTCTCTTAAAAATGTTTTATCCCTTCTCAAAGCATCTAGTTCTAAAATAAGTTCTTCTATTGTATTTGAATGTCTTTGAATAATGCCCTTTGATATAGAATCTACAAATTCATCAATTTCTTCTTGTGTGGGCTGCATTTTCTGAGCTTTTTCTGTCGCATTTTCACAAGGATCATCATAGCATGTTGTATGTTTATTTTTTAAAATATCATTTTTGATATTACTTATAAATTCTTCTGATTTTTTTATTGTTTCAGATGCGGATATATCTTTCATTGTTTTATTTTTCTCCGTTACTTTACATAAATGCTCAACAGATCCAAATGTAGTTTCTCCACATATGGAACAATTTCTCGATCCACCACCCAATCTTTTCATATTATGCTCCTTTAACTTAATTCCTCACTTTCCTTCAATGCTGTATTAACTATTGTTGGACTAAATCCGCAAGCTATAATTGCTTTTTTACAATGATAAATAATATTATCTACCTCCCATTCATACACGTGATTTTCTATATTTGCTATAGATGATATTCCTGTCATTGTAGTACCGAAACGATCTGTATAAGTTACTTCCACTTTTATATCCATGTGCGCTACTCCTTTTTATGTTATTACCAATACTATACTATAACACCAAAACATATGCTAACATTATGTTCTCCAGAGCATATTTCTATCTTTTCAAAGGAAGAGATAAATTGGTTCTTACATGCTAAATACGCCCCTACATACACTCGTTTCTCTTTTTCTATTAGTAAATCACCTCACCTGTATACTCAATCCAACATCCTTGTTTCTTATCTTTTACTACAGGAGTATCAACAGCACCCGTATAACAAGGGAGATATTCTGCACCACAAAAAAGGCAAGATTTTAAATCCTCATAATTCATTTTTAAAGGGTATGAGAACTTAACTGTTCTACCACATGTGCATACAACTGCAACGGCGGTACCATGTGTATTCTCTCCTATACCATCTTCTAATATATCCTCTGCTTGTAGTAATGCCTCTATATTTTCCATTGCTCTATAATACCCAAACCAATAGCTTTGATCATTTATTACATAATCTTCACTGCCTGTACTACCCATCTTAGTCCAAGATTCTTCTAGTTTTGTTTGTATGTACTCTGCTAGTTTTGTTAATTTAGATTCCATTATTTCTCCCACTTACAAACGTATTTTACAATATGCGCATCCTTATCATAATAATGATATCTTATATTTTTTTTATCCCCACAAGGTTCATCTGGTAATTCTATATGCTGCATAGATACTTTTATACTTAACGCAAGACCACCTATGACTAATAATGATATTACCATCGCAAATGTAGTTTTTAGAAACATTTTTTATATCCTCCTCTTATATTTTAAATTCTTGACCAACTGTAACAAATCCCGCAAATCCATCTTCTTCAGCAAGTTTATCCCAATCACAAGCATTACCAAATCCATCACTACATCCTGTAACGAAATCCTGATAATGAGTTAACCACATCTTTTTCTTAATAGAAGCATCCATTTTATACGCATTAACATTACTCCATCCTGCTAACTGACCATAATTACTATGTACCCCAGATTTAAATAACATTTTTTTATTTATTGTATCACATCCTATACATTCACAATCTGTAAATATGATATCAGCTTTATCATAAAATATTTTAACTTGTTCAGGTTGAAAATATTGTGCGTCAGTTGTAAAAAATATGCTCTTTCTTTTTTCATTGGGTACAGAAAAAGTTTTATCCTCAAAAAATAATCCAAATGTATTTTTCATAATAGATCCTGTCATAATATGTATCTGTTGAACTAATGATATTTCCCATCCCTGCCACATAAATTTTTGATTTGCTTTAATAGGCACAGGTTCAAAACAAGTCTCAAGGGATGCATCAAAACCTTCAAAAGAATCTAATCCTCCAGACAGTGTATGATCCCACAATTCTTTCAATAGTATCTCATTACATATTAATCTTGGAGCATATATCTTAGTTCTTTTATTATCATCATATGTTATGGGTCTACCAATCCAATCATATCGTAAAAAACCTATTTCTTCTAATCCACCAACATGGTCTGAATGTGCATGTGAAATATAAATATCATCAATTTTATTAATATCAATTTTTAAATCATGCAATGCAATTGGAACTTTACTACCGCAATCTATAAGTAATTTTCTGGACTGATCAATAAAATTAGGTGTATCTTCTTCGATTAAAAAAGATGTATTATAATTAATATAGCTAGAAGCATTTCCACAACCTATTATTGTAATCTTCATTTAAGATCTCCTCTTATAATTTTTTTAAAAGCAAAAACGTTACATCATCATTAATATCGTATTCTTTTAATTCTCTCAAAATAGTATCTTTTATATCTAAAAGATTTTTGTCAACCCCTTTTTTAAAAATTGATTGTAATCTTTCATTTCCGAACATCTCTTTCTTATTTAGTTTACTCCTCGCTTCTGTGATACCGTCTGTAAAGAGTAAAACAATATCATCAGTTTCTATCTTAAAAGACATATCGAAATTATCTACTTTTTCAAATATACCAATCCACATACCATCTGTCTCAACAACTTCAATTGATTTACTTTTATCTCTGTAAATTAAAATATCCTGGTGTAACCCGGAGAATTCAAATCCACCTTCTTTATTAACAGATATAACAGTTATCGTCATATATTTATCATCATTTAATCTTTTTATGTTTTTATATATTGTTTTATTTATTATATCTAGTAACATAGAAGGTGCAATCGTTGGATTTTGTTCAAGTGTATTATGTATAGCGGTTTGCACCATCATCATAATAAGTCCAGCTGGTACTCCATGACCGGAAACATCACCTATGACTACCCAGGAATAACCATTAATATTTATAACGTCATAATAATCTCCCCCCACATCATCTGCAGGTTGCATATACCCTAATATAGCATATCCATCAATAATAGGATTTGGTGGGATAAGTACTTGTTGTATCCTTTTTGCAAGTTGCATTTCTCCCCAAAGTTGATCTCTTGTAGCTATGAGTGCTTCATTTGATAATTTTAATTCTGTAGTTCTCTCTTCTACTTTTACTTCCAAAGTATTTGCATATTCTTGAATCTCTTCTTTTTGTTTTTCAATTTGTAACTGTTGTTTAACAGTCTTTTGATCATAATTTATAGCTATAGGTATATTTCTATATACTAAAATAGAAATTAACATCATAGCTATCATGTAATAAAATTCTCTAAATAGAATAATACCATGTACTACTTTTCCATATTGTATAGTTTCTACATTAAAAACAACCCCTTTATTATAAGCTAAGTACAAATAAAACAACCAATTAATAAAAACAATTGCCGAAAGAAATCCAAATATTTTCTTATTATAAAATAGTTGAGAGGCCATGACTACAGCTATTATTATAGCTGATAGATTATATGATTCAACTCCAAATGTCCAATCCATTCGTAATGCATAATTATATTTTGTAATAATTGGCATTGAAGTTAAGTAGATCACTACAAACCATTGCAGCAAGGTAACATTTTTTAATTGTTTAATTCGTTTAAAAATAAAAAAACTTATACAAACACCTAAAGAATTTACTACTAATGTCGCGAATATTATTTCAGGTTTTATTTTTGAAATAATTTGGAACACACAAGAAACTGTGGTCATTAAAATAACATATATAAAAAAGAAAAAACTCCCTTTTATCAATAGCACTTGCCATGCAGTATAGTTGTGATGTAATGTATTTATTTTTTTCTTCATGCTTTTTATTACACTCCTTTGAGTGATATACATATTATAATATATATGAGAAAAATATCTCTATTATATCATAGTTAAATTAACTAATTTTGCTTATTACATACCTAAAATTACTGTGAGATCACCATGTTACCTGGTGTGTATCAGGTGTTACGCAGGTTTCACCATACTTTGTATGTTTCTAAGCATTTATGGTGGATAAATGGGGTTTTGCAAGTGTTTGGAGTAATTGTCTTCCTCGCATTAGACGCATACGTGTTGTACTTTTAGTTAAATGCAGTTTATCCGCTACATCATCCGCAGGAATGTTATCAATATAGTACAGTTTCATTACATTTTTATAATAATTAGGTAATTCATTTATACACATGTGCATAATGTCTATAGAATGTTGAAGAATAAAATTATTTTCTATGTTTTGTCGATCATCTATAATAGATAGTTCATTAGTAATATTTTCTTGTATTGTAGTTAAAGAATTCAACGCATCCCTTGCTATATTTTTTGATCGATCCATACATTCATTTCGCATTATTGAATACATCCAAGGAAAGAATTTACTATCCTGTCTGAATGAAGATAAGCCCAGAAAAATAGCAATCCAAATGTTCTGCATTGCATCTTCTGCGTCATGGAGATTATTAAATCTTTTTCTAGTATAATTAAAAATAACAGGTGTATACCGATCGATGATATGACAAAAATAACTTGTATCACCTTCTAGTATTTTTGTGATAGCAAAGTTATCCTCCATATACAACTCCTAAGAAATTTATACAGTCCAGGATGGTAGATCTTGTTGATCTTCTTGTCTCTCAATACCAGATAAGTTAGAATTCGCTTTAGAAAATTCTGTGGTATCAATTTGTTGCACACCATCATGGGACTTAGTAGGTTCATCTGCTTTATAAAATTGTTGTGAAGGTGTAGTCATAACAGCAAGTTTAACTACATCCTCAATTGATACTATTTTTGTCCAGTCCACATTATTACCTATGTTTATTAAAAATTTTTTGTATATGTAATGAATAATATAAAAAAATTATTATACTTAGGTGTAGTGATTTGCTGTTTAACTACTTTCTAATTGCTCTTCAATGCAATTGTTTAGTAGTGCATTAGATATAACGCCTACTGAAAAATCCTTAATATTGAATTGCTTCTTACTTTAGTTGTTCTACCTAAGGATAAGTACATTGCATAAACAAATACACAATATTATACAAAATAATACACCTATCATTTATCTATTACCCCTACCAATATGTTGTAGTCATGTTTGTTGTGAAAAATTCAAATAATTGAATTGCAAAGTCACTGGAAATATGCCCCTCAGTGCGTAATCTACTTATATATGCATTTAATTCATACTCTATAAATTTATCTATATCTAATAGAGTATTTTCTGATTTTATTGTGCTTTGGAATTCCTCATTTACTAACTTATTTATGTAAGGTGCAACTTCACATAATGCAAATTGTGGTTGTCTAGGAATAACAAGGGAACTAGTTCCCATAATCATTTTCCACATCCTTTAAATGTTATTAGTTGATATGCAGCCCAGATAAAAGTAAATAAAAATATAAAAAAGATAGTGTAAAACGTTAAATTAGGAAATTTTACAGCTAATTTACTATATAGTTCTTCTGAAAAAACTATGTATAGTGATACTAGAAATAAACAAATAGTCATTTTGAGCTCCTTATTTTTTATTAGTGATGACGAGTCTAAAAATACCTTCATAACAATTATCACATAAATGCCAGTTAATTTCTACACTTTTGTTCATACCTTTTAAAG
>Ga0209777_10008531_pt1 | contig 11204 bp, 9 predicted proteins | sample FrelakmetHBP12HB_FD_187147 | JGI IMG/M metagenome (GOLD analysis project Ga0209777, IMG submission 187147) | Freshwater lake sediment microbial communities from the University of Notre Dame, USA, for methane emissions studies -HBP12 HB (SPAdes)... | ecosystem: Environmental > Aquatic >...
ATCACACCGTAGCTGAAAATGTCAGTGGACAAAGACTGCTTTGCACCCGAAACCTGCTCCGGTGACATATAGAAAAGAGTGCCCTCGATGTTTCCCTGACTGTCAATGGTGTCGGCGCTGATGATCTTGGCTAGACCGAAGTCAAGGATCTTGATCGAACCGCCATCGGACACGATGACGTTCCCCGGTTTCAAATCGCGATGAATGACCCCTAAGGAATGTGCAATCTGTAAGCCTTCTGCCAGTTCACGGGCAATTCTCATTTTCTCCTCGAAAGTGAGTTCCGTCATAACTTCATCCAAACCGCGACCGGAGACATACTCATAGGAAATGAAAGGGGTGCCCTCAAACTCCGAGCATTCCCAAATCTTCACGACGTGTTCTGTATTGATCTTGGCGGCGCTTCTGGCTTCCTGAAAGAGCCTGGTGCGATACGCCGGATCACGCGCGAACTTGTCCGAGATTACTTTGAGCGCCACCGTTCGATCAAGTCGCTCGTCGACGGCCTCATAGACGACCCCCATGCCACCTTCGCCAAGTCGCCTAACGATTCGATAGCCGCCTACATGGGATCCAACACTAAACATCTGGTTTCCTCAAAGGATAGTATCGGTATTTTCCTCACTTTGCGGATCGCACATCGTAAGACATGCCGCTATCCCCTGCTGACAAAATAGGTCGAAGATGCCCGGCAAACAAGAGCATTTTCGAAATGTTGAATAGAAAGAGCAGAAAGGAGGAGGAGCTTGGCTTACACACGCGACTTGGCTGCGTACTGCAGGAGTCGGTTGGCGTTCGCCATTACCCTTGCGAACGCTTGATCCTTACACCGGATTTCTCACCGCAACAAGTGTGATATCATCACTTTGCGGCACGTCATCCTGGAAACGCACTACAGAATCCTTGATCAGGCGCACGAGTTCAGCGGCGGAAAGTGACCGATTTGTCTTCACCAAGTCAAGCAGCCGTGATTCTCCGTACTGCTCCTCAGAAGCGTTGGCGGCTTCTGTTATGCCATCGGTGTAAAGCAAAAGCGATTCACCTGCCCGTATCGAGACTTCAGTTTCCGTGTACTTGTAGTCAGGGAAAATGCCCAGGACGATGCCACCTTCCTCCAACTCGACTATCCTGTCACTGCCGACGAAAATCGGAACGCAGTGTCCGGCTCTGACATAGGTAAAGATGCGCCGACGCACATCGAGGACGCCATAGATGAGGGTGATATGTCGTCGGGAGTCCAGGAATCGGGAAAGCATGAAGTTGAGGTTGTTGATTGTTTCCCTTGGGCTTCGGTTTAGGATTGCCTGTCCACGCAGACACGATTGCAGGCTTGCCATCAGGAGTGCCGCTGACGTGCCTTTTCCGGATACATCGGCGACGGCGATCCCTAAGTGATTTTTATCGATGGGGATGAAGTCAAAATAGTCCCCCCCAATCAACTGCGCCGGCTCATAGAGCCCTGCAATATCGAAGTGATCAGCTCGCGGGTTTTCGCGCGGAAGCAGGGAATACTGAATCAGTCGTGCTGTACGCAGATCATCCTCCAGAGATTGCAGCCGGCGTTCGTCGTCATAAAGGCGTGCGTTCTCGATGGTCTGCGCTGACTGAGATGCAACGATAGTTAACAACCGGGCATCATCATTCGAAAACTCCTGACTGCCGGTCTTGTTCAGCAGGCAAATGACGCCGATCAGGGTATCTTTGAGTCGCAGCGGTACCGCTATTAAGCAGCGAAGATCGGAATACTCGCCAGCCAGATCGACGAATCTCTTGTCGCCGACAACGTCGTTCACTATCAGGGGAATGCGATTCTTGATCACCCATCCCATCACACTGGCGCCGACTTTGAAAGGTATGGTATTGACATCGGAGTCCATTACTCTAAGAAAGGTTTTTGGGGGAGCCGTCTTATCTATCGGATCCAGTAACCAGATTGCTCCCTGCTCGGCGCCGGCATGCTCGACGCACTTTTTGACAATCAGATCCGTTACAGCATCGACACCGACCGCACTACTGATCGCCACGCTGACCTCATTTAGAATCCTTAGCTCGGCGATGGCTCGTTTGAGCTTGCGATTTTCTTCTCTGATTTCGTCCGACATTTGCCCTCTTCGATCTGCACGATCTCTTGGTCCGGCAGACCGCAGTTCTTTGAGTCACAGGCAATAAACTGAAAGTCGGCCAAAGAGCAAGTTTGAAAGAGCGTGGAGCGCAAATAGCCAAAAACAAATCAGAATGCCAGGCAGGAGTCCGGGCGACTTTCCACCACTTATATTGCGACGACATCGACCGTTTTGGCGGAAAATCCGCTCTGTGTCACTTTTGGGGAATCAGGTGTCTCCAAGGCCACGGCGAACAGCGGTTCGCTTTGGGCAGAAAGCGATCGCTCAGGGAAACGAGAAAATCCTTGACAATTCAAGGAGGTTGTAGTACTATTAAAATGCCGAAGGGTGTCAAATAGTGTTTCTTGAGTTCATGTTATGGGGAAACTTCGTTTGGCATTCTGTCTCCAGATTACTCGAGAGAAAGAAAGTCGAGTCGTTTATGCGCGAACTAACAGCTGAATCGGGACGAAATACTACAGGCCAATTGATTTTTCTGCAAAGAGAGGATCGGCTATCCAATCAGGATATTGAAGCGGTTCTGACTGAGCTGACAATCAAACGTATTGTTTGGGAAAGAGGATATCTACCCAAAAAGGAGGAATAAATGACAGCGAGAATCTTGACTCTTTTATGGTTGGCTCTGTTGCTCACGCCATTCGTTGGATCCACTGTAGTCGCTCAGACTGGTCAGGTGGATACTGTTCGTTTGGGGTGTCCTATAGCGGTGCACAATTTGTCTCCGGGAGACTCATTCAACATTCCAATCTATCTTTGGAACGACGAACAAGTCGGTGGGTTTTCCCTTGGTTTTCACTGGAACTCCGATCTTGTCGAAATTCTATCTTGGGACGTTGATTCCAGTGTAATCCCTGTTTCCGTCCGTAACTCTAAAAAGAGTCTCTCTTGGCCGGAGTCCAATCAGTTCCTTGCGGGCTGGGTAGACATGTCCGGTGGTGACCCGATTACCCCCACATCCGGGAACCGAGCACTCCTCTTGGGAAAGCTGCACATGAGGCTGTTGTCCGGGGTCTGCACAGGCTTCAGCGTAGACATGGACTCAGTGGAATTTGTCGAGCCAAATGGGCCGTGGAAACTCTCCACGCCGGAGGGTGGGAGCGAATTTCCAAAGTACTCTGACTGCGGGACCGTTGACGCCATTCTGACTGTGCCGGACTTCGACGGCGATGGCGTCAGCGACTCGTGCGATCCCTGCACCGACAGTGATGCTGACGGTTATGGCAATCCCGGCTTCTCCCACAATACTTGCCCCATGGATAATTGTCCCCTTGATTACAACCCATCTCAGTGGGACTCCGATGGTGACGGCAAGGGTGACGCCTGCGACGCCTGCCCACTGGACCCGCTAGACGACGTTGATGGGGACGGAGTCTGCGGAAACATCGACAACTGCCCTACCATTGCCAACCCCCTGCAAACTGACACCGACGCGGACGGTATAGGCGATGCCTGCGATAACTGCCCGACTCTCGCCAATCCACTACAAACCGATACTGACGCGGACGGTATAGGCGATGCCTGCGACAACTGCCCGAATACATACAGTCCCGACCAAACAGATAGTGATGCCGATGGCACCGGTGATGCCTGCGACCCGGATTACGGTATCACTCCCAGCACCGACCAGGCCGATGTGTTTTACGTTAGGGAGGCAGACATTGATGGGGACAACTACAGTGATGTGGTCTATACGGGTAACACAGTGGACAGCCTGTACATTGCTTATGGCAACGTAGGTGGGACATTGGAGACCCCGCGCAATTATCTGAACGTGACCAAGGCCGCGTTGGCAGTCGATTTCGTCGACGATGATTCCCTCTTGGACATTGTCGCTTATACCGCCGGGAAGGTCTATATCCTGCTCAATTCGGGTAATCGCAATTTCGACATCGATTCGATCGACCTGAGTCCTTCGTTCTACAGTTCTGAATCAGAACGAAGTGCGGTTTTCCCATCGATCGCAACCGGGTACTTCGACAACGATGCGCATCTTGACATTGTGATTAGCGAGAACAAAATTCTCTTTGGTGATGGCAGCGGAGATTTCCGAGATTCGAAGATACTGCCGTTCCCGTTTGATGCTGTTGGTGTCGGTGATTTCGACCGTGATGGCTTTGATGATATTGTCGTCACCGCAAATGATTCCGCCTTTATCTACCTGAATGACGGTAGTGGCAATATGACTCGGTCGGCGGCGTTGCCTATTGGCTATCGCAGTCACGATTTCACAAGTGTGAATTCAGGGATAGATATGAACGGTGACGGCAAAACAGATTTCGTGGTCATAACCGGCAACACTGCCGGGACGAATGATACCAGCGTGGTGACGATCGCACTGGGTAACGGCAGCGGAGGTTTGGCAAGTTACGACACCCTTTCTATCGTCGGCACGGCGCTCAATTTGGCGTTGGCGGACGTTAACAAGGATGGTACTCTCGACATCAATGTCGTCAATGCTTCGCAAGGGAAGCTACAAGTATACTTAAATGACGGTTTGGCTGACTTCACCAGTTCCACAAGTACTTCGCTGGGATCAGGTGCAAGTCAAGTATATGCGCTCGTCACCGCTGACCTCGACCGCAATGGCGCCCCTGATTTTGTTGTGGGTGGTGAATCGGGGGGTGATATCATCCTTGCCGTTAGTGAAATTCCCGATGATCCGGTGTTGCTGGATGAGATGGTGACCACGGGATACAACAATGTGACACTTCGAGTGGAGAATCCACGGGGACTAGTGATCTCACGATCGTTGCGTACGGTTGCCGGATCCGCATATTGGCGTAAGGATGTCGACAATAACGGCGTGTTGGATGAAAGCGCCTACGACTACAATCTTCAGAATGGTGAATATCGGATCGTGGTTGAGCCAAGGTCTGGCGTGGCGATTGGAGGACCATACAGTCTAGGGATTAGGATTGATGGAACCGCGCAGCGGACTATTTACGCCAGCTACTCGTCGGCGCGCAACCTAGACAGTGACAGTCTCGTATTTTACTATCAGGTGGAGCCGATATCGTCGATCTACCCCGCCAATGGATACCCAACACCTAATCGACAACCGACTTTCAACTGGAGTCGTCTGGTCGATAAGGAATGGGCAGCTGTTAGTTATGATTTCCAGTTGGATCGTTACTATGATTTCCGCTCACCGATCTTCTACGTGACCGGTCTGACTTCGCCCCAGTACCATATTCCACACTCGCTGGGAGCCGATTCGGTGTATTACTGGCGGATCCGCCCCGTCACTGGAGGAATTCCCGGTGACTACTCACGGACATTTGCGGCTTACCTTCTGAACAATTTCTGTGGCGACGCCAACAGTGATGCCTTCGTAGACATCTCCGATGTCGTCTATCTGATCGCTTACATCTTTTCTGGCGGTTCGGCGCCGTCGCCAAAGCTCGCTGGTGACGCGAACTGCGACGGCATAGTCGATATCTCGGATGTTGTGTATTTGATCGCCTATATCTTCTCCGGCGGACTGGCGCCATGCGCGGTGTGTAAGTAAGCAAGGACGCTAAGTAAATCGATGACCGGGAGTCAAGAGGGCGGCTCCCGGTTTTGTTCTGCACATCAAGGTATTGAATTCTGATGTGGCCGACTGGCAGCTGGATGCAGCATATGCCTCTCGCCAAGACAGATTTTTCTTGCCTTTGACCCGCCTGTCGTCGAACTGACAAGCTGCTGTCTAAAGTGCCTGATTAGCTCTCAATACGTGAATTCCGCTGTAACGCAATCCCTTTGTGTGCTTGTCGTGCCTATACAGACCTCCGGCATTAGCTTAACAGATCTCCCTGCCTATCCATCCTCAGCTTCAGGTTCAAACTGCATTTGACGATACTAAATCCGTGTCCCGTGGGACAGATGGGCTGGTAGAAGGGGTTCCGAAACAGATGCCAGGCAAAGGGGACTTCACGCTTGATTAACGTTCAAACACGCTTGTTGCTACTGCTGGCAGTGATGATTTGCATGCTACTGGCAGGGATGGCCGTGTTGTACCACTCTGAAACGTACCGCCTCGACCTGACCATGGGCGAGCAAGAACAGGCCAAAAATCAACTGCTCCACAAGATCATTGATCTCAAGAGTTACGCACCGAAGATGATGGCGTATGACTACAGTGTCTGGGATGACATGGTCAACTTCGTGAACGACCGAGACAGCGCCTGGGCAAGGGAAAACATCGATGTATCCTTGAGCACTTTTCACTTCTCGGTTGCCTGGGTCTGCGACACGAATCTTGCACCCATGTATTACTCCTCCAATTCTCCAGACCTGAGCGGACTGGCACTACCCATTTCGCACGACTCCCGTGCCGTTGTCTTTCGACACGGCTACTTCCCTCACTTTTTTGCTCGGACGTCCTACGGCGTCTTGGAGGTTTTTGGCGCACCGATCCAACCGAGTTCTGACGACAACCGAGAGTCTCCGCCGCAAGGGTTCTTTTTCGTGGGGCTACTCTGGTCTTTGGAGTACGTTGACGAAATGTCGCATCTTGTGGAGGGCCGGATTTCGGTAGTGCTCAATCCGGACACTTTGCCACCGTGGGTGTCGGACAGGGCGGAGGGACAGATACGCACCGCTGACACGTTGCTCGGCATGAACGACAAGCCGCTGGCGGTCGTTCGAAGCGAGAGCGAATCGCGATTCCTGAGGGAACTCAATCGCGCTGTTTCCTCACGTTCAGAGCTGATTCTGGCTTTTATCTCTGTGCTATTTCTTGTTCTCCTTCTTGCGCTGCATCGCTGGGTCACGCGCCCGCTCAAACTAATCTCCACGGCGCTATCCGACGATGATCCGCTCCCCCTTGGGAAATTGAAGATGGCTGGCGGCGAGTTTGGTCAGATTGCCCATTTGATCAGCCAATTCTTCCAGCAAAATGCCAATCTGATTAGTGAAATCGTCGAGCATAAGCACGTTGAACAAGCGCTAGAAACAGCAAGTTCCAAGGTCCTGGCTTTGGCGGCGGAGCAACGCGTCTTGCTTGAGAACACGCGCGACTTTATATACCGCCATGATGGTAACGGGATCTTTCACTATGTCTCGCAGTCTGTGCAGGCCGTCACTGGCTACACACCTGAGGAGTGGATGCGGCACTATTCAACGTACCTGACAGATAATCCCATCAACACCGAGGTCATAGAGTACACGGAAAAAACTATTCTCGAAGGAATCGCCTGTCCGCCATATCAAGTAGAAGTATACCACAAGCACGGGCAGAGGATCCTGTTGGAGGTTAATGAGCAACCGTTCTACGAAAGTGACCGGATCGCCGGAATCGTCGGCGTGGCACGGCGACGTGACTTTGCGTATTCAGGCGGAAGAACAACGCGAAGCGTTGCAGCGACGCTTGGAGAAGGCGGAGCGGATGGAATCGCTCGGTCTATTGGCCGGTGGTGTGGCGCACGATTTGAACAATATCCTTGGCCCGCTCGTTGCCTATCCGGAACTGATCATGATGAAATTGCCTCCTGACAGTCCCCATCGCCGACAATTGACAATCATGCGCAAGGCCGCTCAGGACGCAGCCGACGTAATTCAGGACTTACTGGCGTTGGCCAGAAGGGGCAGGTGTGAGTTGAAGCCCACCAGCATCAACGATGTCGTCAGACAGTACCTGGAATCGCCGAATTGCCTGTCGCTGCAAACGTCGCATCCCGCAGTTACGGTGACTGCCGTCTTGGATGACAGCGTAAGCAACATAATGGGCTCGTCATCGCACGTAATGAAAGCCGTTATGAATCTGGTGGTCAACGCCTTTGAAGCGATGCCTGATGGTGGCACATTGACAATCAAGACATCGCAGGAACATCTCATTCATTTGCACAGCGATTTTAGCGGAATAACGGAAGACGACTATGCTATCCTGAGCATTCGCGATTTCGGTGTTGGCATCGATCCGAGCAACATCCAGAAGATATTCCAGCCATATTACTCCAATAAGCAAATGGGCGCGAGTGGCAGTGGCCTGGGTCTGGCGGTTGTTTATGGAATTGTTAAAGACCATAAGGCTTATTACGACGTTTTCTCTGAGCTTGGGAAAGGTACGGAATTCCTCCTCTATTTCCCTGTTACACGTGAAGCGACAATCGCGGCCACTCCCGTGAACGCCGATCTTGAAGGCACCGGCACTGTCTTGGTGGTCGATGACGTGCCGGAACAGCGAGAGATCGCCGAACAGATTCTGGTGAGTCTTGGTTATGAGGCCAGGACGGCAGCTAGTGGTCGTGCAGCACTGGCTTGTGTCACCGAGCACCGGGTTGATCTTGTCATCCTCGACATGATCCTGGAGAAAGGTTTTGATGGCTTGGACACGTATCGCGAGATTCTCAAGTTCAACCCCAACCAGAAGGCCATTATTGTCAGCGGTTTTGCAGCTACTGATCGTGTGTCACAAATGCAAGCCATGGGCGCCGGAGCCTATCTCAAGAAGCCCTACACTCGTCAGCAACTTGCTGACGCAATCAAGCAGCAAATGCGTTTGCCCCAAAGTGCTAACGCGTAAGGTGCCGTCGGTTTCAGCTAGTGCTTCTTCTGACGGCAAGCGAATATTCCTTCACATAGCCACAAGAAAACCTACCTTGCCCGCTGACAGTAGTTTGCTCTGACTCGGCGACCGTTGTCGCAAACACATTGTGCGGTTCATTTCAGTCAGTCGTCAGTGATCTCCGGCGAGAGACCTGCGGCGTAGGTGTTGCATGTGCCGAAACAGTATGTCGTTCTTCATCAGAATAGCACGCATAACTCCAAGCAATGATATTGTCGTATCAAAAAAGGCCCTTGATACGGATGGGCCACTGGCTCATATGTGACAACCATTTCACCATAGGAGGTTTTGATGGTCCATTTGATTGATCCACAAGAGGCCAACACCATCGCCCTTTGCATTCTCAAATTCTGCGGCCTCGTAGTTCCTCTTTACGGCATCCACCCGACGCCGATTTAGGACTGGACTACTCGCGGGGAGGAATTGACTCCTCCCTGCGGATTTTTTTGGCAAAGAGAATCATGGCCGCACGAATACCGCTAATCACCTGAAGAATGTGCTCATGCGGTGTGCTGACATTAATCGTAGTCTGTCATTTTCGCTGGAAGTGGCAGAACATAGAAAGCTGAGTTTGTCGTATCAGCAATTATGTGATACGAGTGGGCCGCGTGCCCATGTGTGACCCTTTAACCCGCCACAGGAGGTTTGTGAATGGTCTATTTGATTGATCCTCAAGAGGCCAATACCATCGCCGTCTGCATTCTCAAATTCTGCAGTCTGGCTCATCTCCTTTATGGCATTGGGCCGTACTAGTGTTGGTCACAATTCGCGCGCAGGGAGGGCTTATCCCTCCCTGCGTTTTTTTGCGTTCAGGAAATCAGGGTTCGTGCTCGCACCAATTTGATCCGCAGTGAAGGCGTTCTCCCCGTTGCTGCCTCATCGGTTCGCCCAGATACGACTTGACGAGACCGCCAGAAGTAGTATAAATTAGAGGTTAATTGCCGACTTGGTCTTTCCGGGTTGTGCGATCAGGACATCGTGGGAAATTATCAGCCGGGTATCGAGATATAATCACTTTCAGCATCGGCGTGATGGATACTACATCGCCTTTAACGCACGCACGGGAGCAGTGGGGTTGATGACTGGCGACAATTACCAGACGTACCTTGGCCTTGTCGGGAAAATGAGCGTCGCCGGGCAAAGTCCGACATTGACCCCTTCGGAACAGGGACTGCTGAGTCAACTGGAATACGGTCTGTTCATGTATCCGGACCACCGGGATGAATTCGAGGCCATCAAATTCCAGCACGAGCTCGCCAAATACGACATGACACGCCTGATGCTGGTGCTGGCACCGACTCTGGCTTGCAACATGGCTTGTCCTTACTGCTACGAAGGCAACAAGCAGGGCAAGATGTCACCAGAAGTCGCCGGCCAGATACTTCGATTCGTCGAGCAGAAAGCTGCGTCGCTGTCACGGCTCGAAGTTCTCTGGTACGGGGGAGAGCCTCTGCTCGCCTTTGATTTGTTGGAGGAGCTCAATCTGGCGCTGATTAAGCTGGCCGGCGAAAGGCAGTTCGAGTACACAACCGGCATTGTTACCAACGGCTACTCGCTCACACCGGAAGTGGTTGACAAGCTTGCTGTGTGGAAGACGGTGCTGTGCCAAGTAACCATAGATGGTCCGGCAAGATTGCACAACCAGAAACGCCCGCTCAAAAATGGTCGGGAGAGCTTCCCGGACCATCATGGAGAATCTCAATCACGCTGCCACGAAGCTACCGGTATCAATCAGGGTGAACGTCGACAAGACCTTTGACACAGTGGTCACCACCGAGATGCTAAGTGAATTTCAGGAAGCAGGGCTGCGCGAGAAGGTGGCGATCTACTTCGGTCAGCTTGAACCGGCCTCCGCTGCCTGCGCGGCCATCGCCGAGACCTGTTTTGACAACGTCGATTTCTCCGAGGCCGTCGTCGACTATTATCGGCTGCTACTGACTCACGGTTTCCACATCGAGAATCTGCCCAGACCGACTGCCACACACTGCATGACTCATCGAGTCAATGCCTTCCTGATCGAACGAGGCTGTGTCATGATGTTCTTTTGCTGCTGGATTTGAGGGGTGTAGTATGGTGGGAGTTAGTATAATGGTAGCGGAGAGACAATTATGGCATATCGGATAGGCGAACGGCGGCAGTTACAGCTGTTGCCGCCGAGTATCGAGGAGTACATTTCGTGGGGGGATGCGGTACGGGTTTATGATGCGTTTGTGGATCAATTGGAGTTGGGGGAGCTGGGGATGGAATGGGATGATGGTCGAGTAGGGCCGCCGGAATATGAGCCCCGGGCGATGCTGAAGTTGCTAGTGTGGTGTCCCTAACGCTTCTTTACGGCAGTAGTCCCCTAATCCGTCATCCCTGCGAAAGCAGGGATCCAGGCTAATTACAATACTGGATTCCCGCCTCCGGGACTGTTGAAAAACCTGGTTTCATGCTGAGGCGGGAGTGTTTTGAGGGTATTTGGGCTGGATGGTGGTGATCGGTGGGAAAAGCCACGCGATCGTGGTAAACAGAGTCCAGAGAAGTCGTATCAG
>Ga0209777_10008532_pt1 | contig 11203 bp, 10 predicted proteins | sample FrelakmetHBP12HB_FD_187147 | JGI IMG/M metagenome (GOLD analysis project Ga0209777, IMG submission 187147) | Freshwater lake sediment microbial communities from the University of Notre Dame, USA, for methane emissions studies -HBP12 HB (SPAdes)... | ecosystem: Environmental > Aquatic >...
ATATGCCGCTTGCCGTCTTCTGAAAGTGCGGTCGTCGAGGCGGCGAGCTCCAGGGCATTAAGCGCAACCCTTCCGTCGCCATTTGACATAACTAGCAAGAACTTGAGAGCCTCATCGTCAAGTTCCACCTTCATCTTGCCTAGCCCCCGTTCCTCATCTCCGATAGCCCGCTGCACGATGAGTTTGACCTGTTCTTCGGTCAGCGCATTGAGAGTGAACACGCGGCAGCGGGAGAGCAGGGGAGAGATGACCTCGAAGGAAGGGTTTTCGGTGGTAGCGCCGATGAGGGTGATGGTGCCGTTCTCCACATAGGGGAGAACGGAGTCCTGCTGTGCTTTGTTGAAACGGTGTATCTCGTCAATGAAAAGGATGGTTCTCTGCTGGTGCAATGCGCGGCGCTCCTTAGCCTCATCCACGATGCGGCGCAGGTCGGCGACGCCGGAAGCTACGGCGGATATCGGGCTGAAGTGCGACTTGGTCACCTGGGCGATGATATTAGCCAGGGTAGTCTTGCCGCTGCCGGGAGGGCCCCAGAAGATGATGGAGGGAAGCTGGTCGGCCTCGATGCTCTTTCTCAGCACATGGCCCTCGCCCAAAATGTGCTCCTGCCCCACGAACTCGTCAAAATTCCCAGGCCTCATGCGTGCAGCCAGAGGGGCTTCGCGCCCCAATTGACTCTCGCCTGAGTATTGGAAGAGGTCTGGCCCTTTTCCTTTTTTAGTTTGTTTCACTTTTTCTGACCTTGGGCTTTCAGTCCTTCGATATTTCGCCTGACTATCTCTATTTTATCTTTGGCTCCAATCTGCTCCATTATTTTCAGGCTTTTCTGGCACCATTCGAGAGCCTTATCGCAGTCACCTTTGGATTTATAAATTACCCCGATGTTGTTGTAGGTAGCGGCGAGTCCTGCCTTGTCTCCGATCTGCTCCTTAATTTTCAAGCTTTTCTGGTACCATTCGAGAGCCCTATCGTAGTCACCTTTGGAGTCGAAGATGGCCCCGATGTTGTTGTAGGTAGCGGTGAGCCCTGCCTGGTTGCCGATTTGCTCTGTTATTTTCAAGCTTTTCTGGTACCAATCTACTGCCTTATCATATTCACCTTTGTATTTATAGATGAGTCCGATATTGTTGTAGTTAGCAGCGAGACCCTTCTGGTCGCCGATCTGCTCCATTATTTTCAAGCTTTTCTGGTACCAATCGAGCGCCTTATCGTATTCTCGTTTGGAGTCATAGATGAGCCCGATGTTGTTGTAGGTAGTAGCGAGTCCAGCCTGGTCGCTGATTTTCTCCTTTATTTTCAAGCTTTTCTGGTACCAATCTACTGCCTTATCGTATTCACCTTTGTATTTATAGATGAGTCCGATATTGTTGTAGGTAGTGGCGAGTCCAGCCTGGTCGCCGATTTGCTCCGTTATTTTCAAGCTTTTCTGGTACCAATCGAGCGCCTTATTGTATTCTCCTTTGGAGCGATAGATGAGCCCGATGTTGTTGTAGGTAGCGGCGAGTCCAGCCTGGTCGCCGATCTGCTCTGTTATTTTCAAGCTTTTCTGGTACCAATCGAGCGCCTTATTGTATTCTCCTTTGGCGTCGTAGATACTCCCGATGTTGTTGTAGGTAGCGGCGAGTCCAGCCTGGTCGCCGATTTGCTCTGTTAATTTTAAGCTTTTCTGGAACCAATCGAGCGCCTTATCGTAGTCCCCTTTGTATTGATAGATGGCCCCGATGTTGTTGTAGGAAGTGGCGAGCCCTGCCTGGTCGTTTGCCTCGGTGGCTGCGGCCGCTGCTTCCTTATAATGACCTTCGGCCTCAGTAAATTTAGATTGTTCCGCAAAACAGTTGCCGATAAGCACGAGTAGGGCTGTTTTTTGGCTTCCGGTTGGCTCCTTCGCGAGGGCATATCTGAATGACTTGATTGCTTCATCATATTCGTATTTCTTCTTGTGTTCCCGGCCCTCTTCGAAGGGGTCTTTTATCTTAGGCGGAGCCTGAGGCAGACCATCAAGATATTCTGCAATACGTCCCAACTCGGTCTTGACCTCGTGTACTTCTTCTTGGATATGCTGAACAACGGCTGGATCGACGGCTTTTTTAAATCGCGATTCTACAAACCAGTAGATTCCGATTATGGCACCAATAGCACCTATTCCAGCAAGTGCCCATGCAAATGGCGGCATTCAGCTAATACCTCTCTTATCCGTACCTCTTCACCTCGAACTTGTAGAGCTTTACCGGCTCATCGGAATATATACCGGCTTTCTGGCGGCAGATGTCGATTTGCTGCTCCACTGTGTCCACTCCTTCGAGGTCGGGAAGCAGCAGACCTCGCCGCCCTCCGCTCTCCACGATGACGCCGTACTTCCGGGGGTCAAGCTCGTCCTTGCTTTTCACAGGAACCGGTTTGGTGAGCACATCCACGCTGTAGTCGAGGTCAGAAAGCTCTGCAGCGGCCACCGGGGAGAAACGCGGGTCTCTGGTCGCCGATGATATGGCATTGGCCATTGTCTCCTGAGCGACATTGGACTTCGTGGGCTCGAATGTTCCGATGCAGCCTCTCAGTCTGCCGTGCTTCTTGATACAAACGAAAACCCCTGCCTGCTCCTCCATCTCCGGTGACAGTTCCTTGGGCTGGGGAAGCTCTTTCTTGCGGACATAGCTCTCTACCGTGTCCTTGGCCAGCTTTGTCAGTGGGTGTGTTTTCTCAGATTTCATAGCTTCACTCCCATTACCTCTTTATGATTATCCCGGCATAGCCTACCACGCCGGAATAATCGCCGGTTACATCACCGCTGGTTTGATATTTGACCAGTTCTGCTCGCGTGGCTCCCAGTTCCCTGGCAGCCGAAATGAGACTCACTGCCGGCGCATAGCCGCACATTGAGATGTTCAGCTTTTCAATTCGATTCAGCAGCTCATCTTCATTCAACTCCAGTATGGCGTTTATAGCCTGAGTATCCTTCCTTTTTGCGGATTCCTGCGACTCATAGTGAGTCATGTCGCTGCTGGCGATGATTACGGCCTCAATCTTTAAATCTTGGATCGCTTTCGCTATCGCTTTGCCGATCTCCTTGTAAACGGCCCTGGGGCCGTGTGAGAGCACAATGGGAACAATCTTGAAGTCCTTCTTGAGATATTGCAGAAACGGTATTTGAACCTCAACCGAGTGTTCGTAGAGATGCGCTACCTGGTCTTCCTCCAGGTTTTTCGATTCCGCCAGAATTTTTTTGCCAAGTTGGGAGTCTATCTGCACTTCGCCCAAAGGTGTTACCCATGAGCCTTCCGTCATGATGCTGAAAGGTTTGCCGTAACCTGTGTGGTTGGGCCCCATAATTACGAAGGTATCTTTGAGCTTGATTCGCGATATGGCAGCGCCGGCCACCGCGCCTGAGTAAATATATCCGGCATGCGGCGAGACCAGGCCGATAACATCTTCCTTCTGTGCTTTTTTATCGATTAATTTGCTGATTTGAGCTTCCAGTGAGGAAGGCGAGCCTGGATAGAATTGTCCGGCTACAATCGGCTCTCTAATCATCGTAGCCCCCTTTTTTGCAGCTGCCTGATTCATCAGGCTAAATGGCCCAATAAATTGGGCAACTACATTAGGATTTTGTCCTAAAATTCAGCTCCGCTCCGCAGAAGCGGCACTTGGAGCCATTGAGACCCACGATCTTGGTCTGATAGCCTATGCGCTGCACCACCACTCTGCCGCAGGAGTAACAAGTGGTATTCTCTCCTTTGTGTCCATGCAGGTTGCCCACGTAGATGAAACGAAGGCCAGCCTTTTGCCCGATGCTGTAAGCTCGCTCGATTGTCGCCACCGGCGTGGGCGGCAGATTCTGCAGTTTGTATTGTGGATAGAATCGCGTCACGTGCCAGGGGGTCAGTTCACCCAGACGGTCTTTGATCCATTTGGCGATGCCCTCAAGCTGGGCGTCATCGTCGTTCATGGTGGGGATGATGTTGGTGACTACCTCGACATGCATCTTCCACTTCTGCTGTGCCCTCTCCGCGACCTCAAGGATGCCGCGCCACTTGGATACCTTGGCAAGTTGCATGTAGAAGGAATCTGAGAAACCTTTGACATCGACTCTCCAGGCATCGAGGTAAGGGCCCATGGTATCCAGGGCCTCGGGCGTAGAGTAGCCGTTGGTCACATATACGGTATACAGCCCCGCCGCTTTGGCGAGCTTGGCTGAATCCAGAGTGTACTCCAGCCAGATAGCAGGCTCGTTATACGTCCAGGCGATGCCCTGGCAGTCATGGCTTTTGGCGAGTTCGATTGATTTCTCAGGGGAGATGTGCTGCGAGTCACGTTTCTCCTCCCAGGGCGACTGACACGAGATCTGCCAGTTCTGACAGTGCTTACAATGGAAGTTGCAGCCCCAGCCGCCGAGGGAGAAAGCCAGGCTTGTGGGATAAAAGTGGAACAGGGGTTTCTTTTCAATGGGGTCGACTGCCACGGAGGATACCTCGTCGTAGTTCAGGACATGGAGGATGCCGTCCTTATTACGGCGCACCCGGCACAGTCCAAATTTCTGTGGCCGGATGACGCAGCGCCACTGGCAAACGTGGCAGCGAACTACGGAGTCGCCTAGCTTCTCATACAGCATTGCCTCGCGCGCATTGGTATTCACGAAAAGCCCCCATCACGCCAGAGTCTATCACACGGCGGGGTTTGTGTCTATCAGGTGCACTCTATTTTCCACCACTTGCCAAAGCATCCTCAAAGGGCTAGAATGAGGCGTAAATTAACATAGATGGTTGAGCCAGCAGGCAAAAAGAGGACTTGAGAATATGGCCAAGAAATCGCGCAAGAGAGCAGCAAAATATTCGGAACTCAGCAAATCAAGAAGGAAACGGCAGTTAACTAGACCTGGCCCTCAACCACAGGCAGACTCTACTCCCAAGCCTCAGGAGGCAGTTGCAACCGGCACAATAAAGAGCTCCCCTCCTTCCAAGAGCCCGGCTACACAAAGGGGGCCCAAGACACAACCCGGGCTAAGGCTCACCATTCCTGACTATAAATATGTAAGAGATGACCTGAAGAGGGTGGGGATACTAACCGGGGCGATTATTGTGATACTTATAATCCTGGCTTTAGTGCTGAGTTAAGGCTCCTCATCCTCATCTTCTTCGGACGCTGCCTTCTCGGATGGGGCTATCGACGCGGGAAGCGTTGCTCTGAATTTCTCCCGGAACTTCTTGTGTGTCGCAGGTAGCTGCCGGATCGCTTCCTTCACCTGGGATAGCCTCTGCTCGGACTGCTCTAGAGTCATGTCCATCACCAACCCGCGCGCTCCCAGCCCCCATAAAATCTCGATATCGCCGGTTGACAAGCCTGCGGGCATGGTCATTAAGACATACTTCCCTGTGCTGCCGGCAAGACGCTCTAAAACCATTAGCTGATGAACGGTAAAGGCAGGCTCTTCATCGCTAGCCGGATTGAGGAGCACTGCGTCCACTTGAAGGCGATTTATTGACTTTGCCAGGTTCTCGGGCATTGAGGTATCGAGCCTGAGTACCTTACCGATCTTCTCCTCCATGAGGACCGCTGCCTGTGTCTGGGCCGGGTCGAACACAACAAAATCGCAGCCAAGTTCAATGAGTTGTCGGATATCCTCCTTACTTACTTTCTCCAGGAATACGCCCCAGGTAATTTCAGCCTTAGCGCGGTTCATTTTGGCTAGCGTTTTACTATCCTTCTCCAAATTCTCCACGGTGAGTAACAAAGCATCAGCGCCTTCCTTTGTAGCGATGCCTATCAACTGCGCATTTCCTGCGGGCACACTGGCGATAGTCAATAACGGTGAAATCTTTGTCCGGGACACCACAGCCCCGAAACCCATCGGCTGGCCGCTGCCGTCAGAAATCAGCTCCAGCTTCTCCAGAAGCTTGCTCATCGTTCCCCCTTTTCACTATATCCCGAGTCACACTGGTGGATAGCATAACGTCCTGTCTAATCTGGTGTCAAGCGATGAGTTATATAAAGATGTGGCATTGGGATGCTGCTCTGCGTTGATGTAGGCATTTCGGGGCGGTGCAAGGAGTATTTAGCAAGTACAATTGTCTCAGGTACGATTTCCTAACCATATTCGAACCGATGGGCTATTCCCCTGGCTGCTACTATAGATTATTCTCTGTGAATAGAACACGAGCGAAACGTCGTGAGAGAGACAATCTCACTATACCCTTAATTGTGATGAGGACTCTGTAAGAGCCAGGGATGCATTGAAGGAGGCATTGGCAATGGCAGAAAACAACCCTCAAGCCCCCAAAGGCAGTGCCGATAAAGTCGCGGTAGCTGATCCGGCTCAGGCGAAGAGCCCTAAAAAAGATGATAAAGGAACAGACAGCTTACTCGATGTTTTCACCAGTGAGGAGCTTATAGAGAGCCCCATCAGCAGGCTGTCTAAAGATTTGGGCGACGTGAGTGTTTATGCGCTTCTTGAGCAAACCAAACAGCTTGCCGAGGACATCAAGTGCGGGCATTAATCGGTTATATCTACTGCTTCTTACGACCCGGGCCGCGGATAGGAGGAGATCTTGACTGAGGAACATCGAGCTCTGATAACCTTGCTTCCTTATGATATCGTCGTAACTATTTCAGCTATCAGCATCCTTCTTTTGACCTTTGCCTCATTTGTTCAAAGATTCTCAGCCAGACTTTGTAAGACTCCAGCCGTACTTGGTGCAGGAAGCGGATATTCTAGTCAGCGTAGAACGATATAGCAAGTACACCGGGCCCCGCATGAACTCCCATGGCCGGGGTAAATTCCGTGAGATAAAGTTCAGTGCACCTGAACCTTTTCCCAATTTCGGCCTTTAGTTTCTCCCCATCTTCGAGTTCGTCGGCGTGATGTACTATCACATGAGCGGTATTATTCCCTACTCTTTCAGCCATTAGCTTCAACATGACTTCTATAGCTTTGGCTCTTGTTCGGGGACGTGCCACTGGCATCGTCTCTCCTACTGCCGGGTTATGGTCCACAACAGGCTTCATATCCAATAGCGACCCCGCCCAGGCTGCTGCTTTGGCGATGCGGCCGGTTCTGGCAAGGAAGTAGAGCGTGTCTAACATTGCCAGGAATCCGATCTTACCCATCATTTTACGTGCAGCATCAACTACCTGGGGCAGCTCAGCCCCCTGGCTGGCAACGCGGGCAGCCTCAAGAACGATAAATCCCAGCGCACCGCCTACAGCACGGCTGTCCATGACCTCAATCGTAGTGTTCGGCACTGCCTCTTTAGCCTGTTCTTTGGCCACCATCGCAGCTTCGAAAACCTTGCTTTGCAAACTTGTGAGCGTTATGCACAGTATGCTCTCTGCCTTTTGGCTTGCCTCACGATAGGCGTCCAGGAAATCTCCTACCGGTGGGGTTGAGGTGGTGGGGAGGTCTTTCCTTTTGCGCATGATCTTGTAGACTTCTGTGGGGCTAATATCGATGCCATCGCGCAGGCTTTTCCCCTTGTAAACTACGTATATGGGCACCACACGAATATCGAATTTCCTTACCAGCTCTACAGGCAGGCAACAAACACTATCTGTGATAACAGCTACTTTTTTCACTCGTGCCCTTCCTATAAAGACAAAGCCAGCGGTCGGACTTGAACCGACGACCGGCGGTTTACGAAACCGCTGCTCTGCCACTGAGCTACGCTGGCAGATTCACACTAGGCGGATTATACACGAAACTGGCAAGAGGGGGCAACAACTTGTTGCGAGGGCCGAAAGCAAGCAGGTCTGGTTATCTTGTCTGAATCCAGAAGGGCCACTCATCTTCTCCGGGATAGGTAGATATAAACTATTTTTGGCCCTCATTTTTTTGGCGAAGCTGCCGTGCTTTGAGCTTGCCCTCGATCCAATGTCCTGCTCTGCCTGCAAACAGCATAACCAAACCCATGCCGCCGACTGTTGCTATCAACATTGCCCATTTGCCCATAACGTCTATCCTCTAAGCTCTATTTCTGCCGGTTTTCATTAGATTATAGCAGACCGTTCCTTGTGAGGCATTTTTACTACATATGAGATCGTTTAGCAACATTTTCTCAACCCCCTCATTCCCCCAATCTTGGGGGATTTAAGGTTGGGGGGATACCCCCCAACCCCCTGCAGAGGGGCGGAGCCCCCTCTGCACTCCCCTGTTAATAAACGACCTCTTAATATATGATCCGTATATATGATCCGTCTGCCTCGAACTTACCTGAGAAAATCGCGGTCAGTCTTATTGAGAGTTTTGTCTAGAGAGCCTCAAAGCAGACTGGCCTATCTCGTCCGAATCCAGAAAGACAACCCCTCGGTGAGCTCGCGCGTGTTTGTCTCATCCCAGACAGGATTCAATATGCTGCTCAACTCTGCATCATTGGTGATAAAGGCGTTGGGCAGCACAATGTCGAACTTGTTGCTTTCCGCCAGGATGTAGACAGCCAGCAAATATTGTTCGGAGTAATAGCTTTTCCACCCTGTAGGGTAATCATAAGGCAGGAAAACATCGTGAAACTCAACGAATATGCCAGGCTTCAATCGGGGCAATACGTCCAGGAAAAAAACGGCGACATCGGAGTTCATACAGCAGTGGTGTGAGCCATCTACGAAAAGCATGTCTCCTGGTTCCAGTGCATCGAAGATGCTCAAGTCTACATCTTCCAGAGGTTCACGGATAACGCTGTCGCAGATCAAATCTATTTCCGCTCTAGGATACGGGTCTAGGGACAATATCTTTGTCCGAAGCTTATGGTCGGATATGGCCTTCCTGGCGAATTTTGTGGACCAACCTGAACCTATTTCGAAATACCTTCCGGGATTATGCAAACAGAGGAGCGAGAACAGGGCCACTGAGTCCAATGCTGATAGCCAATTGTTGAACCAGCAGGGTTCAACAGATTCAGGCGGCGTCTCCAGAGCGATACGCCGAAAGTCATCTTTGAGACTAAGGCAACTTTCCAGGGTGCGCCTGTAAGCAGCTCTATTTCTATTGATTATCTCATAGAGTTTGGCGTGAGGCGCTTTCCCGTATCCGTATCTGGGCTCCAGTTTCACCGGGTATTCCAGATAGTAGGGTGATTGTGCTGGCAGAGCGTACTTCTCTAGTGACATTTTGGCTCTCTGACTGTTCGAAGTAGTGGTTGTCCAATGAGACTGGACTGTATGAACCCCAAAACGAGACTCTTACTTCTTACCTTTCCCGTTTCCTTCGCTTTCGAGCTTGGCGAACCAGCCCCTGAGCATGGCTCTGTTGCTCAGTATATCTTTAGCTGCTGAATAAGGGTCCAGCTCGCCCTTTTCTACCTTCTCCGAAAGCGCAATCAGGTTCTCATCCTTTTGCATTAGGTTGGTGAGCCTTTCGCTGACCCCTTGCTCGATTGCCTTGATTAGCTCTTCTCTCCGCTGCTTCTGGCGCTGCTCGGAGAGGCGTCCTGTGGACTCCAGGACATTGCGATGTCTTTCGATCTCTCGATAAAGTTCCTCGATGCCCACGTTATGGATTGCCTGGGTGCATAAAACCGGCACCTGCCAGTAGGAGTTCTTGGGGTTCAGCGACAGCATTGCCTCAAGCTCCACGACCAGTTGGTCTGCTCCCGGTCGGTCCGCTTTATTGACCACGAAGATATTGGCGATCTCCATCAGGCCGGCCTTCATGGTTTGGATAGCATCTCCACCTCCGGGAAACAGCACTACTACGGTGGTATCCACCATCTTCATGATGTCCAGCTCGGTCTGTCCCACACCGACGGTCTCCACTATGATGAGGTTCTTGCCGAAGGCATCCAGAAGCTTTATCACCGCGCGGGCTGCTCTAGGGAGCCCGCCGAGGCTGCCTCGCGTCGCCATGCTGCGGATGAACACTCCTTCATCCAGATAGTGCTGCTGCATCCTTATGCGGTCGCCGAGCACTGCGCCCCCGGAGAAAGGGCTGGTGGGGTCAACTGCTATTATGCCCACCGATAATCCCTTACATCTGGCTATAGCGGTCAACTTGTCGACGAGAGTGCTCTTACCGCTGCCGGGAGGGCCGGTGACGCCGATGCAATATGCCCTGCCCGTTCTGGGCAGTATACTTTTCATTATCTGAGGCACATCGGGGGTATCCATTTCCACTAAGGTAATTAATCGAGACAGTGACTGCTCGGCGCCACAAAGCATATTCTCAACTAATTCCATGACGTCGGTCTCCTCACTGCGTGCCATCTGAAGTATCCTAAACCAAGCTTAATATTAGCACCCTTTGGCTATCGGGTGCAATGGCATAAATGTGAGAGCGTTTACTGATCTTTCTTGAACCCCCTGTATCCCCCAGTCTTGGGTGATTTTGGATTTGGGGGACACCCCCAAACTCCTGGCAGAGGGGTGAGCCCCCTCTGCACACCCCAATTCTTCGATGAGCTTTAAATAAGTGGGCGTCCTTCCAAGGAAGGACGCCCACTGGAATTGCCTGTTCTCAAGTAGGGTTGGCGAAGCACCTACGCCGGTATCTTGGGCAGATGCTTGAGCGCTTCCTCAACCTTCTCCTTGGGATACTCGAAGTCCTCTAGCTGTCCTGTGAGGTACTTTTCGTAGGCTCCCAGGTCGAAGTGGCCGTGCCCGCTCAGGGCAAGCAGTATATTCTTTTTCTCGCCTGACTGTTTGCACTTGAGGGCTTCATCGATCACGACCTTGATGGCATGTGCCGGCTCCGGCGCTGGCAGGATTCCCTCTGCATGGGCGAATTGCACCGCCGCCTGGAAGGTGGGGATCTGGTTCACGGCACGTGCCTCGACGAACCCCAGCTTGTACAGATGGCAGATGATGGGAGCCATGCCATGGTAGCGCAGGCCGCCGGCGTGTACCGGAGGGGGCACAAAGGAATGCCCCAGGGTGCACATCAAGGCAATTGGAGCCATCCCTGCTACGTCCCCGTAGTCCCAGGCATAGATGCCCTTGGTCATACTCGGGCAAGCTGTGGGCTCGACGCAAATGATTTGCGTCTTTGGCTTCTTCTTTTCAATTTTGTCCTTGACAAAGGGCAGGAACATGCCGGCAAAGTTAGAGCCGCCGCCGACGCAGCCCACTATCATGTCTGGGTAGACACCTATCTTCTCGAGTTGCTTCTTGGACTCCAGGCCGATGACGGTCTGATGAAGCAGCACGTGGTTTACCACGCTTCCCAGGGAATAGTGGGTGTCTTCTCGGCTGAAGGCATCCTCGCACGCCTCTCCGATGGCGATGCCCA
>Ga0209777_10008534_pt1 | contig 11200 bp, 9 predicted proteins | sample FrelakmetHBP12HB_FD_187147 | JGI IMG/M metagenome (GOLD analysis project Ga0209777, IMG submission 187147) | Freshwater lake sediment microbial communities from the University of Notre Dame, USA, for methane emissions studies -HBP12 HB (SPAdes)... | ecosystem: Environmental > Aquatic >...
CGACGAAATACAGGAAGCTGCTATCCTGACGAAAGGGATACGGATTATCGAGGTAGTTCATCGGCGCATCGAGATGGCCGGGCAACAGAATCAGGCCTGAGCCGACCTGAGACCTCAGGTAGTTTCGACGATCACGATAAATCTCTGCGGGGAACATCAGCGGATCACTTCAGGAATTGTTCGACGAAATACTTGGCCGTTAGCGGCTCGCCGGTCGCCCGTCGAATCGTCTCGTTCCAGGTGTATTTGGCGCCGGGTCCAAAGACCTTGTCGCGGAAAAATTTTCCGATCCGCGGATCGCCGACATAGCCGTGCTCGGAGCCGGCGGGCAGCTTGAGCACGGACTGAATCAGAGCATGGTCAAACTGCGAGGCCAACAGCTCGCCGAGCATGTAGTTGTGGTAGTAACACGGCGCGGTCGTAAAGTGCAGCTTGGAGGCCCAGCCCGCGTCGGGCTTGCCGGGCGGACGGCGCATGAACTGATACTTCTCGACCAGGTCCCACCACAGCGTGTTGAGGTCCTGCTCCGGATCGGCGTACAAGGCCTTCTCGAAGTTCCACATGACCAGTGCCCAGCGGGCAAAGAGGATCTCCTGGAACTGGAAGTACTTGCGGGTGACCGGTTCGATCTGCTTGCGCTGCTCGTCGGAAAGCTTGAGCATCGCCTGCATCCACGCCGGATTGCGGCTGAGCCGCCCGAAGAACATCGCAACCGACTCGGTCATGAAGCTGTGGGCCGGCTCGCGAAGCAGCCAGCTTTCGCGGCGGTCGTGGTACTTGCTGTAGAGGGCGTGGCCGACTTCGTGAAGAAGGGTCTCCATCCACCGCTCGGTATTTTGGAGATTAGCCAGCACGCGGACATCCCCCTTGCGATCGATGTCGGTACCGTAAGCGTGGGGATACTTGCCCTCGCGGTCATAGAGGTCGCTGCGGGCGATAATGTCATCGACGGGCAAATCGACGCCCGCATAATAATCGATCGTCAGTTTCTTGACATCGCGGTCCTTGTAGAAGGCATCGAGGTCAATGCCATAAATCAGCGGCGTCCGCTGAAAAAATGGATCGTGATAATGCCACGGCATCAATTCGCCGACGCCGATCCCGTACCAGGCCGCCAGCGCCGTATCCAGCTCGTCCTTCATTTTCCGATACGGCTCGCGGGTCAGATCGTCAATCTCCTGAAAGATGCGATCCAACTCGGCCACATCCTGCTCGCCGGTAACGATGGTCATCTCGTGGAAATTCGCGAAGCCCAGTTGCCTTGCCGCCTGATTCCGCAGGCGGATCAGCTTGAGGAAATCGTCAATGATAGCGTTGCCGACCTGTTTACTGGCCAGCCACGCCTGCTGGCGCTTCGGCGTATTCTTTTCGAGCGTCATCAGGTCGTAGATCTCGCTCATCGTGACCGCCCGGCCGTCGATGGTTCCCCGGTAATTGTTGTAGTTTTCCTGCAAGCGGGTATCGAGTTCCACAATCTGCCGCATAAGGTCGGCCGGGATCTGGTTGCTCAGATACGCCAGGTAGAGCTTGTCGATCTGCCGGGCAAGAACAGGGTCCTTGAGGCCCGCGGCCCGGAAGGTCTTGACCTTCTGAAAATCCTCGGGGCTTTGATAGACCTGCCGGAGCTGGACCTGATACTGTTCGAACTTCTTGAACTCGTCGGCCTTGCCTGTGGTCGTGGCGTTCCAGTAGGTCCGGTTGATCTGTGTGGAGATCGGCTCGATCTGCGCGATGTGACGGTCGACAAACGCCTGTGCCTGCCGATCGACCGAAGGCCCCTGACAGCCGACCAGCAGCGCCGCCGTCAGGGCAATTAAAGATAGGATGGTTGTTCTCATAGCGATGTCCGATTGAATGGTTGTTATTTTACATCTTTCATCAGCGACTTGATGGGCTTGGTGAACACCAGGAGCAAGCCGCCGACTCCCAGCGCCATGAAAACGATTTGAAGGTATCGGGCCGACATCTGAGAGGCGGAGTCTGTGCTGACCTGTCCGGCCACCAGCCCCGCGATCAGATTGCCCAACGAGGTTGCCAGAAACCAGATGCCCATCATCTGTCCGACCAAACGGCGTGGTGCCAATTTGGTTACGGAACTGAGACCGACGGGACTGAGGCAAAGCTCGCCCAGGGAGTGAAAGAGGTAGGTGGCAATGAGCCAGGTGGGCCAGACTTTCCGGCCGTCGCCGACCAGCTTGGACGCCGCGGCCATGACTATAAAACCCATCGCCAGCAGCCCCAGGCCCAGGGCAAACTTCGTGGTCAGCGTCAGATCCCGATTCCGCCGGGCCAGCGACATCCACACCATGGCCACCAGCGGTGCCAGCGATATGATGAAGACCGGATTGACCGACTGGAACCAGCCGGCGGGGATCTCGAAACCGCCGAATATCCGTTGCGTGTAGTCCTTGGCAAACAGGTTCAGCGACGATCCGGCCTGCTCGAAACCCGACCAGAACATCGCCGAGGAAACAAACAATACGGCAATCACCGCAAGGCGTTTTTTCTCCGTCCCATCGAGGCCGAACAACAGAAAGGAACAGCCAAAGAAAACCAGCGCCACCGATACGATCACATAGGTCGCATCCTGGGCCAGGGCCAGGGGATTGATGCGGAGGATGCCACTCCAGGCCAGCGCCACGACCAGGATGATCGCCCCGACAAAGCCGCCGAGCAGCAACCAATCCATTCGGGTCGCGCCTTCCCGCCGGCCGGGATGCCGCCCGCATTCGCCGAGGTGCTTGGCCGAGAGCCGGAATTGAATCAAGCCCAACACCATGCCGACGCCGGCGGCGGCGAAGCCGTAGTTCCAGTTCAACTTCTTGTTCTCGCCGAGGTAGCTTGCGATCAGCGGTCCCAGCATTGCGCCCAGATTGATCCCCATGTAAAAAATGGTGAAACCGGCGTCGCGTCTGGCGCCGCCTTCCGGATAGAGATCGCCGACGATGGCGCTGACATTGGGCTTGAGCAACCCGGTTCCCAGCACGCCCAGGACCAAGCCCAGGTAAATCGTATTACCGGGGGCGAATGCCAGCGTGAATTGTCCAATCGCAATCAGGATGCCGCCATACAAAACCGACCGTTGCGCGCCAAGGAATCGATCCGCCACCCAGCCGCCCGGCAGCGCCGCCAGGTAAGCGCCCGCCGTGTACAGACCATAAATAGCCGTAGCAACTGACTTCGACATGCCCTGTCCGCCACGAGTCGCATCCACCAGGAACAATACCAGAAGGGCTCGCATGCCATAGTAACTGAATCGCTCCCACATCTCGGTCAGGAACAAGGTGTAAAGGCCGCGCGGGTGGCCTTGAGGGATGACGGCGTTGGCGACGCCGGAACTCAGGGGCAAATTCGACATACGATGTATTTCCTTGAATCATCTGTTTCACGGTACATCAGATCGCTTCGTATAGTGTAGTCGGAAGACCTTTTCCAATCAATAACTATCCTCCGGGAAAGGGTGTGGCTATTTGATCTGGCACTGGGAACCCGAGTCATTTCCGCCAACGGTCTGCTCTCGACCTGATCGGGGGCGCCGAATCCAGATTGGTTGTTTTTGATGCCGGGCCAAGCCCGGTATGACAACGGGATTCACGGCTCAGGGGTTATCCCCGGTAAATCTGGCCACACCCCACAATGCAATAGTCAATTTTCTCTCTTGCACGGGTACCGGAAGGTGATATAGTGACAATTGCCGCTCCGGATGTCGGATGCGGCCAAACGGGGTTTTCGACAAGTCCAGATTCAGGAGAATGATTATGGAAACGCAAATTCAAAACATTCGAGATGCTCTCAGTCGTAATGTCATCAGACCCAGCAATGAACATTCCTCGTTGGGGCTGGGGCTACGATCGATCGTATTTTTGCTGCCGATGCTAGTGCTGGGGTTCATTTTGTACACGATGGCGACGCCCAAGAATACGCCGACGGTCATCGGGATCGGCGTGGTGGCGGCCATCGTGTGGGGATTGCTTTCCAGCGGGATCCGTGTGGCGGCCCAGTGGGAACGCGGCGTGATCCTGCGGCTGGGCAAATTTCAGTTGGTTCGCGGGCCGGGGCTGATGTATGTCATTCCGGTGATCGAGTATGTCCGCTTCATTGACACGCGGACGCTGGTGTACAACATCCCGCACCAGAAGGTCATCACGCGGGACAATGTGCCCGCGCAGATCGACGGGGCGCTGTTCTTCATGGTGACCGATCCCGAAAAGGCCGTCACCCGCATCCAGGATTTCCACTTCGCCATGTCGCAGTATTCCCAGGCGGCGATGCGGGATGTCGTCGGCGGAATGACCCTCGACGAGGTGCTGTCCGAGCGCGAGAAGATCCAGAACAAGATCGGCGAGCATGTGGAAGAGCGGGTTCGGGACTGGGGACTGCATGTCGATTCGATCCGGCTGCAGGATATCGAGTTGCCCGAGGACCTCAAGCGCGTCATGTCGCGCCAGGCCTCGGCCGAGCGCGAAAAGCGGGCGACGATCACCAAGGCCGAAGGCGACAAGCTGGCTGCCGACAACCTGTCACAGGCGGCCTTCATCATGGCCAAAAACCCCATGGCGATGCAGTTGCGGACTCTCCAGACCATCGACAGTCTCGGCGCCAGCCCCTCCAATACGGTGATCCTGTTCCCCGCGGAACTGACCCAGCTCGGCAAGTTGGCCGAACAGGCGGGTTTGACACACAAGTAGGTTTCTCCGAATTTTGTTGTAGGGGCGGGTTTTAAATCCGCCCCATATCTTCACGATATGGTTTTCTTCCCGACCTTGCATGATCGGGATGGCGTACAATCTGACGGAAAGGAAAGAATATGATTAGCGAATTCATCCCGTTCATAATGGCCATCTTCAGTCAGGAAATACAACCGGGTTCATCAGGAGTAAACATTGGCTTTCTCGTAAAGATAGCCCTGGCGGCCCTCATTGTCGTAGCTTTTGTGGTAATTCTCCTGATGGGGATCCGCTTTCACCTGATCTGGACCCTTGTGTCAATCATCGCCCTTGCCGCCGGGGCCGCGTTCCTGGCGTCGGGTATTACTAACGCCGCCATGATCGACTACCGCACGCAATGGGTAACCGAGTCTCGCCACATTTTGTCCAATATTGCTTTCGGGGCGGGTCTGACCGTAGGCGGCTTGATTCTGCTGATCGTCTCGCTGGTCCTGCACTTTACCCGCCGTAAAAAACCGTGTACGGATGCCGCAACCGTCCCACCCGCAGTTGGATAAGATCATCCGGCGACGAATGCCGGCTTATCACGAGGGTAATGGATCCGAGGGGATCAAGTGGGACAGGCAAACCTGGAAAACCGGGGACAGCGGGGTTCTCAAACAAGCCACTTATTCACCTTTTTGGCTTCGGGCCTGTTCGATTATAGCATCCAGTTCACGGACAATATCCAAAACCGGGGCCCATCGCCGCAGGTATTCCATATCCAGCGTATTCCACTGCGTGATCATGACATGGATTGCATCTTGAAGCTGGAGGACAGACTCTCGTCCCTTCGCCCATTCCAGTTTGCTCAGAATGCTGTCTTCAGGCGATAATACCCAGGTCTGTACCCCCATCAACTCGGCGGGTCGGCGACGGGTGAACTCTTCTTGGCTGAAAGGCCTTGCCTTTCGGATGACCAGATCGACCTTCCATCCGATGTGGGTATCAATAATATTGAACATGCCGCGATGTTCCATGGCCTCTATAGCGGCGGGTCGGCTGACATAATATTCGGGCGCCAGAAGGTCGATGAGTTTGCCCAAGCTATTACGATCCGGATCGATCACGATGTCCACATCCTGACTGGAACGGGGCTTGCCATAGTAACTGCTGCTCAAAGAACCGGCGACCATGTAGGAGATCCCTGCCCGTTCCAGCATCCCGATGATCCGTTGAAAGAAGTCGCGTTGTGAGTCCATTTCCTCATTCCGACAAATCGATGTCGATGCCGTGCATTCTTCGGATCAGTTCTCGGCGGAACTGGCGATCGTCGAATTCGGGATGCGACGCCCGGATTCCGGCCGCAACGGTATCGCGGATGTTGTCGCTGAGTTCAAAGGCCATCCTCGCCTTGTCCTCCATACTCAGCGAGGCCAGGACCTTCAGCTCAACGGCCAGCGCCTCGTCATCGGTGTCGGCGGCAAACAGATTGGGAATACTCTTTTCCATATTTTTCATGATACCCGAAAACGCGTCGGTTTTCAAGCTATGCCCAGTGATGAAAGGATTATGGAGTCATGGCTTTTGCCGGAATTGACCCGCGGCTGAGGCCGCATCGAAGATCGCGGAGGTCTTGCGGAGGGCCTCGTCGCTTCCACCAAAGACGGTCAGGGGTCTTGGTGCCAACATACCCAGAACATCCGGGATATCGCATACGCGAAGGACATTGAGGAACTGTGGGGCGTTTGAATCCATGTGTGAGGGTGGTGGATCCTTCAGGATCACGCCGCTAATGTCGGGATCCCACAGGGCGGCATAGGCCGCCAGGATGCCAGCGGGCCCTTCGCCGGCAAGGACGATTGGGAGTTTGTCCCCGTGCCGGGCCCGCAAGTATCGGGCGGCCGCGATGATATCCCAGACTCTGCCGGTATCGGCTGTCCGGCCTAACAGGACCAGCGATCGCTCGACAAAGTTCGGCGGATTCTTTTGGGTCCAGCGGGTGGCGCCGATGCCCCTTGGCGTGCAGAGATAGACACGATCGCCGGATTCCCGAAGTCCGCTTGCCCACGCAAAGATTTCATCCGTGGCGCCATCGCCTTGGACAATCAGAAGAATTCGCTTTGTCTCTTCGGCCGGGGCGGGATTGCCGAGGGTTTCAAGCCCGATCTGGATGCCCGGTTCCGATGTCAGCCGCAGTTTTCCGTTTGGCGAATCTTCCAGCAGTTCGGCCGGGGGGATTCGTTCAGGGAAACTGCGGAAGGTCACCTGTCTCAATTCCGATACAAGCGTCTGTTTCCATTTTTCGTACTCGCCTTTGGCAGGGACGGCAACCTTGGCGATCGGGACAAAATGCCGGTCGATTGTCGTGTTCAGTTCGTCCTTGGGTATGTCGGAATCCTGGGGGAACACGCGGAGCTTTTGCGGATCGATCGGATGCTGGGTTTTGCCGTTGGTTTCGGTTACCAGATCGACTTCGCTATCGGTGATGATGGCGGGATCACCTTTCAGGTATGTGTTCAGGAATCGGAATGCCCCCTGACGAATATCCTGCCGGTAGGCATGCCCGCCGATACTGACGAAGCTGCCAAAGAGATCACCCGCTCCGTATAAACTGTAGATGCGTTCCAGTCGTGCGGAGACCCGCTCGTTGGCATCCATCGGAAAAATGGAATCCTGGTCGCTGTTGGTGAACAGCATTGGCCGCGGCGCAATGAGCGCAGCAATCCGGGTCCACGGCCACTGGAAGGTATTGTAGAGGAACATGCAGTCGCAATGGCCGTTGATGACACGGTTGGGGATGTACGACAACAAGTCCGCCATGCCACTGACGGGGACGGCGGCTTTGACCCGCTCGTCGGCGGCCGCGATCCAGTAGGTGGCCGCTCCGCCGCCGCTGATGCCGGTGACGGCGATCCGCTGGGGATCGACATCCGGCCGACTGACCAGGTAATCGATGCCGCGGATTCCGTTGAGGCATTCGACGCCGGCGGGCGTGTAACCGCGGGAGTGCCACCACCAGCGGCCTTCGCGATAGGTGCCGTGGTGGATGGCGGCGATCTCGCCGAGCTGCAGTGAATCCAGCGTCAGGCAGATATAGCCGTGGCGGGCCAGCCAGATGCCGTGCGACTGGTAGGCCGTCTTGTTGCCGTCGCGGCCGCGATTGGAGTGGCCGCAGACATAGAGGACGGCGGGAAGGCGCCGAGCTTTGAAATTTTCGGATGGACGGTAGAGATTGGCCGTGACATACAGGCCGGGGCGGCTCTGGTAATGGAGCTTTTCCACGACAAAGCCCTCGCCGCTGAAGCTGCCCGTAACGGTCGCCTGCAGGGGCGTCACCTCGGGCATGGGGGAAAGACCAAGCATGTAGAAATACTGCTGACGGTATTCCGGGCGGAGCTTGTTCCACTGCTCGGGCGATTGGATATCCGCAGCGAATTGCTGTTCGATTTCCACCGTTACGCGGTTCAAATATGTCTGGATCATTTCGTCGCCGGGATTGTCACGGTCGGGCTGGCCGAGGGGTTGCCCAGCGGCGAATGTTCCCAGTACGAACAGCCAGCCGATGCCGATGTGTTGCAGTTGCCGCATAATTGTTCTCCTGCTAATCGATTTCTCAAGACGATTCCATCAGTTCATTTTACGCGCGGTTCTTGAAAACGCAAGGATTGGCGGGTATGCTGTCACGGGCTTGCACGATTCGGGCTTTGGATCAGTTCAGGATTCGATCGGAGAGTGACTATGATTGGGATTACACGCCGTACCTTCATCAAGGCCTCCGCGGCCGCGGGGATTTCCACGCTGGTTCCCTTCTCGCGGGTTCGCGGCGCCAACGACGATCTTCGGCTGGCCGTCATCGGCCTGAATAATCAGGGGGCCAATCATGTCGGGTGGTTCCGTGAGGTTCCCGGCGTGCGGATCGTCGCGCTGTGCGATGTGGATCGGGAAGTCCTGGATCGCGAGAAGAAAAAATTCGACGAGAGAAACGAAAAGGTCGCGACCTTTACCGATGTCCGAAAAGTGCTGGAGAGTAAGGACATCGATGCGGTCGTTGTGGCCACGCCCGACCATTGGCATGCCCTGATAATGATCTGGGCCTGTCAGGCGGGCAAGGATGTCTATTGCGAAAAGCCGGTTGCCTATTCGATCTGGGAAGGCCGGCAGATGATTCAGGCGGCCCGCAAGTACGGCCGGATTGTGCAGTCCGGCATCCAGCGGCGATCCGACGAGGGGATCCGTGAGGCGGTTGGCTATCTGCAAAGCGGCGCATTGGGGGCCATCCGGTCGGTCACAGGCGTTGTCTATACTCGGCGCGACAGCATCGGTAAGGTGGAGGGTCCACAACCGATTTCACCGGCGGTGGACTTCGATCTGTGGACGGGACCGGCGCCGATGGGACCGCTGATGCGAAAGAAGCTGCACTACGACTGGCACTGGGTCTGGCCCACCGGCAATGGCGATTTCGGGAATAACGGGATTCATTATATCGATATCTGCCGATGGGTCCTCGGCCACAACAAGCTCCCCGACAAAGTCATGAGTTTCGGCGGACGCTTCGGCTATGTCGATGATGGCCAGACGCCCAACACGCAGATTGTCTATCTGGATTATCAGCCGGTGCCGATCCTCTTTGAGGTTCGCGGCCTGCCCCGGGCGACGGGGGACAAGGCCATGGATGTCTATCGCGGCATTCAGGGGGGCCTGGTGGTTCAGTGCGAGAACGGCTACTTCGCCGGCGGCGACGGCGGCTGGATTTACGACAACAGCGGCAAGAAGATCCGCCAGTTCGTTGGCTCCGGCGGTGGCAAGGAACACCACGCCAACTTCATCCAGGCCATCCGTAGCCGCAAGGTCGGCGACCTGGCCGCCGACATCCTCGAGGGGCATCTGTCCAGCGCGCTGTGCCACATGGGCAATGTCTCCTATCGAATGGGGGCCGAACTGCGGCGCGGGGCGGCGATGGAGACGATCAAGGGCAGGAAGGATCTGGCCGATTCGTTTGCGCGATTCGAGGAACACCTCGGGCGTAATGGCGTCGATCTGGAAAAATCGGGCGGCGCTCTGGGCCCATGGCTGCAGCTCGACCCGGAATCGGAAACCTTCGTCGGCGATTTTCGCGAGAAGGCCAATGCCCTTGCGACGCGGGAGTATCGCAAGCCGTTTGTGGTTGCCGAGCAGGGATAGATCAATCAAACCATCGCAAATGGAAAATGCTTTTGGAGAATGACATGGTCAAAACCCATCACACCCACACAAGCAGGCGAATTCTTCTGGCGTGCAACCTGTTCAGCATTGCGGGAATCAGTTTTTCGGCCGAGCCGCCGCAGGAAAAAGTCATCCGGCTGGGGATGATCGGTCTGGACACCTCGCATGTCACCGCCTTTACGCAATACATCAACGATCCACAGAAGGCGACCGGCTGTAAGGTCGTGGCCGGATTTTCCGGCGGATCGCCCGACATCGAGTCGTCCGCGAAACGCGTTGAGGGCTATACCGATGAACTTCGAACCAAGTATGGCGTGGAGATCGTCGGCTCCATCGAAGAACTGAGTAAGAAGGTCGATGGGATCCTGCTGGAGAGCGTGGACGGCCGTCCCCATCTGGCCCAGGCCCGGCCGGTCATCGCCGCGGGCAAACCGCTCTTTATCGACAAGCCCATGGGCGGAAACCTGGCCGATGTGCTGGAGATTTTCCGACTTGCAAAAGAGCACAATGTCCCTTGCTGGTCCAGCAGCTCGCTGCGGTTCTCGCCGTGGATGGACAAGATTCGCACGCGCGAAGAAACCGGCGACATCCTTGGCTGCTGTGCCTACAGCCCCTGTTCGCTGGAGGAGCATCACCCGGACCTCTACTGGTACGGCGTGCACGGCGTCGAGATGCTCTTTGCGGTGATGGGGACCGGCTGCCTGAGCGTCAGCCGGACCCAGACGGCCGATACTGAATTAGTGGTGGGTGTGTGGAAGGATGGTCGGGTGGGTACCTATCGCGGGATCAAGAAGGGCAAGCAGGACTACGGCGTGTTGGTCTTCGGCTCCAAGGCCATCGTTCCCAGCGGGCCTTATGCCGGATACGGGCCGCTCTGCGACAAGGTCGTCGAATTTTTCAAGACCGGCAAGATCCCGGTGCCGCAGGAAGAAACCATCGAGATCTTTGCCTTCATGTCCGCGGCCGATCAGTCCAAGAAAGAAGGCGGCAAACCCGTCCTGCTGGAAACCGTACTCCAAGAAGCCAAAGCCAAGAACAAGGCCGCTTCCAAAAACTGATCACTCACCGCGATTTTCGATTGGATCGAAGAGTTGTGACTACTTTCCAATCCCCACGGCGTACAATGTCTTGTTGGTCGCGATGAACAGCGTCTTGTTGGCCGCGATAACGGTGGCGGAGATGGGGGCATCCAGATCGATCGCCGCCAGTTGTTTCTTTTCGCGTGAAGCGGCAAAGACCCACAGTTCGCCGCGCCGCGTACCCAGATAGACCTTGCCGTCGGCGACCATCGGCGAGGCCCAGATCTCCGCGCCCAGGTCCTGCGTCCAGACCGGCTTGCCCGTGGCCGC
>Ga0209777_10008536_pt1 | contig 11198 bp, 8 predicted proteins | sample FrelakmetHBP12HB_FD_187147 | JGI IMG/M metagenome (GOLD analysis project Ga0209777, IMG submission 187147) | Freshwater lake sediment microbial communities from the University of Notre Dame, USA, for methane emissions studies -HBP12 HB (SPAdes)... | ecosystem: Environmental > Aquatic >...
TCGCCAGCGGCCATCCGCCACGGCTGGACAAGCCAGCCGTGCCACAGCCGATAGGGAACGCGCACGTAACTGAGGCCTTACCAAGCCCGCCAGTGGCTGACCATGTCTACTACCCGCCGGCGCGGCTGAGGAGTTCGATGAACGGGGGAACGAAGAGGATGGCGCCGACGATGGTCGCCCCGATGGCCGCAAGGAGCACGGCGGCGGCGGCGATGTCCTTGGCGATCTTGAGGATCGGATGCCGCTCCTGGGAGATCGCCTCGGCGAGGACCTCCAGGCCGGTGTTGAACGTCTCGGCCACCCAGACCATGACGATGACAATGACCAGGTCGGCCCACTCGGCGGCCGAGAAGGGTCGGACCCTGATATGGAGCGTCACCGCCAAGATGAGTGCCGCCAGCGTGGCCGCGGCATGGAGCCAGGCGTTGTGCTGGCTCCGCATGACGAACCAGAAGCCCGCGGCGGCATGGCGGAAACTTCGGACGCGCCCGACGATCGTGAACGGCGACGCGTAGAACACCGGCCCGTGAAGGCGGTCGCCGGCGCGACGATTTTCCGAAGTCGGTTCCACTGGTGGCAATCCTCCCGTGATTCGTTTAACCGCGGAGAACGCAGAGATCGCAGAGAAAGAAGAGGCAACTTGTTTTTGAAACCATGACTCTTCCTCTGCGACCTCAGCGTTCTCCGCGGTTAATCTTTCCGCGGCCGATGCTACTGACCGGATAACTCCGCGAGCCGCCGCTCCATGATGCGGCGCCTGTCCTCGGGCAGGCCCTCTTCGGCCAGCAGCCGCCGCACGCCGTCCTCGAACATCGGCCGCGAAAACTCCGTGGTGAAGAAGCGGTCCGGCCGCCGCGCGACCATGCCCAGGAACCCCTCGAACTCGGCGAAGTACGAGCCGTAGATGTGGAAACTGTCGGCGATGTGGCAGTACTCCCCTGCCCCGACGCCGATCTGCCGCGCGACCTCCTTCTGGAGCTCCGTAAAGGCATACATATTCATAAAGGCCGCCTTGTAGGCGTCGTTGGAGCGGATGTGGATCACCATGTTCAGCCGCCCGGGGCCCCCGCCCTCCGGCTCCTCGATGCGAAACCACACGCGCTGAAGGCACGCCGGGTCGTGGATGCCGAGGTCGTTCCACGCCTGCCACGTGACGGCCTGCGCGCGGCGGGTGTGGGGCGTGGCCTTCAGAAGCTTGATCGCCCCCGCGATCTGGTCGATCGGCTCCTTGATGCCCGGCACCTTGTACGCAAAGAGCCGCTCGTGATACGTGTACTCCCACTTGCCTTCCTCGGGGGCGATCCAGTGATCGTGGACGCCGTAGAGCACCTCGGCCCGGTAGACCTCCAGGTCCTCCAGGCCGCCGGGGAAGGCCTTGTGGATACGCGGCTCGGCGAACGGTTCCTTGACGTGGATGAGGCACGCGACATCGCGGCTGGGCGGGTCGCCGGGCTTGTCGTACTGCGTGCGGAAGCGTGCGCCTTCATCCCAGCAGCGGCGGACGGCGGCTTCCCACGCCTCGGGGAGCGTACGGGCTTCGACGTGGATTGACTTCATGCCGGTACGACCTCGCTTCGTTTCGACGGCGACGGCTTGCGGCCCCCACCTTCGTAAGTGCGATTCTAGCAACACGCAGGGCGAGAACAAAACGGAAAACTCTTGCACCCCGCCTGCCGCGCGGGAAGATGGGCGTATGCAAACCCGTTAATGAGGAGGCCAAGCCATGTCAACCGCTGCGCCTGCCGCACCTGCGACCGAAGCCAAAACCAGCCGCTGCGCCATCGCGAGCCTCGTGTGCGGCATCGTGGGGCCGTGCACGCTGGGGCTGTGTTCCGTCATCGGCTTGATTCTTGGCATTGTCGGCATCGTGAAGATCGGCAAGGAGCCCTCGGTGCTGCGCGGCCGCGGCCTCGCCATCGCTGGTGTCGCGGTCTCGGGGCTGGGCATCCTGATCTTGCCTATTCTGCTGCCTATTGTGATGCTTGTGGCGGGCATGTTTGCCGCCATGATACTGTCGCCGGCCGTCTTCATCGCGCGGGAGACGGCGAACTCCGAGTCCTCCGCGAACAACGTGAGGCAGTTGTGCTCGGCGACGATGCAGTACGCCACGTCGAATCGCCAGAAACTGCCGCCCGCCGACACGTGGCCGGAGGTCTTCCAGCAGCAAGTGGGTCTCTCGCCGCAAGTCATGGCCGACCCCGCCGAACCTGACGGCGGCCGCGGGTATGCCATGAACGCCGCCCTTGCGGGAGGAACTCTCATGGCCCCAGACCCGGCGAGAACCGTCCTTTTCTTCGAGTGCCGGCCCGGGTCGCCGCCCGCCGGCGGGCCGGAACTTCTGCCCGAAAAGCCGCGCCACGCCGGAAAGTACGTCATCGGGTTCCTCGACGGCCACGTGGAGTCAGTGCCGCCGGAGAACATCAGCGGCCTCATCTGGGAGCCCAAGGCGGGGCCGTGAGCGGCTACGTTGTTTTCTCGCCGCCGGCGGTAAGGCTTGCGAATTGCCTGCGGCACGGTATCGTATAGGGACAATGAAAGGCACCTGTTCACGCACCTGAGTGCAAGGAGACCGTCATGACCACCGGCGCACCTGTCGTCCCGAGCAAGCCCAAGACGAGCGGCCTGGCCATCGCGAGCCTCATCCTGGGCATCGTAGGCGGTTGTTCGCTGGGCGTGCTGAGCATCGTGGGCCTCGTCCTCGGCATCGTGGCCGCAAAGAAGATCAAAGCAAGCGGCGGCGCCATGGGCGGGCGCGGCATGGCCGTGGCGGGCATCGTCCTCTCCATCGTGACGCTGATCCTCGGCCTGGTGCTGGCGGCACTGGGCTGGTATGGCATCACCGGCGCCTGCGACATGGCGAACTCCGCGTCCTCCGCGAACAACGTGAAGCAGTTGTGCTCGGCGACGATGCAATACGCCACGTCGCATCGCCAGAAACTGCCGCCCGCCGACACGTGGCCGGAGGTCTTCCAGCAGCAAGTGGGTCTCTCGCCGCAAGTCATGGCCGACCCCGCCGACGAAAAAGGAGGCCGCGCGTATGCCATGAACGCCGCCCTTGCGGGAGGAACCCTCGTTGCCCCAGACCCGGGGCGAACCGTCCTTTTCTTCGAGTGCCGGCCCGGCGCGCCGGCCTGCGGCGGGCAGGACCTTCTGCCCGAGAAGCCGCGGCACGCCAACCTCTACGTCATCGGGTTCCTCGACGGCCACGTGGAGTCCGTGCCGCCGGAGAACATCAGGGGCCTCATCTGGGAGCCCAAGCCGGGGCTGTGAGCGGCTACGTTGTTTTCTCGTCGCCGGCGGTGAGGCTTGCGAATTGCCTGCGGCACGGTATCGTATAGAGACAGTGAAAGGCACCTGTTAGCGCACCTGACTGCAAGGAGACCGTCATGACCACCGGCGCACCCGTCGTCCCGAGCAAACCCAAGACGAGCGGCCTGGCCATCGCGAGCCTTATCCTGGGCATCGTAGGCGGTTGTTCGCTGGGCCTGCTGAGCATCGTGGGCCTCGTCCTCGGCATCGTGGCCTCAAAGAAAATCAAGGCGAGCGGCGGCACAATAGGCGGGCGCGGCATGGCCGTCGCCGGCATCATCATCTCCATCGTGACGCTGATCCTCGGCCTGGTGCTGGCGGGGGGCGTCTTCGTCGCCTGGTTTGCGGGAAGCAAGGCCATCGGCATGGCCGAGCAGGTGGTTTCCGAGACCAACATCACGAACCTCTGCAAGGCCGCCATATCCTACTCTGCTGACAATGGCGGGGCACTGCCGCCCGCCGATTCCTGGCCGGAAGCCCTCCGGAAAGGCGGGTACCTCTCGGGCAATGATCTCCTTGTGCTCCCCGGCAAGAAGGACGCCAGCCGCGCGTACGCCATGAACGCGAAACTCGGCGGCGTGGACATTTCGCAGGTCCGCCAGCGGACCCAAACCGTGCTGTTCTTCGAGTGCTCGCCCGGCGCCCCGCCGTCCGGCGGCCCGTCGGACCTGCCGCCCGAACCGCCGCACACCGGCGGCTGGGGCATCGGCTTCTGCGACGGCCACCCCGAGATCGTCCCGCTGAATCGGCGCGACCAACTCATCTGGGACCCGAAGGTCGAGTAGTCGTAGTGAACGTAGGGTGGGTGCTCGTACGTGTTCAGCGCCCACGCCGCACGCTAAACACGTACGGGTGCTCTGCACCCACCCTACATTACTCAAGCACTTTCTTGTTGAGCTTCCGGCCGCGTGGCGTTACCTTGTCGCCCCATGAGCAGTTCGTTACTTCTCGGTTTTGACATCGGCGGCACGAAGTCGGCGGCCATCGTCGGCGACAGCGAAGGCAACGCCATGGCCCGCGAGGAGTTCCGCACCACCGGCCCGGAAGAAACCGTCCGCCAACTCGTAGAGACCGGCCAGCGCCTCTGCAGCGGCGAGCGGCCCGCGGCGTGCGGCATCGCGTGCGGCGGCCCACTCTCCAGCCGCGAGGGGCTCATCCTCTCCCCGCCCAACCTGCCCGGATGGGACCGCGTCCCCGTGGTACAGATGGTCCGCGACGCGTTCGGCGCCCCGGCCGCGCTCGATAACGATGCCAACGCCTGCGCGGTGGCTGAGTGGCGGTGGGGCCTCAAGTGCCAGATCGACGACCTCGTGTACCTGACGTGCGGCACGGGCATGGGCGCCGGCATCGTGCTCGGCGGGCGGCTGGTGCGCGGCAAGCAGGACCTGGCCGGCGAAATCGGACACGTGCGACTCCTGCCGATCGGGCCCGTCGGGTACTACAAGGCCGGCAGCGTCGAGGGCCTGACCAGCGGCCGGGCCCTGGGCGAACTTGCCAAGCTTAGGCTCCAGGAGCCGCACGAGCCGTCGCGCCTGGACCGGATACCCCTGGACCAGGTCACCGGCAAAGAGGTCGGCGCGGCGGCGGTCAACGACGACCCTCTGGCCGTCCGCCTCGTGCACGAACAGGCAGAGTACCTGGGCCAGGCGTGCGCGATGCTGATCGACATCCTAAACCCGCAGCGGATAAGCCTGGGCAGCACCGCCCAGCGGCTGGGGTCGATGCTGATCGACGGCGTGCGCCAGGCCGCGCGGCGCGAGGCCCTGCCGGCGGCGTTCGAGAATTGCGTCATCGACAAGGCGGTCCTCGGCGACCAGATCCAGGACCTTGCGGCCTTGGCGATCGCCCGCGATGCCGCCGAGAGCGTGGGATAGACCGCCACTTCAAATCGGCTGCCTACGCCGCGAAATGCCGCGCCAATGGCTCAATTCTTCGCTGTATTTCTGTGATGGAATCCGGAAGGGCGCCTTTGCCAAAGCGCTTCCACCAGTTGACCACGGTCATGCCCACGGTCTCGTCGGTCTGGGCATCTCGCAGAAGGATAAAGCCGTCCGGGGTCTCTTCACCGACAACGGGGGCTTCGCGGCGCGAAGCAATCTTGATGTAAAGCACGTCGCCCGTGAGGTCGTAGTGAAACCAGAGCGTCCCGTCCACAATGCCTTCTATGGTATCGGTGATGACCATTCGGCACCTCCTCCGGACACCTTCCTTGCAAAGTGAACCGTCTTGACCACGCCTGCCACCACGTCGGCCACCACTGCTATCATAAGCCCTTGCCCTAGGCCAATTCCATAATAGATTCTGCAATCGCTGTCTGAGGTACTGTACCGAATCTCCGACGGTCTTGAAACAGCATCCTCTGCAAGTTTTCGGCAGACCCCAACATCCGGATGCACTTTCAGAACGTGCCCGTACCAAGTGCGGTCATGCAACACGATCTGACGTCCCAGCGGGTCCACCAGCGCGCTGTCGGCCATAAAGGAACCTCTCGGAAGCAACGAATCTTAGCCGGCGACAAGGGTATCCGGCATACTCCCTTGCGTCAATACTGAGCCTGTGACCCTCCGCCAGCAACCCTCAGCCGCGAGGAATCCGGCCAGTCGTTGACTTGCCCGCTCCGCCGAACTAATCTGTAAGCATGAAGACGCACGGAAGAGCGCACGCCGCCGTGTGTGCCGCCGTGCTCGGCGGTCTGGCGGCCTGCATAGCCGGATGCGGCCTCGAACATACGATCTTCGGCACGCCGAGCGGCTACCTGCTTACGGCTCACGACATGCTCGTCCTGCCCGGCGAGCAGGTGACGCTGAAGGCCCGCCTGGAGAGCGGCGGTTTCCTACGCGACAAGCCCGGCATTCCTGTCCGGTTCCAGTGCGAGGGCCGCTTCAATTGCATCGCGGTGACCGACAAGGAGGGCTACGCAACATTGCCCTTCCGGCCGCCCGGGCCGGGCGACTACCCTGTGACCGTTTCGGTGGAGCCGGGGGCACTTAAGGAGGCGCCGCCCCAGCCAGTCACGCTTTTGGTGGCCTGTCGCGAGGCCCAAGCCCCGCTGGCGGTCGTGGACCTCGACAAGACGCTCGTCGCCTCCGGCTTCAAGGCCGTCCTGGTGGGCGACCCTCGGCCCATGCCGCGCTCCATGGAGGTCATGAGGAAGCTTGCGAAGGACTACACGATCATCTACCTGACGCACCGCGCGGATTTCCTGGGTCCGAAGACCAAGGCGTGGCTGCGCGACTTCGGGTACCCGCGGGGCACCCTGCTGTCGGCGAGCATTCGCGAGGTCCTCGAGCACAGCGAGTCGTACAAGACGGCCGTGCTCGAGGGCCTGCGGCGGCGCTTTTGCGGCCGGGCCATTGGCATCGGCGATAAAGTCTCCGACGCCATCGCCTACGAGCGAAGCGGCATGGAGCCATACCTACTCCTCAACATTCCGCCCGACGCCGACGCGCACGAATTCCGCCGGCTGGCCGACTCGCTCCAGCCGCTCCCCGAGACCGCCCAGGTCACGACCAACTGGAACGAGATCGAGCAGGTCCTTTTCGGCGGCCAGTCGCACCTCAGGGCCGCCGTCCAGGCCGAACTTCGACAGCGGGCCGATGAACTCGACAGGTACAAGAAAGCAGGCTGAGAACAACTGGTGGTCCGTCAACTTTGATTATGTGGGTGCCACGGTCGCCCAGGCGACCGTGCGTCCCTACCCACGACCACGGCTGCACAAGGCGCAGCCGTGGCACCCGCAGATTCAATTGTGACGGACTACTGGCATCTCGGGCCAAAACCGGTTAAAAGTGAAAGCCATGAACGAGAAACTCAAGGCAGGACCGCCCGGCGCGGAAACCCCCGCCCCGCGGCGCAAACACCGCATCCTCCTGGTCTCATGCCTCGTACTGGCCATGCTGGTGGCGCTGGCGGCCCTTGCGCCCACGATCCTGTCGCTCGGCATTTTCCGCGGCACGATCCTCGCGCAGGCCGAGGCCGCGCTGCCGGCACACCTGAAGGCCGACGGCCTGAGCCTCTCATGGTTCGGGTCGCAGGAAGTCCGCGGCCTGGCGATCCAGACAACCGACGGCGAGCACATCGCGCGGGCCGACCGCGTCGCCCTCCACCAGGGCGTTCTGGCGCTTCTGATGGACCGTTCGCGCATCGGCGCCGTCGCAGTCGAGGACGCCGAGGTGTGGTCGTCGGGCGTCACCAAGTTACGCGAGGCGATAGCTGCACGCCAGAAGGCCGCGCCGCCCAAGCCGCAGCCGTCGGGCAAAGAGCGCCCGCCAACGCTTCCGGTCGCCGTGCACCTTGCCAACGTCACGGTCCACAGCAGTAAGGCCGACCTGAAGCTCATCAAGGCCGACTTCAGCACCGACGAGGCGGCCGACACGGACCGCCTTGAAGCCACGTGGGAGGCCGCCACCGCCGGCGAGCGCGGCGAGGCGACCCTCAACCTGCGGGTCAAGAATCTTCGCACCAACTGGGACGCACTGGACGCGAGCGGCTCGCTCCAGCTCCAGCGCCTGCCGCTGGCGCTGGCGTGCGGCATGGCGGCCGACTTCGGCGTCGAGGTTTCGGGCGCCGGCCTCCTCAGCGGCACGATGGAGTTTCACCGCGACGCCTCAGGCGGCCTCTCCGCAAACGTCTCGTGCAGCGGCGACGGCATTGCGATCACCGGCAAGGCCATCAACAACGACCGGCTGGCGCTGAAGAACGTGCAGCTCGATGCAAACGTGGCCTATGCGGGCAACAAGCTGACGATCTCAAAGTTCGACCTGGAGAGCCCCTTGGCCAACGCACACGCGAAGGGCGACCTTACGCTTGCCTCGGCGCAGGGCGAGCCGCCCACGGGCAACCTCTCGGCCGGCCTGGGCGTCAGCCTCGCGGCGCTGGCGGCGATGCTTCCGAACACGCTCGGCCTCCAGAAGAACATCGCGATCGAGTCCGGCCAACTAGCCGCGACGGTCCGGCTCAGCTCCGACGAGAAGACGGCATCGCTGCACCTGGAAGCTGACGTAAAGGACCTCCGCGGCGTGCGCGACGGCAAGGCCGTCGTGCTCCCGCAGGTGCACCTTGCGGCAGATGCGGACCGCGAAAGGCCGGCCCCCGCGGACGCCGGCGCACCGCCCCTGGACGCCCTGGCGATCCTGCGGGCGGTCCGCGTCAACAGCCTCCAGATCACGGCCCCGTTCGGCTCCGTTCAAGCCGCCGGGCGACTGGAGGCATTCACGCTCGACGCCAACCTGGACCTCACGGACACGACCGAGAAGGTCGGCCAGTTCATCGATCTGGGCGGCCGCACGGCCCAGGGCACGGCCCGCGTGCACCTGGCGACGCAGGGCGACTTCGACAAGGGCGTCCACTTGGCGGGCAACCTTGACCTGGCGGACGTGCGCCTCGCCCTTGGCGCGGGTCGCATCTGGCTGGAGCCGAAAGCCACCGCCACCGTCGAGGCTGCGGCCACCTTCACGCCCGCGCATGAGCTGGCGACCCTTGCGGTCTCCAAGCTGGACGTCGACGCAAGCACCGTGAAACTTGCCGCAACGGCCAACCTCAACCGCCTGACGGCCGGGGGCTGGGGCTACGGCGGAGACGTGAGCGGTTCCGGCCAGATCGCCCGCGCGGCAAGCCTGGCGGACATGGTGCTTGCCCTCGCGGGAGAGGAAAAGCCCAAGCCCGCGGCGGCTGCCGCCCCCGACGCGTGGGACTCGCAGAAACTTCTCACGGACCTGATTCAGCGTGCCTCAGGCGCCGGCGGCCAGCCGGCCGAGGGCCAGTGGAGCCTGAGAGCGCGGGTCCAGAATCCCGACGGCAAGAACCTCGCCGGCTCGCTGGGCGTCCAGTTGGCGAATCTTTCGCTCGCACCAGGCGCACAGGATGCGGCGCCGATACAGATCAGCACGCTGGCCGCATCGGGCACGGTCCGGCAGACCGAGGGCGGCCCGTGGGACATCTCGCTTACGAGCCTCAGCATGACGGCCCCGGACCTTTCGCTTGCGGCAGCGGCCGACGCCAGCGTGCCCATCGGCCCCGATGCGAAGCCGGCGACGCTCAAGAGCGCCACCATCAGCGCCGAGGGCGGCGTCCTGCGGACCCTGGGCCTGGCCGACGGCGTCCTGGCGCTTGTCGCCACGGCGGCGCCGAAGCGTGCGGCGGCGAAAGAGAGCACGGGCCTGGAGTCCGCGCAAAAGTTCATCCATCAACTCGCCGGCGGGGCCGCCACGCCGCCCACCGGCAACTGGAAACTCCAAGCCAAGGCCGCCAGCGCCGCTGGCCAGGGCCTCAGCGGCAACTTCGAGGCCCAACTGACCGATGCCGCCATCCGCCTGGACCCCCAGCATTCCGGCCTGCTGCACATCGTGAGCGCTTCGCTCAGCGGCACGGCCGCGCAGCCGGAAGGCGGCCCGTGGCACTTCGTCTTGACCGATGGCCGCCTGACGACGCCCGAGGTGAACCTTTCGGCGCGGGCCGACGTGATGATCCCCGCCGATTTTAACGTGGACGCCCTGAGCGGCGACCTGGCCGCGCAAGCGAACATCAGCCTCGCGGCCGCGACCAAGACGCTGTGCTCCTTCGGCCTCATGCCCGAGGGGACCGAGGCCGCGGGCATCGCCGCCGTCAAGTTGCAGGCCAAGGCGGAAGCCGACCGCGGCATCGGGGCCAGCGCGGCCATCCAAGCCACCGACATCGCCGTTGCGTGGGCCGAGGGCCGCAAGATCAGCCAGCCCAACCTTGACGGCTCCCTCACAGCCACCGTCTTGCGGGATGCCAAGGGCGCGGTTTCCGAAATCAATATCGATCACTGCCTGATTCAAGCCGCGATGGGGCGGCTCCAGGGCGCGGCCAAGCTGACGCGGGCAGGCGAGGCGTGGGCGTATCACGTCGCGGCCGACGGCAACGGCGACATCGAGCAACTCGCCCAGATCGTGGCCGGCGCGACGGGCGGCAAGCCCAGCGTCATCCGCGGCCAGTGGAAACTGAAGGGCGAATTCGACCAGGCCGCCGCCGGCCAGAGCATCAACGTCGCCGCAACGGCCACGGACCTCGTCATTCCGCCCGAGGCGGGCACCGGCGCAACGGCGGCGCTGCGCCTGGCGGACCTGAGCGTCGACGCGGCGGCAACCATCGCGGCCGACGGGGCCATCGAGGTCAAGCGGAGCACGATCACCGGCCCGGGCCTCACGGCCAACGCCGCCGGCTCGGTGCGACTGCCGAAGGACAAGTCCGAGAAGGTCGCGGCCGACGGCACGGTCGCGATGAAGGCGGACTTGGCGGAACTCTCGAAGTTGCTCCAGCCCTTCGGCCTGCTGCCGCCGCAGGCCGCGCTGGCCGGGGCGGCCAGCCTGGACGGCAAAGTGGCCTCCAGCGCCGCCGGCATCCGCGGCGCCGGGACGCTCGCCGTCACCGGCCTGGACGTCTCGCTGCCTGATTCGGGCATCGCGCTGAAGGAACCGCAAGTCTCCGTGCCGCTTACCGTCGAGTATGCTTCCCGCGAGCGGCGTTGGACGGCCGCGCTCACGGGCATCTCCAGCGCCCTGGTGAAAGGCAACGCGAGCGGCTCGTGGACCGAACCTGCCTCGCCGGCGACCATGCAAGGCGAGTGCAACCTGGCCTTCGACGGCGAGCGGCTCAGTGCGGCGCTCGGCAAGAACCTGCCGCAGGGGCTGCGCCTCGCGGGCGCATGGGGCGCAAGCGGCCGCATCTCAGGCCCCCTGCCCTCCGGCGCCGGGCCGTGGAACCAGAAGATCGCGGGCCTGGCGGGCGAGGGGGCGATTGAGGTCGCCACGTTCCAGTACAACAAGCTCGTCGGCGGCAAGGGCACGCTGCGCTGGCGCCTGGCGGGCGGAGAGCTCCTCATCGCCGACCCCGCACAGCCGAGTCAACTGGCGCTGGCGGGAGGCACG
>Ga0209777_10008537_pt1 | contig 11196 bp, 12 predicted proteins | sample FrelakmetHBP12HB_FD_187147 | JGI IMG/M metagenome (GOLD analysis project Ga0209777, IMG submission 187147) | Freshwater lake sediment microbial communities from the University of Notre Dame, USA, for methane emissions studies -HBP12 HB (SPAdes)... | ecosystem: Environmental > Aquatic >...
GCCCTGTCGATGACATCTTGGTCCACGAGGTCATCGACAGGGCTTGGATCGATCAAAAGTTCGGGACACCTGAGCCGGGAAGCCAGATGGATGCGCTAAAAACGCATATGTTGCAGTCACATACGACGATCGACGCTGTCGGATCGGTAGCAACGAATTGTAGCGTCAAAACGCTGGTTCTTAACCATATTGTGCCCGGCAATACGCCAACTGCGCACTTACTCGAAGCAAAGCAGAACTTCTCCGGGAAGCTGATTATCGGCGAGGATCTGATGCAGATTGGCATAGGCAAGGCTAAAGGAGTTTGAACTTAAAAAAATGAGGCCTTCAAAGGGGAACTGGAGAAGGCCCAATAATTTATCTAAATCAAGCGGGAAGACTCCTTGCGAAAGCTGGGGGAGTAGTCACTCGCTTAAACTTAGTACACGTGAAAAACGCAACTTTGGTTAGCCAATCACTTTATTATTCATAATCGTGATGAACGAGATGATCGCCACAAAGATCATCGTGAACATCGTCACTAATGCCATCGATTGGGTGATATCGTTGTTAATCGAGAGGAGGACCAGTATGGTCCCTAACCCGATCACCCCATACATCACCGCTGCTTCGAGCCAGTATGGCCTGCTTGTAAGCGTAGCTGCTTTTTGAGGGTCAACGCGGTCGTATTTGAAGAGGAAGAGGGCTAACAGCTGGAAGAAGATAAACACGACCAGAAACCACCCGAAGAAGTTTGAGATTGGCACGCCAAAATACGCTCCAGGGGTTTGCCACACCCACTCAGAGAGGAACGTCGATGCGGTTGGATCGATTCCAAGGTCCCACATGACCATGAGAAATGCAGCAATAAAGGGGACAACAACAATCCATCTTCCCTCGAGTCGCTTGTTGTATTGTCCGGTCAGCACGTGTGACAACATCCACGAGAAGTAGCCGGTGCCAAAGTACCCGAAGATGATGGTAAAAGGCACCTGAAAGATATAGATTGCTGCTGGTATAGTGTAGTGGTACAAGCCAAACGGAAAGCCAGTTTGTATGCTTAATGCCTCGAAGAAAAAGCTGACGGCCCATGTGATAACAAAGAGAACTACCGTATTCTTTAAGCCGTACCGTTCTTTGCTATGCAGGCCTGCGATGATAAATACTAAAAAAGCATAGATGATCGGGTTAACGGCAAGCAAAATGGGGTTCGTCGATACATCCAACAAAATTGTAACGACGAAAAAGAGCCCTATCAATGACCATCTCAACTTGCTATATGGTCGCGTAGCGCTTCTTGTCTCTTGACTCTTTATTGGAGCGCTCTGTGCGTCATTCGCAGACATATTTATGCGTGGAAGGGGGTATTGGGGCTATATATCTTTCTAATTTTATTGAATCTCTTTTGACAACACTATTTCTCCCCAGTATTTCATATATATTTCATACTAGTGCAGGCAGCGGGTGCCGAAATTTACTTAGTCCGAGCATGTATTAGGCTCCGGTTCTTCGTCGAATTTGTTCGTCAAAGCGTTCAGATGTTGCTAAGTAAGTCAGAGCCCCTATTGGGCTCCCTACGTGGGCGGTTCACTAGATGTAGACAATATTCCCATAAGTCAGTCGGATGGAACCGCCGCCGCTATGTTGCTTCAATAAGTTAGTAGAGTATGAGAAAAGCTTATTGTAGAGTATGAAGTGATTAGTAGTACAATGGTAGTTTGTCCTACTTGCCACCACGAGCACGCAGGCCCACTCAAAACGTGCCCTGCTTGCCGATACCGCATAGCAACCTGGAAGCTGCAGCACCAAGGCAAGGACCGTTTGCATAAGCGTAAGTATGCTGCCAAGAAGCGTGGGCCGGAGGGTTATGACGATCTTTTTTACAGCATGAGAGGGCAGCAAGATAAGTGGGATAAATGGGTAGGACTTGACCCGGATGAAGTAATGCTGTGGAGTGGGGAGACACGTGCAGAACTCTGGGAGGAAGTTGCTCAAGTAGGCTATGAGGAAAATGTACGAGATAGATGCTTGGGCGTTTTGAGTTTTACTAGGGCCGGTGTCCGAGCTGACCACCTGCAGGCAATGACAAACAAGGGAAAGCAGACGGAGTGCCTTATTCTTCTCAAAAAGATACAGACGCACTTAATAGGCGTTCTCCGAGAAAACGGCGCTATTTGGCAGGAGGACTAGCAGTATGCCAAGCAAAGTAAGTTGGATGCACGATAGTGATGACAGGATGCTAGCACACTACCAGCGCCTTTACAAAAAAGCACTTAAGGTTAAAGCTTCCCAACTCCAGAAAATACAAAGGGCAGAGACACGTGAAGTGTGTATCTCCGTGTTACTGAAAGCAGTGGTAATATACAATAATACCCTCAAAGAGATGGACTTTGAACAATGCGAAGCAGGCCCTGAGCAGTTCTTATTAAAAGAATAAGTAGTTACCAGGCTTGCTTTAGTTGCTGATTAAGGTGGATAATGACGACACAAGAGACTGAAGAAGCGCTTAATGAAAACCAGACCAACGTGGGTGGCTTGAGAGTCTATATCAACGTGTGGAATCAAGCTGCATGCTTGGTTGTTGCAAGGAACCGCCGGGATGAGAAGGGGCGGTACTACGAACAAGTCAAATCCCTCGAGGACCTTGAGAGCATAGGCCTTGAATACCGCGACCTTGTGGATGCTGTCAATTCCCAAGGTGCTGTTAAAATGAACGGACGTTACACGCTCAGTCCGAAGATACAGAAAGCGGTTCACGAGCACGCAGACGTAGTGAAAGCGATATGGAGCAATGTATCATGAAGCACGAAGTAAGCCGATCTGTTCAAGCTATAATTAGAACTACACGTTTGGATACTCCTCCTGCAGGTCCTGATCATTGAACTTTAGATCTGCTGTCGTCACGCTAACTTAAGTAATTAAGCGCTTGTCACTTTGTGGCTTTACAGCCGAACAAGAATACTACGCACTATTAAAAGGAGGTACCTGGACATAACCACTACCACGATCACCGCTTCGAGCTAGTATCCGGCCGTTGACTCCGCCGCGACCTTCATTGTCACCCTGAGGGAGGGGACCACCGGGCTGTCAAAGCCGGTCAGGATCTGGCACATCCTGCCTAACGGACAGCTGCACGAGAATGGGATACACAACACCGACGTAGACGGGACCTACAAGTTCACCCACAAGTATGCTTCTGCAGGTCAACGAGTGTATTATGCCGAGTTTACCGGCGACGGAACGTTTGTGCGCTCGATAGGCTCCTTGAGCGTGAACGTTCTCTCAAGTCAGTGATAAACGCTCTATATACTTACTATGACCTGAAAGCGCGGATGTGGGTCGTTAAACTATTGAACGAACCGAACGCGATATTCAAGCATTTGTGCCTAAAAAAAAGTGCAATGAAATGGCCGCCCCAAAACCAGCCATGCGTGACGGCATGTAAAGTGTTGTGTAGAATAGGAATCGTTAAGCCACCCTTCGCAATAAATAAGAAATTAACTAAAATTCAACAGGAGGTGAAATCATGGTAGAGACAAGACAAGCGAGTGGCGGTGGGTTGATCCTACTTGCTATTATACTTGCAATCCTTTTATTCCTACTTCCTGGTTTAGTAATTTGGCTAGCTTGGATCGGAGTTATCCTATTGTTCATAGGTGGACTTGCTACCTTATTCATGTGACAAATCAGTGATAAGCTTAAATATATAAAATCTCTTTTTTTTAATTATGCTAGTCTACCTAAACAAGTTTGAAGGCGCTATATTCGCTTTCCTTTTTCCCAGTAATACATAAACAATTCTTTAACCCAGTTGACAAACGTCGGGTCATCGCCTAAGAAGCCAGCGTAATCTATTTTTCCTCCGATTTGCAGAAAGCATATGGCAGCGAATTTTTCAGTACACAAAACTACTGCTGGAAGCTCAGAGAGAGTACGTATCTGCACATCTTTTGATGCTTTAGACAAGCTTTTATCGGATGAAATGCGGTTTTCTGGAAGCAAGAACTTGCAGTTTAATCCTTTCTGAACCTTTTCATCCATTTTTGCAGCCATAAGCTCAGGGATTGTACCTTAAGCCATTCCACACCCAAACGTCTCCGCGCCTATGAATGCTTGTTGAACCTTGTTCAAGGTGGCAACGGTATCTGTGTTCAAATTAGACTGTGAAAGCTCACCTAGTCTACTTATGAAAGAGATTGGAAGCCGCATAAGGTCACGGGTTGAAAAGTAGTCTTTATGCTTAGGGATCAATTCTAAGGAGGAAGAGAGCTGCATTACGAGCTTGCCATATTTGGAAATGGTAAATGCGCCATCAGGTTGTTTCTGCACAAGAGAAGCAGTGCTTAACCGCTGCAACTGTCTAAAAGCTTCAGTTGCGGTAACGTCTAGTCGGCGGGCGATTTCCGCAACTGGAACGACATCGATGCGTGGGCCATCAGCATCGCCCGGGTATTTTTGCGCCCCCTTCCCTCTTTTTCCCCGTGAAGAGTAAGGAGTAGGCCCAGAGCAGTTCTCATTGAAAAAATAAGCTGCTAAGACAGCACATTTGCATACGTTTCCTGTACATCCTTGTCTTTAAACTGCAGAGTTGTATACTGATATTAGAATACCCTGGCACCAATTGCAGGCGCCCTATTGCAACTACGTGCTTTTACTGTTAATTTTGTTGTTTAGAAAAGAACGAGCATCACCCACATTTATCGCTTTGTTGGATTCCAAAATCTCTTGTTCATGTTATCAGTTCTGAAAGCTTGATGTCCTCTCCAAAGAATAACAAAGTCATTTTTCTAACTTGAAGCTTCAAATAGCTTATTAACGATTTTGCATCTCATTGTTAGGGGGGTTACAGAAACACAACTTTTCTGGAATTCCTTTAGAATACTTCACACATCCCCAGCATAAACTAAACAGCCGCACACTATGATTATCTCTATAGGCTTTGCATAACTCAGCTGCTCTTTCTAGAGGGATTGAGATTTCTGATTGCATAATTAGACTATTCTTGTTTTGTCAATCTAGTTTTTATGCGGCATCTAAGAGCGGCGTTCTGACGGTTACCGTTCATTAGTCGATACACGCGAGTGAACGCTCGTACTTACGAGTTAGTAGGCGCTACTTTTACAACATAGAAAGTGTTTATCGAAGCTTATACACTCTACTGCAATACTCACCATAATTATAATTATAGTATGCCTCATATAACATATCATGCTTCCAATACCTGAAGAGAGGGAATTCACAACGATACAGGTGAAAAAAGGGACGAGAGAACGCCTCAAGAAGTTAGGCAGGAAGGGCGAGACTTATAACGATATTATCACGAAGTTACTCAAGGAATACGAGGAGAGGGGCAACGAACCATGATAATCAAAAGAGACGATAGGCGATACAGATTCACTATATCCATGACATCACATAGGACCCTATGGGCTCGGATAGCGTTTAAACAAGTGGAAAAAGCGCATAAATTCGATCGAAATCAAGTAACTCAAATCATGCGGGCAACCGACTCTCCTGAAGCGGCACTAGAACACATCAAAACATACTTTGAGGGCCAATCTCGCGTCTATTGGGCGAACGCACTCAGAATCGTTTGGAAAGAGACGGGAAAAGCGTCGTTCGCGGTTATTCACGACGTCCTCACCAGCAAGGACTTTTTGCGATATTTAACCATTTGGGATGAAAAATCAATCGTTAAACAAGAACCGGTTATAACGAGAGTTCAATCGGCATGGGATTTATTCGTCGAGGATAAAATCACGTCGAGAGCGAACAAGGTCGCAGGGTTTACTCATTTGACATACGGACAAATCCAAGACGTCATGGCTCAAGGCGTCAAGGACGGATCGACTCACTATGAAATCGGGCAGCAAATCGAGTCGTATTTTGATGAAACGTGGAAGGTCCACGGAGAGACTATCTCACGGACCGAAGTCAATTCGGCCATGAACGCGGCTATGCTGGAGGGCGCGAAGGCAATAGCCCCGGAGCTTAATAAGGTTTGGGCGTGTGGATTCTTTAAAAGCCGTCAAGATCACATAGACGCCGACGGTCAGTCAGTCCCTCAGTCAGAGCCGTTTATAGTCGGCGCGGAGGAAATGATGGGGCCTGGCGATGATTCGGCAAGCGCCGGTCAAATAGTCAATTGTGCATGTACAATATTCTTTGAGCCTCCCGAGGAAAGTAAAAAATAACCGCAGCTATGAACGCAGATAAAATCGCGGAGGCTGCGATTGCCAAACGTAAGAAAGGCAGTCTATCAAGAGGTGTGTGAGATAATTGAAGCGCTATTCGGGGGGCAGGTCACTAAAGGGCTTCTCCTCCGAGACGCAAAATTGAGGGAGAGGGTTCAACCCCAACGAGTGATGAAATATCGGCCCAAATGGCGCCATGGTGACTCTTCTTTTAGTGATTTAGCAGTTTTATACATCCACTATTAAAGTGCCACTCGCCAAACCGTGGGGATGAGCCTTTCACTATCGGTTTCAGACCAGAGCCTTTATTATCTAGTCTGACATTTTCTTAGGCGTCTAGATACAACGTAAGAGAGTTGTAATGAGGGAGCTTAATGAAGTTGTTCAAAAAAGTGTTGATAGTTACGCTTGCTTTAGCGTTCATTGCATCAATGGGGGCTGCCGCAGTAGGCGCTCAAACCAGTGAATCCGTTTCGACCCCCACCGTTCAAGCTGCAGCTAGTAGCGATTTTGCGAGGGTAGCTACCAACTATAGTACGACGGTTGCGAACAGCGCAATGTCTACGGGACATACTAGCGTAGCGACATCTACGCCCGTCGTTGGTACTACTTATAAAACACCCACAACGTTAAACATTATGGCCACATCTCAATCAGCTCGAAACAACTCCCAGCAGCTACTTCTAGGATATCTACGAACAGGGGATGCTGGGATCCGCGATCAGACCGTCGAGCTTTGGATAAAGACAGGTAACAACCCAGCTGTTAAGGCATCTACCGGGAAAACGTTAAATGGCACGAGGACGGGCTTGGTGGGCTGGTATGTCTGGACGACTAACGAGAAAGCGCACACCACCCAGTATTATTTCGTTTACCGCGGCACGAGCAAATACGCGGGGGCGACATCCAACGTTATCGCGATAAAGTACGAGAAAAAAGAGACAAAACCTTACCAGACTAATATGATTGCATACGCACCGAAACAGGTGGTCGCGAAAGGTACGACTAGTACCATGTGGGTGCGGCTTATGAATGGGCCGATGCCGGTGCCTGGTCAGTACATTTACGTATGGAAGTGGAGCGGCGCAAAGTGGGTACGTATAAGCAGACATATTACGCGGACTAGCACCCAACTCCCCGGTGCAGGATGGGTTCTGGTTGACTATAAATTGAAAACCGCAGGAACGGCCTTATTTAAGTTTAGCTACTTCGGAACTTCACCATCTTACGGACCAAAGTATGCCCAATCAGAGAGCAATTCGGTGCAACTGATGTGGAAGTGACGTTGCACCTCTCTCTTTTTCTTTTTTCGATTTCCTGCTCAAGAATAAGAATTGTTTAAGAGCCCCCCTCAATTCTTCGCTTACGTGATTAAGATATGAGGCTTTAACATGGAACCCTAGAACCAATGCCCGCTTGATAGGGCAGGAGGTTGATGGTTGGATTGCCTCCATTTCCTATAAAAAAAATGATAAAACAAAGTGAGAGACTATGGCGATGAAATCTCTATTGGTTTTGTATTCTTATCATCACAATAATACTGAGAAAATTGCGAAAGTCTTCGCAAAAGTATTAGATGCTCAAATAAAAACGCCGCAGCAAGTAAACCTTGAAGAGCTTCAAGAGTATAGCCTAGTTGGCTTTGGCTCAGGGATATATGGTGAAAAACACCATGAATATCTGCTTGACCTTGCCGATAGGCTACCACAGGTCACCAACAAGAAAGCATTCATTTTCTCAACCAGTGCAATTATAGGAGAAGCCAAAGTCGCCAAAGATCACTCGCTGCTCAGGGAAAAACTACAATCTAAAGGTTACATAATCGTTGATGAATTCAGTTGTAAAGGTTTTAACACGAATAGCTTCCTTAAATTATTTGGGGGAATGAACAAGGGTAGGCCTAATGCTGAAGACCTCAAAAGTGCGGAAGATTTTGCATCGAACCTGAAGCAGAACATATAAGAGTTACGTCTCTCAATCTGTTTTGGAATATCTATAACGGGGGGCTGTTGTAGGTGGAGTTGGTGCAGCAGCTTGTGTTTGTGCTGGTTTCGTCGGTGTAGGTTTCCGAAGCTTATATGACACTTTGAACGTTTTTTTGTGCCTTATACTACTTTAGGGCAACACATATCGCTGACTCGCAGTTATATCGATTATTTCGACTGTTGGCCCCGCTCGCTTTAACCAGTTGTCGCATTCGTGCTGTGAATTGAAAGATCTGGATTGAATACGTTCATAATCAGCACTTATTCGGTTTATTTTAGCTTTTTGCTGCCCATTTCTTGCAGCTTTTGTGAACGCAGCACATGACTCTAAGAGCCCCGCAATAATTCGTAAACTAACTAGAAAGCGTTAAGCCATATGGCTTACGTTGTTGTGCATTTGAGTTATTTGCCACGAGGACATTACAAAGAGGAATCTCATGCCCCTTTCAGAAAATAAACGCAGTAAAACCTCCAAACTAAATCAATACGGTCGAAGGGGTGTGGTAATTAATTTCTCTTTAACTATCCTTTCTTTACCTTTGCTTTTCGCCTCAGCCGGTACAATCTACTGGATAAACGGATAGGTATATTTCGGGTTTATTTTAGCATATCAAGTTATTTACACTCTACTTTTAATGAGAATAAATCCAAGGTTGCTCAATGAGCGTGGCAAATTTGTCAAGGAAGGCACTAAGCCATTTGACAAGGTGTTTGCGGTTCTATATTTGCCTCTAACTTATATGATCCTGATTATTGCGGGGCTTGATGCAGTCCGTTACGAGTGGTCAATCATGCCGTTATGGATCACTCTTTTGGGAGTGGCTATGACTATACCTGCCTATTTCGTTTCTTTCTGGGCCATGGCAGAGAATTCACACTTCGAGTGCACGGTACGGCTTCAAGAAGAGCAAAAGGTGTGCAAATCTGGCCCATACCGAATAGTGAGGCATCCAGGCTATGCCGCTGGGGTTGTTTCTGTCGTGACAGCCCCCCTCATTTTAGGTTTGTGGTGGGGACTTGTGCCCGGCGCCATAGTTGCCGTTATGCTAGTGATCCGCACGGCATTAGAAGATCGCACGTTACAAAGGGAGTTACCTGGGTATAACGATTATACTAAATTGACTAATTTCCGCTTGCTACCCCTGGTTTGGTAAACGAAGCTACTTTTCTAATTCTCGTGAAGATAGGGCCCGTTCGCACTGAAGCGCGACCGATTGGAGCATAATGCACAAGCTGACCGCTGACTCCCTAAAAAACAGGGGCCCGGGAGCTTAGAATCCCCCGGCACCGCCACCGCCAAACCCCCCTCCGCCGCCAAAGCCGCCACCACCGAATCCACCGCTGCCACCGGAACTCCCGTGGCTGGGGGGTGTGAAGGCTATGAGCGGGATAAAGGCATAATTCATTCCCACAGCCCCGACGGGAAGACCGGTGTCCGCCACCCGTACATTGAGGGACTGCATGGCTTTCTCCACCTTTTCACCGGCCCCAAGTGCCGTTCCGTAGATAAGCCAGTCGCCCCACATGGAAAGATCCGCAGGGGCGTATTTCTGGATCATAGCCATATCCGAGAGGAAATGAGCGAATGCGTCCCACTCGACTTTCTCCTTGTAGCCGTCATTCTTCCAGTGCCCGAAGAGAGTTGACGGGGCAGCAAAAGCAATGACGACCTGAACAAGCACGACGATCCAGATGACGAGAGTAGGGCCGGTGATATACGTCACCATCGGTGCAACAAGGAAGAGAACGATAGTAATCCCAAGGAACACAATACTGGCCATGAAGGGTAGAATGAGGTGGTGCCTGCCGTTTACAATATATTGATTGCTGACAGCGGTATCCACCCTACTGGTTACATCGGTAAGCGACTGCTTGTACTTGAGGGCGGTTTCCTCAGCACTTCTGACGGTCTTTGCCTCCTTTGCCAGCGCCCCGATATAATCGGAGTCCAGCATGCCGTTCTCCGAGAGCATACAGATGAAGGCAATAACCCGCTGCTCGTAAGGATCAGACACCTGCTGCGAGAGGACTTGTATCTCGATTCCCTTGCCTTCTCCTTTCTCCCGGATGGCGATCACTTTCCTTCGGTGAAGATCGAGCAGGGTGGCATAGTACCCGTCTTTATCGAAATCCAGAGCATCCGCCTTGAAAAGCAGGTTCACCTGCCATGGTTTGAGCTTCGTGTCCGGCATCGTACTCAGGTAGGCCGGCACCGTGAACACCTTCTCCCTGCCGTACCTGGCGTAGATTACGATAAAGAGCAAGGGGACAAGGATAATCACGATCTTGCCGAGAATATTAACCAGGTTCGCGGCGTTGTAGGGAAGGTTGTACCAAAACGCCGCGGAAGAGGTTTTTCCCCCCACGTCGTCTACCGCAGTCCGGAACCCGGGGAAATGGCTGAACCCCTCAGATGTCCCGAGCATCTCAACCGCAAGGATCTCATTCGCAGCAAGGCTGCCTGTGATGACGTAACTGTCTCCCACTTTCTCGGTATGCAGTGAGGGGGGATAGGCGTACACCTGGTCGATCCCTGTGGCAGGAATCGTGATCTTCACGCTGCTGTAGGGGATATGCGTCTCGCCCGCAAGTTTCAGGTTGAGGTGGGTAGTTTTTGCATCGGATTCGAGTGGCGGATGGATGATGTACGTGTACTGAGCCGTGTATGTCCCTGCGTTGTAGGTTGACGGGTTAAAGCTCCCCACCTCATTGTACAGTGCATTGTCCTGGATCCAGTTGTGGTATAACTCGGCGGTGGAAGGGCCGTAGATCGTAACATTGCCGGAATTGTCCTTGAGGTAACCAATAGTGCCGGGTGCCGGCGTGATGGATACCAGCCGGATATACGGTTGTGTGCTGTCGTTGAGCGTGAGCGGGACCTCCCAGTAGCGATAGAGCATGCTATACTGCTCGCTGCTTCCCACGTTGTAGGTGTACTGTTCGGAGAGCGTTCCGTTATTGTACAGGGTCGCCTCATAAGAGCTTACGGTGAGGCTTCCAGCAAAAAGAGGGGCAATTACCGGGATAAGAATGAGGGT
>Ga0209777_10008538_pt1 | contig 11195 bp, 13 predicted proteins | sample FrelakmetHBP12HB_FD_187147 | JGI IMG/M metagenome (GOLD analysis project Ga0209777, IMG submission 187147) | Freshwater lake sediment microbial communities from the University of Notre Dame, USA, for methane emissions studies -HBP12 HB (SPAdes)... | ecosystem: Environmental > Aquatic >...
GATGCATCTAGATCCGATTGCGTAACTACTCCCTCATAGAGGCGAATCAAACTCAAGATATATAAATCCAATCAATTATAGACATACACGACCGAATTTTGACTGAAGCCCGTTTCTCTTTAATAGAATGTCATATAATAGGTTTTTAAAAAGAGGCATAATATGCTGTAAAATTGATAGAGTGTTTCAATAAGCAGCCGATGCTTGGTGTCATTAGCACATCGAGTAATGATGGAAAGGTAGAATCTGCCGTTTATGGCTCTCCTCAAATGATCGATGAGAATACGGTAATATTGGCACTTGCGAAGGGCGCACCTTTGCCCAACCTTCAGGAGAATCCGAATGCCATGTTCATGATAATGGAGCCGGGTTCGGGAATCCTCGATTGTAAAGGAATTCGAGTTTATCTCAAGATGAAAGAGTACATCACATCAGGACCGCAGTTAGACATGTACGAGAGTCAGACCACCAAAATTGTCGGCGAAAAAGCGGCAGATATGAAAGTGCTGGCAACATTCGAGGACGCTGAAGTGAGGCCATTGGTCAACTTTGGGCAAGGTTGGGAAAAATCAATTTGAAGAATTATCTCGGAGTGTTTTGAGAGGTCGATGTCGATGTATATCTTTAACAGTCTTGTTCCTCTCGATCCTCTTTATCTCTTAATCTGTCTAGGCTCCATGAGCTGGGGATTGACCATAGGCCTTGCAGTCTAACATTTCGTATCCCACGCCATTTGATCTGTGAATGCCTCCAGGTTGGTCTGCTTGAATGTAAAAGCCGCTTCTCCCCAAGCCTTCTCCAGCAGCCCTCGATAATAGTCGGCGTCGAACTCATAGGCTGTTCTCTCCGGGTCCACCTCCCACTTCTTGGCGTCCTTCACCACATAGGCTATATCCAACCCACGGGCCAGAGGGAGGCCCATGCTTGTAAAGCCTCCACAGCCGATGCCTCAGCACATCTCCTCGAATAGTTCAGCTTGCTAACCCTGCGATGAATAGCAAGCTCCCCGATAGTGGCACAATTCAGTCCCGATTTCGCACTTAATTTTTACCATTCCTCAACATATCGATCCTTACCCCTATTTGTATTGTGTTCTCTGCACAATACGCTCTTGCTGACTCCTATCGTTGGTGGATCGAAAATGACGCCGATGAACGAAGCCAGCCCGGACATCTTGGGATAGTCAATTCCGCAACCTTCGATAAAGAGAAGGCTGGTCTAGGGAAAAGCTCTTTCATGGCTCTGGATTCTTCTCGAAAGAGAGGCGGCCGATACGTAAGGAAAATGGGCCTCAACCGGGCAGTAGGCCTTGGCAATGACATCCAAGGACAGACCCAGGACAAATGCACCGGATATAAAGAGATCGTCAGCAAAGGCCTAATCCACTCCGGCGAATGCTTCAGTGGAGTAGTATCCTCTAAATCGATCGAGAAGCCATCTTCCTCTTAACCTCGAATTTGGCGTTCCTTGAGATAGCCTTCAGAGGTTCGTCCTTAGGTCCATTGTCATCTACCCTAAGCAGCTTCTGGCTGGGCAATTGCGTGGCTCAGGTTTATCGTAAGCTCACCAATGTTCATTATGTAATCGAGCATGCGCTCTATGCTGCTGGCCACGATCAGCCTTACCATCATCTCGCTTCTTTCCTTCAATTTGGTTGAATTGGCCAGAATCGGGATCTGATCGCGGATCTCCCTTGTTTTGTCTATGAGTTGGTTGGCCTTCTCTGAGTTCATCTGGAGTAGGAAGGTGATGGAGTCGTCGATCAGGTCAACAAAGGTCGATTCGAGCCTTATAAGCTCTGTCGAAATATCCTCAGGCAGGGAATATTCGCACTTGCATGCCATCTCAGCGATCCTCGAGGCGTGGTCTGAGATTCTCTCTAGATTTGATGAAGCTTGCATGTAATTGAATGCGGTTATTGAGTTGAGCGTCTCCTGCTTGACCGAGCCTGATCTCAAGATCTCTGTGAACTGGCGCGAAATGAGCAGGTTCAACCTATCGACGTCGTTGTCCCTTTGGATCACATCGTGTGCGAGATCCTTATTATTTGTCACGAGGGCGTTTATCGAATCCTGTATCATGGACTTGACAACTGTTCTGATCCGACGAAGGGCTCTCTCTGACTGAAGCTCCTCTGAGCTGAGGAGGTCTTGCATTACTACCCTATTGATGGTCTCCTCCAGGATCTCGGGGCCGATGAGCTTCCCAACGATGTTATGAATATCCTTCTTCTGCGCTGAGGACATATGACTAGATACAATGTCTATGGTCCTGTAGCCGGCAACATAACATCCTGTAATATCCCTTATCAGAGGCTCTCCCGACTTGTCTCCAATGTCCAGCCTTATCTTGAGATCCTGTTCGGATCTGTCAATCGAGAGCAACAGGGATCCATTATCGCTCTGAGTTATGTATATTATCGAGCCGGCTTGGACTCCCTTCTTCGTCGCCCAGTTCTTGGGAAGGGAGACTATGAAAGTAGACTTGCCGGTCCTCTGTACTTTTCTGGTGTCCATGATCATCTAATTCAGATGCTCTCTCTTTGCTTCTACCATATATACAATGGCCTCACAAATGTTGCATATATGATCTCCAGCCCGCTCAATTTGCCTGTTGACCATCAGTAGAGATGTCGCTTCATCAATGAACTTCGGATTTTCGATTACGATCTTCAACAGATTGTCCCTTGCCTTAACGTACATCCCATCTATTTCATAGTCCCACTTGGTCGTTTGCCTAGCCATATCAGCATCATCATTTCTGAGGGCTTCCATCGCCGAATCCAGCATCTTTCTAGCGATATCTGCCATACGAGATATATACTCCAGCTTGGTTATGTTGGCCTTGTCCCTGAGCTGAATTGTCACTCTTGCAACATCTACTGCCAGGTCTCCGATCCGTTCCAGGTCTATGCCAATCTTTAATACGCCTATGATCATCCTCAGATCCTTAGCCATGGGCTGTTGAAGGGCAAGAAGTTCCATACACTTCTTTTCGATCTTCTGGTCTAGCTCGTCAACTACTTGATCTCCTTGGATGACCTCTTTGGCCAAGTCTGAGTTCGACTCCTCCAATGACTTTATCGATAGCTCTATGGCGGTGCTGACCTGATCAGCAAGGTTTTCCGTGAAAATCTTCAGATCATCAAGCTGCCTATGATACTTCTCTCTAAGCGGACTAATCTCCACTCCCCCTTCGTTTACTAATGAAATCCGATATTATCAACCGAATCTTCCCGTTATGTAATCTTCAGTGCTCTTTTCTTTTGGCATCTCAAACAGGCGCTTAGTCTCCCCGACCTCAACAAGTTCGCCAAGGAGAAAATAGGCTGTGTAATCGGAGATCCTCGCAGCCTGCTGCATATTGTGGGTTACAATGATCTGGGTGTACTTCTCTTTGAGCCCATCCATCAGGCCCTCAATTTTGCTTGTAGAGATGGGATCAAGGGCGCTGCAAGGTTCATCGAAGAGGATTACATCTGGCCTCATAGCCAAGGTTCGAGCTATGCACAGCCTCTGCTGCTGGCCTCCGGATAGTCCCATGGCAGGCACATCCATTCTATCGTTCACTTCTTCCCAGAGGGCGGCATCTTTCAGGCTTCTTTCCACTATCTTATCGATGTCTTTTGCACCGTGGATTCTAGGTCCATAGGCTATGTTATCGTATATGGACATGGGAAATGGGTTTGGCTTCTGAAAGACCATTCCTATCCTTTTTCGGATTTCCACTACATCAACATCTTTGCCGTAGATGTTCATGCCTTCGTACAGCACCTCTCCTTCGATTCTTACCTTACCAATCAGATCGTTCATCCTGTTTAGGCATCGTATGTATGTAGACTTGCCGCAGCCGGATGGACCTATCAGCGCAGTGATCTTGTTCTCAAAGACGCCCAGGTTTATGTTTTTCAAGGCTTGCTTTTCGCCGTACCAGAGGTTCAGGTTCTTGGATTCAATCTTGAAGTTCAATGCTGATCTCCTTCCTAAACTATAACCGATGACAAATATCCTTGACCAATTCCGGTACTATTCATATTGTGGCCCTGATTCAGGAATCCCTATTTAGAATCTTCCTATATAGTCTATATGCCATCCTTCGAACTGACAACAGGGTACTGTTGCATATAGGGGTGTTCGCGTAGGGTGTTCCATTAGGGTTGGTGAGTAATAAGAAGCGATCTATTGTTATTACATTGTACGATGAAACGAAAATCAACTTATTAAATATTCAAATACTTCATATATTTGTGTTGAAGGATTACAATCCCTAATTAAAGTATTTCCCATGTTTTTGTGATGTTTTGCTAAGTCCTTTGCGCGGGAAATAGCTACTTGTTGGTTATCTTGTATCATTCCATGTATATCTTTTGTTTTATAGTAATCTGGCAAATGCCCCAATAATTCTACCTTTATATCATCATATGAGTTGAAATGACATGTGGAATAGCCAAAATGTAATAAATACCACAATTCAAAGCATGGATTTGATACACATGTTATCATGTCATGCTTGGACGCTCGATTTTTTGCTTCGCTTAATGACTCCTCCGAGGTGTTATTAACATCATATACACAGTAAACTCTATCCGCGTCATATTCACCTTTTATACGTATTGAGAACTTTATTAGAGTTATGGGATCGGAACCGGCATCTTGGCGAATCTCAATTTTAACGTTGGTGTTCTCTTTTTTAAAATTGTGAAAATATATCTCTTCGGTTTCACCATTTGTTATTATCAAAACGACTTTATTTTGAATCCTAAAATTTCCCTTTCTTTTGTTGTTATTATTTAGCTTAAATGTGCGCAAGAGCATCACCCTAATCTAATATAGGGAGAGCTCCATATCTTCCTGATAGATATCCTTTTTCTATGTTTTCGCCTTTTCGAGCCTTATACTCGAACACAGAACGAAGATCCGTGCTTTGGTCAGGTTTTTTTTCGGCCAACCAAACTTGATCACGTCTCAAAATATTGAAACGCAATAAGCTTGTATTGTGTGTAGCGAATATCAACTGGGCTCCTTTCTTGTTAAATTCTGGATTATTGAAGACGTTGATAAGATGACGAACTAAATTAGGATGAAGACTTGTCTCAATTTCGTCTATTACCAACAATTTTCCACTAGATAACACATCGATAAAGGGACCAGCCATATTGAAGATTCTCTTGGTCCCTCCTGCCTCGTCGGATAATCCAAAAGATACTCTAATTTGATCTCCTCTTTCATCTAATCCCATATGAGTGGTTTCAACAATCCTACTTTCTTCATCAATCATGAAATCTCGGAATTCTTGAGGGAATCCTTTTGCAAAGTCATCGCTTAATTCTTGTTTAACGACTTCCAAGGCTACTATCCCTTTATCAGCTTTTCGAACCAACTTTTTTATATTATCTTTTATTGCGCCTTTTTTTGTTAGAACATCTTTTGTAAATGATCCGTATGTGTAAGTAAGATACATATCTTGATCGATTATTATCGTGATGTTATCTATCAATTGTTTAATTATTTTAAATGTTGGCTCATAATTCAAGTTAGCCGATTTTGAAAGATAGAGAGTATTATCTGGAGTATTGATTTTAATATCGTTCTGTCTTTTCACGTCTTTAGTAAATTTATAGTTATTAGTTCCAGTCCTATCAAATATTATGGACGGCCGACCTTTTGGATAAAAATATAAATATTCATCGTATATCTTCTCTTCATCTAGAGCCACGCCATAAATATATTTAATATTATCTAAAATGAGAATTATTTCAAATTTTGATGGCTTTCCCTCATATGTAGAGTCTAATCTGAATGGGGTTATGAATATACTTTGATTTGGCTGATATGTATGGGAAGTCTTGATTAGATCAAACAGAAAAGATATAGCTCGCAATATATTAGTTTTTCCTGAAGCATTCGGTCCATAGATAGCTGCGCTTTTCAATAAACTTATCTTATTAATTTTTATAATATTCTGATTTAATGATTTATCTTTTGATGCTACCATGCTCAACGTAATCCTTTCCTTGATAGATAAGAAATTCTCGACGCTGAACTGTAGCAACATTTATATGTGTCCTAGTCTAATTAATTCCCTTTACTATTGAAGCCAGTTTTACGCGAAATTTCTGCTAGATTTGCCTACTAAACCTTCCAAATACACTAGATAAATGGATGTATATAAACTTTTTGACGTAGCAATGGGATTAAGATCCGATTTTTATCCATGTCGCTATTGCTTCCTCGATAGCTATTTTGAGATTTCCTTTCTTCATTCCTAGTCGTCTTGCAACCTCTTTTCTAAACATGTTCTCCAACTCCTCATCAAGCTCTACAACGATTCGTCCCATAGGAGAAATTTAACACATGTGTACATATAAACATATGTACACCAGCACAAGCTATTTATGTCATTATGTACATATGTACATAACATGCCTTACAACGAGTCCTTCAATCTAGAATACAGCAAGCGACTACTTCGAGGCGCTCAAATGATTGAGAGGGGCATTGAGCCTAAGCAATTAACTCATAATAGCTTCAAAATTTCATCCCAAAGCAAAGATTTAAATTATATAGTAGCGTGCTATGCCAACTCCTGGAGATGCACATGCCCCGATTATCAGTTTAGGCATGTAACTTGCAAACACATTCACGCTATAACATTGCGGCAAAAATTCTCCAAGAAGCTAGAAGAAGATCATAAGGAGAGGTTAGTATATTCACATCTGCGCGACGATCATGTAGCATGTAAGTTCTGTGGTTCGTCGGATATAATCAAGTACGGTAAGAAGAACAATAAGCAGAATTATAAGTGCAAGTCGTGTTCGCGAAGGTTCGTCCTCAATAGAGGTTTTGAAGGCATGTGCTATGACTCACGCATAGTAGCTACGACTCTTGATTTGTACTTCAAAGGCGTCTCGCTCAGGAAGATCTCGGACCACCTGCGGCAGTTTCACGGCTTGAATGTAGATCACTCAATAATTCATCGCTGGATATCAAAGTACACTGACATCATAGAAGCCTATGTAGCTTCGCTTGAGCCTGATTTGGGCAATGTCTGGCATACTGACGAGATGAAGGTGAAGATTGGTGGTGAATGGAGATGGCTTTGGAATGTCATGGATGAGAGAACCAGATTCCAGTTAGTTAGTGTCATAACCAAGACTCGTGAAATTCAGGACGCTAAGAAGGTATTCAGGAAATCCAAGGAAGTAGGTGGCAAGAAGCCTGCGCTTATGGTTACAGATGGTTTACCATCTTATAAGAGCGCCTTCAGGAGCGAGTTCTATGATCATCACCAGTCAGTAAAGCATGTGGCAGATGTCGGGCTCCAGGAGAGCCTAAACAACGTCCTTGAGAGGATGCATGGCTCGATTAGAGAAAGGGAAAAGGTCATGAGAGGAATGAAAGTAGATGATACGCCTATCATACCTATGAACCAGATATACTACAACTTTATTCGGCCACATCAGGCACTTGATGGGATGACACCAGCAGAAGCAGCGGGAGTTGGAGTTAACGGAGAAAATAAGTGGATGGAACTATTAAAAAGGAGCGTGAGAAGCTGACTTCATCTGTACATCCCGTCGGGAGTGGTCATGGAAGATGCTAAGGCTTCTTGTTGTTTAATTGATATTTCACCCACCTGCAAAACTGAGCCAATAAAATTTGCGCCAAGTGCTCCGCTGCTTACTACGCTTTGAATTGCGCTATTTAGTTGATGGACAGAGAATGAATCGTCAAAGGGGAATAGTTTTGCGCCTGTTATAATCGTATTTGGAATATCTGGTTTACCCTCAATCTTGTCATAATTAATGCGATAAAAGGTATAAGGACTGGTCAAATTCGATCTTAATCTGTGATCGAATTTGAACCTCTCAGTTGGATTGCTGTAGATGCCTTCTAAAACTATCCGTTGTGCATCATTTAGCCCTAATCGCAATGATAAGATAGCATCAACCCATCGATGTTGGAGAGGATGATATATATTTACACTATAAGAGCCATGTCCGATATCCAATCTCCAAAGATTTTGTTCCTTATCAGTGGTTTCGCCTATGACTTTCCTATTCGTCTCTATAATGAGTCATACTAATCTGCGATGAAGGTCGTCAGACTCTTGTCTAGAGGGCGGCATAACTTACTCATCTTCGAAGAAATCCATTAGGCTATTATATCCGCCGCTAGTTATAAGTGGTAAAGATGTCGCAGCGCTATTAAAGTCCGAAAATTCAGGACCGCCAAACATTACTAAGTTAACAAACATCTTCTTCTCTTCCATCTCGCTCACCTTTTTAACCTGACTCATTTTGACTCCCATAAAGTTATCTATTACTATTGTTTAGTACCATCAAGTTAGTATATGCTAGCATCTATATAAAATTTTACATAGAGTAATCATATCTGAGTAACACTAATCTATCACGATCCATCATAACCACCAACCCTCGTGCAACAGCACATCATACCCACCCCATACGCAACAGAACCGACAACAGAAATATTTATATAGAACTTCAAACTGCTAATAACAAAAAAGCCTGGGAGGATTCTATTTGGCTGGCTTGAGCGGCGTACCAATAATTATACTTAAAGAAGGAAGCAAACGCGAAACAGGAAAGGATGCGCAACGGAGAAATATCGCATCTGCCAAGGCCGTGGCAGATTCGGTCAGGACTACCTTGGGGCCCAAAGGCATGGATAAGATGCTCGTCGACAGCATGGGTGATGCAACTGTCACCAACGACGGCGCAACTATTCTCCGAGAATTAGACATTGATAATCCCATAGCCAAGATGATAGTCGAAGTGGCCAAAGCGCAAGATGACGAGATTGGCGATGGCACAACAACGGCAGTCATAATAGCCGGAGAACTGCTCAAGAATGCAGAAGCCCTTATCGATCAGAACGTCCATCCTACAGTCATCGTCTCCGGGTATAGGCAGGCCCAGAAAAAAGCCCAAGAAATCCTAAAGGAAATGGCTATCGATGCCTCAGGCGATCCCAAGATGTTGATGAAAGTCGCCCAGACAGCTATGACCGGAAAGGGAATCGAGCTTTTCATGAAAAAGCTCTCCCAGATAGCTGTGGATGCTGCCAAGGCTGTGGCAAAGACCGAACGTGTGGACCTTGAGGAGAGCGTAAAGATCGTGAAGTTAACAGGCGGCTTTATAGATAACTCCGAGATCAACTACGGCCTGGTGATAGAGAAGGAAAGGCTCGACCCGATGATGCCAAAGAAGGTAAAGAACGCCAAGATCATGCTGCTTGAGGGCACTCTGGAGATCAAGAAGCTCTCAACAGACACCAAGGTGACCATAACCGATGCAAAGGAGATGGGAAGCTTCAAATTGGGCGAGGAGAAGGTAATCAGAGACCAAGTGGAGGCCATTGCCCGTGCAGGTGCGAATGTAGTCTTCTGCCAGAAAGGAATAGGTCAGGTTGCCTCCCACTACTTAGTCAAGAATGGCATCCTTGCAGCAAGAAGGGTCAAGGACGAGGATCTTAAGCTGCTCGCCCTTGCCACAGGCGCAAAGATCGTCGGAGATGTCACAACCGCAACTGCCAAGGATTTAGGAAGCTGCAAGCTGGTCGAGGAGCGAAAAGTGGGGAAGGACAAAGACATGATCTTCGTTGAAGGATGCACAAACGCTAAGGCCGTATCAGTGATCCTGCACGGATCCACTGAGGTCTTCCTCGACGAGATGGAGCGAGCTCTTGAGGATGCCATCTATGTCGTCCTAGACGTGATCCGCTCGGGAAAAGTAGTTCCGGGCGGAGGCGCTCCTGAGATAAGAGTCGCAGAGAAGATCAGACAGTACGCTTCAACCCTGAGTGGCAGGGAACAGTTGGCGGTAAGCGCCTTTGCTGACTCAGTAGAATCCATACCCATTGCCCTGGCTGAGAATGCTGGTTTCGATCCTGTAAATACACTGATGGCCCTAAGATCGAAGCATCAGCAAGGGCGTCAGACTTTTGGCCTTGATATGAATACAGGCTCTCCTTCCGACATGCTAGTAGAGGGAGTAGTCGAGCCTCTGAAGGTCAAGACTCAAGCTATTAAATCTGCAACAGAAGCCGCAACTATGATTTTGAGAGTGGACGATGTCATAGCGTCCAAGCAGGAAGGGCTCAAACCCAAGCCGGGCCAAAGCCCTCAGGACTACACCAGGCAGCCCTACTAGAAGTCTGAGCCGGCCTATAGCCGGCTATTCCTTCCTTGAATGTTCTTTAGTTTCCCCAATCATCGGTGAATCTTATGGCTGAGGTGAAGAATTCAGATACTGTTGCAACAAACGAGTGTGAGAAGAGCGAACTGACACAAGACGAGAATCTCATACAAGACGGAAATCTGATGCAAGACATCGAATTAAATGCAGATGCATCCGAGCTACAGACACAGCTAGAAGAGGCGCATAAGCTCGCTGAGGAGCGCTTGGACCAGCTCAAGAGGTGCAGAGCGGATCTGGATAACACCCTTAAGATCTCTGCCAGGGAGAGAGAAGATTATGCCAGATACGCTTCTGAGAGACTGGTGTGCAAGCTGCTGTGCGTTGTAGATAGTCTTGAGCAGGCATCGAAGCACGACGAAGGGTGCAAGGTGCTGTACCATCAGCTTCTGGACATCCTGAAAGGAGAAGGTCTGGAGCCAATAGAGGCCATGGGCCAGAGGTTCGATCCTTACAAGCACGAGGCCTTGATGCAGGTCAAGTCAGACGAACTGGATGAGGATTGTGTGGCTCAGGAGATCCAGCGTGGATACACATTGAACTCGCGGGTCATTCGCTTTTCAAAGGTAGCTGTTGTTAAGCGGTGATAAGTTTTAAATATTTATGATGTATTGGTAATGTTCAATTTCAGGAGATGAATATCTTGGCTAAAATTATCGGTATAGATCTGGGAACCAGCAACTCGGCTGCTGCTGTTCTCGTAGGCGGGCGACCAACTATAATACCCAGCGCAGAGGGAACCAGCCTCGGAGGCAAGGCTTTTCCGTCCTACGTAGCCTTCACAAGGGATGGCCAGGTGCTGGTTGGAGAACCAGCTCGAAGGCAGTCAGTGACCAACCCAGAGGGAACCATCACAGGGATCAAACGCAAGATGGGCACTGACTACAAAGCAAAAGTCTACGGGAAAGATTACACACCCGAAGAGGTATCAGCCCAGATTCTTAGGAAGATCAAGAAGGACGCTGAAACCTATTTG
>Ga0209777_10008539_pt1 | contig 11195 bp, 11 predicted proteins | sample FrelakmetHBP12HB_FD_187147 | JGI IMG/M metagenome (GOLD analysis project Ga0209777, IMG submission 187147) | Freshwater lake sediment microbial communities from the University of Notre Dame, USA, for methane emissions studies -HBP12 HB (SPAdes)... | ecosystem: Environmental > Aquatic >...
GTGGTAGTGGATTTGACTCGTGAGGAGATCGGCCTTCCCGTGGTCAGGGTGATTGTGCCAGGACTAGAGATATCAGCCGTGGACCCGGAAAGGGTGGGAAAGAGGTGCAAAGATGCCCGCAAAAATGCCAGGAATAGTCGTCTTCCTAGGGCCAAGTCTCTCCAGGGATAAGGCGGAGCCTGTTTTAGAGGCTGACTATCGGCCACCGGCCAAGAGGGGCGACCTTTACCTGGCGGCCAGGGAAGGGGCAGAGATCATTCTGCTCATCGATGGCGTCTTCTTTCAGGAATGCTCTGTGGCTCACAAGGAGGTGATCTATGCCCTGGAAGCGGGGGCAAAGGTCTTGGGCGCCTCCAGCATGGGAGCCTTGCGCGCCTCGGAGCTGGACATTTACGGCATGGAAGGCATAGGCAAGATTTATCAGGCTTACAAGAGCGGCCATCTGGTCTCGGATGACGAAGTGGCCCTCACCTTCGATCCATTCTCCTATGAGCCCAGTTCCGAGCCGCTAGTGAACATTCGCTTCAATTTGGATTTGGCCTGGCAGATGGGTGTAATTAGCGCGTCCTGCAAAGATCGGCTCTTTCATTTTGCACAGGCCCAGTACTTTCCCGATCGAACCTATGAGCGCATGCTTTCTGATGCAGAGGCCATGGTGAAGGAAAAGGAGCTGCTGCGTTTTCGCGATTTTTTGGCCAAAGATAAGCGCGACTTCAAGATGGAGGATGCACTGCTGGCCCTGGAACGGGTAAGGAGAATGGCTGAAGAAAATTAAGGCCGTCTTAACATATACATCCGAAAAAGCCTTATCTGTCGTTAACCATAATGCTACAGATGCTTTCTGATGAGCAATGCGATTATCCCTATCACCAATCCCTAAAGAAGCAAATAAAATGAAGCGGTGGCAATCCAGGCGATGAGGAGGATGCAAGAATGGTGGTGCGACTACAGACGACCGTGGGTGAAATCAAGGAATACACGACGATGGATATAAAATTTGTGCATGTCTGTGAAGGTCCAACTCTTATTGATAAGTACTTTACACCATGTGGACTGGAATGGAAAGATAAGCCCAAGCCGCAGGAAGAATGCAATCATCTGGGATGCGCAATATATTTGGCAGAACAATCCTGGAAGGTTAGTCTAGTTTTCTTCGTTGTTCTTATTGCAATTGCATTTATGGGAATTTTGGCAGAAAGAACAGATTACGCAAGGTCATTAGCATGCCTAAGCATTCTACTATTCGCATTTTGGGTTCTAATCAGCGTAATTAGAGCAAGAAAGCGAGTCGAAGAGCTAATCGAATACAAAGACAAAGGCACGATCAATGAAATTAAAGCTTGTCAAATCTCTGAAGACCTGGACACTCAATAAATATTTAGGATCGCGCCCCGTCTTAGAATAAAAGAGGGTCAAGAATGGCGGTGCGGCTACAGACGACAGAGGGTGAAATCAAGGGATACGGGACGGCGCAAGTGTTGTTCGTGTCATATGTTGAAGGTTCTCCTGTCGATAAATACGTTACAAAATGTGGACGAGAATGGAAACATGGGGAAAAGAACCAAGAATGCAATCACCTTGAATGTGCAATATGCTTAGCAAAACAACAAAGAAAGGAAGGGCCACAGGTGTTTACATTTTTGATTATGCTCGCCGTCGTCGCTATAATTCTTATATTTGTAATCAAATGGAAACAGGAGTTTGGTTTTGCGCTTACGTTCTCAGGAGCCTTGACTCTGCTAGCGTTTTGGTTTTTAATCTTTGGACTTAGAGCGGGAAAGCGATTCGAAGAGCTAATCGAATTTAGAGACAAGGGCACGATCAACGGTATTAGGGCTTGGCAAATCTCTGAAGAACCACAAACTCACTAAATGCTTTAGCTTGTTGGAATCCTTAAAATGAAAGGGGATCAAGAATGGTGGTGCGGCTACAACAGCAGAGGGCGAAATCAAGGTGATGAAGTTAGTGCATGAATTCATCACAAAATCAATCCAACTTTAATCGAACTAATAATATTATGTTTACCTATTTAAATAGCTTGAAATAATAGTTTATCAGACAAGGGGGCCAATTCCATGACGATGATACAAGATATTCTCGCTTTAAAAAAGGAGCGCCAAGCGACCATCCTGGCCCATAACTACCAGGTCCCGGAAGTGCAGGATGTAGCAGACCTGGTGGGCGACTCCCTGGAGCTCTCCCGGGCAGCAGCCCGTTTGGACACGGAGGTCATTATCTTTTGCGGAGTGGACTTCATGGCGGAGACCGCGGCCATTCTCTCCCCGCATAAGAAGGTCGTTTTGCCGGAGAAGGGTGCCTGGTGCCCCATGGCCCACATGATCACGCCCGAACAGCTTTGTGATCTCAAAATCCTCCATCCGGAAGCTGCCGTGGTTTGCTACGTGAACTCCACAGCAGAGATAAAAGCGGAGAGCGATGTCTGCTGCACTTCCGCTAATGGCGTGCAGGTGGTAAACTCACTGTCCGAGAAGGAGGTCATCTTTGTGCCGGACCGGAATCTGGCCGCCTACGTGGCCCGCCATACCGATAAGAAGATCATTCCCTGGAACGGCTACTGCTACGTGCACGATCACCTCACCGCAGAAGAGGTGCGTCTCGCCCGATTGGAGCATCCACGAGCGGAAGTCCTGGTGCACCCGGAGTGCCGGCCAGAGGTCATCGATCAGGCCGATTTCACCTACAGCACAGCCGGAATGGGCAAACATGCCAAAGCTAGCGCTGCCAGGGAGTTTATCATCGGCACGGAGGCGGGCATGATCTACCGGCTGAAGAAGGAGAATCCGGAGAAGGAGTTCTATCCGCTGAGCCAGAAGGCCATCTGCCAGAATATGAAGAAGACCGACCTCTCCAAGGTCTTGCGGGCGCTGCAAACCTTGCAGCCGCAGGTCACGGTGCCAGAGGAGATCGCGGTGAAGGCGCGCCGATCGATCGAGAGGATGCTGGCGGTAAAAATCTGAGCGATTGGGCGGAAGACCTAATTTTTATTTTCTTGCAATAAGGCTCACGCGAAGGCGCGAAGCCGCGAAGGCCTCGGTTGCGTTTTTTGATTGATATACATTTAATATTAGTATTATTATTATGATCACCACAAAGGCACAAAGATGCCACACAGACGAATCCGCCTCTCAGAAAAGGCTAGACTGCAAAGCGGTGGCGCAAAAAGGCCCCTACAGGCATGTGCCAATGGGGAGCGCCCGCGCGTGCGGGCGGGGCGTGTTTATGGAGGAGCTGCCGGCGGAGCTGGTGCCGCGCAGGGTGGCGGAATCAACGGGTGGAGGGGATGGGCTCGGATGATCCAGGAGACGCGCATCGTTGCTAATATTATTAACTAGAAGACATAAAAACGTTAACGACGGCACGAATTCCACCACAGAGGCGCAGAACTTACAGAGGACGCACAGAGAATGACATGGGTTTTGGTGAGCAGAATCCAAACCCGACAATCCAAGACCGCGAGGAAGCTGAAAACACCAGGCTGCAGATGGGCGGGCGGAAGGGCTCCCAGGCGGGTGCCCGGCGATCCTTACGAATACGGTTAAATACTACTACTGCATGAGATTGGCTGCCTCTTTTGCGGGGGTTGCCAAGCCAGGTCAAAGGCGCTGGATTCAGGGTCCAGTCACGAAGGTGTTCATGGGTTCGAATCCCATCCCCCGCACCTAATTACTCGTAATTGTGAACTTTGATCTCGTTTATTTTAAAATTAATTTTGAAAGTATCTTTGCATCCTTCACCCTCGTCCTGTCCGGCCCTCCCGCGCCCGGACGCGAGCGCACGCTGGCATGCCCCAGAGCCCCAAGAGCGCCGCCCGAAGCGAGGCCCGGTGGGACAGCCCGCCCTCACCAAGGCAGCCCACTAGCGGGCCAGCGGCGGTCAAGGTATAGTCACATTAGGTTTTATCGGCAATAGGTCAAATGTCCCTGCAAAAAGTCTCTGTGCGTCCTCTGTGAGCTTTGTGAGCTCTGTGGTTAAGTTCGTTCGTCGCTCAGCAGATCGCAGCTAATAGTAACCGAAGACTTGGGCACTATCATGAATACCGGTGCCGCAGAAATATTGCTTACTCGGCCTCCTGCGCCCGGACACGAGCGCGCAGCCGGGCCCCCGAGCCCCAAGAGCGCCGCCACGAGCGAGGCCCGGCCCGGTGGGCAAGCACGCCCTCGCCAAGGCCACCAGGCAGCCCACGAGCGGGCCAGCAGTGGTCAACGGATTATCATGAGATTTAGGATAGATAATGGGTCAAATGTCCCCACAAAAAGTCTTTGTGCGTCCTCTGTGCGCTTTGTGAGCTCTGTGGTTGGGTTCGTTCGTCGTCACTCAGGCAGACCGCTGCTAATAGTAACCGTAGATTTGGCGCTGGCATGTAGACTGGACCGGCAGAAATATGGCCCGACTGGCCTCCCGCACCCGGACGCGAGCGCGCACAGACGAGCCCCCGAGCCCGAGCGGCACCGCCAGGAGCGAGGGGCCGGCCCCGGAGATGATCGATGCTCTAGAAAATGAGAAATAGTTTGCAGACTAACCAAAAGATCATAATGGAGCCATACATCCCCGATCATCTGCCCCTCAAGTCCATTGATTGGCTGAGCCACATCAAAAAGATGAGCCATGCGACCATAGCCATTGCCCGGTACGACGGCATTCTTCAGGGAATGCCCAACCCCCAGGTTCTCCTCTCACCAATGCAGACACGAGAAGCGGTGATTTCTTCAAGAATCGAGGGAACACAGGCATCGCTTGAAGAGGTCCTTCAGTACGAAGCAGAGGTCAGTGATGCTACAGAGCAGGATCGCGAAAAAGATACGGCAATAGTCCAAGATATCCACGAGGTCCTCAATTATCGGCAGGCAATGATGCATGCCATGAACTCATTGGAGAAGCGCCCGCTTGGCATCAACATGATACGAGACTTGCATCGTATCCTTCTTTCCGGCGTCAGGGGCAGATACAAGAATCCCGGTGAAATCCGCCATACACAAAACTGGATTGCGCCTCCTGGAACACCCATGGAAAAAGCGACATTTATTCCACCCGAGCCTTCAATGATAATGGATGCACTCTCTAACTGGGAGGAGTACATGCATAGCACCGAGAAGAACGATCTCGTGCAACTGGCGGTTCTTAAGGCCCAGTTTGAGATGATTCATCCCTTTTCAGATGGCAATGGTCGCATCGGAAGGATGCTCGTGCCGCTCATCCTCTACAAAAAGAGAATCTTATCAAGTCCCATGTTTTACATCAGCGGCTACCTTGAAAGCAATCGAGATATTTACTACGAAAGGCTCAGGGCTGTATCCACGGAAAAGGACTGGGACAGCTGGATTTCCTTCTTTCTTCAAGCAGTTGCAGAGCAGGCAAGCGAGAACAGCCAGAAGGCCATAATGATCCTGGCACTATATGAAAAGATGAAAAAACAGGTACCGGAGATTACGCATTCTCAGTATTCCATCCAGACCATCGATGCCATCTTTTCTCGTCCGATTTTCAAATCAAGCGATTTTGCAGAGAAGTCAGGTATTCCAAAAGGCACAGCTCGTAGGCTGGCGCAAGACCTCAATGCCAATGGTATTTTGGAGGTCAAGCGGGAGAGATCCGGGAGGCGACCGGCAATCTACGTGTTCTCTCATCTGATTGATATAGTCGAGAAGAATATCATCTAACGTGACAATGGACAACAATTGGTTTATGACTCACAAACAATTGGTTCATGAGTCATAAAGGCTTTTATGTACAATATATGAGTCATAAACCAAGGGATTTTGAGGCCAGCTCCTTCCTTCCACGGTTTTTGCTCCACATGCCGCCCACCCGGCCTCCTGCTCCCGGACGCGAGCGCGCACAGGCGAGCCCCCGAGCCCGAGCGGCACCGCCACGAGCGAGGCCCGGCCCGGTGGGCAAGCACGCCCTTGACCGCCGCAGGCCCGCCCGCGCGCGCTCAGTCTGCGGTTACTATTAGTAGTGATCTGCGCGCGATCACGGATTCACGCGAAGGCGCGAAGCCGCGAAGTACCGATGAGAGATGGACAATTCTGAGAGAAGGATGGCAGGGTTTCTTACTGGCTTCAACCAGCGGCATATGATAAGAGTGTACTTACAATTACAACTTGCATTTTCAGAAAGCCGTAAATGTAGTTAAAATGCCAAACCAAAAATCCACAACAAAGGCAATGAAATTTGCAATTTATTGCATCAAAAAAAGATAGATAAAAGCAGCTCTATCTAGCCGCTTTTGCCACGCGCTCCACACTGTCCCTGTGGTTGATGGCGTAGCTCTTGACATCACGGTTGGCTGCGGATATGATCTCGTCCGCCAGAGCGGCATCAGCCTTCTTGGATTTCTTAAAGGAGGCATTGTATGCGCCCTTGGTCAAGAACATGAGAGCTGTGTCCACCCGCCTCTGTGGAGATGTATCCACGGCTTTGGGCACAGTTATGCCGCCGTACTTGAGTCGAACAACCTCTTCGCGAGGGCCCGCATTGGCTATGGCCTTGGCCAGAACGGATAACGGGTTCTCCTTGGTCTTCTTGGCAACGATGTCAAACGCTTTCTCGACTATGCCGTAGGCCTTGAGCTTCTTGCCCGTGTTCTTCTCCGTCCTCATCATCTTGTTTACCAGGCGCTCCACGATGTGCTGCTCAGACTTCTTGAACTGCTGCTTGGCATGCTTGCCGCCGGAATGAATGACGGACTTGGATGCCAGGTTCATATAGCCCTTTACGCTTGGGTCTGTAACCTCGACCTCAGCCGGATCCCACTTGCCGAATAGCTTCATTTAAATCATCTCACCGGCTTTTCCTTTCTCCCCCGCACAAGCTCCAGAAGGGAGACATTATTGACAGCGATAACCTTGAATCTGACTCCAGGGATATCTCCCATGGATCGTCCCTGACGCCCGCCGATACGATCGACAGTGACCTCGTCATGTTCATCTATGAATCCGATGGCTCCATCGCCCGGAGCAAAAGCCGTAACCTGACGACCATTTTTGATGAGCTGTATGCGCACAGCTTTTCTTATGGCTGAGTTGGGCTGCTTAGCCTCAATTCCGACCTTCTCGAGAACTATTCCCCTTCCCATGGGCGCTCCGCCCAGGGGGTCAGCCTTCATCTTGCTCCCCGACATCCTTCGGATATACTTAGGATCGCTCCACCGGAGCGCTTTCCTATCACTCTCCAGTTTCCTGGCGGCATAGATTCCATTTCCCATTTTATTTCACCTTGAGTAAATCGCAACAATTCGCTATTGAATTATGATATCATCAACGCCGTGATGCCTCTGCGCAAGCATCTTGGCTTTTAATATGTTTCGGCCATCTCTGCCGATGGCAATGCCTTTATCTTTATTTGCTACCTCTACATAAGCCAATCGCTTATTATTCTTGTCCACGACCGTGACATTCTTTATGGCCGCCGGCTGGAAGAGGTTCTCCAAAAATTCCTTTACATCGTCACTGTACTCGACGATCTCGATCTGCTTTCCTACCGACTTCTTAACCCGGTTGATGTTCGAGCCCTTTCGGCCTATGGCTGCGCCCATATCTCCTTTTTTTATGACAAAAATGATGCGTTCGTTCTCCGCATCCACGACGCAATCCCTGGCCATGCCGCCAGTCAAGCTCTCGAACAAAGCAATATATCTGATTCCTTCGGTGGTGAGCTTAAACTCACTCATGCCTCAACACCCCGGATCTCGCGCTGCAGTGCCATTATCTCCGAGTCACCTGGCTCGATGATGGCCAAGGCGGCCACGGAGAAGGGTTTCCCGCAGGCAGATCCGAGGTCCTTTCCTAACCCCTGGTAACCGTAGACTGGGACGTCCACGGTCTCCAGTTTCATCCTTACATCCGCAGGACAATCTACCGCGAACACTATGAGTTTAGCCTGTCCGCCAAGTCCTGTTTCAACGGTCCTATTCGATCCTAGCACCACTTTTCCGGTTCTGATGGAACTTCTTAGAGCTCTATCTACGTTTATCATCGTTATTACCTCATCTCTTGATTGCCACCAGGGTAACGTCACCTGTGCCAAGCTGTATGGGCTGGCCCACGATTACGTTTTCCGTCACACCTTTGAGATCGTCTACATCCCCGCGAATGGCCGCATCCAGTATATGATTGACTGTGACCTCGAAGGCAGCTCTGGCCAGCACGCTGGCCTTCTCGCCCGAGACGCCGTGCCGTCCGATCTGTTTCAGCTCCCCGTCCACGGTCATGATGTCCGCCACCAACATGATATGCCGCACGTCTACAGAGAGACCCTGTTCGCGTAGCGTGTCAGTGGCTTCATTGATTATGGCATTTCGTGCCGCCTCAATGCCCAGCACCTCTCCGATCTCACTTATATTGTTGGTCTTGATGCGGGTGGGGTCCACTCCCTCAAACTGCATAACCTTTTTGATCGAAGATCCTTCTGTGTAGAGGATGTACTCATCGCCTTCTTTGCGGATGACGACGCGCTTGATGCCCTCTACGCCTTTGAGCGATAGCCTCTTGATCTTCTCTACCAGTTGTAGCAATTCCCGGTAAGAGGGCTCCTTGGGGACCATCACCAGCAGATTCTCTTTTTGATCCACATTAAGACCGGTTTCCTCTTTCAGCCGGGAAGCAACCTCTTCTGCGGTGATCTTGCGCTGCTCCAATGCGCTGGGATTCAGCTCAATGATCACATTCATCTCCGCCAAATCGGTGGCTATGGATCCCAGGTGGAGAATGGAAGAGGACTCTATGGCCCAGGCCACTTCTCTTGCCAGGTCACGATCGTGGGCATAATCCTGATTAAGCTTTATGGTCATGGTGGGTGTCGAGGGGATTTTTCTCGCATCCACAATCTCGATGAGCCGGGGCAAACCCAGGGTTACGTTGATCTCGGCCACGCCGGCGTAGTGAAATGTACGCATGGTCATCTGTGTGCCGGGCTCACCAATGGACTGCGCCGCGACCACGCCTACCGCCTCGCATGGCTCCACTTTAGAGTGCTCGTAATCGGAAGCCACCTGGGATATGATATCCGCCAGTTGCTCTGAGCTTACGGGCACTCCTTTCAGCCCGTTTTGTATTGCTTCCTTGATGCTCGGGGGAAGGTCAAGCCCCACCAGCCTCTCTGTGATATCTTTTTCTGTGAGGATCATGCCGACTCCTTCTTCAGCACACTCTTGATGATGCGCTTGACGTTATCTGTACTGGCGTAGTCTCGCCTGGATGCATCCACGCCGTCTTCGCCGTACTGGAACTGGACAATCATGCCCCTCGTCTCCTTGACTGTGCCGTCGTACCTGACCTCCAGGTCCTGCAGAGCATTTACCAGTCGGCGCTGCAAGTAGCCGCTCTGGGATGTTCTGATGGCCGTATCCACCAGACCTTCGCGACCACCGATAGCGTGGAAGAAGAACTCTGTGGGATTGAGGCCGCCTTTGTAACTTGACTCCACAAAGCCGTGCGCCTCTGCACCCAGGTCTCCTGGCCGGAAGTGGGGGAGAGTTCTGCCGGCATAGCCACGCATGATACGCTCGCCACGCACCGACTGCTGGCCGACACATGCCGCCATCTGGGTGAGGTTGAGCATGCTGCCGCGCGCTCCGCTCACGGCCATGACCACACCGGAGTTGTCCAAGCCCAGGTGACGGCCGGCAATCTTGCCTGCCATATCCCTGGCCTTGCCCAGTGTCTGCATGATTCTCATCTCCAGGGTTTCATCGAGCGTACGACCGGGCAGTGGCTCCAGCTCGCCGGCATTATAGGCCGCGATGAGCTGCCGGCTCTTCTCGCGAGCCGTTCTAGTCGTCTCCTCAATCTGATCCACGGCGGCCTTGGGGATGTCCTCATCATCTATGCCGAAGGAGAATCCCTCATGCATGATGCCTCGTAGTGCGAGCAGCGTCATTCTATCTAAGAAGTCGCTCGCCACGGAGGGACTGTACTCCTTTATTATTCTGTCCGTTATCTTGCCTTTGAAAGCGCCAATGGCCTCAGCATCTATGGTGCCTTTCAAGAGCTGGCCGTCAACAATTACCACAAAGGCATCGTTCTCGCAATCCGCGCCTTTGCAGACATCGCAGTTGTAGCAGAAATCGGCCTTAAAGGAGAGGTCCAACCCCCGCGGCAGGACGAGACTGAAGACCTGCTTTCCCGTCCAGTAGGGCTTGCCGTCCGCCACGCCCTCGGGCGCGGGCAGCTCGGATATATCGAACTTCTTGAGAAGCTCCATTACACCGCGCCGGTCGATGGGCTTTCTGCCATGGGTGAGCAGAAATGAGCCGGTCACGTAGTCGTGTATGCCGCCGATGATGGGACCGCCGAATCTGGGCGAGAGAATGTTCTCCTGCACGCGCATGAGAATCTCGGCCTCGGCGCGCGCCTCTTCGGTTTGAGGCACGTGCATGTTCATCTCATCCCCGTCAAAGTCTGCGTTGTAGGGAGGGCAGACGGCCGGATTTAGCCGGAAGGTCTTGTAGGGCATGACCTTGACGCGATGGGACATGATGGACATTCTATGCAGGGAAGGCTGGCGGTTGAAGAGGACGATATCGCCGTCGGCAAGCTGCCGATCGATCTTCCAGCCGACGTCGATCTGCTCGGCCACCTCCTCGCAGTTCTTTTCTGTGACCTTGACGCGCCTCTGGTCGGGCCGGGTGGCATAATTCACGCCTGGATGCCGATCGGGTCCGCGCCGCACAAAGGTCTTCACAATCTCCATGTTTCGGGCGTTGGCAATCATGGGCACGGACAGCTCCATGGCTATTTCCATAGGCACGCCGACCTCGCCAATGCTGAGATTGGGGTCGGGTGATATGACCGTCCTGGCGCTGAAGTTGACGCGCTTGCCGGAGAGCGATCCTCGGAAACGTCCTTCCTTGCCTTTCAGCCTCTGGGAGAGCGTTTTTAATGGCCGGCCGCTGCGATGACGGGCGGGCGGCACGCCGGATACGGTATTGTCCAGGAATGTGGTGACATGATACTGCAAAAGCTCCCACAGATCCTCAATGATCAGTTGGGGTGCACCTGCCTCGCGGTTCTCCTGGAAGCGCTGGTTGATCCTGATGATGTCCACCAGCTTATGCGTGAGATCATCCTCGCTCCTTTGACCGGACTCCAGGGTGATGGAGGGGCGCATGGTAACGGGTGGCACAGGCAGTACAGTTAGGATGATCCATTCCGGGCGCGCCGTCGCAGGATTCATGC
>Ga0209777_10008541_pt1 | contig 11194 bp, 11 predicted proteins | sample FrelakmetHBP12HB_FD_187147 | JGI IMG/M metagenome (GOLD analysis project Ga0209777, IMG submission 187147) | Freshwater lake sediment microbial communities from the University of Notre Dame, USA, for methane emissions studies -HBP12 HB (SPAdes)... | ecosystem: Environmental > Aquatic >...
CGTAGCACCTTCCCCACCGCTGACATATACAACACCATTTATGTTTTTCTTTTTCAGTGCAAGAGCAGCGCCTACAGCTTGTAAAAATTGTGTGCCTGTCGGACTCGATTGAGTCGGTACATTAAATTCTCTTGACGACCAATGACAAGGCATTTGACGAGCACCAGTCATAGGATCATCTGCTTTTGCTAAAAATGACAAGAATGCATCTTCAGGTTTCAAACCGAGTGTTAACATAAATGCCATCTCACGATAATATGGGAACGCCCAATCAATACCTTTATTCATTGCAAGACCAAAAGCAACTTGAGTTGCTTCATGTCCGGCACCTGCAATATGGAAAAATGCTTTGCCCTGCTTAAGAAGGTTCATCACTTTGTGATCAATAGTCCGGGAAAGATTCATAATTCCAAGAACATTCATCATTTCGTCTCTCGTCATTCCGCCGAAAGAATCAATTTTCCCGGTTGGAAGATTTTCTTCTAACTTTGTATCTATAATAATTTCATCGTGCTTATCATTTTTTGTCATTATTACTTCCTTCGCCTTTTTAATGTCTTTGTATCTTATCCCAACGTGAATGTGGTTCTGCCCGAGATAATTTCCGACTTACCATAGATTAAGTCACAAAGATATTTTTTCAAATTCTTTCAGATACATATTTTTTTCTGTAGTAATAAAATTCTTGTACTCAAATACTATTTTAAAATTGTTCGCAAGTTTAGATTTTACTTCAGTGAGATCAACATCATTGCCAAGTTCACGTTTGAGCGACGTAACGTCTTTGTCCTTAATGCCGCATGGAATAATTCCACTGAAATATGAAAGATCGGTGTTAACATTAAATGCGAATCCGTGCATTGTTATCCATCTGCTAACCTTTATTCCTATAGCCGCAATTTTTTTATCGCCAATCCACACGCCTGTATATTTTGGATTGCGTCCTGCTTCTAAATTATAATCGCTGCACGTTCGAATTATAACTTCTTCGAGTCCGCGCAGATATTGATGAGTATCTTCTTTCCACTCGCTGAGGTTTATAATTGGATATCCAACAATTTGTCCCGGTCCATGATAAGTGATATCTCCGCCGCGGTCTATTTCATAAACTTTTATTCCAAGATCAATCAGTTGTTCTTGGGTGCTAACCAGATTTTCTTTTTCTGCAATTTTACCAAGCGTGTATGTGTGTGTATGTTCAAGAAGAAAAAGTGTATCGTTGATTTCATTCCGATACCGGAGATCAAAAACTTCTTTTTGCAAGTTCCATGCAAGTTGGTAATCAATCATGCCCAGATCGCAGTAATCGAAAAATCTATTTGCCGATTGATTAACTATGTTCACTTTTGCCTTATCATTTGTTCTTGTAATCTATTAAACTTAATAATTAATAGTCGGATGGTATTCTAACTTTAACTTATGCTCAAAAATTAAACAAGTTTTCTTTGGTATTTGTTCATTTATTCGAAAATTAATTCTCCATTATTTTCATTTTGCTTTTTTATGGTTGCTTTTACTCTTTTGCAACCTTTCTCACGAATGTACATTATCCAGCAACATAAAATCTTTTTTTATTCCCGCTCCCCGTTTTGCAAAATTTTTATCCTTGTATTTACAAATATTCACGATAGGACAAATACTACAACTTGGATTAGTTGGTTTGCAAATTTCCCGACCAAGACGAATTAAATTTGTATGGAATGAATGCGCAATTCTTTCTGGGAAATTTTTGTTAAGAGCATAAAATGTTTTATCGGGATTCTTTTCAGAGACAATCCCAATTCTATTTGTTGTACGATGAACATGAGTATCAACCGGACAGACATTTCTTCCAAGAGCAAACAATAGGACACAACTCGCTGTTTTAACACCAATTCCTTTGTGTTGTACGAGTTCTTGTATTGCATCTTTATTAGAATATTTTTTAAGATGATTTAGAGAAATTTTCCCGGTTGATTTTTTAAGTCCGGTAATAACATTTTTAATCGCAGCAGACTTCGTTTCTGCTAAACCACAAACACGAATTACACTTTCGATCTGTTTTCTCTTTGCTGTTAGCAATTCATCCCACGATTTATATCGGTTTTTTAAATTCTTAAATGCTTTGTATGAATTGTTATCATTGGTATTTTGTGAAAGAATAGTAGCGATTAAAAGATCAAGCGGATTAGGTAATCGTTCAGCACGTTTCGGGACTCCAAACCGTTCGATTAATAGGTTGTTAACCTTTAGTATAAAATCTTTCTGTTGATTCATTTCAAAAATTTTTTTGCTAATAAAGTTATTAAATTCCTATTTGAAAATAATTCTAAATTCTTAATTCTTCATTCTCAAGTAAGAGGTTATTATGCCTACACTAATGGTTAGCATTTCCGGAATACGCGGAATAATCGGCGACGGTCTTGATCCACAGACTTTGGTAAAATATACATCTGCATATGCTGATTTTTGCAGTAAAGGGAAAATTATACTTGGTAGCGACGGCAGAATTTCCGGAGCGATGGTTAAGAATATCGTCATCGGAACTTTGCTTGCTAAAGGTAACGATGTGATAGATATCGGAATTTGTCCAACTCCTACTGTTCTTTTTAATGTAAAAAAATTGAAAGCTGCCGGCGGCATTCAGATTTCTGCTAGTCATAATCCCAATCAATGGAATGCGCTTAAACTGCTAAATCGAAATGGCGAGTTTATGACTGCAGAAGAAAATACAGAGATGATCAATTTACTCGATGATGCTAATAAAAAATTTGCTGAGTGGAACCAGCTTGGAAAATTAACCGAATATGATAAGGGTTTGGATGATCATATCAATGCGGTATTGAAAATGAATTACATAAACGTTGCAAAAATCCGCAGAAGAAAATTTAAAGTCTTATTGGATTGCGTTAACGGTGCTGGCGCTTATTCTATGCCGAAGTTATTAAAAAAGCTTGGATGCAAAGTAATTGAAATGAATTGTGAAAAGACAGGCGTCTTTCCGCGCCTGCCGGAACCTATTCCAGAAAATTTAACTGCCACTATGCGCGCAGTAAAAAAATATAAAGCCGATATTGGGATTGTTGTTGATCCCGATGTAGACCGTTTAGTTCTAATTACAGAAAAAGGCGAACCGTTCGGTGAAGAAAATACAATCACACAGGCAGTTAAATTTTATCTCTCAAAGAAAAAAGGTAATGTTGTTGTAAACTTATCAACAACACGCGCAGTTGATAATGTTGCTAAAGAATTCGGATGCAAAGTTTTTCACTCACCAGTTGGAGAAGCTAACGTCGTAAAAAAGATGAAGGAAGTTAATGCTATTATTGGCGGTGAAGGAAGCGGTGGAATAATTTTGCCAAAAGTCGTTTTTGGAAGAGACGCATTAACTGGCACAGTGACAATGCTTCAACACTTATTGGAGTTTGGCGGAAAGATGAGCGAATTGAAAAAATCTTTGCCTCAATATTTTATAGTTAAGAATAAAATCGAACTCGAGAATTCAAACCCAGATGATATAATTAAGTCGCTGATTGAAAAGTACAGTTCTGAACAGATAAATCTTGAAGACGGATTACGAATTGATTTCACAGATCATTGGGTGCATTTTCGTAAATCAAACACTGAACCTATTATACGCTGTATAGTTGAAGCAAAAACACAGGCAACTGCAAAAGACTTAGCAGAGAAATATTATATCGAAATAAAAAAATTATTTGTGGAATAAAACTTCAACAATATTTCCAAATTGATATAAAAGAAAAAAAGAGCCGGATTCAGACCGGCTCTTTTTATTTTCACTATCTACATTTTAGTAGGCGCAGGATCCGGCACTTTATTTTTTATTGGCGTTAAAGTTTTTAGATATGCAAAAATTGATTTTAAATCCTCATCCGTTAAATTTTTAAAGGACATCCAAGGCATTGGTGGAAGTATCGGGCGTCCGATTCCTAAATGTTTACCATTTCGAATGGCATTAATAAACATGTCTTCCTGCCATGCACCGCTTCCTGTTTCGGAATCCGGAGTTAAGTTTGCTGAATAAGAAACACCCCATGGCCCAGCAAATGCTGTAAGATCAGCTGAAAATATATATACATGTTTTTCACTAATAAGTTTATTGTCAAATTCGGGTAATTTTTCATCCGCCGGATGTCCGGATAACAATTTCGTTGAATCAGGTATTGGACCCATAGGAGTCATTATTTTGGGTGAATGACAATCATTACATCCAGTAGAATTAACAAGATACTTTCCTTGCGCTACCATCTGAGCTTGCGTCATTCCTTTATCTTTTTCTTGATTAGTACAGTTTATCTCTGATGCAATTACGACTAAAAATAATAACAGAATAATAGTTCCGACTGAGAACTTCTTTATCATTTTTAACTCCTTTCTATTAAAATTTATTTTGCTCTGTTAAAAGTTCGAGAACGGAAATCCACAATTGAACAAAAAAGGATTTTATGGATAGATGAATATCTGTGCAGATAGTTACCCTGCACGAATATATTTATTAAACTATGATTTAAAAAAATTAAGTAATCAATTCTCTCAACCACTCTCCTTTCATTTAATTTATTAACGGACTATACATCTGATTAAAATTTAATTAGTCATAAAATAAAATGCAATTAAAAAAATATTAAAACAGAAATTACTTTTAAAATGGTATCAAATAACTTTTTTGTCGCGCAGATAGACTTTAAGAATTCATTTTATAAAAAATAATCCATCAATAAATACTAATAAAAACTCTTTACCCACCAACTATTAGATGCATTATTTAATAGTTCGGTAATTATAATATCTAATAATGATTACCATATAATTTTATCTTTCTCACGATGAACTAAAGTCAGTTTATTTTAGTTTATAACAGATAGCGGGGAAAATATTAGCAAAGCATTAATTATTATTTAGAAAGGAAAAAACCATGAACAACATTGAAAACAAAGGTTATGATCGTCCGGATGTCCTGGTTTCCACTTCCTGGGTCAACGATCATGTCAGTGATCCAAAAGTTAGGATAGTGGAATCCAATGAGGATGTGCTTTTATATTCCAGCGGACATATTCCCGGATCTGTTCATATTGATTGGACAATGGATCTAAACGATCAACTGAAACGAGATTATGTAAGCAGAGAAAATTTCGAACGACTTCTTTCAGAAAAAGGTATCGCCAATAATACTACGGTAGTATTTTATGGTGATAAAAATAACTGGTGGGCATGTTATGCATTTTGGGTATTCCAGCTATTCGGGCACAATAATGCGAAAGTAATGGATGGCGGCAGATTGAAGTGGATAAAAGAAAATCGTCAAATAACAAAAGAAACTCCAAATTATCCTCAAACAAAATATGAAGCACCAAAGCGTAATGACCGTGACATACGCGCATTTCGTGAAGAAGTCTTGACTCATATTAAAAACAAACTTCCTTTGGTTGATGTTAGAAGTCCTGAAGAATATTCCGGTCAACGGCTTCACATGCCGGATTATCCGAATGAAGGCGCATTGAGAGGCGGCCATATCCCTGGTGCCGAAAGCATTCCATGGTCGAGAGCAATTAATTCAGAAGACGGTAGTTTTAAAAATGCGGATGAATTAAAGAAGATTTATATAAGTGAGAAAAATTTAAATCCGCGCGACAATGTTATTGCTTACTGTCGTATTGGAGAAAGAAGCAGCCATACTTGGTTTGTGCTGACATACTTACTCGGCTTTAAAAAAGTCCGCAACTATGATGGAAGTTGGACTGAGTGGGGTAATTTAGTCGGTGTACCGGTTGAAAAATAATTTTATGTTTTAGAATGGAAAACTCAAATAAAGAAAAATACCCGGCAAGATTAAAAACTTTTTTAGAATCCTTAAATCAATACACAGATAATTCAGATCGTATAAATTTATTAATTGATTATGCGGAAAAGTTTGTACCGGTACCTGAGACAATCGCAGTAAAACCGTATGCACCCGAAAACAAGATTGAATATTGCGAGTCGGGCGCTTATGCTTGGACAATTAAACAGCCGGACAACACTTTTAAGTTTTATTTTGATATAGAAAATCCATACGGTATTTCTGCAAAAGCAACTGCAAAAATTCTTGACGATACACTTTCCGGCGAAACAGCTGAAAACATTCTTAAGGTGCCGGATGATATTATTTATCAAATCTTTGGTCAAAGTTTATCAATGGGAAAAAATCTTGGACTCATCGGATTAATTTTAGCAATTAAGATAGATGTTAGAAAATTGATGAATGAAAAAGAGAATGCCGCAACAGATTTAGCTAAAGTTTAATTTCAGAATTAATATAAATCTATTTTGATTAAGATGATGCTGATTACTAAATCAATTTAGCACGCTTGGCAAAATAGCTCATCAACGCTTTATCAAATGGCTGGTTAGTATCAATCAAGTTATATTCAATACCAAAATTCAAACATTCACTTTTGAGCTTGTTCAAATATTCGCTCATCGCTTCCTGATATGCCCGCTGGATTTGATGCGGTTGTGTTGTCAAATGTTCATCGGTCTCAAGATCAACAAAAATCGCATCGCGATCAAAACCAAAATATTTTTCTATCGGATCAAGAATCTGGAAAACAATTACTTCATTTTTTTTATAGCGGATGTGCTTTAATGCTGTTAAAATCGAATTTAAATCATCAAAAAAATCCGAGATAATAATGGTCAGACCGCGTTTCTTGATTTTCTCCGCGATCGAATCCAAACATTTTGATGTTGCAGTAGTACCCTCAACTTCAATTAATGTTAACGTTGATAAAAGAGTTCTGAGATAAACACGATTAGATTTCGGCGGTAAGTAGCTGTGTATCTTATCGGAGTAGATTACAAGTCCAACAGAATCCTGCTGATCGAACATTATATAAGCGAGTGCTGCCGCGAGAGTTATTGCGTAATCTAATTTAGTAACCTTTGAAGTGTGTTTGTAATTCATTGATCTGCTGACATCAATGAAAATGTTGCAACTGAGATTTGTTTCTTCTTCAAATTGTTTTATGAAAAATTTTTCACTTTTTGCGTAGACTTTCCAATCAATATTTTTAAGAGAATCCCCTTGCATATAAGGACGGTGCTCTGAGAACTCAACGCTGAAACCATGGTACGGACTGCGATGTAATCCCACCATAAAACCCTCTACCACCATCCTTGCCCGCAATTCAAGAGTTTTTAATTTCGAGATTACAACCGGATCTAAAAACTTTCGAAAATCTTTTGTTTGAACCGACACTATTTCTTTGCCGTGCTGTTTTGAAGAATTTCTTCAGGTGTTTTGCCGAGATTATTTAGTTCTAATTGAACAGAATTTGCAAACTCACTTTTGGGATATTTTTTGAGAAATGATTCGTAAGTCATTTTGGCGGAATCAAATTGTTTCAATTCATTCGCTTGAATAAATCCTATCGCAAATAATGATGACTCTGCTTCCGGCCGATTTCCAAATTCACTAATAATTTTTTCATAATAGGTAATTGCTTTTTTAAACGACTCCTCTTTCTGCATATTAGGAATTAACAGGCCATGATAAATTTTTGCTGTCTCCAACAAACCTTTGCAAGTCAAATCACTTGCCGGATATTCATCTGCAAGCATATCGTATTCTTTTATTGCTTCGGTAAAATTTTTAGTCTTAGCTTTTTCTCCGGCAGAATCGAAAATTTGTTTATCGGTTTTAGAATGACAGCCTGCAGCTAAGACAAAAATCAAAATAAATGCAGTCAAAGATTTAATCATAAATTTTACCTTAAAAAATTATTAGAAATTCTGTTGGAAATATACAATCAATTAATAAAGTAAGGAAAGGCAAATATTATTGTTTGATTTGATTATTCATTTACATCGAAGCAATGCTGCTGTTTGAAATTTTTCTGCCAATTGACTCGATTTGTAATTGCAAACTTTCTTTGTAATTAAGTAGAGCATCATTAATACATATTCTGTCGGTATAACTTTGTGATTGCTCTTTGTAAAGACCTGGTGTTAAATTAGACATTACTATATTCGCGCCGACATTTAATGCCTTAAGACTTCTATTTTCATCAAGTATTTCTATTGGCATTGTAACTGGGATATGCACTTTTTTCAAAACTATCCGAGCTACAGCAATTGTTTTCAACATTAAATCAATATTATCGGATTTGATATTTTGATTTTGTATATAACTTGAAGGCAGAGAAGGTTCGAATATGGCAGAATCGAGATCCAGCTCTTTGCACATTAAAATATCATCAGCAATATCTTCAATAGTTTGCATTGGTAAACCGATAATACTTCCAGAACAAGTTTCGTAACCAATACTTTTCAAAAATCTTAAATGAGAAAGTCGTTCTTGCAAGTTTTGTCTTTCATGATGAAAAGAAAAGAGTTTAGCATTGGCAGTTGCATATTTCAATAGATAACGATCAGCACCGGCAATTTTCCAAGTGCGGTATTCATCAAAACTTCTTTCTCCCAAACTTAATGTGATGGTTACGTCTGCATTCTGCTTAATTTGATAAATTAAATAAGCAATCAAATCAGCATCAAATAAGTGATCTCCGCAGGAATGAAGAACAATAGAGCAAATTCTCTGATTGGAAATTATATGAGCGGTTTCAATAATCTCTTCCGGCATCATTCTATAACGCTGTAATCGGCTGTTCTCTTTGCGAAAGTTGCAATAGGAACAATTCTGTTCACAAAAATTAGAAAACTCTAAAATTCCATGGAGGCAAACCTCATCGCTGCAATTCAAAGAACGTATTTCACCAGCTCTTTCAAAAAGTTTCTGCTGATCTTTTTTATCGGAGAGATTAAGAAGAAAAATTATTTCCTCTTTGGATAACTCTTCCTTATGTAAGATTCCATCCAAATTCATTTTAACTCTTAGAAATACGTCCGTCTTTTGTGGCAAGTAAAACAATAAATATACCATTGACTTTTAGTGTTGAAAAAATTGATTAATCAAAATAAATGAATGGGATTTTCTTAAAAGAGAGAATCAGCTGAAAAAGTAATTCTAAATTATAAGCAAATATGGATGTTGGCTATTTTTTGGAAGAATATTTTATGATACTGCGTTCTCGGGAATTTCTATAAATCCGCGCGTTGCATTTAGAACACATTTTAGGCCGTATGGAATTGTGATGTTTTCTTTTATATGACCGTGCTTTACATTATAGATTACCGGCATCTTCAAGTTTTGGAAGTACTCAATGATAACTTCATTCAGTGTAAAAGTTTGTTTAGTGGGATCTTGTTCGTAACAATCAACAAAATGACCGAGGATAACGCCGTTGATTTGTTTTAATATTTTTGAAAGCCGCAATTGGTTCAGCATTCGATCTATCCGGTATGGCGCTTCATTAATATCTTCCAATAATAAAATTGCGCCTTTAAGTTTAGGAAAATATTCTGTACCTATGAGAGAATTGATTAAACTCAAATTCCCTCCTAAAATTCTTCCAGATGATCGTCCTTTATTCAGAACATAAAATTTCTCTTTGCGCGGATTTTGAATCCTGCCGATTTTTTTATTTGAAGTAATCGTCCGCCAAAAAACTTCTTCTGTAAAAGTGCTCACTTCATCATGAAAATCAACAGCAACCATTGGTCCTGCAAAAGTAATTAAACCCGTTTTAGCAAAGAAAGCCATTTGTAAAGCATTTATGTCGCTATATCCAACAAAAATTTTGGGATTATTTCTGATAAGTTTGTAATCAATTTTATCTAACAATCTGCCGGAACCGTAACCACCGCGTATAGATAAAATCGCTTTGATTTGTCTGTTTTTAAACATCTCATGAAGATCTGCAAGACGTTGAGAATCTGTACCAGCAAGATATCCTTCATGCGATCCAACATTTTTACCGACTTCGACTCGATAACCAAGTTTTTCTAAATATGCAACACCACGATTGATTTTGGAATTGTCGTCAGGCGAGGAAGCTGGAGAAATTATTCCAATTACATCCCCCTGTTTCAATCTTTTTGGTTTGATTATACCCATTTACACAAATTTTAGCATAGCAACTTAGATTTAATATAAGAAATGAATTTCTATGAAGCAAAGAATTAATGAATAAATAGAAAATTACCGATAAGGTTTATGTATTTTTAGGCGACGTTGAGTAACACTGAAGTGATATTGAAAATCTGCATTTTCAAACTGTTTTCGAAGTTTTTATGGACGACTTGCAATTCCGTTAGTTTTATTCTGTTTCCCGGGTTCTTAATTTTTTACTGTGCGCTACAATATGAGCTTCTAAATAAAAAATTAAGTTTTCTGCTATATTTGTGGCGTGATCTGCCAATCGCTCAATATGGCGCGATAATATAATCAGGTGAGAACATGGCTCAATCATTTTAGGATCTTCCTGCATTTTGGAGACAAGAAATTTGAAAATCTGCTTATTCATTTTATCTACTGTATCGTCGCTTTCCATAACTTTATTAGCTAAATCAATATTTTTATTGATGAATGAATCAATTGCACTTTTTACCATTTCTTTGGCAGCTCTTCCCATTTCGGCGATCTGAGATTCGATTATCAGCGGGTTAAAACTGCTCGTTTTTTTAACGCGCTGACTAATATTTACTGCTATATCTCCGCATCTCTCCAATTGATTGTTGATCATAATTACGGACATCACGAAACGCAAATCAATTGCAACAGGCTGAAATAGTGCGAGGATATTCTCGCATTGAGTTTGGATTAAATTATCATAAGCATCAATCTCTAAATCTCTTGCCTTAATGCCTTTACACAATTCAACATTATTCGTCTCCAAAGCAGTGAAAGCTTTCTCTACTTGTTCATCAACTATTGATGCCATTTTAATAATATTGGATTTTAATTCTTCAGTTTCTTTTTCAAAATGTTCTCTCATAAAAATGTTCCTTTTATTATCCGTACTTGCCGGAAATATAATCTTCAGTTAACTTTTTCAATGGATTAGTAAAAATATTTTTAGTTTTATTAAACTCAATCATTTCCCCAAGAAGCATATAACCGGTAAAGTCCGATACGCGCGAAGCTTGCTGCATATTATGTGTAACAATAACAATTGTATAATTTTTCTTCAAGTCATTCATTAAATCTTCAATTTTCATTGTAGCAATCGGATCGAGCGCAGAACAGGGTTCGTCCATTAAGATTACTTCCGGTTGTACTGCTAATAATCGCGCAACGCACAATCGCTGCTGCTGA
>Ga0209777_10008542_pt1 | contig 11192 bp, 6 predicted proteins | sample FrelakmetHBP12HB_FD_187147 | JGI IMG/M metagenome (GOLD analysis project Ga0209777, IMG submission 187147) | Freshwater lake sediment microbial communities from the University of Notre Dame, USA, for methane emissions studies -HBP12 HB (SPAdes)... | ecosystem: Environmental > Aquatic >...
ATCACCAGAAATTGCCGCAAAAATCAATGTTATTATTAAAGCCCTGGAAGGTAAGCCTAAAAAATAAATGTTTGCATAGTGAGCACAAACACTTGCAAACCAGTTTAAAAATTAATCTCTTTTGAGAAGGCAAAAAATGGCAACAATTCAACCTAAACCTCAAGATAACTCGAGCGAACAAATTGGATCTTTTGGATACACCAAACAAGTTGGTGGAAAGGCAATTGAAGGAACCATTAGCTACAAGGCCCAGGTTACTCAAGAAGGTTTTTTAAATCTTAAAATGACGGTAAGCGAGGGTGATGCACAGAAAACAATAGAGCAACGCCTCAGCGTTAAAGTGGGCGATGTCCCGATTACAAACCAAGCTCTTCTGAAACCGTTTATTGAATTCTACGCAGACCATGTTGTGAATCACGGCGAAAAACTCTTGAGTCTTGTCGAAGAACCTTCAACGAAATTGGCCGTTAAGTTCTCTTTTACTCCTCAAAAATGTATTATTGAGAAGCTTCAGCCAAGGCCTGGCGATCAACCCATCCAACATGGAGTTCAATGCCAAGAACCGCTTAAAAGCCAGCTGAAAAACGGTGTCGAAGAGGCATTCGAGTATGTTGCCTTTACAAAGAAGCTGAATTCATTGACGAAGGGATTCTCCCCTCAAGATGTTGCTGGGGCGATAGAGAGTTTCAGAAAGGAAAATGACAAAATTCTTGAACACATTCCTAGTTTTCAAGCTTCTTTTGAAAAAGTACTCCCAAACACTATTCCAAAGGATCTTTCCACCAATCGCTTTGCCCAATCGCTAATACAAGAAAAAATCAAAGCCTTGCTCTCGCCCGATGAAGGTGCTGATGAAGCAACACGACTGGAAAAAGTTCAAACGAAAACTGAAAACAGGGCTGTAAATACAATTCAAGATGCGCTGAAGCTTGGCGCAGCTATTAAGCCTGGCGCAGCTATTAACAAAGAAGAAATTGCCGATGCGATCAGCTTTTTACAGAACCATTCTAAAAAGCCATTGGCAGAAATGGAGGGCAAAGACAAGTTGGACGCCCTCACAGCTCAGCTCTTTCCTCCCCCACCGAAAATTCAACCTCCACCTTTGCTACGGCAAGAAAGAGCCAGAAGCCTCGATATTGGTGCGAAAGCAAAACAGGCTGCGCCAGCTCAAGAACAAGATGTTACAGCGACTCTTTCTAGCATTTCTCGAAAATTAAAAGAACCTTCAACCGCTTCCAAAGAAGCACAAGATGCTTTTTTGCAAGTCGCACCAGATCTATTCATGCAACTCGAATCTAAATTACTGAGCCTAACTAAGAATAAAGATTTATCTAATGCTGACAAAAAAAATCTAAAAACAGCCAATGACATCATTGATAATTTGGGAAAAAAAGGAGTTAAGTTACCGCCTGAAGTACAAGAACTGCAAAGCGCAATACGCCTCCAGATGTATCCTGATGCGCAAAAACCGGCGACCGTTATCAAGGGAGAACCAAAACTAGTTACTGAACAAATGGTGAAAGCTAAGCTTGGGGAGCTCACTCAAGCCTCAGCTCAACTGTCTGCAAAAATAGATGAATTAAAAAATCCCAAGAAAGAGGCTTTGCAATCCGCCCTTGAACTTGGTGTAGAATTGGCATGGAAGAAAGTTGATAATACGGTAAAAGAATTGAACAAATATCCCCTCCTTCAAAATTTCCGCGCTACATATACAGATCTCAAAAATGCCCTTGAGCAGCAGTTCAAGACCATAGATGAGATTAACGTCAATTATGTTGAAGACAAGCCTTTAAGACCAGCCTTAGGGTTGGAAGCAGCATTGGCTTTTTACGATGTGGGATTAGATATAGACAAAACAAATTACCAACAGTTTGCTGCTAATGTGGAAAGCATGCCAAAACCACAAGTCCCAGCAGAGAGTCAACCCCAACAATTTCAAAAAACTACTGAGGCGCCTCCGCCTCCAGTTGCGACACCCCAACAACCATCGGCCCCAACTCCTCCAGTGCAACCATCACCTGTTATGCAACAACAGCCTCCTCCCCCTCCAGTCGAAGAAGCTTTAAAACCACAGGCTCCGCCTTCACCACAACGAAAAGAGCAAATCTCTACTGGCAAGAAACCTGAGCAGCCAACAGAGAGAGTTCAGCAAGACAATAAAAATGTCACTGAGGCTTCACAAGAGCCTCCCGAAAAACCATCGGCTTTTTCTGCTTCTATTCAAGCTCAAAGCGAAAAGATCAAAATGAGCCGGAAGAAATTCGAAGAAGTCGAACAAGCACAGAAAAAAGCCAAGACTCCAACTGGATTTTTACCCGAACAACTTGCTGGAAAATTTAAAGAAAGTCAAAAATTAGCCGAAGAAGAGGCTCCAAGTGATGAAGAAGAACTTTACGAAGATGAAAAGCCTGTAGAAGTTCCTTCAAAAGGATCTCCACGTGTATTATCGGGTGTGATGCAGAACATCAAACCTCCAGAAAACTTTCAGGTGATCCAAGCCGAAGATAACGAAGTATGGGATGAAAACATAGAGTCTCAAGTCAATGCGCCACCTTCAAAACCAACTGCGACCAAGCCACAACCTGCTCCAAAAGGTACCGAAACCAAATCCACCATCTCAAAAGAAACTCAAGCAGCCAAGCCTCAACTAAAACGGCAAAAATCTCAAAAAAATCAAGAAAACGTCTCACGAAACACACAAAACCAGAAAACTGTAAACTCCCAAAATAAAAAACCACGAGGAGCGGCACCTCCTCCCCCTTCCGCTACCGCCCAGCCAGCATAGCAGAACTCTGAAAGGGCAACTGCACGAGAAGATAGCCATTTCAGCTCTTTTTAAAATTTTTCTTACAGTAATTGTTTTTCTCACTATATAAAAGTTGAGTGGGTAAGATACAAAATTTCTAAAGAGCTCTTGGCATGGGTGAAAAAACTGAAAAACCAACACCAAAAAAGCTTCGTGACGCTCGGCGAAAGCGGCAAGTAGCCAAATCGCAAGATTTTCCGGCCGCCTTTACCTTCGTCGTTCCAAAAGAGCCAACAGCGCAGAATTAAAATATTTATTATAAAAACAAAAGATGATATCTCAGGGTTAAGGTATTTTTAAATGAGTGGAAACGAAGATGTCTGCAATTGATCCAATACAACCTCATTTCCCAAAAAATTGTAACTATGTCTTGCTTGGAAGCTCAATGTTCAAGCAATTAAGAATTTCTCGTTGCGATTTTGTGACCTCAGTCAAAATATGACCATATTTGCCAGAATACTTCACTTTTGTTAGCGTCTCCATTTCTTGGAGAAGCTCACGAACAGTGTACCGCTTAATAAGATCAGACTTTCTCATTTCTTTACGTAAGGCACTCATACAGATGAGGGCAATGAATTGCACAAAAAGTCTACCGTCGACAGTTGCTGAGCTATGCATACGTAAGCGTTTCATGTCCAACTGATTCTTGAGATCGTCGAAGCCCTTTTCCACGGCGTCTTTATCCCGATATATCTGTATAGCCTGTACAGCATCCTTCACGCTGTTCGTTAGTATTACCTGAAAACCCAAGTAGCGATTGACATATTGGTTAACAGCTTCCGTGTTGTATGCGACTTTCATTCCACGCTTAGGAGTTGTTTTTGTCACAAAAAATGCATTGTATGCTTCTTGATGTTCACGAATCAATTTCCCTGATTCCAATTCTTCTTTATACACCAACAGCTCTTCATTGAATTGATCGATAGCCGCCGCACGAATATGAGCATTGTAATAAATATGGAGATAGCAACGACGTTTCTTCGGTCCCCAAGAATATATGCGCGAGTGAGCGTAGAGGATCTCATTATCGATCTTCTTGTATCCCTGAGGGCCTTGAATGGTCGTATAAATGTCATCGATAGCAGCTTGAACCCATTTGTTATTTAAAGGGACTGATAGAATAAATTTATCTCGAGAGGCAAACAGGTCATCAACGTTCTTCTGACTGTAGAACCCTTTATCCAACACATAATGAAGGGCTTTTATTTCCAAGGCCTTAAAAGTTTTTAAATGATTGTGTAAGGTGGTGACATCTGTAATGTTTCCAGGATGGCGCTGAAAATAGACAGGTAGTCCTTTGTTTTGGCCAAGGAGTAGGGCCAAATTCAGTTGCGGTAATTTTTCCAAGTCTCGGTTATGTCCATATTTAATATATTCATTCAGGTCCGAGTAAGAGGAAATGGAGGTGATGTCATAACAGAGGTAATCATCTTCTAAGATCTTGTTCATCCAGGCATGGAGGAAAGTTTGCTTTTTGTCGATGCTAATAGAGTTCAAAATCTCGCTGATGCGCTGACTTGTTAAAGATTCTCCGATGAAGTGGGCATGGCTTTTACACCACGTTCCACAGTGACTTAAAGGTCCACCTTGAGAAGCGAGATAATAAGCCATCTCAAGAATTTGGTGGTGCTCTTGTGGAAAACAAGACCGTAACAAACTTCCAAGGCCTATTCGGTCAGTGATGGCATCGAGAATCATCGATGGTCCCACAACCTCCGCGGTTGCGGTGACAGTAGGGTCTCTGGCAGCAGCTTGTTTAGGGTTAAGACGCTTGGACGGAATGAATTTTCCACTAACAGGATCGAGCTTGCCAATGCATACCTGTTTATTACGTGATTGATTCTTTTCTTTATTCCAGGTTGCAACACACTCATAAACATAGGTAACTCCGGTCTTCTTGTTTACATGGCAAACACGATATGTCATACACTCGCCTCTTTTTAATAGCTACAATTATAACTATTAAAAAATAAAGGTCAAGCATAAAAATTCATACAACAGATTTTTTCTTAGTGAATTACAAAATTGCTAGTTACAATTTTTCGGGAAATGAGGATACAAGCGCAAAAGGAATTAGAATCCATTCTCAACGGCTTTGACACTGTTTTGGCGAAAAAAGGAACATCACTTGAAGCGCTTGGAAAAGATGATTCAAATGCAAATAAAGTCGCAAAAGGTATTTTTCTCCATTTTGAGCCAAGCAAGAGCGGCACAAAACTTCCAAATAAAGTGTTCGCGAAAGAGGATTTTTCAGGCTTTGGCGGCTTTTTCCGCCTCATCGCAACCACAATCGTCCGCTGGATCACAGGAGCTAAAACACGCGATCAATTCAGGTTTTCAGATGCTGTTACAGAGATTATTGAAATCACAAGTGCTCAGGATTTCAGCGCCTTGCCAGAAGATACTCTCAATAAAATTAAGGGACTGCAGGCACTTCTCAATCAATGGACAACACAGACTAAAACACAAGATAAGCTTGGCTTTCAGCTCAGCTGTTTAGATTGGAAAACAAATCCAGACAAGTTTGAAGCCACACCTGACTTTTTCTTTCAACTAATCGATCAGTCAAAACAGGCAGAAAAAGATTCTAAAATTTTAAAGGGAGTCACTCTTTCAGCCCCACAGACTGTTGCTGAAGTGTTCGCTGATGTTATCAACAAGCGGGACTCAAGCCACTTTTCGAAGTTACAAAGCCTGAATGTGGTCGATGAAAACGGAGAAACTGTCTTACACCACCTCTGTAAAGGGGTCAAAGATCAAGCTTCATATGAGCAATATAAAACTCTCATCGATGCCGCCATACAGTATCCAGAAACCTTTTTCCAAGGAAATATCGAATATGTAACACCACTGTCTCTCATTGCAAAAGATGTCAGATTGCGCTTTATTCAAGATCTATCCCTACAGGCGAAAACGGATCCTATCATCCAAAAGTTTGCCGAGCTTCGAGATGCCTTTCCAAATGAAGATCATTATGATCTGCTTGTGGCTGCCAATATTATTCAAAGCCATTTTTCGGCGACTTCGGGGCAGGACATGCTGGCGATCGATTTTGTCGCCTTACTCAATCGAGTTGACCTTCTTGTCACCACTCAAGAAAAAGCTCAACTTTTTTGCAGAATCTTGCAAAAAGAGGCAGAAAAAAAACCTCTCTGGAAAAAGACTCTCACTGACATCGTAGACTTTTACGGCCAAATCTTTGAAACAGGTAAAGGAGAGAAACATGCCTTAACTCCTTGCGAAGCGATGCATTATGCCATTTTGACTCTCCAGGTCATTCCAGCTGTCGTAGAGAAGACAAAGGAATCGCTCATCGAAAATAATCAGAAAATTGCACAAGCTCAGGCAATGGCTCAAGAGGCATCAGAAGAGGTCGGCTCTATCTCTGCACCGGAACTGGGCTATCAGAGCTTTTTTCAGAAAACAGGCAAAAAAGTCACACAAATCGATCTACAAACGACTCACGGAATTGGAGAAGGATCTTATAAAGTCGTCACCACCGGTCTTCGCGTACAGCTCGTTTTTGAAAACAATGTTTATAAACCGCAATTTAAGCTTTCTGCCTATCAGGAGTTGCGGCAGCTAAACGAAAAGACAGACAAACTCATAATCGAATTCATAAAAACAATATCAACTCCGATAGGAGATGAAAAGCCTCCAGAAAGTATCCTGAAGACCTTTTTGATCACACCCATCTTTACTCGTGACGCAAAAAAAAGAGGCTTTTTTACAGAACTCTGCAATGGCGGAGACCTCGGCCAACTTGTAAAAGACGGCCAGCTCGAACAACCGAAAAATGTGAACGAGCTCCTCGAGAGGCTTTATTGGGGCTATCAACTCTTTAATGGCCTCGATTGGATACACAGAAAAGGATATGTCCATTTAGATATCAAACCAGGCAATATTTTTCTGAAGATTGATGAAAAAGGAAATCGCCAAATACGGCTCGCAGACTGGGATATGGTCGCTTCTTTAGATAAGTCAGATGAATCAATCATAGCGAAATTTAGCGCCTATGGAACTCCTGACTTCTGCTCATATAAAACTTTGGCTCGAGATAGAGATCAGCCGGTAACAAAAGCTGACCTTATCGGGGCAGATTGTCATGCTGCCAATGTGAGTTTTTACGAAGCATTCACGGGGAAAAAACCCAATTATTTTAATGGTGATACTTGGAAATTGGTCACAGAGAACCTTCCAATTAATGTTCCTGGCAATGTCCAACTAACTGAAATAGAAACCGCTATTGATGCTTTGCACAAAGATCTTGTGGAAGCAGCAAAACCGAAAGAAGCGCAAAAGGCGCAGATTTTTGACACTGTCATGCAAAATACCTACAACCTCATGGCCTCATTTTTTGATACAGACAAAGATCCTCCCCCCGCTCGCGCCGTCCGAGACTTTTTTGCAGAGCAGATACGCGGAATTCTCAAAAGTGGTGAAAAAATCGATGACAATCTCTTTTCTCTTTTAAAGCCGATTTTGCAGAAAAAGGCTTAAGAAACCCAATTTTTAAAATTTTTTCTTAACAGTAATTGTTTTTCTCGCTATATTAAAGTTGAGTGGGTAAGATACAAAATTTCTAATTAGAGCTCTTGGCATGGGTGAAAAAACAGAAAAACCAACACCTAAAAAGCTTCGTGACGCGAGGCGGAAGGGGCAAGTAGCAAAATCGCAAGATTTTCCGGCCGCCTTTACCTTCGTCGTCTCTATCGCCGCAACACTTATTATGGTCCCCTCCATCTACGACCACCTTTCAGCACTGCTTAAAGCCTGTTTTACAGCCATGAAGGAGGAAGAGCTCCTACCTGTTATCAGCTATCTCTTCCAAGAAGCACTCTATTTAATTCTGCTCTTAAGCGTTCCCATTATCTTAGTCGTTGCCGTTGTGGGCATGTTCACCACCTTCATCGTCGTGGGGCCAGTCTTTGCTCCTGAAGTGTTCAAGTTCGATATCAAGAAATTTAACCCTGTGGAAAACTTGAAGGCTAAGTTCAAGCTCAAAACTTTGATCGAACTGCTGAAATCATGCCTTAAAATTTTCATAGCTGGCTACATCGTCTATCGCGTGGTCTATAACAGCCTTCCCACACTCACCCAGACCATGAAAATTTCCGTTTTGGAATCTTGCATCCTCTTTGCAGCGTTCTTAAAAGAGGTCATCATCAAAATCGGAGTCTTCTTCGTCACCATTGCTATTTTCGACTTTCTGTTCCAAAAACACACCTTTGAAAAAGACATGCGGATGGAAAAATTTGAGATCAAACAGGAATATAAAGACACAGAAGGTGACCCTCTCATCAAAAGCAGACGGCGACAATTGGCTCAAGAAATTGCCTATCAAGAAGGACCTGCTACTGCTGCTGCCGGCGCTAAAGCCATCGTTACGAACCCAACCCATATTGCCGTTGCACTCGACTATGACCGTGAAGTGGATCCCTGCCCCTTCATCATCGCCATGGGTCAAGGGCCACTTGCAGAGCAGATTATTGCCATTGCTAAAAAATGTGACATCCCCATCATTCGCAACATTTCCCTGGCCCATAAATTGTGGGAAGAAGGAAAATTGTACGAGTATATCCCAGAAGAAGCGTATGAACCTGTCGCTGAAATTCTCAGATGGGTTACATCGCTCAAAACAGGTGAACCCGAAGAAGAACCCCTTATCAAGTTATAGAACATGAAAAAGCTCTTTTTAAAGCTCAAAGCCATTTTAGAAGGCATTACAGCACGGCTCAGCGGCGAAAAGTCCATCGAAATGGCAACGCGCGGAAGCGACATTGTGCTCGCTGGTGTCATCGTTATGATCCTCTTAATGATCGTCTTGCCGATCCCGCCCTGGATGATCGACGTGATGATCTCGTTAAACTTAACCGTTTCGATCTCTCTTTTGATGATCGCCCTCTACATCCCAAGTGCCGTGCATCTATCGATGTTCCCCTCTATGCTGCTCATCACGACCTTGTACCGCCTTGCGCTCAACATCGCCGCCACACGCCAAATCCTTTTAAATGCCTATGCGGGGCAGATTATCTTTTCTTTCGGTAACTTCGTGATCGGTGGTAACTACGTCGTCGGTGGTGTCATCTTCTTGATCATCTCACTCGTTCAGTTCATCGTCATCACAAAGGGTGCCGAGCGTGTTGCTGAAGTCGCTGCCCGTTTCACCTTGGACGCTATGCCAGGTAAACAGATGAGCATCGACGCTGATATGAGAGCCGGTCTTATCGACAACAATCAAGCAAGAGAGCGGCGTCTTGCCCTCACTCGTGAAAGTCAGCTTTATGGTGCTATGGACGGTGCTATGAAGTTCGTCAAAGGTGACGCTATAGCGAGCATCGTCATCACCGCTGTGGTGATCATCGGAGGCTTGTTGATCGGTATGTTGCAGCGCGACATGACCGCTGCAGATGCTGCCTCAATCTTTGCCCTTCTGGCTATTGGTAACGGCCTTGTCTCTCAGATTCCTGCGCTTTTAATTGCTATCACGGCCGGTATCGTCACAACTCGTGTGTCGAGTGAAAAGAAAGAGTCTCACCTTGGTGGTGAAATATCGGCACAGCTGCTTCGTCAGCCAAAAGCAATTATGGTCGGTGCCGCTGTTGTGATGGGCATGGCGCTCGTTCCTGGTTTTCCTCCAGCTCCTTTTGCCATCTTTTCTGCTGCACTGGGACTTCTCGGCTACAACTTGTGGGTTGCCGAACAGCGAGCAGAGGCAGCTCCCACCGGAGCAGGTGGGGCCACTTTAGAATCTGCCGTAGAGATGCCTGTGCGTGGCCATCGAGCTATCACTGGTGGTGGTATCGACTCCTACGCCCTCACGCTTCCTGTCGTCTTGGAGGTGGGGAAATCTCTTTCTGCTCAGATTGCCATGAGCGGCAAAACGATGGGCTTCATCGAACAGATGATTCCGAAAATGAGGCAAGCCCTCTACGCTGACCTGGGTGTTCGCTTTCCTGGTGTCCACGTGAGGACAGATTCTCCCAACTTAGCCCAAGATGAATATCTCATTCACTTAAATGAGGTTCCTCTTGTTCGGGGTAAAGTGGTCGAAGGTTATTTCCTGACAAACGAAACTGAGGAAAATTTACGCCGCTACAATTTGCCTTTTGTAACCTACAAAAACTCTCTCGGCCTACCCTCAAACTGGGTTGAGATGAAAAACAAAGAGATCTTGGAAAAGGCTGGTATCAAGCACTGGAACGCCCTCGAAGTGATGATCCTGCACCTGTCTCATTTCTTCCGCCACTATTCTGCTGAATTTGTGGGGATTCAAGAGGTGAAGTCGATGCTGGAATTTATGGAAAAATCCTTCCCAGACTTAGTCCGTGAGGTCACTCGTCTGATCCCGCTCCAAAAGCTTACTGATATCTTTAAACGACTTGTCCAGGAGCAGATTTCAATTCGCGATTTACGCACAACGCTCGAGTCACTGAGTGAATGGGCTCAAACAGAAAAAGACCCTGTGCTTTTGACGGAATATATTCGATCATCACTGAAGCGATATGTGAGCTACAAGTACTCTCAAGGCCAGTCGGTGCTTTCAGTCTATGTTTTAGACCCTGAAATTGAAGACCTTGTCCGTGGTGCTATCAAACAGACGTCGGCGGGATCCTATTTGGCCCTTGACCCCGATTCTGTTCAGCTCATTTTGCAAGCCATTCGGAATACCGTTTCCGCACCGCCTCCAGGGGGCCAGCAGCCGGTGATTTTGACAGCTATCGACGTAAGACGGTTTGTGCGCAAGTTGATTGAGCTTGAGTTTCCCGAAATTTCGGTCGTTTCCTACCAAGAGATTGTGCCAGAAATTAGAATACAGCCTCTTGGAAGAATTCAGATATCTTAAAGGTATGACAGATGGCAGAAACCCAGAAAATCGAAGAACAGCTGATCGCCCAAAGAGAGGCTCTTGAAGCTGTCTGGGCTGCCGAAGCAGCGGAAGAAGTAGAGGAAGAAGAAGCCGTAGAGGTCGAAAGCTTCGAGATTCTTGAAAATGTATACGAAGAGGGTGCCACAAATCCTCTCGCAGAGAGAGCGGAAAAGACCTCAAAAAAATCGCTCGTAGAAAATGCGGACCGCATTAAAAAAGCAGAAGCTGAACTATTAGGGAGAAGGCTTTCTCCTCTAGAGGAGATGAAGGATTCCGCCGAGCGGTTCAGCAAGAAAAATCCGGAACTTCAGTCGCGGACACTGCAGCTTTTAGCAGACAAAATCAAAGATTGTAAAAGTCCAGAAGAGCTTCGTGACATTTTGTCAGCCTTTTATACCGATCCCACTTTGGCCGATGATGCTCTTGATTTTCTCTTAACTGTGACTCAAGGCGATCTCAATGAGCTAGTCAAACTGGCCAAGGAGCAACACAACACCCAGTTTGGCCGCGAAATTA
>Ga0209777_10008543_pt1 | contig 11191 bp, 12 predicted proteins | sample FrelakmetHBP12HB_FD_187147 | JGI IMG/M metagenome (GOLD analysis project Ga0209777, IMG submission 187147) | Freshwater lake sediment microbial communities from the University of Notre Dame, USA, for methane emissions studies -HBP12 HB (SPAdes)... | ecosystem: Environmental > Aquatic >...
CGCCGCCGCACCACTGCACCCACACCCACCCACGTGCACGACGGACTGGATCCTCTTCGTGCACGAACTCCACCTCGGACCACTCCCCCGCCGCATCCCACTCGAACACATCAAGGCGCTCCTCCGCAGACGATCGTGCCGGCGAAACAGGCGGCGGCGCGGTCGGCAGGTGCAGGTGGCGAAGAATCCTCCCCACCACCGAAGGGTCGGAGAGGAAAGCAAGAACCACCATCGCGGCGGAACATCGGGGACACTGCAGCGCATCGACATGCAGAACCCGCCTCACCAACTGGGCCCACGCAAGTCGACGCCGGTGGGTAGGTGCTTGCGCTTGGCCCCTCCGTGCCTCCGGTGCATCAGGCAGGCCCCCGGAGTCAGGGACCTCCGGCGTCACGGCGGCCGCATCGAGACCCGATGCGGGTTCTGTCCGCGTCTCTCCGCTCTCAGCCAACGTCCGCGGCGCGGGCAGGAGCTTGCGATCCCGGGAGCGATTCGCAAAGACCCCGTGGTACCGGATCATGTGCGCGTACGGAGCCGGAACCAGGGCGGCGAGGCGCCGCAGAAAGTCGAGCGGATCGAGAAGCAGGATATGCGTCCCACCTGCATGGGGCCAGGGGCGGCGGAGTCGATAGATGATGCGACCATCGGAGTGCCGCTCGATCCGTCTTTGCGAGAAGGGTGCCCGCAACCCGTACCGGCACAGGCGCTCCAGACCCGCGCGGTCCTCAGCCACGACCGCCTGCGCCGCATGCAGCGTGAAACCTGCGACCTTGGCGCAGAGGGGCTTCGCCTCCCATCTCCCCACCTCCCTCGAGGCCAATCTCCGGCACTGGAGGACGGACCGTCGCGGCGAGCGCCTGCTGCAGTGCTGCCAGTGCGGGATCCTCCGACCATCGCGGCGGATCCTCTACCCCGCATCGATCCAGGGCGATCCGGCTGACCCGCCGCGCGACCTTGAGCGCCAGCTCCTCGACTTCCGCCGTCGTCGGCGCGGGCAACGGTGTGAACGTCAGGCGTCCTTGCGAGGCCGGAACGAAGAGGCCGTCGGGCAGGATGCTGTGGAGATGCGGATGCAGATTGAGCGCTCCGCCGAAACGCTGCACGAAGGTGACGGCTCCCGTCCGGCCATCCCGTATGCCCATCGCCCGTCCTCGGCGCCGCTGCCAGGAGAAGAGGGTGCACAAGAAGGCCCGCGTCAGCCTCGCCAGAAGATCCCGATCCACTGCCAGCGGGAAGCGCAGGGACCAGGGGAATGTCAGGACCCACTGGCGGTATCCCGCCTGCTCGGGGGTCGGCCCACGTCACCAAGTCCGAGTCTCGACCGGGCACCCAGGGTTCTCGTTCCACGGACACCTGAACCGCAAGGGAAAAGTCTCAAAGAAGCCGCAGGCTAAGCGGAAAGCGCGACCGGGCCTCCCCGTGTCGATGGTTTGAAATTAGCAGCCGGGGAACGGCCGCGATGGCGCCGGCGGCCGGGTCTGCTTCACAGCGGGAGACCCGGGCCGTCCTTGACAGTATCTCGATGGTGATTATTATTGACGCAAAGAATTCGAACCGGCGGATCGTCCGGCGGTCACCCACGTAGCAACCAGGCCGAAAGGAACGAAGCCATGACCAGGATGAACCGCATCACCACTCTCGTGCTCGGCGCGAGCCTCGGCTGCGCGCTGCTCGGCTGCGCCCCCACCTTCGCCGACGAGAAGGCCACCACCAGGTGGCCGGGGACCAAGGTCGGCGAGCCCACCCCCAAGGTCAAGGGCGTCCCCGCCGAGTTGGCGAGCAACCTCGCCAACTTCGACGACCTCGACTTCCGCGTCTACACCGGCCAGCAGTGGCAGGACCTCCACAAGACCCACACCAAGGACGTGGTGGTGCACTGGCCCGACGGCCACTCCACGCAGGGCCTTGAGAAGCACATCGAGGACCTCAAGTACATGTTCACCTTCGCCCCCGACAACCGGATCAAGGAGCACCCGGCCCGCTTCGGCACGGCCGACGGCGAGTGGACGGCGGTGACCGGCTGGCTCGAGGGCACCTTCACGAAGCCCATGGCCATCGGCGATGGCAAGTTCATCGAGCCGACCGGCAAGGCCTACCGGATCCCCATGGCCACCATCGGCCACTGGAACAAGGACGGCGTCATGTTCGAGGAGTTCCTCTTCTGGGACAACGGCGAGTTCATGAAGCAGATCGGCCTGGCCAAGTAGGCCAGGCTGGCGCCACCGCGCCGCGTGCTCCTGGGGCCGCCAGCCGCCCCGAGGTGGGGCCCGGCCAGATCGCCGAGGAGGAACCTTCCGATGCAGGCCAGCCGCGTTCTGATCACGGAAGGCGGTGAGAGGACACAATGACGTGGATCTATGTGATGGAAGAGACGGCGTTGCCGGAGGGTGGTATGGCGCCGGTCTATCCGCTGGGGATCAATGTGGTCCTCGCGCGCGTCGGCGGCGCGGTCTATGCCGTCTCAGGAAAGTGCGCGCACATGGCTTGTCCGCTTCAGGGCGGCACGCTGGACGGCCATACCCTCACATGTCCCTGCCACGACTGGCGCTTTGACATCAGGACCGGTCGCTTCTTCGATGCGCCGGAGCTCGGTCTCACGATCTACCCCGCAAAGTCCGAGGCGGGCAAACTGTTCGTCAGTGTCGACTGAAAGGAACATGCGATGAAGAAGGTATCCATGTACACGCTTTCCACCTGCCCCTGGTGCAGAAAGACCAAGAAGTTCTTCACCGAACGCAACATTCCCTTCGAGTTTACGGACTACGACCTCGCCGACCAGGCGACCCAGGACAAGATCATGCGCGACCTCGAGGCCGAGGGGGTCAACGGCTTTCCGTTCGTCCGGATCGGCGATCAGGTCGTCGAAGGCTACCAGCCCGATCGTTACGCCAAGCTGCTAGGCATCTAGGGCGGCCCTCGATGAGCACCGAATCCAGGAAGAAGGCGCTGCGCCACTTGTTCGGCAAGGTCGTCGAGGCGATGGGGTTCAAGTTCACGCCGGACGCCGAGCTGGCGGAGTTTCTCCTCGAGCAGGAGGTGACGCTCGAAGCCAAACACGGCGTGCCCTTCTGTCCCTGCCAGCCGATCCGGCGCGACCGCGCTCGCGACATGAAGATCGTCTGTCCGTGCATTCCGTTCCACCGCGAGCATTTCGACGCGATGAAGCGGTGCTGGTGCGGGCTGTTCGTGCACCGGGACGTCACCGACCCGGACAGCTTGCCGCAGGTGTCGGCGAAGGAGATGGGAATTGAGTGACAACTTCGTCCAGGCGATCAGGACCGCCGAGGTTGCACCGGGCGGAATGAAGGCAGTCGAGCTCGGTGGCCGGGAGCTCGTCATCTGCAACTGCGGGGGCACCTTCTATGCGATCGACCGGCGCTGCGGGCACATGAACGCGCCGCTCGAGATGGGCACTCTCGAAGGCTCGATTCTCACCTGTGCCATGCATTGCGCCCAGTTCGACGTCACTACCGGAGAGGCGCTTTCGGGACCCGTGCCCCCCGACCTGGCAAACGAGATCCAAGGGCCAAGGACAGGAGCGCTTCTCAGGAACGTCGGGATGCTCATGCAGCAGATCCGCACCGAATCCATCGGCACCCACAAGGTGAAAGTCGAATCGGAGTGGGTGTTGGTCGCGCTCTGACGCCGCCAGGGCGCAGGCCCGCGATCTTCGCGGCGCACACTGCACCGGTGCTGCTCGACGACCTCGAGTGGATGGCCGAGCTCGCCGCCAGGGCTGGAGCCGCGCCTGCTGCGACGGTCGACTGAGCGTGACCCCGTATTGTGCCAAAATGCAGCCCGGATCACGCCGCCTACGGTCTTCACACCGGCGGACTTCAGGATCTGTCGGAACTCCTCGGTGAACAGAGGATCGCGATCATGGATGAGATAGCCGGTTCCGCTCAGGAACCCGTCGTGCGTGTCGGTCAGGTTGCGTGCAACCTGGTTTACCTGCCCGCAGCTCGCAGGGCCCGGGCGAGGAGTTGCTGTAACCCGAGTCGATCGGCCCAGTCGCCCAAATAGCTCATGTCGAGTCGGTCACCCTGGACTTTGATGATCGCGACCGCGTCCAGCAACTGGCGGTCGGAGATCTCGCCTCCCCGCCGGAACCAGTCGAGCTTGCGGAGGACCACGACCTCCGCACTGGTGATGTACATCGCCCCCCCGGTTTGCTCGTCGACCACATGCCTCTGACGGGTGCGCATTTGCTCCCTATCAAGAGGATCGTCCCGAAGGATGAACAGGTCGATCTTGACGAGCGACTCTGTGTGGATAACGTTGAAGCTCGAACGACGGCGGACGGCCTCCTCGGCGGCCTCCTCATTGACATAGAAGGAGCCGGCGAGAGCTGTCGTGAGTGCACGTACCCCTTCCAATCCGATCTCCACAACCAGATCCGCATCGTTTGTCAATCGGGGCTCTCCGTGGAGAGAACTGGCAATCGAGCCGCCCACCACCCACGGGATGCCTAGTCGATCGAGCGTGGCGGTGACGAGCGGCAGAATCTCGATGGGCTCCGCGACCACCTCAGTATCCCTCCGACTCCGGATCCCATCCCAAAATTCTCACCATCGTCTCGCGATCGAGGCGAAGCGCCGCCAGTCTCAGGAGGATCTCACGGTCGCTTGTGTCGGGGTGACGCGCGCGGATCCCGGCCAACGACAGCGCGTAGCCTGCGCGATTGAGCGCGGCAATGCGTCGCATCTTCTCCGCAATAGACATCTTCCGATAGCCCTCGATCAGGATCTGCTCCGCCTCGAAAGATGTGTCTGCGGATTGAGTTTGATACCCGGACGGTCTGGTTGGGTCGTTCTTCATGATGGGACTCCGGATCAGATCATACCCGTAGTGTGCCGAAACTCAACCCGGATCACGCTCTGCTCGCCCTTATCAGGGCCGCTCTCCTTTCCCGCGCCCGGCTCGCGATCGAGAACGCCGCTCTGCGGCAGCAACTCACGATTTGCCGACGGACTCAGAAACGCATCCGCCTTCGCCCTGAGGACCGGATGTTTTAGGTCCTCGGTGGCCACCCTGAGTGGGGCGAGGACAAGATCGCAGCGGAGCTCGCCGCGAAGTTCGGCATCCGTCACTCCGCCAGCACGATCCGTCGTTACATGGTCTCCCGTCACGGATCGCCTCGCGGCGATCAGACCTGGCGCACCTTCATTCGCAACCACGCCAGCGAAGTCTGGGCCTGCGACTTCCTCACCCAGTACACCGCCCTGTTCTCAGTCGTCTACGTCTTCGTGATCATGGAGATCGGTTCGCGACGGATCGTCCACGTCAACGTCACGGGCAACCCGACGCTACCTTGGCTGAAGCAGCAGATCCGGGAGGCGACGGCGTGGGATCGGGTCCCGCGCTTCCTCGTCCACGACAACGATGGCATCTTCGGGCAGTACGGAAGGAGGGTCGTCGTCCAGACAAGTCGTGTGAGTCGCAGCTACCGCTGCCACCTGGACCGCTGGCGTGGTCTTCATGCCGGCGGCTCTCCACGCCGTGAGCGCGACCGATCCCGATCCGAACAATCTGCGCACCCTCGCCGGGCGCATCGTTCAGTGGCTCGTGCGGGAGTCACCGGCCGGGATCGGGAACGAGCGGAGCCTCCCGTCGGACGCCGCTGCCCGGCCGGCGATGAGCGTCCGGCCGAATCCCGCGCGCGGCGCAAGGGAGATCACCCTGGACTTCCCGTCCGAGGGACCTGCCCGTCTCGAAGTCTTCGACGCTGCGGGCCGGAGGGTCGCCCGCATCTTCGATGGATCACTTCCTGCCGGGCATCACGCATGGATCTGGCGTAGCCCGGCGCCCGGTCTCTACCTCCTCCGGTTCGGGACACCGGTGGGACAGACCAGCGTGACGGTGATCGCCATCGAATGAACCCTCACGCATGGACCCCCGGCGCCTCGCGGCCGGTCTTCTGCACGTACTCGATGTAAGAGCCCATGTAGATGTGGGGCCGCCGTTCGCCGTCTTCGCCATACTCCAGCTCGAGTACGCGGCTGCCGAGTCCCTTCAGGAACGTCCGGTCGTGCGAGACGAATAGCATCGTCCCCTCGAACTGCTTCAGGGCCTCGACCAGCATCTCCTTGGTCTCGAGGTCGAGATGGTTCGTCGGTTCGTCGAGCACGAGGAAGTTCGGCGGAACGAGGAGCATCCGCGCCATCACGAGCCGCGACTTCTCGCCGCCGGAGAGGACGCGGATCGGCTTGTCGACGTCGCTCCCCGAGAACTGGAACGCCCCGAGGAGGCTCCGGAGCACCCCCTGAGTCTCGTCGTGGAAGTCGTGCTGCATCTGCTCGAGGACGGTGAGCCCTGGATCGAGCAGGTCGAGGGCCTGCTGCGAGAAGTAGCCCATCTTGAGGCTCGCCCCCAGGCGCACCGATCCGGAGTCGGGTTCCAGCATGCCGGCCACCATCTTCGAGAGGGTCGATTTCCCGGCGCCGTTGCGCCCGACGACGCACCAGCGCTCTCCGCGGAGGATCGAGAAGTCGAAGTCGTGGTAGATCGTGCGCGGACCGTAGGCCTTGGAGACCCCCTTCAGCATCGCGACGTCCTCACCCGATCTCGCCGGCTGGCGGAAGTCGAACTTCACGACGACACGACGGCGGGGAGGTTCGATCTCCTCGATCTTGTCGAGCTTCTTGACCCGTGACTGCACCTGGACCGCCTTGGCGGCGTGCGCCGCGAAGCGCTCGATGAAGCGACGCTCCTTCGCGAACATCGCCTGCTGACGCGCGTAGGCCGCCTCGCGCTGGGTCTCCTGCAAGGCCCGCTCGCGGGCATAGAAGTCGTAGTTACCGCTCCAGCTCGTCAGGTCGCCGCTGTCGATCTCGATGATGCGCGTCACCGTCCGGTTCAAGAAGTCGCGGTCGTGGCAGGTCATGAACACCGCGGCCGGTGAGGACATCAGAAACTGCTCGAGCCAGATGATCGACTCGATGTCGAGGTGGTTCGTCGGCTCGTCCATCAGGAGGACATCGGGCTTCATCAGGAGGACCTTCGCCATCGCCACGCGGGTCTTCCACCCGCCGCTCAGCGCGCCGACATCACCGTCGATCTGGTCCCGCTCGAAGCCGAGGCCGTTCAGCACCTCGTAGGCGCGGGCCTCTAGCTCGTAGCCGCCGCGATGCTGGTACTCGTCCTGCACCTCGCTGTAGCGATCGAGATGAGGCTGCATCTCGTCGATTTGCTCCGGATCGGCGAGCGCGGCCTCGAGGTCCTTCAGCTCATGATGGAGGTCGCCGAGCCGGCCGCTCCCCGCGATCGCCTCATCGAGGACGCTCCTCCCGGACATTTCGGCCGTGTCCTGGCGGAAGAAGCCGATCGTCGTCCTCTTCGGGATCGAGACTTCCCCCTCGTCGGGCTGCTCCTCTCCCGCGATCAGACGGAAGAGGGTCGTCTTCCCCGCGCCGTTCGGCCCCACGAGCCCGATCTTCTCGCCGGGGTTCAACTGCATCGAGGCCTCGAGAAAGAGGATCTGCCGCCCGTACTGCTTCGAGATGTTGGTCAAGGTGATCATAGATTGCGGAGGATAGCAGAATGAGGTGGTGTCGGCGCGCCGCGCAGGACCACGCCGCCCCTGCCTAGGGGTTGTCAAAGCCAGCGCACGTGCTGTATGATCGCCGGTTTTCCGTGCGTATCGAATCCCGCTCGGATCTGACGCCCGTTGGAAGCCACCAGACCGGTTCGCGGTTGTTCCCACCGAGAACTCGGCCTGAAGCAAAGGAGATCGCCATGCTTTTCTATAGTCTGCCCCCCCGGCTTGCATTCATATCGCGCGCCGGTATCAAGGCTTCACTGATGCTTGCGGCCGTCCTGCTGATTGCGGCGCGGCCCGGGGTGTCGTCGGCGCAGGCCTTCACCGTCGGCGTGAGGCTCGACTTCCCGACCGGCACGAGTCCCGTCTCCGCCGCGATCGGCGATGTGAATGGGGACGGCAAGCCCGACCTGGCGGTGGTGAACGACGGGGCCAACACGGTGTCGGTGCTGCTGGGCACCGGCGGCGGCGGATTCGGGACCAAGAGCGACTTTGCGACCGGGACGTCCCCGGTCTCTCTAGCGATAGGGGATGTGAGCGGTGACGGCAAGCCCGACCTGGTGGTCGTGGACAATGGTTCCAACATGGTGTCGGTGCTGCTCGGCAACGGCGCAGGGGGATTCGGACCGAAGACCGACTTCGAGACCGGTCCCTCTCCGACCTCGGTAGCGATGGGGGACCTGAATGACGACGGGAGGCCCGACCTGGCGGTGGCGGACTTCGCTTCCAACGCGGTATCCGTGCTGCTCGGGAACGGTGCGGGCGGCTTCGGGACGAGGACGGACTTCGCGACAGGGGGGCGTCCTCAGTCGGTCGCAATAGGCGATGTGAGCGGGGATGGAAAGCCCGACCTGGCAGTGGCAAACCTCAATTTCAGCACGGTGTCCGTGCTCCTCGGGAACGGCGCGGGCGGCTTCGGGACGAAGACCGACTTCGCCACCGGGGCGGGGCCCTTCTCCGTCGCCATCGGGGACGTGAGTGGTGACGGGAAGCCCGACCTGGCGGTGGCGAACGAAAGCGCCTCAACAGTGTCGATCCTCCTGGGCAACGGCGCCGGGGGATTCGGGACCAAGACCGATTTCGCGACCGGGAGCCAGCCGTATGCGGTGGCGATCGGAGACCTGAACGGCGACGCGAAGCCCGACCTGGCGGCGGCGGACTTCGCTGCCAACGCGGTATCCGTGCTGCTCGGGAACGGCGCGGGGGGCTTCGGCGCGAAGACGGACTTCGCGACCGGGAATGGTCCTCAATCGGTCGCAATCGGAGACGTGAGTGGCGACGGGAAGCCCGACCTGGTGGCGACGAACTTGACCTCCAACACGGTGTCGGCGCTGCTCGGCAATGGTGCGGGCGGATTTGGGGCGAGGAGCGATTTCATCGCGAGTGCTAACCCCTCTTCGGTCGCGGTCGGAGACGTGAACGGCGACGGGAAGCCCGATCTGGCCGTGTCGAACTTCGACGCCAACACGGTCTCAGTGCTGCTGGGCAACGGCGCTGGTGGATTCGGGCTCAAGGCCGATTTCGCGACCGCGTTGGGTCCCTACTCGGTCGCCATCGGGGACGTGAACAACGACGGACGGTCCGACCTGGTGGTGGCGAACTACAACGGCAATAGCGTATCTGTGCTGCTCGGCAACGGAGCGGGCGGCTTCGGGGCCAAGACCGACTTCACGACCGGTACCAATCCCATCTCGGTCGCGATCGGGGACGTGAACGACGACGGGAGGTCGGACGTGGTGACAGCGAACTACAACGGCAGTAGCGTATCCGTGCTGCTGGGCAACGGCGCCGGAGGATTCGGGGCCAAGACCGACTTTACGGCCGGAACCAATCCCATCTCGGTCGCGATCGGAGATGTGAGCGGCGATAGGAAGCTCGACCTGGCGGTTGCGAACTACTCTTCCGCCACTGTGTCGGTGTTGCTCGGCATTGGGACGGGCGGGTTTTTGCCGAAGACCGACTTCGCGACCGGGACCAATCCCTACTCAGTCGCGCTCGGAGATGTGAGCGGCGATGGGAAGCCCGACCTGGTGGTGGCAAACAACGGCCCCAGCACCGTGTCTGTGCTGCTCGGCAACGGTGTGGGTAGTTTCGGAACGAAGACCGACTTCGCGACCGGGACCAATCCCACCTCAGTCGCGCTCGGAGACGTGAACGGCGACGGAAGGCCCGATTTGGCGGTGGCGAACAATGGCGCTGGCACCGTGTCTGTGCTGCTCGGCAACGGGGTGGGTAGTTTCGGGACGAAGACCGACTTCGCGGCCGGCGGCGCCGCTATCTCGATCGCGATCGGGGACGTAAGCGGCGACGGGACGCTCGACCTGGCGGTGGCCAACCATGGCGCCAACGTCGTGTCGGTATTGTTCGGTCGGGTACCAACTCGGGTTGCGCTGGTCGCGAGCCCGAACCCCGCGATTCTCGGCGCCCCGGTCACGCTGACCGCCACCGTCTCGGTCCCTTCGCCCGGCTACGGCGCACCCAGCGACTCGGTCCGCTTCTTCGACGGCACGACGCTGCTGGGCACCTCGAAGGTCAACGGCGGCGTGGCCGGCCTCGCGCTCTTCACTCCGCGTCTCGGCAACCGCGCGCTCACGGCCGTCTACAAGGGGGACGGCAAGCTGCTCGGTGGCATCTCCGCGGCGCAGACGCAGCGCGTGGCGGCGACGGCAAGCCCCACGATCAGCGGCATCACGGACATCAAGGGAGACCAGGGTGGGCAGGTCCGGCTGCGCTTCCTGGCCAGTCCCTTCGACCATCCGGGATCGGGGACGCCGATCGTCAGATACGACGTGTTCCGCCGGATCGATTCCAGATCCCGCCCGCTCGGCCGGCGTGCGGTCCCCGAATCGACCAACCCCACCAGGCCGGCACACGCGTTGGTGGAAGGTTGGGACTTCGCCGCGAGCGTGTCGGCATACGCGGAGTCCGCTCACAACCTCGTCGTGCCGACCCTTGCCGATTCGAACACCTCGGGATTCCACCGGACAAGCTTCTTCGTGCGCGCGGCGACGGCGGCGCCGAATCTCTTCTACGACTCGGCGCCCGACTCCGGCTACTCCGTGGACAACCTACCGCCCGCCCCGCCATTCGGATTCACCGGAAACTACCAGAATGGCGCGAGCCTCCTGCACTGGGGCCCGAACTCCGAGGCCGATCTCTGGCACTACCGGCTGTACCGCGGCGGCACGCCGGACTTCGTACCCGGGCCGGGGAACCTGATCGCCACACGCAGCGACACGAGCTACGTGGACGCCGGACCGAGAGGGAACTACTACAAGCTCTCGGCGATGGACGTGAACTACAACGAGGGGGGCTACGCCGTGCTGGGGCCGATCGGCACCGGTGACGTACCGGACGACGCGCCGCTGGCCTTCGGGCTCGAAGGGATGAGACCCAATCCATCCATGGGAGGGCGACTGCACGTGGCATTCACATTGCCGGACGCGGCCCCGGCGCGGCTCGACCTGGTAGATGTGAGCGGACGTCGGCTCGTGGAGCTCGAGGTCGGCTCGCTCGGCGGGGGGCGGCACGATGTCGATCTTGCCGCGGGCCGGCGCCTGGCGCCGGGGCTCTATCTAGTGCGACTCACGCAGGGAACGGACGTGCGCGTGATGCGGGTGACGGTGCTCAAGTAGCGCGCGCTGACAGGCGTCG
>Ga0209777_10008545_pt1 | contig 11191 bp, 6 predicted proteins | sample FrelakmetHBP12HB_FD_187147 | JGI IMG/M metagenome (GOLD analysis project Ga0209777, IMG submission 187147) | Freshwater lake sediment microbial communities from the University of Notre Dame, USA, for methane emissions studies -HBP12 HB (SPAdes)... | ecosystem: Environmental > Aquatic >...
CAGCGTGTCCAGGAACAGGGCAGGAATGAACAGGAAAGGCGCGGGAACTTTCCGGCTGAAGAGGACGGAGTAGGTGAGGGATAGTCCGCAGAAAGCGGCGAGGACCGAGGCGTCGGCAATCATTGCTGCCCGGCGGCCTTCCGCCGCGGCCAGGGCGAGGAGAATGGCAGTTGCACCCAGGCGCACGACGATCGATGCGCGGTCGGACAACTTCTGCTGCTCTTCGGCGATCAGAGCGAGACTTTTTATACCCCGCATGGCTCATTTGTAGTTGAAACACCCCGGTTTGTAAAGCAATCAGTGGCCGTGATAGACTCATTTTGATGCCGACGACGAACTACGCGGCGATGCTCAGCCAGGCACTCGAAGCTGGCCGGAAACGGGACTACCGGCGCGCCGCGGATCTGCTTGCTCGCATCGTCGGGAGTACGGACGAGTTTCCCCAGGCGCAACTGTACCTTGGCCGAGCCTACCACGCCCTCGGGGAGTTTGCGAACGCCGCCCGGGTTCTCGGCTTCTATGTCCGTGCCCGCCCCGAATCCCTCTCGGGACAGTTCTTTCTCGGGCGGGCGTATCTCGGCATGGAAGAGTACGGGTTGGCTGTGCGGCACCTGAAGCGCGCGGTGGAGCAGGATCCGCGCTTTTCCCCTGCATACGGCCTGCTCGGGCTTGCCTGCCTGAAGGCGCGCCGCCCCGACAAGGCCATCTGGTGGTTCGCCCGGGCCCTCGAAGTGGACCCCCGGAACACGCGGCTGCAGGTCGGCTACCTCAACACTGCCCTTGTCCTCGCGATCCGACTGTACTTCCGGGGAGAGCTCGTCGATGCCGCTCGTCTTTTCAACGAGGTGCTCGAACAGCGCCGGGCCAGCATCCTGCCCCATCTCTACCTCGCCTCGATCTACCGCGAGCTGGGCAAGGGCAGCCTCGCCTTGTACCACATGGACGCGGCCTCGAAGATTTCGCCCCAGGACCCGTACCTGCACCTCCAGAAGGCCGTGGTCCTCCTCGCCCAGGGAGACAAGGCGGCTGCGGCAAATGAGATCAAGGCCGGCACGACGCTCCTGAAGTCCAGCGTCGCACCCGGCGGCAACCCCGCCGAGGTCCTGCGCTTCATCACCGTAAACCTTTTCCGGGAGGGACGGTACCGGGAAGCAATATTCTACGGCGGGCGGCTCCTTCGGGCCGCGTACAATGATCCGCAGATGCACGCTCTGCTGGCCGAAGCGTACCGAAACCTCGGAGACCGGAGCAAGGCGCGCAACCATTACCTTCGGGCCATCGAAGGCGACAAGAAATCACTTGAGCTTCGCTACGGCCTGCTCGCCGTCCTGTGGGAAATGGGAGAATACGACGAGCTTATGCGCGAGGCAGCTCGGATCCTTCAACGGGACCGCACCGACGGCCCGGGACACTACTTTCACAGCCTCGCCCTCTCGCGGACGGGCGCTGCAATCGAACAGGTCCTGGCGGAGCTTCAGGAGCAGATCAAGGTCCGCGGCCCCGAGCCCGTGCTGATGGTGGAGCTCGCTGCCGCGTATGTGAGAGCGGGTCTCCCCGAACTGGCCGAGGGGTGGTACACGCGCTCCATGAAGCTGAATCCACCGACGGCGGAAATACTCCTCTCTTTGGGGCAGGTCTACGAATCACTGGGCAAGACAGACAGTCTCGGCGACGTGTACATCCGCTACCTTGAGCTGCGGCCGGATGACCGCCCTGTTCGGCGGCGCCTTGTCCGTCTTCTCCTCGCACAGGAGGACTTCGAGGCGGCCGCGGGTCAGATCGCCCTCCTCCTCCCCGTCGAGCCTCGAAATGAACGCCTCAAGAGCGCCCTGGCTGTCTGTTATCGCCGAACAGGAAAGTACGCGGAGGCGCTGATTCTCACCCGTGAGCTGCTCCTTGATTCACCGTCCTCCGTGGAGCACATGAAAGCGGCCGTGTATTGCCTGGACCGCATGGGTGCGCGCGGTGTCGCGCAGAAAGCACTCTCCAGCTTCATGGCCGAACACGGCGAATCCCTCTCCCTCGTCCTGATGAGCGGCGTCCTGCAGTACCAGGAAGCCGCGTTCGACAAGTCGGCGGAAACGTTCCGAAAGGCAGTCTCCCTGTCGCCGACAGACTGGAGGGCCAACAGGAACCTCGGCATGGTATACAAGAAGATGGGAAACGATCTTTTTGCCGAGAAATTCCTGCAGAAGGCGCGTGACTACCAGGCGGCCGCACGCGAGAAATCGAAATAATGAGGAGTATCAGCCGTTTCTACGACGCTCCGTTGCGGAACGACGATTTCCGACTATACTATCGGGTGAACTGAAGGAGGAGACTCGGATGAAGGCACGAGCCCTGGAGTTGTTCAAGGCATATTCGGACGGTCAGCTGCCGAGCGAGGGAGGGTACATCGTCTCCTCATTCCTCGACGAGAGCTCATCGTACGCGCGATACGAGGTCGTGGCGTACAACGGCGTGAAGTCGATCTACCTCACGGAAGAGGGCCTGACGTTCCAGACGGACGGGAACAAGCTTTTCGTTCTCTCGGAACCGCCTTCCTACGCTCACAAAGCAATCGAGCCCTTCCGCAGAACTGCCAAGGAGCAGATCCCTCTCCGGTTCTCCGAGCTGGAGATCCTCACGACGCGCAACCAGACCAAGGTCATGGTGAGCAAGGCAGCACTGATGACCTACGGATCGTTCACCATCCTGAAGCCCAGCGGAATCAACTTTTCTTTCATCTTTTACAACCTGCCGGACGTGTTCGAAACCGTGCAGAAATTTTTTACCGCGACCCTGAACAAGGAAGCCGCGGTGCCCAAGTCGGAGGCAGAGAAGGCGGGCAAGCTCGTCATCGAGGGCCTTCAGAGATTCACGATCTGGAACAAGTAGGGAAGCCGCTCACAAAAACGGCCGGGTTTCCCCGGCCGTTTTTCTCAGCCCTGATGGCCAAAGGACCTATCCGCCGTTTCTCTCCAGCATGATCTGGGCTATTGCCAGCTTGGACAGCGGCACCTGGTACGGTGAACAGGAGACGTAGTCCAGCCCTGCCTCCATGCAGAACCGGATATTCTCCGGAACAGCCCCGTGCTCTCCACAGAGTCCGACTTCGAGGTCAGGCCTCGTCATCTTGCCGCGCTTCACCGCAAGGGCTATCAACTCGCGCACCTGCGGGTTGAGGTACTGGAAGGGGTTGCCCTCCAGAAGGTCGAACTGGGTATAGTCAGGCATGAATGCGTTGAAGTCGTCGCGGGAAAGCCCGATCGTCGTCTGAGTCAAGTCGTTCGTACCGAATGAGAAGAACTGTGCATAATGAGCTAGATCGCCGGCGCCGAGCGCCGCCGCGGGAAGCTCGACCATGGTGCCGATCTTGTACGGGGCCGGCTTGGCCTTGAAGCTTTCCCGAACCTCACGCTCCACGTCGATCAGGCCGCGGATCTGTTTGCCCTCGATTTTCTTGCCGTAGATGATCAGCTTCAGCTCGTTCTCGTTCATGATGATAGGAATCATCACTTCCGGCTCGACATGCACGCCTTCCTTCTTCAGCGCATACACCGCCTCAAAGATGGCCCGTACCTGCATTTCGTAGATCTCCGGATACGAGACGGCAATACGGCAGCCGCGATGACCAAGCATGGGATTGAACTCGTGCAGGGCCTCGCTTCGCGCCCTGACGTCCTTCTCCGCGACCCGGGCGGTCGGCTTCTTGCCCGTGTTCAGGTACTTCATGAACCGCTCGAGCTCCTGGTCGTTGTGCGGGAGGAACTCGTGCAGGGGAGCGTCCAGAAGACGGATGATGACCGGATATCCCTCCATGATCTTCAGCAGCTTGTAGAAGTCCGCCTTCTGCATGGGCAGGAGCCTCTGGAGAGCCCTTTTGCGCTCCTCCAGGGAATCAGAGAGCACCATTTCCCGGAACACGTTGATCCTCTTCTCGTCGAAGAACATATGCTCCGTGCGGACAAGGCCGATGCCCTTGGCCCCGAACTTGCGCGCGAGGGCCGCATCGCGGGGCTTGTCTGCGTTGGCCCGAACGTGGAATCCAGTGACGAACTTCTCCACGAGATCGAGGAAATCGAGCATGCCCGATTCCTCGGGGTCCGGCTCGATGAGCTCGGCCTTACCGAGGTACATCGATGGGGCGCCGTAGAAGGGCACGTTGAGGGTGATGTAGTCACCCTCCTTGATAACGTGCTCCCCCACTGTCGCACGGGTGCCCTTGATCCTCATCTCGGGCTTCACAAGAGAGACCTTTCCGTACTGTCGGGCAACAACCGAAGCGTGCGCGGAATATCCGCCTTCGGTGGACAGAACACCCGTGGCCACTTCGATAGCTTTGACGTCTTCCGCAAACGAGGACACAAGGCAGAGGATGAGCTTCGTGTCCTGGCCTTTCTGCTGTGCCAGCTTATGTGCCTCCAGGAGGCCTTCAGTCGAGAAGAATATGCGGCCGATGGCCGCGCCGGGTGCGCCGGTGATGCCGCCCGTGAGGCATTTCATCCCCTTCACCGACGCAAAGTCGATGATCGGGTGGAGGATCTCGTTCAGCTGCCCCGGCTTGATCTGTTTTACGACGTAGGAATCGGAGACGATCTTCCGTGCGTGCAGGTCCAGCAGCAGGCGGATGTCCGCCTGGGTGGACTTGGTCATCACAGATCGCTGGTCGATCAGCCAGAGCCTCTTGTTTTCAACGGTGAACCGGATTGAGCGAATCTCCTTGAAGTGGTCTTCCACAGCGTGGGCGATCTTTTCCAGGTCGCTGTGATAGTTCTTGGCGATGTTGGCAATATTCGAGCCGCTCGTGCCGATGGCATTGAACTTGTTCTGGAAATACTCGCCCTGGATCTCCTTGTTCCCGGTGACGATGTTGCGGGTGTAGAACTGGCCGTTCAGGGAGTCCTTGCCGTAATTTCCGTAGACCATGGGCTGGATGAGAAGCCCTGTGTCTTCCTGGTTCTGGTCGTTGATCGACAAGAGATGGCTGATGCGCTTGAGCGCGATTTCAAGCTGGTCGAAGGGATCCGCAAAGTAGCCTTCCGGGAGCATCTTCACGTAGCGCGCATGGCTCGCCTTGCGCTTCTTCGCGTCCATCTCGGAGTTCAGCTCGACATCAAGCTCCCTGATTGCCTGCTTCAGGTTCTTGGCCTCCTTGTCCTTGTTCTCGATCTCCGCGATCGCCATTTCGATCTCGAGACTTCCGCGGGTGAGGAACTGGAGCTCGTGCCACCCGAAGTTCTCACCGACGTAGCGGTTGAATCCGGGAAGCGTCTTGTCTGTCAGGCCGAAGTTGTGAAGAGTCGGGTAGGAGGCGATCACGAGGTTCGGACTGACAACAATCTTCAGGAGCATCGGATTGTCGGTGTCCCCGAAAGACTTCCCCGTGAGCTTTGCCAGGCGGTCGACCCACGGCCGCAGCGCCCCCCAGATGTCAAAGTCCCCCAGGTGACCGGCAACTTCCGCATCGATCATGAACCCGGGAAGTATGGGCAAGTCGAGGTCAGCAAGCTCCATTGCAAGCCGGCCGCGGATGCCAATTCGTTCGAGGACCTGGGGCTTCGTGTTTGCTTCACCCTGGTCAAAGAAGTGGATGTTCTTCTTCATGTATGTCCTTCCCTTTCAAGCCTAGAACAGGTTCAGGATCGCGCCGACCTGCGCCTTGAGAAACGCCTCGAACATATGGCTGGCGCCCTGCTTCAGGTAGCGCTGCAGCTTCGCCACGTCGCGGATATCGTCTCCCGCGATGGCGATCATGATCGCGCTCCCGTGTTTCACCTTCCCCCACTTGAACAGGGTATTGATGTCGTGTATCCGCTCGCCCTCGTAGAAGACGTACACTTCCAGCCCTTGATACTTCGTCGTGTAGCTCTGGATGATCTTTTTCCACGCTTCCACGTTCCCGTTGTGAAAGAGCTCATTCGTCACGGGAATGGAGTACATGGGCGTCATTTTTCTCGGGGCGCCTGACGGTGCAGCGGCCGCAGGAGCGGCCGCCGGCGCAGCTGCAGCAGGTGCTGATGCCGACGCCGTTCCGAAGGCTGCACCATATGCCGGAAGACCTGCTGCCGACGGGGTCGCTGCCTCCGCCGCTGCAAGGAGTGCTGACTTTCCGGTGCGCGGACCGGCGGGCTTCCTGCCGCGCCGGACGGGCGCTGCGGCAGGGGCCGCGACCGGAGCCGGCTTCTTGAACACGAACGAGCCCTTCAGCAGGGCGGGAGGCGTCTTGGCTTTGCCGCCTTCAATAAGGGCAATCAGGAGGGCGATTGCTGAATCGTATTTCTTGTCCCCATTGGTTCCCGCGAAAGCGCCGGCGAACACCGTGACAAGCTCGTTTTTCTTGAGGGTTCGAACGGTTTCCCAGTGTGCCCTGTTTTTCGGATTGACCACCACGACTCCGAGCTCGGGATGGAAGTAGGTCACCACCATATCGACCGCGCGCCAGCTTCCGACCGTCGCGGCCAGACCATCAAAGGCGTCGAAGCTCTCGGACAGGTTGTGCGAGCGGCACGAGTAATGGTACTTGTCGACGAGGATCGCGTTCAACGTCGGCAGGACCTGCCTCGGCTCGATCGACTTGTCGGCGAGGCAATCGCTCAGGGTGTCGGCGATATTCCGCCGTGACTCGAACTCCCCGATGACTCGCGAGATGAACTTGAAGTGCTTCAGCGAGCGGTTGAAGCCTTCCCGCGTGGCAAGCTCATCGAAAGCATGGACTTGTTCCGGCATCTGTCTTTTCCCTTCTGACCGTAAATGAAAATGGTGACCCCCGGAGGGGTCACCATTTGATACTCCGCGTGCTCAGATCTCTCTCAGCCCGACGTCCTGGGAGCCCTTGCGTGGCCTCCCCCTTTTCGCCGCCTTGGCAGGCGGCCTTCCCCGGCGCCGGGGAGCAACGTCAACGACGCCCTGCTCTGCCTTCTTGGATGCCGCAGGCGCCGCGGGAACGTTCAACATGTCAAGATATTCCGACTTCTTGCCTTCCGGGGCCGCCGCTTCAGGCTCGGTCGCCGCGAAGGACTGCGCGATATCAGCGCGCACCGTCGAGCGGCGGCGCGAGAACGAGGCGAATGCCGCGTCCTGAAATCCCTTGGACACGCCATAGAGGAACTCGTTCAGGACGTTGGCCATTCCGTCCAGCGTCGCCTTCTTCCTCTTGATGGAGGTAATGTTCACGTCCAGCATGAGTCCCGGCTGGATGTGGTACGGGTTGATCAGGTACTCAAAGCCGAGGAACTGCTTCTCCAGGAATGCCAGCCTCTCCTCGATGACGCGGCGCTGAATGGGATAGCGGAAGCCGAACAGCTTCTGCAGTTTGTCCCGCATGAGGATGACGCGCCTCTTGATCTCGTCTTTCTCGGCGATGTAGGTCCTGTTCATCCGCTCAACGTCGGTGTCACCGGACTTGACGAAGGTCACTTCGCTCCAGCTCTTCTCGATGTCCTCGTACAGGGGATCACCGGTGCGCGCCTTGATCCGCCTCTTGATCTTGCCCTTCATCTTCTTGGCAAGATCGTTGAAATCCACGACGCCCTTCATGAACTTCGCGTCCTCGTACACCATTTCCAGGACATCCCAGAGGTGCAGCAGCTCGATCTCGAAAGTCTTCGCCTGTACGTCGTAGGCCTTGCGCTCCTCCAGGAGCTGTGCCTGGTCGTAGTACTTCAGGCGGATGGCGTAGCGCTCATCAGGAAGGTGATCGTAGTCGGTGTCTTCATACTCCCTCAGGACCAGCTCACGGGCGTTCTTGAGGTTCTCCACGTGCTGGTACCCCATCTTGGAGGTATCCAGGATGGAGGTGATGGAGTTGATCGCGGTGTTGAATCCTCGATTCCTGATGTTCTCGATGTCGATGATCCGCTTCAGGTTCTCGCGGATGTTCACGGGGTCGTATTCTTCGGGATCGATCTCGGCCCGGAGGCCTTCGATCTTGTCCATCAGCGCCTTCGCGAAATACAAATACCGCTTGGACTTGGGGTCATCCTTGTCGTCAGACGTGAACCGCTCTACCCTCTTCATCTTCTCGAAGAGGATTTCGCCGTCGCTCATTTCCTCCCGTCCCTCGTCCACAACCTGGTCCTTGAGCTTCTCAATTTCCTTGTCGATCAGGTCAAGGATGTTCTTGGAGATCATGTCCTTGATAAGGAACTCGACGGTAACCTGGTAGTGGAAGATGGGGCTGATGAGCTCCGAATCCAGGATGTTCACGGACAGCTTCACATCCGTGACCGTCTTAGGCTTGTTCGGGTTGTCCTTGAAGGAGCACTTCACGATGGAATAGGCGTTCTCACCGCGGATAAACGCGCCGACGTCCGTCTTCTGGCGGAGCAGGGAGTTGGTCACGTTCTCAAGGTCGTTCACACCCCTCTGGATGTGCCCCTGGAGGTGGCCATACATGTTGACGATCGATTTCTCGATTTCACCCGTGTTGAACTTGTCGATGCCGCCGACCTGGTCGAGGAGTGCCGCGATCTCCTTGGGCGTGTACCGCGCAAGGGCCTTCATTTCCTCCTTGTCGATGAAGTTTCGGACCTTCTTCACCATCTCGTCTTCCGACGTGACGATGAAACGGTTCATCATGTTCTGGTAGTTCTGGTTGAAGTAGTTGTAGAGCTTCTCCTTGATGCCGCCCATGATGTCCACTTTTTCGAGGACTTCCTTGGGAAGCTTCGAGGCGATGTGATTCATGACCTTGTCGACTTCTTCACTCATGAGGAGATCGACCTCGGCCTGCTGATCCCGGAACTCCTGGGCCAGCGAATTCCTGGAACCGACGGCGCTCGGCTTTTCCGGATGGAACACGTTCGGGCTTTTCGGAAGGTCAATAGCAGCCATAGTTCTCTCCTTTTCTCAGTTTACTCGAATCTAGTAGACCACAAAAGCCTATCACTTTCAAGCACTTTTTTCTCTCTTCCATTTTATTCAAATTTGATGCATTCTACAACTAAATTGTGCAGAGAGGGGGCCGCAATGAGAGCTTGGAGACCCGTTCTGGCTGTTTTGGCGCTTGCGCTCGTCCTCGCCTCACCAGTCCTGGCCGACACCCGGAAGGACAACATTGACGTCATTATCGCCCTGGACAAGTCCCTCTCCATGGAAAACAAGGTAGGTGCTGTCAAGTCCTGGGTCAACTCTTTCATCATCGACCAGCTCATCATCCCCGGCGACTTCCTCAACGTCATTGCTTTCTATGGCAAGGCTGACATCATCATCTCCCAGGATATCAAGAACGATACCGACCGAAAAGCCGCGAAAGCGGTCATCTCACAGATCCGCGGGAATGGGAAATTTACGGACATCGGAAACGCGCTTGACGTCGTCAAGGCACAGCTTGCGGAGAAGGAAAAAGACGGTCGGCAGAAGTACGTGCTCCTTCTAACGGATGGCATCCAGGAGGCACCGCCTTCCAGCAAGTATTACTCGAAGAACGGGAAGTTCAACCACGAGTTCCTGGCCAACACGAAGACCATCATGCAGAAGGGCTGGAAGGTCATGATCCTGGGAATCGGAATCGATACCGCGGCAAAGGACCTGGCGAAGGAACTGCAAGGGTCGTATTCCGAAATCACGAACAAGCTTACTCCCGAAACCATTACCCAGAAAGCGGGAACCCTGTTCGGCATGCCTATCGTGGAAGGTCCGATCAGCCTGGACGCCATCCGCGCTGACGGAACCAGCCATGTCGCCTTCACATTGAGACCTTCAGGGCTCACCGGAGACATCCGAATAACGGTGAGTGACGCCAGCGCACAGGCAGGAAGCAGAACAATGCAGGGCCTCCTCTCTGCCCCGCAGACCATTGAGGTCAAGAAAGACGGCACGACACCGGTGAGCATCCCTATACATTTCCCGCCTGCGCTCCAGCCGGGAACGTCCTCGGGAACACTCACCTTCGCTTTCAGCTCGCCAGAACGGTTCGCACCATCGGAGTTTCCCGTGACGCTCCACGTGATGGGCTGGGTCCAGAGCAACGCCATCGTCCTGGGCGGAGCGCTTCTGCTGCTTCTGCTCGTGGCCGCCTTCATAGCCATCCTGATCTGGCGTTTCACGCGTGGAAAGCCTCTGCGCTTCGTCGTTCTGATTGACGACGAGCCCGTCCAGGAAGCGCCTATCTCCCTTCGTGGGGGACGGGATCTGTTTCTCAACGACACCGCCTCCGTGTTCTCGCTCGTTCCGCAGCGGAATGCCAAGTCAGTGGCAAAGCTCACCGTCAAGGACGGGAAAGTACCTCTTGTGATCCTCAAACAGGATCGATTCCCGAAACTGAAAGAGTCACCGCCCGATTCGCTGGGGCAAACGATTGTTCTGCGGGCCGAGTCGGGCAAGAACCTGACCTTGAAGGTCCGGCCCGAAGGAAAGATGCCGCCCAGGGAAAAGATCCAGCCCACGGAGAAGACGCCGCCCAAGGCGAAGATCCAGCCAAAGACGAAGGTGCAGCCGAAGGCAAAGGTCCCGTCGAAAGAGAAAGTCCAGTCGAAGGAAAGGAAGAAGTAGACTGGGAACCACTGCCGTTTTCCTTTTCGACGTCGGGCCGGCTCAGGAGCTCCCTGGTTTCGACAAGGACTACCACTTCTCACTCCTCCCGTTCTGGGGTAATCACTGCCTTGCGGACTTCCTCATCGCAACTTTCGGTTTCTCGGCTGAGACGGAGGTGACTCTCGTACTCGAGGACGCCGCCCGTGACACTGCCCTCGCCCTCTCTGCACGCTGGAAAAAGCCCGTTGCTCGCGTCCACGCCCTGGAAGGCGGGCTTGCAGGGATCGTTCGCTTCGTCGAGTCAGCGCGGGCGGACCACGTTGTGCTCGCCTCCACCTCATGCGTGTTTCTGGTGGATCCGGCCCACCTGCGCGAGAGGATCCAGGAAACAACGGATCACGTCGTGAAGCTTTCCGTTGGTCGCACCCCGGTGGAAGTGTACATTTCCCGACCGGCACACCTCGCTCGGCTGCTTGCATCCGCAGCCGAGCACGACACCGGCAGGAAAGGACTCCGGGAGGCCCTCTTCGACGGTGTGCTTCACGATGCGATCGACCTGCTTGTCGATGTCCCGGGGGAAATCCTTTTCCAGAACGATCTGATGGAGTACTACACGAACAACATTTGGGTCGTGGCGAACTGCGTAAGCGAGCGCTTTCACGCCGCGCTGTGGCGCCTGCCTGATCTTGCCGATAAGGGCACCGAATCGCATGTTGCGGAACGGGGAACCATCCGC
>Ga0209777_10008546_pt1 | contig 11191 bp, 7 predicted proteins | sample FrelakmetHBP12HB_FD_187147 | JGI IMG/M metagenome (GOLD analysis project Ga0209777, IMG submission 187147) | Freshwater lake sediment microbial communities from the University of Notre Dame, USA, for methane emissions studies -HBP12 HB (SPAdes)... | ecosystem: Environmental > Aquatic >...
GTGAACTACCCCTCCCTGTGTTCGAGGAAGGGGCTTCCTGTCTCAACCATCTGACTTGCTGAGGCTCGATGGAGTCTCTGTAGAGGTCGGATGTCCACAGGCGTAAGTTCGGACAATCCCAGTCCTACCTTTTGTAGTCCTCTCTCAAGGATGTTGAGGGAGGCATTGTAGTCACGGTCAATATCTTTCCCGTGATTGTATTCCTGCGAGGTTCCCCGTGGGTTCACACAGACCGTTGTCTTGCCAGCACTTTCAGCCTTGCAAAACAACAACTGTGCAAATTTGTTCCACGAAGCATCAGAGATATGCCTCGCAAGATGATGATTCCTAACCATACCTTGTATATTCAGGTCTTCAACAGCAATCAAATCATAATTATTGACATAATATCGTGAGAGTTTCTGAAGAAAATCATTGCGTTTATTCTGAACGCATTCATGCTGTCGTGCAACCAGAATGCGTTGTTTATTTCTGTTGCACGAACCTTTCGCTGTCCTCGAAAGGTTTCGCTGTCTTCGCTTGAGTTGCTTCAGAGACTTATTGAGATATTGTGGGTTCTCCACCTGTAACCCATCACTGTCTGAACAGAAATGCTTCAGACCAACATCAATGCCGACAGCAGACCTAATTGGTTGTTTGGCGACATCATCCTGCTGTTCAGCGACAATGCAGGCATACCATTCTCCAGACAGGTAATGCTTCACCACAACCTGCTTTATCGTGCCTTGGACATCCCTGTGCATCCTTATCGGTATATCGCCTATCTTCGAGAGATGAAGCCTGTCGAGGCGTTTTCCTGTGTCTTTAACGGCAAACCCTGATTGATTGTAGTGGATTGTCCTGAACCGATGTGATGGCTTGAAACGCAAGCCACCGACCTTGCGATGTCGTTTCTTCGATTGTGATAAGCCACGAAGGTTGTAGAATAGTCGATAGACCTCGTATTGCAATGCCTTGGAGTAGACCTCTTTGAGTTCAGGATGCTCTTGTTTCAATGCTGGAAGTCTATTCTGAAGAGCGTAGCGGTCTGGTTTATCCTGTTTGTTGAGCCATTCGAGCAGAGTGTTGTAGACGTATCTGCAATAATCAAGTGTTTGCAGAAGTTGCTGTTCCTGGTCTTTTGTCGGATACAACCGAAACTTATACGTCTTTTGCATAGTTCTTACCCTGATTTTCAACATACTTCTTCAACTGGTCAAGCGTCACCTGACCAGTTGTTATCAGACAATAAGATGGCGACCAGAAAGCATCTTTCCAGAGTTTCTTTTTTATCTCTGGGAAGTTCCTGCGTATCTCACGGGAACTGATGGTCTTCAAAGCATTGAGATACTTCGGGATGTCAAGGGTTGGTCGTGCTTTGAAAATCATATGGATGTGGTCGAGGTCGCATTCCTGGTCAAGTATCTCTACCTCGAAGGTATGGCTTATCTCATTGGTTTTTCGTTTCAGGAGTTCAACGATTTCAGGTTTGTCGAATACCTTTTTCCTGTATTTGACTACCATCACGAGATGATATTGCAATGCAAAAACAGAGTGGCAACCCTTATCGAAGTCATATTCCATAGTTATAGTTATGCAACTACAACTATATAATAGTTATGGGGCGTTCATCCCCCACCTTTCGGAAGGGGACTTCTCACCCCAAAAAAGTTAAATCATTTCATATTATCAAATAGTTTGCGTTGATAGTTGTATACAAAATCTATATTGCCGTTACAGTAAATGTTATAGTAAATCGTTCTCCCTGCGAAATATGCGAAAGTGCTATCGGCAATATTACTTTCATATCGAATAACTGATAGCCATCTACAAGCAGGTTATCTGTCAGTTCTGTAGTTCCGTCATTTGCCACATTTAGTTCAGATGACCAGTTATCCTTAGAGATGTTCATGCAGAACTTGTCAAGCCCATGTTCAGCCCAGTTCACAAACGTCCAGTTCTGCGTTGCTGTTGCGTTGATTGTCACGGAACAAGCTATGCCACCGTTTGACAGATTGAAATAATAACTGCTTGTTTGTGCAGAGTCGCCAACATTCACACTTCCGAAGTTTACCGACCCTGGTGACACAGATATACTCAAAATGTTTTCTGCTTCCGTGTAATTTGCAAATACACTCATGTTCCCTGTTATAGTGATATTATCAGGATTCGTTGAGCCAGTTAGGTTTCCTTCCCAATGGTCGAAAGCCCAACCTTCAGCATTATATGCCGTGAGTTGCACAACATCACCATAATGGTAATATATTTGGTCTGGATTTTTTTCGACATAAGCAGAACTCCCTCCCGCATTAAGAGAAATGTCAAGCCGATAGTCCACTACTGTAAAATAAGCTTCCACGTACATCTCACCTGTAATTTGGAGATAGTAAGGATTGTCTGAACCACTAATATCTCCTTCCCAATGATTGAAGGTATACCCATCGGCGTGTGCAGTGAGTTCTACGATGTCGCCATATTTGTATGTCTCTTGGTCTGGATTTTTATCAACATAGATACCTGCTTCGCTGGGCTGAATATATAGAGTAATCCCATAGTCGCCACCACCCCCTCCATCAAATATTGACCAACTGTGTTCAGAAATAAGATGGAATCTTGAGGCTTCTCCTGCTTCCGTATATACTGAGTTGGTCTCGAAGGTGACACCTGATGCCACACCCTGTGCCCCCCATCCATTAAGTAAGCTGTCGTAGTTCGCAGTTGATAATACTCCTGAAGTAAACATACCGCCCATGTCTGTTACTTGTGTAACGTCCCATGAACCAATGTCTTGGTCGAATGCAGTTGCACTGGCAAACATAAAATACATATTCGTTACGCTCGATGTACTCCAATCGCTAATATCTTGGTTAAATGAAGTTGTTTCTTCAAACATCTCACTCATATCTGTCACACTTGATGTAATCCAAGAACCAATTGGTTGATTGAATGCAACTGCATAATAAAACATACCGCCCATATTTGTTACGCCCGATGTGTCCCAAGCACTGATGTTTTGGTTGAAGGAAGTTGCATCATAAAACATGTAATGCATATTTATTACACTTGATGTACTCCATGCACTGATGTTTTTGTTGAAAGAAGTTGCATAAGCAAACATATATTCCATAGTCGTTACACTTGAGATATCCCAAGAATTAAGAGATTGGTCGAACGCTGTTGCACCATAAAACATGTATGACATATCTGTTACGCCTGACGTATCCCAGTTGCCTATAGCCCCATTAAATGCAGAAGCCCCTTGAAACATGCTAAGAAGCATAGCTGTACCTGTTAAATTGAGTGCATCTGTAGCTGTGCAAACTAGGTTTGTACAACCAGCAAAATAAGAACCACTGTTGCCAACATTTAGGCAACCCCAGTTGGTTATATCTATTATCTTCAGGCAGTCTCCACCACCATTGAAACACCATCCTGTAATTGTACCAGAGATGTTCAGCATGTGCGTCCCAGAGGATGCGTATGTGTGTGTTACGTTTGTGTCATTCCATGCAGTAATGTGACTGCTGTTTCCATCACCCCAGTCCACTGTAAAATTATATGTCCCTGCTGGTTCTAAGGGCAATGTAATAGTATCAGTTGGAGAACCCAAAGATGTGTTCCAGACTGATGTGAAATAATTAACAGGGGGTGCTTCTTCAGAACCAACACTTAAAAAGGTTGATGGAGAGTTTTGATTGTTGTATTCTGTTGATATCCAAGATGCATTTCTCGTAGAATTAGATAACCTAACTTCATCCATCTTACAATCGGTTGCATATGTATTAGGAGGTCCTTGCCAAGTCCAACTGTTGCTTCCAATATATACATGATAGGCATTGCTATTTCCCCAATCATAAGTCCAACATGCGTTATACACACCATTATAATACAAACTCATGTTACTAGAAGATGTCCTTGCTATTGTAACATAAGTCCAAGTATCGTGTGGAATGTGAGAACCTTTTGTAATACAGGAAACTCCGTTATAAAAGTTTAATGCACCACCTTCACCTTCATGTATAAAAAATTGATAATTAGAATCACTAGCATCCTCTGGCTGTCTTTTAGAAATAACCATCCTAACACCAGAATTGTATCCAGCATTTTGATAATATAACCAGAAGGATATAGTTCCTGCACCAGTCATATTAAGTCCTGTTCCAAAATCAACGTAATCATCAATGCCATCGAAATCTTGTGCTTTGCCGATTATACCATTTACCTGCATTGGACTATTTGAATCTATTTTTGTACCTACAATATTTGCACTCGTTGAATCCTTTGTTGTTGAAGTTGTAGTATCGTTTAAATGCTGAACCATCTTGTAATTGCTATCCCATACGCCGTTTTTATTCTGTTGGTTAGAACATCCCCCATTACCATAATACAAATAAATAACAGTGTCTACTGTAGAACTCAAATTTGTTACATTAACCCAAGCTATCAATTCACCTGATGTGCTATTGTATGATTCAATCTCGTGATTATATTTAGTTGTGTTATCAGAAGCAATAAATACAAAGTCATCACCGTCTGCTTGTGCATGACTACTAAAACTTGAAGAAGTATTATCAATCAATATTGGAAAATTGGTAAGATTTGCACCAACTTTAGTGTGGTCTATTATTATCTTTTTACAATAATTCCAGCTACTATTCCACCATGTTCCATCCAAATGTTGATAGCCACCACTTGGAGCGGAAACTGATGGCATGATTTGAATTATTGTTGCCAACATTACAAATGCAATTATTATTGAAAGTATCTTCCTCATGGCACACCACCTATAGATGATGCAAAGGCAGTAGATGAATCTACTGTCCCCTTGAAATAATTTTGCGATGGTTGAGGTTTTACATTATCCAAAAAAAAGCCTGATTTGTTCATGGCACTAACCACCTCTCACCGTAATGAGTTACCAACGATGAAATGTCAAGATAATCCACAGCTCCATCTCCAGTGATGTCCCACCGGTCATCGCCTTTGTATCTTGGCGGTCTTGGTGTTACTGTATCGCCGTAATGACTTACTAATGAAGATACGTCAAGATAGTTTGTATTTCCATCATGATTAATGTCCCAATAGGGACCGTAAAACGCAAGTGTAACTATTATATCCTGAGTAGGACTTGGATGTGGCACATAATCTGTCCTAAATAAAGGATATCCACCGTTTTGAGGGTCGTCATGCACCCAGATGCTTGTGGTGTTGCCCATGTAGTTTGCCAAGTCCCATCCTTGATAAAGACCAGCACATGGCGGGTCGTATCCTTCATATGGATATGTCATTTGTGCCGTTGTGCGACCTTCACCACCTTGACTACTTTCCATTCCTGACGTTTGGATATCCCAATAACAGCATGTTATTATTCCCCACCAATTATAATTAACTCCAATTAAACCACCAGCATAAGTAGGTGCTGTTACAGTTCCAGTGCTGTAACAATTAGTAACTGTACCCTGATACTCATATCCAATCAGACCACCAGCATGAGTAGATGATAATACATTTCCAGTTGCATAACAATTAGTTATTATACCCTGATTCCATCCAACTAGACCACCTGCATCTATATTGGTTGATATTACTTTACAGCGACTGTAACAATTTGTAATTACAGAAAATGGCAAAGTGTCTCCACCTATTCCGCCAATATAATCTCTGCCCTTTACAACTCCCGTGCTATAACAATTAGTCACATGTCCGTTATTGTATCCAACCACACCGCTAGTATCATCTAATCCTGTTATGTTGACGTTAATTAATCCGAGATTTTTAATTGTACCTCCATTATATCCAATAAAACCTGTATTTGAATAAGTAACATTATTAATATAAAGATTGCTGATTGTATGATTTTGGCCATCAAAACTTCCACCAAAGCCATTGATTGGTATGAATCCGCTACCATCATTCCAAGTAGATGTAATTGTCGCATCGATGTTATTAATGAGAATAAAATAACTGGAGAGAAATCCTTGCATTTCCTGAAGTTGAGTCACGTTTGATATCTGATAAGGGTCTCCTATAGTTCCGCTACCACCAGCAAAGGTAGCTTTCACAGAAGGCATGATTTGAAGGATAATAGAAAGCGAGAAGACTAATACTAATATAAAAGAAGCTATTTTTCTATTTGAAGATATCCTCTTCGTGTTTTCCATGTTTTCTTGCTCTTTTGCTGGTCTTACGCCGTTTTTGGCGTTTTTGTCTAATAGTAACCCCCATTGCGGCTATGGTCAGGCCAATCAGACCGAATCCAGCATAGAGCCAGGGAATGCCTCCGGTTTTAGTTGTTGCGATTCTTTCGCTTGGAGGGACATATCTTGGCGGTGTCTTGATTGTCCATTTGAGGTTGTAGTCGTACTGGAACGTTGCTGTGCCATTTGAATCTCCACCTGCGTATTGGTCGCATTTGATGTAGAACTGCCAGCTTTTGTTGTAGTTTGCAGTCTCGTTTGGCACATCGACAATTACAGGAATGCTGTATTTGGTGTGCGGTGGAATTGTGACATCGGTTTCTTTGAACTGTATCCAATGGAAGTCTTCGTTTGGTAATGGTTTGTAACTTGCATTTGTTGTTGCAGGGTTGCTATACACAGAGAATCTGATGCTTATGGACTTGTTGTGGGTGTTATCTATTATTAGACTCAGTTTTGTCTGCGGTGTAATCTCATAGTCCTTGTACATGTATACTTCCCATTTAGCAGGGGATACATTGTATGATGAGACAATCGGCGTTATCATTAGACCTATCAGTAGTGCAACTACTACAATCCACTTCTTCCTCAACCATCGCATAGAGGGTTAATGTGTTTTGCAATACATAAACCTTTTTGAATAAATAATATTTAGAGGGATTTTACTCCCTCAAAGGTTTAGGTTTATGCTACTTCGGTTGCTGTGAAAGTTATTGTAAACGTTTGCGGTGCGTTTGTACTTGATGTTTCTGGCATTGCTACACCGAGACCAAAATCAGTAGTATCTGATACTTCCAATGTTCCACCGAAAGTTTCAGGATTACCAGTGATATATGTCCAAGCATGAGTCGGTATCTGATATAACAATGAAGCACTGTCTTTTGCGGGACTTCCATCAGCATCTAATGTCCAATCTGCTGTAGCGACTGCACTGATTTCTACAGTACAAGCTACCGTTCCAGTGTTCTCGATGTTGAATGTCGTGTTCGTTGCTGTGTACGTTGTACCGCTACCGAGTATTGCTCCTTCGCCATCCCATGTACCAGCAGAAGCCGTAATTTCAGCAGTTCCACCTGGTGTCAAAGTAACAACGATTTCGTTTGGGGCTCCTGCAATCATTGGTGCGAAGGCACATGCAAATGCGGATGCGATTAATATTGCGATTAGTTTTTTCATTTTGTTTCACCTCTTATATAAACCCTTGTCACGGTAGGGACGTCCTATTTGGTTTGACCTTCCGCCGTGTCCGTCAGTATCATTCATATTTTCAATCCTCAATCCGCCGTAGCGGTAAATGTTATTATCAAAGTCTGAATGGCATTTGTTGATGAACTTGTTGGCATGAATATCTTTAGACCGAAGTCCTGTGAATCATCAGAAGCAAGGTTGGAAACAAAAGGCAATTGACCTGTTGTAAGGTCTGTCCAAGTGCTGACTATTCCGTATTGCAGTTGGAACTGATTGTGATTAGGTGCTGTTTCAAGCGTCCAATCAGTAGTGTTAGATGCATTAACAGTAACATCAACCTGGACGTTACCCTCGTTAAGAAGATTAACCCAATTTGTTGCTGTTGCGTTAGTCTCATTCAATGTGGCAGATGGAGACCAAGAAGATTGATTGAGAATAATGCTTATTGTTGCCATTGGATTGAGAGTTACTATAATTATATCGGTCGGACCTGAAGGTTCTTCAGGTGAATAATAATCTGTTCTAAGAAGAGGATAGCCATTGTTTTGAGTTAAGTCGTCATGCACCCAGATGCTTGTGGTGTTGCCTGTGTAGTTTGCCAAGTCCCAGCCTTCATAAAGACCAACGCATGGCGGGTCGTAGCCGTCATATGGGTATGTCATCTGTGCCGTTGTACGACCTGTTCCACCTGAACTGCTTGATTGTCCTGATGTTTCTGTATTCCAGAACGAATTGGCAACTGTACCGACATTAGTATCCCCTATTAATCCACCAATACTAACATAGCCATATACTCCTGGTAAATATATCTGTACATCATCTATTGAGAAGAACCATCCATAATAATCTGCTCCAGTGGTGTAATAAAATTCAATCGTGATATTGCTTGGATTTGAATAATTAGATGGGTTGAAATAAAGTTGCTTACTTGATTTGTCTTCCCAACCATACATGCCATCAATCCATACTTGGTTTGCATGTCCACTTGTAGTGTACAAAGTTTCTTGTAAAATTCCATCTGAATAGGCTCTGATTTCACCGTATTCGCCATCATAATAAGATAGCATATTTAAATTAACACTGAGAATCGCATTAGTCTGACCAGATAGATTTATAGATGGTGTGAAAAGACCCACATCAAAATAGGCAGTATTTTGTTCATCTGAACTTGCCCAAGCATAATAAGTTCCACTGCCGGGCGGTTCATATGCTCCACCGTTATAAGTTCCATATTCTTTTTGGTGCCATACGCCAGTTCCACTATGTATTACTTGAGTCCAACCAGTTGGTCTGAAACTACCTTCAAAACCTTCAGGACCAAAAAGAGTATCACCAGGTAATAATTGAAGCGTTCCTGTTACATTCCCCGTTGAATAGCAATCAGTAACTGTACCATCATTATACCCAGCTAGACCGCCGACATAGGTATTTCCTGTTGCGTTTCCTGTGCTATAACAGTTTATAACTGTTGTGTCAGTCTCGATATATCCAATCAGGCCACCGACATCATCACGGCAGCCTACATTTCCTGTTGAATAAGAATTATTAGTCGCACCCCAATCGTACCCAAGTAGACCGCCAACTGCATCACGCCCATCTACATTTCCTGTTGAAGAACAATTAGTAACCGTTCCACCATTATTTAATCCAGCTAGACCACCGACATAATCGCCCGTTGCTGTTACGTTTCCCGTTGAAGAACAGTTAGTAATAATACCATTCAAATAACTTTGTCCAATTAGACCACCGACTGCATCTCCCGTTCCCGTTACATTTCCTGTGCTGTAGCAATTAGTAATGGTGACTGTACCATAAAAAGCACAAACTTGTCCGATTAAACCGCCAACATAACCACTTGCTCCCGTTCCCGTTATATCTCCTGTGCTGTAACAATTAGTAATTGTACCTGCGTAGTTACCATAATATCCAATTAGACCGCCAACAAAATAACTAGCAGTTCCTGTTGCATCTGCTGTACTGTAGCAATTTGTAATTGTGCCTCCGCTCCCTCGTCCGATTAGACCAGCAACTTGAGTGCCACCCGTTACAGTTCCTGTTGAATAACAATTAGTGATTGTGCCACCTTGCAGGTACCCATTGCGTCCGATTAGACCGGCGACACACATGCTTCCTTCTACATTAACAAATGTAACTCCAAGATTTTTAATAACACCGCTAGTTTCGACATAACCAAAGAGTGCTTGCCAATTACTACTTGGTCTATTAATATAAAGATTGCTGATTGTATGGTTCTGACCGTTGAAACTGCCAATGAAAGGAGTTCCTCCAGAAGGCATTGGATTACCACCAGCACCAATTGGTATGAATCCTTGACCACCGTTCCAGTTCTGCACACCGCAATCGGACATGTCTATGTCGTTCATAAGTATCCAATAAGCTGATAAATCATTTCTTGTAGCATTTAATTCTTCACAATTAGTAATCTGGTATGGGTCTCCTGCCGTTCCACTTCCATTGCCTACATAAGGAACATATTCTCCTCCATCAGTTATTGCCCAACCATGGACGGAAATTAGGTGTGCTCTGGCGTCACTTGCTGGACTTGATGATGTGTATTTTGAATAGCCACCACCGAAAGTAAGGCTTGGTTGCACGTCCTCTGCCCCCCAGCTAACAAGTAGGCTATCATAGTTCTCAACTGATAGTTTTACTCCGCCAAACATACTGACTATGTTTATGACTTTTGAAATGTCCCAAGTGCTTACATTCTGGTCAAACGAAGTTGCACCCAAAAACATGCCATCCATATACTGGCAACTTGAAGTATCCCATAAGTTTAGAGGCTGATTGAATGAAACTGCATTCCAAAACATACCTGGCATATTTGTTACTTTTGAAACATCCCAAGAATTAAGAGGCTGGTTAAAAGCAGTTGCACCATAAAACATATTACTCATATCGTTTACACTTGAAGTATCCCAACTATTTAAAGGCTGATTAAAGACAGTTGCTCCCTCAAACATACTAGACATACCTTGCACATTAGATATATCCCAAGAATTTATGTTTTGATTGAATGAAGTTGCACCACAAAACATATGACTCATAAGATATACATTCCTAGTATCCCAAGAGCCTATTGGCTGGTTGAATGCTGTTGCACCTTGGAACATAGCAGCCATAACTGTTACATTTGAAGTGTTCCAAGAACCAAGAGATTGATTGAATGAAGTTGCTTGGCAAAACATTTGGTCCATATCTGTTACGCTTGATGTGTCCCAAGTACCGATGGGCTGGTTAAACAAAGTTGCATCATCAAACATAAATCCCATATACAACACACTTGATGTGTCCCAAGTACCGATAGCACCATTAAAGCTAGTTGCACCATTAAATAAACTATTTATAGCTGTTACGTTTGCAGTATCCCAGGCTCCGATGTTTTGGTTGAATGCTGTTGCATAATAAAACATCCAGCTCATATCCTTGACTTTTGATGTAATCCAACTACCGATGTCCTGGTTGAATACAGATGCATAACCGAACATGTATTCCATATATGTTACACTCGAAGTATCCCAACTACCGATATCTTGGTCGAAAACAGTTGCACCCTGAAATGTACTGTTCATATTTGTGACCTTTGACGTGTTCCAACTTCCAATATCCTGATTAAATGCAGTTGCACCACAAAACATGCCAGCCATGTCCGTTACTTTTGAAGTATCCCAACCACTGATATCTTGATTAAAAGCAGAATTAGAAAACATGCCACCCATATACGTTGAACTTGAAGTGTTCCAAGAATCAATAGCACCATTGAAACTCGATGCTCCACTGAACATGCTGTTCATATTCGTTACTTT
>Ga0209777_10008547_pt1 | contig 11188 bp, 16 predicted proteins | sample FrelakmetHBP12HB_FD_187147 | JGI IMG/M metagenome (GOLD analysis project Ga0209777, IMG submission 187147) | Freshwater lake sediment microbial communities from the University of Notre Dame, USA, for methane emissions studies -HBP12 HB (SPAdes)... | ecosystem: Environmental > Aquatic >...
CACTGGCTCTTTCCAAATTCCTCTCGTATCCTTATTACTAATAAGAATCCTTTCCACATCCTCATGAATAGGTCCTGCCAGCTTTCCCTCTCCCGTACTTACTTTCGGTCCCTCGCTAGATCTTTCCAATTCCAAACCCACATTGGATCTTATAATTGCCACAAATCCTGGAGCTATCTCTGCAACACTCTCCTGTTTTACGCTAAACAAAAGAGGATTGATATAATATTTTCCCGGCTGAAGAGTATCCAACTGAGGACCTCGATATCCATTACCATCCAGAAATCCCTGTCCATTCTGGAAGAATTTGTGATCCGTCATCTCTCCCGATGGCTGTTTTGCCTGAGGAGCCACTATATATCCCGAAGGCAAGGGAATACCATCTTTGGCTACCACTATACCGATGCACTTCTCCGGAATAGAAGTAACATCCGCAGCAGACACTTTGAACATAAATGTATTTATTCTGTAGCTTCCTGGTCTCAGTATAGCCACCTGAGGTCCCTTTCGCCCGTGATTCTTCAGAAATGCCTCTGAATCCTGAAATTGATTACACTCCACCTCGTTGCCCAAAATCCTGCCCTTGTCCAAAGGATCCCCATCAATAGTTTCCACTATACCAATCTGGTTTGTATCTATACTAATTATGCCCACCTTAGAGAACTTCCATATTATAGGAAGTCTCCAATACAATCCTGGCATCAAGGTCTTAGCCTGAATACCCACCTGTCCATTACGAGCGATGATCTGACCCGGAGGCATTCCTCTCCCCAACATTCTCTTCGTAAGAATGCCCACCTCATTCGGTCCTATGGTACAAAAACCCGACAAGAAAAAGATTACCGCGATTAACCCTAGTGCTACTCCAAAAACAATTCCTAACATAACTCTCCTTTTATTTTTTTATTTCCTCGATTCCTTTTTTCTGATCCGTCTGCTCCGAATTCCATCAACGGTCTCGTTGGTCTCGTCATTTTTTTGAAAACCCTCCTATTTTATTTCTTTAGTTTTCGTCACTATTGTTGTTTTTCATCTTGTTCGAATACTCAACACTCTCCTTTATTCCTGTTTTCCTTCCTTACATCCGCTTATGCTCTTGGTATCAGCGATTTCCTGTCTCGCTCTCGTTAATTTGCTGTGCAGTACTAACAGGTTTCTGATTATCAATAGATAATCCTCTGCCAATCAACACATACTCTAAAACAGAAATAGCAAAAATTCCGAATATCACCCAAAAGATCAAATCTCCTGATCTATATCCATTTTCCTTCATCCAATCTCCAAAGCTTGTGTTATCGTAAACATAGAAACATAAAAGGCTAAAATTAAAAAGCGTCAGATAAAGAGTCATACGATTAAACGTATATCCTATGGATTTGCTCAATATATTTTTATAATAATCCCACATTTTATTCTTCCAATTTTATTCTCAATCTGTTTTCTTTTTCCGCTCTCTTATGCTGATTGCCACACTGAACAGAGCAAAATATTTTCCCGCTTTTGCTCTGATTCCTTCGTTTTTCCAAACCATAAGATTTGAAAGTTTTTCCGCAAAATCCACATACGCCCTCCTCCCTATTTTTCTTCAGAATATGTATCTCATTAAGACATCGAATATGACACTCTCTAGAACAAAACAAATTTTGTTGTCCTCTTTTCGATCTTGCTCTATAAATTCCCATTGGAATATGAAACTCTTTCCCGCAATGAAAACAATTCAATGTAACCTCTCCACCCACACCATATCCATGTTTTTCGGCAAGCCAAAACCCTTGACATCTTTTGCTACAAAAGAAATTGCCTTTATATCCTAGTTTAATTCTGCTTTCCGTCAATAACGTCTGACAAGCTTTCCTTTTCATCAATTTGCCACATTGACTACAAGTTATCAAAATAGTATTATAAACACTTTGACACTCTCTACTACAAAACTCTTTTCCCTCTTTCTCAGGAAAAGGAGTTCCGCATTTCAAACAACCCATCATCGTCTTCTCTGCATAATGTTTCGTCGGCAATTCCAACTCATTCAAAACCTGTCTAATTCTTTCTCTAGTAACACCAAAATGATCTCCCATGTCCTGTAAAGTAGCACAAGGGTTAGTCCATCTCATCTTAGCCAATTTGTCCTTATCCAACATTTTTCTTCTTTTCTCCCAAGTATAAAAACTTCAATCTGCTTTCCAAATCATCATCTTCCACATGATAATTATCATAGGGAGCCACATTACCGATCAATTGACAAAGTCTAAGATCAGGATTCTTTATCCAAATATGACCGATCAAGAGCAAAACCCTAGCAATTCTTTTAGGATCTCTCATAATACTCCTTCGGGATCATTTTCAAAATAAGACGTCCAAACTCTCTCAAAAGCACAAGTGCTAGCACCAAAACTATCACGTTCTGTCATCTTGTATATCACTTTAAACCAAAACCACTTTTTTGTATCCTTAGTTTTAACTGGGTACCATGAAAACCATTTATCTATCCACATTCTTTTCATCCTTTGCCATAAAATACATACAAGATCCAGATGTATTTATCGTATGACAATAAGAATAACGAGAAGTTACCTTTCCAGTAACATAATTCGTTTCCTTAAACTCTGTAGCTATACATCGATCAGGACAATCAAAAAACCAATGTACACGACGATTCTCACATTTGTTACAAATTGTTATCATTTTTACTTCAACTCATAAACCATTTCTACACTAACTTGAAACTCCAATTCTCCACTACTAATAGAAGTAGGAGCAGAAGATCCCATTCCCATTGACAGATCAGCTCTAGCATAATTGCTTACAGGAGAAACATAATAGGAATTACTTTCGCTAGTGTAAATAATTTTGCCCAATTGAGAACCAGACAATTGAGAAATCTGTTTCGCCTTATCCATTGTATACAACACAGCCTTTTCTCTCGCTATTTTGTAATATGGAGTAGGATCATCCACAGAAAAATTGATGCCATTTATTCGAATAAAATCACCTCCAGAAATAATCACATCATCAATAATTGATCCCGTTTTATCCATATTTCTGATCTTAACATTGATCGTATTAGACACCTTGTACTCCACAACTTCTTTCTGCTCCTGTTTACCATAAAAAATGTCCGAAGAAGAAACCGATCCTTCCATAACAGAAGAAGGAAGTTGCTCAACTTTCGGAGTCTCATAAATCACAGCCTGTTGAATTACAACCTGTTGAATATTGTAACCACTCGTTTGAATATCCTTGTCCACAACACCATAATTATTCAACACCTGCATAATTCTATTCATCGAGTTAGCCACGTCACTTTGTGCCTGTTTTACGCTTTTCTGCTGAGATTCCGCACCCAGAGTCAGAACAGCAATGTCTGGAGTAGCTGTGGTCTTGCCCGTTCCACTGACCCATAAACCCAGATTCTGTTGACTCAAAATTGAGCTCGGCAATGCAATCGAAGAAACATCATAAACAGGAGATGCAGGAGCTATTTTATATATAGGAGGTGGTGACACACAACCTACAAAAGAAAGAGTAATCGCCAGAGAAACCACCAATGAAACTTTTTTAAACATTTTTATATCTCCTTTTAAAATTATTAGCTTCTATAATCCTCAGGAATAATCTTATTATTATCAGACCACTCCTGTTGAAACTTCCACATAAAACGACTTTCCAAATAGGAATACACACAAGCAAGAACAAGATATCCTATTATAGATGACCAAAGAAAAAAGGAAATTAACCAAAATCGGAAATCCTTAACAGCAACATAACCATCAATTGCTGCATGTCCAGCCTGATAACTACCAAAAATAATCAACCATAGTACCATCCATGCAATAACGCTGAAAGCTATAATAGCTATTTTCCCCCGATGTTTTCTCATATATCTTCCTTGAGCAACCTTTCTGATGTCTTCTACTGTTAAATCCTTCATTTGAGAATTCTCTCCTTTAAATTATTTACTGGAAATGCACATTTTATTTTATCTCCAGAGCAATCCACATTCCATTGACACTCAGAGCAAAATTTCTCATCAATCCAAAGAGTAGTATCCGCACATTGGAACCGACCTCTCTCATCTTTTCTGATAGCATACGTATTTATCATATATCACTCCTCAACAACTCCACTCTTTGAATCTCCTCATTCTCCCATCCGAACTCATTGCTTATCATAGAATCACCGAAATTTTCTCTCGCTTCGGGTTCGTTTTCAGCCTCCACAATATATTCCGTTTTTACCGTACAATGGGTTATCACTCGATATCTATTCATTTATTCGCACCATATTCATCAGATTTTAACAATTGCCGAGGAACAATAACATAATCTCTCCAAATGCCATCTCTTTTCCTGCCCTTATTAGCGCAAGAAACAGAGCAATATTTTCCCTGTCTTTCTCTCAACTCCTTTTCACAAATTGCACACTTATTTTGTCTCATTTTAAATTTTGCTTCCTTCTTTATATTAAATTTATTTGTACATCCTGCTGCTCCTCCTCCAGCGCAAGCACAGGCACAAGCACAAGCACAAGAAACGCAAGCACAAGCGCATGAGGACGCAACACAACTACTGCTTTCCCAACTGCCACTCGCTCCTCCTCCATCGCTATGACCACCTCCCGTATGAGGAGAAGAAACTCCATGAGATCCCACGCTTATAATCGGAGAAATATAAGGAATATAAACATGTCTATTCCTCTCTTCTTCCTCCTCTTCCTCCTGCTCCTTCTTTTTCCGTCTCTGCACAATTAATCTATCTATTTCTTCTTCGCTCTTTCTGGGAATTTCTTTTCGTATAGAATCTCTTTCATCCTCCACATCTCTATATTTACCATAAACTTTAAAAGCTCCAATAATAACAGCCAACAAAACACCACCAAAAATAACCAAAAGAAACCACATAATACCATCATCCGAGTTAGTTTTCTTTGGAGAAGCAGATGCAACACCCGTCGCTGATGACGAATCCACAACATTCTCCTCCACCATTCCCATAAACTTTCCATCCGTAGATTCCATATTGACCGTAAAACGTTCACCGTTATTCAAATTATCCCTCTCCCACACAACCTGATTAAACTCATTGATCATCGTAGGCAAAGGATTGAAACCATAAGACAAATTATCTGAATGAGAATTCAAAACAATCGTCAACTTATCTATTTTGCAATTATCATACCATCCTGGAGTAAAAGAAATACGCCACTTTTTCTGCTGAGGAAGTTTTTCCAACAAACCTTTCTGTTTTATAGAGAGTTGAGCATCAAAAGTTTGACCAGAAGTATAATTCCTCTTAAGATCCAATCTCACTCCGCTCCAACTACCATAAGAAGATGAATATGCCTTCGTAACATCTCCTCCCGACTTCAAAACCATAAAATTGTTATTAGGAGTACCAATCGTAATCCAAGGTATTCCTCCTCCTGTTACCAACCAAGTTTGCGAATAATCAACATTCACGCTTCCGTCACTCTGAGGATCCAAAATTACCTTGTAATCCGTAATACGGTAAGTACCCGTATCTGCCAGAGCCAAAACCGGGAACAACAAAAAAGATAAAGCTAAAACAACTGCAACAACAATTTTCATTTAATTCCCCTATCCAAAGGACAACTACCTTCGCAAGACAAAATAAACTCACATCCATGACATTCTTCACCTGTATGAGAATCTCTTGCTTTCTTAGTCACCTTCGAATTCCATATAGTTTTCCAATCATCCTTTAATATGTTACCACAATCCTCATGAATCCACGATTGACAAGGAATCACTCTTCCATTCGGCTCAACGGTCATATTAAATTTAGCAGCCGAACAATTTTTCACTCCAAAACCCAATTCCACAGGATTTAATTTTTTATAACATGTAGGAGTATACCATTGTACCTCCATAGATGTTCTCTGAGATTCTCTCAAAACAATTTTTAGAGCTCGTGTCAACTCTTTCTCCGTTAAATTGGACTTGCCTTTGCAAGATGTACCGCGACCGCTACAAATTAAACTATTAAAAGACATAGTCCTTATTCCTACACCTTTCAAAAAGGTCATCAACAATCCTATACTATCCTCCGATGAATTTTCCTTCATCAGAGTAGTATTAGTAACCACCTGCAATCCGCGATCCAAAGCAGTTGCAACTCCTCGTTGAGTTTCCATCCAAGATCCCAGAATCCTCGTCATTTCATCATGTATAGACGCATCAGCAGATTCTATAGTCACCTGCATATAATCCAAACTAGATTTCTTTAGCTCTGCACACAAAAATTTATCCAACTTTCTGCCATTAGTAATCAATCCCGTAACAAAATTTTTAGAATGATTCACAATATATCCTAAATCCTCTCTCAACGTAGGCTCTCCTCCTGTAAATACCACCTGAGGAACTCCCGACGCCCACAATTTGTCCAAAACCAAACCCCATTGCTCTTTTGTCAACTCCTCCGTTTTCTGAGGACCGCCCATATAACAAAAATAACAATTATTATTGCATCGATAAGTTAGAGCCAAATCCATGCGAGAGGGAGCAGACCATTTGTTGACCTCCATATCCTCCAATGTCAAACCCAGATCTTCCACTGGACATTTCCCATGAGCAATATCCGTAATACTTCCTATTACTCTGTGAAAATCCTTTGTAGCAATATCCTCAGAAATTTTGTATTTCGAAGACATCATCGAAGATACCTTTTTAAGAATTTCGGATTCTGCTATCCTATCAGATTCTGCAGAGCCTGTTTGCGTATGGAAATTCATTTGATCTATATAACACTCCACATAATCCGCAGCCGTATCATTTAAGACCAAAAGATGAAGACTATTAATCCATAACAAATTTTTCTCATCTCTCCGAAGATGAAGACGCATACCATCCACAGTAGTATGTTTGATTCCTATCATTTTACCAACCAAACTATCTTTCAACATTAACTAACTCCTAATGCTTGAACTCTATCATGATATTCTCTGAACATACGACCTTTTATCTCGTTCTCCTTCGGATCATCAACAACATCATAATAACCACGCAAAACGCAAACAGTTTTAAGTCTTTCATAACGTACTTCCCATCCCAAACTCAGCAGATATTTTTTCTGCTCTATCAAATCCTCAAAATTATCAAAGTCATATCGAACTTTGAATTTATAATTGCTCACAGACTTATAATTCAGTTTCTTCTTCGTCTGTTTCTTTTTTCCCAACGATTGAATTACTTTTTTATGTATAATCATATTTTTAAAATCTCCTCTTTGACTATAAATTTCGTATTCCTATATTTCCCCTTGAACCATCGGATAAGAGAGTTATGCTCTACTTTCTCCAAAGCTTCTCTCTCTCCATAGGCTTCCACGAAGCAAACTCGTTGTTTAACATCGTTCGTCTCGTCTCTACAAACAATCGTATACAATTTTATGCCAAACATCTCAAAATATCTCCAATGACTCCCAGAATAATCATAACAATTCCGCAGGCAACAACAAAAAAAGAAAAAGACAGAAGAACAATAACCAGTCTCTTCCTAATTTTGTTAGCAGAATTAATCTCGTAATAGTACATGAAATCTCTCCAATATATTAAAATAAGATTATTATTTAACACAGTAATAATTATAACACTTTAACAAATAATAGCAAATCCACAATCTATTCAAAATGAAGCTAAAGAATACTAAAAAAAAAGGAGAGCTAAAAAGCCCTCCAAAAAATAATTTATTTTGTATTTATCGAATATTTACCATAATTTTGCTACATAGTTCCACATTTACTGTACTGGAATTCTCATTTTTCACGCTGAACCAAAACATCAGTTTTTTCGAAGGAAGATGTTTGGGAATATTAATAGTAATTGGAATCTCCTTCGTTTCTCCTGCCAAAATAACGATATCTTTTCCGCTTAGAGAAATCCAAGAGAGAGGAATAACCGAGAATCCTTCCTCCAAACTGTCAGGTTCTCTCGCCGAAACAAAATATTGATTTGTATGAGAAGTTCCATTTCTTATTGTCATAGAGAATTCTGGATGAGCTTCTCTAAAAGCATTATTTATCTCCAATTTTCCCGGAGAAAGATAATCAGCAGAAACTTTTCCTCCGCTGGTCAAAGAAGTACCTATCTCTCCCACCAAAGAAACCACCTTCATCGGTTGAGAATCAATTCCTGTCAAAAAATTATCCAAATCATCCCAGAAAATACAACAAAGAAATCCCAAAATCGCCAAGAAAAGAAATCCTGATATTATTATTTTGTTTCTCATTTTTTTTCTCCTTTTAATGAGCCGTAATAATTAAATTCATAGTCCCCGTTTTAACCACTCCATCGGAAAAAGAAGTGGGAGACAAAAATTGAAGACCAAAACTCTGAGAAGAACCAGCAGCTAGATTAGAAACCAACGTATTATAAGCAGCCGTCTTCTTCACTATGATGCTATAGCTACTGATTCCAGCCTTCAATCCATAGGTATTGGCTCCCGCTGTAGCCGTATCCGACAGAGTCCAAGTCGTTCCTCCCGTCAAATCTGTTCCACTCACTGTCACGTCTATTGCCACATCGCCATCATTTTTAATACTAAATGCCGTAAGACCAGTTGACAAAGTACTACCCGCTGCTACACTTCCCAGAACAAGAAAACCAAGACTCGAATAATCAGTCGTATAATATTCAATGTATAGCAAAGGAAATCCAGAACCATTGTCATAGGAGTCAATATATCTAGTCTGATTGGAACCGCTACCATTATTAGCAATAAAAATCACGATATTAGCATTAGCTAATCCTTGATAATCAGATATCAATTCAGATATAACACTACTAAAGTCCACTGTATTATAAGTAGAGCCAGCCGTCCAAGCATCAGAAAAATTCCAAGCAATGGAAGCCGTAGTATGAGTTCTTCCTACATAATCAGAATAAGTTGAAAAGGTTGCCGCTGTGGTACTTTGCTCTGCAGATATAGAGGTAAGCATCGTCGTAGTAGACAACTCTGAATACGCAGTAATTGTCATATATGCAGCAGAAATAATTGCATTAGGAGGCACAGTGACATTCAAAAATCTAAATCCAGAGGAATAGCTTGACGGCAAAGACGGTGTCCCCAGTCCAACTATCGTGTATATCTGAGTAAGATCTATACCCGTTGGATTTGTATACACATAACAATCATCCGTACTTGCTCCTGTAGAAACACTCACCACAGGATCTGCTCTTATTGGATACACCACATCGGAAAGCATTTCTATATTTTCTTCCAACACATTTTCTTTTATTTCGGATCTAACTCCAATATTTTTGCCCACTTTATCCTCTGCCCAAGAGATAACAGAAGAATATTTTCCCAATTGAACAAAATCAAATCTAGCCATTGTCGAAGCCTTCTCAGATTTCAATATACGAGTATATTTAATCTTAGAGCTATTCCAAGATATTTCCAAATCCACCTCTGGTGCTATATCCGCAGCCACCGCTTTACCCTTGCTAAAAATTAAAGAAGAAGAATTCAAATTCACTTTGAAACCACCAATCTCCGTCAATCTCAAAATAGTTATCGCTCCTGTTTTTTTATCCATCACAGTTACTTTAAACCCATCGATATTCAATTCATAAGGAGCTTTTTTCACTACTATTTCCGTATCAGATATCCTAACAGGAGTCAAATCTATTTCCTTCCACAATTCCTTATCATCGTTATAATTGTCTTTATAAAACATAGGATAAAGAGAATATTCTACAGAGTATTTATTCTTACTCATCAAAACAGTTCTACTATTCTCAGTTCTAGCAGAAATTAAATCCTTATCTGTTTTATCAACAGCAAAAACACTTTGACTATTGCACAAAAAAGAAGACAGTATCAACAAAGTAATTAAAACATTTTTCATTCCATTCTCCTTCAATGAGCCGTCACTATCAACGAAATCGTTCCAATCTTTGTAGAATTATCTGATATAGAAGAGGGAGTATATACTTTAACAGTAAACGTATTAAAAGACCCAGGCATTAAATTATGAAATAGCTCATTGTAAGGAGCTGTTTTCTTAATAATAACAGTTCCCGCTATCCCAACAGCCGTCAATCCATAAGTGTCTGCTCCAGGAGTAGCCGTATCCGACAGAGTCCAATTGACGCTACTGCCCACAGCATCCGTCCCGCTTATATTTATATTAATGGATACTGTCCCCGTATTAGTCACATTGTCCGTTCCCGACGAAAAAGTAGAGCTATTCGGCGGTTGACCCACTATTACCACATTATAAGTCGATGCTCCTCCTCCCGATATCAACATTCGATATCCTCTATTCGCCGAAGAAAAAGAAGGATGATTCGATGCTCCCACAGATGACAGAACATTGACATAATATCTTCCATTCGCAGTTCCCACTCCTATTGTCGTATCATCGTAAGTAGATGATGTAGCTCCTGTCAAAATTCCATAGGGATCAGAAACTTCCGATCCAAAACTTCCCCATGTCGGTTCCACAGCCACTATTTTCCTCACCAGAGCCCAATCCACAAACAATCTTCTATCCACCGCCTGACTCCATATTCCAAACACAGGACGCATATCCACCGTAGGAACATAAGCACTATCCGTCTCATTGTAGCTCTGAGCTCCATCTATGGAAAAAATCAGAGACGTAGTAGAAACCCGTGCCACCTCATAAATGTGATAAGCAGCCGTCGAAGGGACATGATATCTATAGGAAGCCGATGTAGCTTTATAAGTATGATAGGAAATATTATCCGTACCCGTATACATCCCGCTCAAAATACAAGCAGAATTATTACTCAGAAAAAGATCATCGCTCCATCCTCCCACTCTTATACTAGCATTAGTTACCAGCGAGGAAGGAGAAGAACGAATTCTTGACGAATATCCCTGTCCAAACGCCGTACTGCCCAAAACATAACTTCCAGCTACTACTACTCCTGGATAAACCGTTGCAACTTTATTATAACCCACTGTAAGATATGCATATGTACTTCTGCAAGCCCAATCTGATCCAGGAGGAGTATAAGCTCTTGATTTGTAACCGAAAGTGGCACTATCTATTTCCGCTGAAGTCCAAGCATTGCCAGTAGCAGGATTCACCGTCCATACATAACTATAAAGAGTATAAGTACTCGTAAAATACGTATATGTACTCGCATCATAGGTTACTCCTCCAATTATGCAAATAGGCAAATTATACGCTACTGAGGGAGC
>Ga0209777_10008548_pt1 | contig 11188 bp, 15 predicted proteins | sample FrelakmetHBP12HB_FD_187147 | JGI IMG/M metagenome (GOLD analysis project Ga0209777, IMG submission 187147) | Freshwater lake sediment microbial communities from the University of Notre Dame, USA, for methane emissions studies -HBP12 HB (SPAdes)... | ecosystem: Environmental > Aquatic >...
TAATTTTTGGGATGAACCAAAAGATACACCATTACTCATTTTTGGGAGCATAGGACTCGTTTTTATCCCTTGGATTAACATTGATTGGCATCCAGCACAAGAACCTTATGTTATCCCTGGCATACGTTAAAACCGTGTTAATGCTTCTGGTTTCTCAGGATATATTTTTATAGCAGAACAGTGCTATATAATTGTACAAAGGGGGAAAGACATGGATAAAAATCCATTGATTAAGAAAAGTTTGGTTATTGGGATTATTCTCATATTCATTGGTGTTGCATTTGTACCAAGTATTAATTTCAATGTTGTCAAAGCATCTAATGACAATGACTTTGTGGAAGTGACCACTCAGGCATGTGGTATCAAAGGGTATGGGGATACCACGGTGAAACTAACCGGACAACAATATCAGGAGTTAGAACGGTATCTGGTTGATTTCAAAGCACGATTAAATCAGACAACAACTAAGGAAGAAGCAGTACCAATTTTCATGGAAGCAGTTGTTGAGTTGAATAACTATGGATTGTTACCGAAAGGAATGAGTGTTGAACGGGCCCAGAGACTTGTTACTGGTTGGTATCAAAAACCTATTGAAAGATTATTGAATAATAGGCACCAAGAGATTTTTCCTAATCTCGACAATGCTTTTTGTCTTCTTTATTTAAATGCCACAAAACCCTTATACCCTGATTATCCGTTTATAATAGTATATTGTCCTTTGGTAATAATTTTATTACCTCTTGCTTGGATATCTGGAATATTCTCGGTAATCGTCGGTTACATATATGATATAACTCAAAATATTCCTATTCCTCTTAAACTTTTAAACATTATCAATATACATGGTGTTACAGACTTTTATTCATTTGGTCTAAAATCTCTTGTGGTGAAAACACATAGCAATGCTGGCCCTTCTTTAATAGGATATACAGGTTTAATGCTCCGCCCATCTGATGATAAAGCATATTTCTTTGGTTTTGCTCTGGCTGTTATGTTCGCCTAGTAAATACAAATCTGTAATTGTCGAATGATATAAGGAATATCAATGAAATGGAAATGGTTAGCGGTTGGAATCATTCTCTTGTTTATTGCGATAAGTATTATTCCATCTACTGCACAGAAGATAGAGAAACCATCATTGCCAACATCAAATGGTCATTGGTTGTATGTTGGTGGTTCAGGTTCAGGGAATTATACAAGGATTCAGGATGCGATTAATAATGCGAGTAATGGAGATACCGTTTTTGTATATCATGGGTCTTACTCTGAAAATGTGGATATTGACAAGATTATCAATCTAATTGGAGAAGATAAAAACACTACAATTATTGATGGTGGTGGCAAACATGACGTTATTTGTATCCATAATGATAACGATGGGGTGACCATATCAGGGTTCACAATAGAACATAGTGGAAATTTTACCGATGGGAATTATATTGATTGCGGAATTGACGTAATTTCCAACAACAACACCATCCAAAATAACATCATCTCGCACAACCCGCTGAATGGGATACGGATAGGATTGGCAAAGGGCAACTCCATCACAAGGAACATTATTATAAACAATCTAAACCAAGGTTTGTACATTGTTTTTTCCAGCAATAATAGCATCGTTAATAATATTATTTCAAACAATACGTACTGCGGAATAAATCTCGACGATGGGGACGAAAACAGTATTTCAAACAATACCATATCTTCCAACTTTTTCGGTATTACTATCTCTGTTTGGTCTTCGGGAGTTGATAACATAATCTCCAGTAATGATTTCTTGAATAATAGTTATGGAATCTTTGTCAAAAAATCTAAAAATTATATTTACCAGAACAACTTTATAAACAACTTATATAGCAATGCTCAGGTGCAATCTTCCCGATGTGTTTGGGATGGAAATTACTGGGATGATTGGGTTGGTCTGAAATCATCAGCGTATCGTTTATTTCCAAAACATATCAAGTTTGGATTGAATTACGACTGGCATCCTGCATATCAACCATATGCGATAAATAGCATTTGTCATGTATCTTATAAAACCACCCTAAAAGAGGGATATAGAGATGATAATCTTAATAATACTGCTTTAGTAAAAAAATCTGTTTTTTGCATCTCCTCAAAACCAATACCGATAGATACACCTGCCTCTTTCAGTTGGAGGGACTATAATGGAAAAGATTTTACAACCCCCGCAAAAAATCAAAAGCACGTTGGAAACTGTTGGGCTTTTGCCGCTTGTGGAGCACTGGAAAGTGTGATAAAAATCAGGGAAAACCGTTCAGAATTGAATCCGGATCTCTCTGAACAATACCTGGTTTCCTGCCTACCGAAAATCAGAGAGGAATGGAATGTGAGACCATTTTTCTGGATAATGAATACCTCTGCAGATGGAAATTACTGCAATGGGGTTCCCATTGAATCCTGTTTTCCTTACGTAGAACACTATGAGGTTCCCCCATCTCATATCCACCCTGACTGGAAAGATTATCTTGTCCCTATCTCAGATTTTGGGTACTGGATTCCAGACGGAACATCCCGAGAAAACAGACAGATAATCAAAACTTTAATTATGGAAAAAGGTCCAGTCACTGCTATGATTGAATTTCAGTTTCTTTTTAGAAAATGGGGGTACTCTCATCATAGTCCGACAGATTATTATCCAAATGTTCCTTCCATCTGGAGGTTAAGAGGTACATGGGCTGGCTTACATATTATTGTTCTTGTGGGATGGAAAGATATTCCGCTGATTCCCAGTGGTGGGTATTGGATTTGTAAGAACAGTTGGGGAACTGGTTTTGGATATGATGGTTTCTTTAATCTTGCCTATGGGTCTCTCGGCGTTGGGGAAGTTATTTACCCTATAAGTCCCATCTATACGCCCTATATAGGGTGGGTGGATTATAATCCTGGAAGTTATGACTGGTGAAGTATTCTTGTCTAAACAAGAGATGTAACTTCAAATTGGAACCCTTTCCCCTGCACTAAATTGGTATTTACACTGATTTACATTTCTTCATCTGCAAAATAAAAAATCAAGTGATTATTTAGAACGTGGTCTAAAGACTCCTGTAAAACTAATCATTGCAAATACTATGCAAAATATGGAAATAGCAATCAGATTGATAAGGAGTCTTTCATCTGTTTGTAATATATTATTGCGAATAAGAAGAACAATACTTGTTAAAAGAGCAATAATCAAAAATCCAAGAGCGATTTTATTTCTATTCATTTGGCCATCTCTAGGAATTAATCAAATACCTCATTTAACTAATTTTGGAGGTTTTATGCTAATTTTTCATTTTACAAAAACAAATTAGTAAACTAAAACGTATGAAATCGCAGGCTTTTATAGGAATAATTATTATCCATCATTTAGAATTTAACCGGTAATTAGGGGTTCAAATCCCTTCCCCTGCATACACACGGTTTTAAGTCATGCTGGTATCACCGCATTAGTTCGCCTTATTCTTTTCTATCTATAAATCAAATTGAATAAGACATTGACGACGATGTGTAACAAACGTTGAAAAATGTTGATACTCTTCTGATGTTTCTAATTTTCTATATGTAAACCCTGCTAACTCACTGACATTAGTAAAGGTTTTCATATAACAACGGAAATGTGTCCAAGAAAAATTTACGCCAATATTAGTTCCATAAGAGCCATACCCAATGACAGTGACTTTTTCAACAGGCGAACACAAATAAAAATAAGTATAATTAACTGGAAGTCTTAATATTACTACACCATTTATAATTACAACACCAAAAACTAAATCAAAAAAAGTTTTATTAATTGTTTTTTTACTTACTTCCGTTAAATCATCAAGTGGAATTGCATTACTATCACGAATTGGTGCACCCGCAAGTGTAGTGCTAACGACCGTTAACAGCATTATCAACGTCATTATGACAGCAGAAAATATGTTTCTCAGGTTTTTGCTTTCCATAGGTTTATTCCTCCACATAGTAATTTAAAGATTAATATCTCCTTGTTTCATTTAAATGTTTGGCCAAGGGCATTAACACGGTTTTAACTCATGTTTTGTGCTAATAGTTGTCGTTCTTCTTTCGATGCTTTGCTTTGTTTTCTTCCACACTGTGGTCGTATACCATCAATGCAATGTCAAAAGCAGCAAAGAATAGGATAAAGAAGGTAAGATCTAAATTCCTATCATTATCAACCTGCGATTGATTTTGCCATTGTCTATCATTTGCTTGCTGTTGCTTTTGTAAACTAACCATTTGTTGCTGCCATGCAGTTTGAGCCTGTTGTAATTCAAATGCTTGACTTGATTGTATATAGCTGGTGGGAATCGTTATGGTTTTTAGAAAATTAGGAACATAATTCGAAGTATAGAATGACCAATTAGTATAACTCCACTGGTCACTCTGTGGAACTGCAAGAATAGTAATTTTTAAATTAATTAAGCCCGCATTTTGGAAGAACACTGTATTCCAATCGTTTCCACTCCAAACTTGACTAGCACCAACATTTTCTACTTGATAAAGATAAAAATCACTCGGGAATAAAGACTCGTAGGTATATCCCTTCAAATAGTCCCAAGTTGGAAAGACGTCTATTGCGTTAATGGGTTGTACTTCAATATTTTGTATGCGAAGGGTGTTCCAACATGTAGGGCCAAAAAACAGTGATACGCTTATCTTAGAAGGGCTATTTTGAGTAAAATTATTACTATTAATTGTACAAGATACTTGTACTTGTCAGTTATGGTTTGGAAGTTCTATGTCCGGCAAGTCAAAATACGTTTGTCCCGTTTTAGTGCTACAAATCTATAACATCGGGACCGTTCCTTGACCGACTCGAACTTGGTAATTTTTTTCTTTCGATTGTTCTGGGAGCCCCGCCAGGCTTTCCCATGTTATTTGCCCAGTTTGGAAAAGCCATTTTTTGTGACACTCGGGATGCAAAAAACCTTTGTTTTGCATCCATTGCTGAAAATCTTTTATTTCCTGCATATTGTTTGGTAAAATAATTTGCTGATTACAGTATGCACACACAACGACAACGGCATGTCGTTCTACGCAGGAATCAAAACCTAATTGCCTCAAAATCGTTTTCAATTCATCAGAGATTTTTTTTGATTGGAGTTGAACGGACGTTTCAGCTTCGGTTCGTCCGAGTTCTTTGCCTTCTGCAACTGCAGCATCATGAATGATTTGAAGTTTCTCGTTGACTTTTTTTTCGACTGTATTGTTCAAATATTCCTGGTCTCCCAGGATAAATGTTTCTAGGAGAGCACGAGAATCCAATCCTGTCTCCTCTGAAAGTTTTTTAAATGTGTCGTATGCCACCCGGCTTATTCTGTTTGAAAGCGGTGGGTTTTCCTGGTCGTAATTGATTTCTGCCTGGGATTTTTCTTTTATTTTTGCCATATTAATTCCTTTTCCGTTACGGATTCGCTAATTTCCGTGTCGTGACCGTGTCGGAGCCGTGACATAATCGTGACGGGTTCCGTGACGGACGATTTTTTTACTACGTCCATATGCCTGTCTATATGCCTGTTACTATTTGACTTATTCCGTGGTGTTTTGTTGTTCTTGATTGATTTTTTCGGTAAGTTTTTGTTGTTGTTCCGGTGTTGCGTGAAGAATTATACATCTGTTATGGCAATTTGGACAATACGATGTTCTTTTATATTGAGTTTCGTTGTATGCAATTTTGCATTTTTCACAGTAGACGGTCATCGGGATTTTGCGGGACGCATATTGGGTGGAAATGGTCACATTCAATATTTCCCCAGGTATCTGTAGCGAATATTTCCAATACTTTTTTCCATCTGTGACACTCTGAAATCCCCGGGATATGAGGAAATTGTGTAAATCTTCTTTGATTGTCATTTTTTCCCCCTTTCTTTCTGTTCTGCTCGTCTTTCAAGAATCATTTTCTTTAATGTTGATGTAATCGTCCATGCTCTTTCTTGTTTGAGTCGATCATTTCGTGCCTTTTCTCTTCGAGAATCGCTTCGCTTTTTCTTCTGAATTTCAGCGATGTTTGGTTCTGGTGCTGATGCTTCTGGTTCGGTCATGTTCACTTTTTTTGTTCCATTTCTCGAAGCTTTTTATTTATGAGACGCATAGTAACCCTCTGTTTTTCAACTGGAAGTCTATCAAGTCGTTGCACTATTCGTTTGCCAAAAATTTGATGTTTGGTTTTCCGTTTTAGTTCAGCTTCGAGTTTTAGATAATTTTTAAGACTCTTAGCGTAAGATAATTGATTCATTTTTTCACTCTTTTTCTCCCGTATCTCTGTATTTATTTAGAATATCAACCTGTTTTTGTTCGTCCCGTCTGCTATCAAACAAGCAGTTATTCATTGGTGGTTCCATTTCTATTTTCGGTGGAATTATCGCAGGTAGGCTGATATTTCTGAGAATCTCGTTGACTAAATTTATTATTCTGTCGTTTTTGTTTTTCTCCGAGAGAGAAAGCGTGTTCACCACGCTGAACTGATTTTCGATTTCTTCCGAATCTGGCATTATTTGTTCTACTTCTTCAGCCAATGAGACAGTCTCATTGAACCATCGGGCGAACTGTGTTTGTTTGGTTTTTAGGTTGTTTAAAAAAATGGTTTTGATGGTTGTCTTTAGCTGTCTCTTGGTATCGAATATCCTTTCCTCTATGTTTTTGTCATCTGTTCTCCATTTCTCAACTGATGTTCTCACAATATCTGTATAAACATCAGGGTAAGCTTCCAGTGCTTGCAGCTCTATAAAATATTCCGCTTTGTTTTTTATAAAACTCTCTTTTCTGGTATCGCCGCTGGTATGATTTTTTCCAGTGTCTTTATTAAAAACATACCCCGCTTGTGGGAGGTTGCATCCTTCTATCTGTAGTTTTTTTACGAGTTCCTTTGTTATCGCTATCGGTTCGAGATACAGATGTTGTTTTAAGTCTCCTTTTCTCTTAGCAAATTGCAACTTCCTCGCCATCTCTACAGGCATGGTGTTCCCTACAAGGTCAAAATCAGTCAAATAGAGTACTATTCCATCTTGTTTATTCTCATTTAATCGAGAAATAAGATTATAGGCGATGGTTGCACTGAGCCCTCCGCTGCCTTCAACGATAGTATCAATGCCAGATATCCGTTTGACATAGTCAGGCAATGACTTTTCACACCAAAGTTCGATATGGTATGGTTTGACGAGTTCTTTATTGAAAACCATTTGATAATTTATGATGTCGTTGGCAACCTCTTCAGCCGTATTCGATATGTAGTCTTCGATGGAGTTGAAGCGGATATCAATGAAGGGTAGACACAGGTCATATTTGGATGGGAAGCGTACTGGTGGTTTGAGTTCTATGTTTCTTCTATCAGATCCTGTTGTGTGATAGGAATAATTTGTTATCTCTGTCACCGCGTTCTTTTCGTCTTTTATACCATCAAAGGGGATAAGGTCAAGGTAGCGTGCTATCTTGACACCTCTTTGGAGATAACTCCAGCAAGATTTTGTGTGTTCATAGAAGAGCCAGTTTCTTTGTCGTGACCTTGTTGTTATCCTTGGCCCTTCCACTGTTTTTAATGCTTGTAGATAATAATGTAGCCCTCTGATATGTACGTTTTTTTCTCCTGTTTCGTCACTGTATCTTTTCCATTGAGCAGCAGCATACTCTCCGCATATCAAATCACTTTCTCCTCCTAAAAAATACGGGTCGTGTACTCTGTCTAAGACCAGGACGTGTTTTAATGCTTCGTTTTGTTTGCATCCAGTTTTGTTTCTATATTCCCGAGCTGCATCTAATGTCTCTTGTCGTATTTGAAATTGTTTATCATACATTTTTTCACCTCAATTGTTTTCTCCTTTCTCGATGGTTAACTGCAGCGCGGTTTGAAACGCAAATGGATTAATTTCTTCTGGGTCCTTCGGTGTTGCATAAAATGTCCACCAGGATTTTCCATCACGCTGCGCTCTTCCCTCTGTTTGCAATTTTTGGAGTATTTTTGTCAAAATGGAATGGTGAATTTTTAAGCGTCTTGAGATACTTGAAACATTGAAGCTGCAACGAGAGCGACCACGGAGTTTCTTAGTAAGGAAATCGAGTAAACGCTGTTCAGCTTCTTCGTGAGTTACAATCATTTCAAATCACTAACTCCAAGTGAACAGTTTTGTGAACACTTGTATGAACACTTTATGAACACTTTTATGAATAGTTTTCTTAGAGAAATGAACACTTTGAACACTTTACGGGTATACAATCCTCTTTTATTAAAAAAATAAGAAGTAGTAAAGCCTGTAAGTAAGTACCCACGAAAACTATGCAAAGTATTCATTTCTTGAAGTAAAGTGTTCATAAAACTATTCATAAAGTATGCATCAATGTGTCCACTTCTCATAATTTATATCTCCGGTAATAATAACGAAGCTTCCGTTCATTTTTTGGTTCATTCATCAAAATCACTGTTCCACTTGTCAATCGTTTTGTTTTCAACTTTAATTTTTTTGTAATGATATATCCTAATCTCTGAGTTGGTGTCTGTTCCCCTATTTTTTCCCATCCTAATTTATCAGTAAGGTCGGTGTATTTAATGTGTTCAGGCGCATCAAAAAGAGTGGCAGTTTCTTCCGTCTCCTTGATGATGTTAAGAATCGCAAATTCATCGGTGTTCTTCAATGACTCAATTTCTTCTTCTTTTCCTCTTTTCGCATATTCGACGATGTCATCATACGGCAATCCTAAGAACATCGCTGTTCGTATCGTTGGCTCAAATATTTCTAGTGTCCTGCCCTGTAGTTCTATCGGGTATGGCAGCAATGGCATTATTGCCTTGTTTTTGTATTTCAGGTTCATCAGTCGCGTTTGCATTTCATTCAAATCGGTTCTTATCTCTTTCAAATTGGTTATCTCTGGGTAGTCTTGTTCCATCTCGAATATCTTGCATCGTGACATTGTGGCACGGTCAAAATCGCGTTCACTAGCGAATGCTTTGAAACCGAAGTTATTGTAGGATATGATTTTCTCAGGGTCTTCTTTATCTGCTATGATATAGTGACTCCCTTTCCGATATCCTGGTTTCAGGAAGTTTACCATCTCTTTTCCACTGTCTGTTTTCATTGTTACTTTGTCTTGCGCTTCATCAATAAGTATCCCCGCGTTGTAGAAGTGGGTCCCTCTTACCATCGCTGGAAAGCTTATCCCTGAGCCTCCGTTTATCGTCCTCCATCCTGTCTCGCTAATATAATCAAGTGCTCTGCTTTTTCCGCTTTCAACCATCCCAATAAACGCCAAGTATCCAATAGTTTCCCATTCCTCCATAAAATAGCAGCTGTGGATATCCAAATTGTATATTTTGTATTGGATATCCTCTGAGAAGACGATTGTTTTTCTTATTAGTTTATCATTATCTGCAAAGGTGTTTCCTGGTTCGACATCGTTCCATATTGGTATTTTCCAGAAATCAGGATTAATTATTTTTGTAACAACCTTAAATGTGCTTGTTCGGTTACAACCTCCTTGGTTCTCGTAGCATTCGATTGGGGGTCCTGGGTTTGATTGTATTACAGCACCGCATTTATTGCACTTCCATATTCCTGGTGACCATAATGAAAAAATAGGAACTTCAATGAGAGGTTTGTTTTCTTTGATTATCTCCCTAACGGGTCTGTTAGGATTGCCTATGCTGTGTTTCTCATAATGTCTAGTTAACCAACAGAGTTCCCCCGCGTCATTTTTCACAGGTTCTAGTATCTCATCCGCAGCGATTGATTCCCTATCCCTCCCTTTTATTGCATTCGTCATCGTACATCCTCATCTTCTGATATGCTGTAAATAAGTTCAAAACGAATCAGCGATGTCTTCTGTTTAGTCCTGAATTTAATGCAGTCGTCGTACACCTCGTCAACGTAACCAAATAAGACAAAATTGTTGCGAAAAGTAAGCTTCGCGTGTTTATTTTTATATGGTAAAAATAAGTTTCTGTTCAAATCTCATCCCTTCTAGTGAGACCAATTCACTTCACCTTTTTTATTCTATTTTCTCACATTGTTTTTTTCTTCGAATTTTTTCCATGCTTCTTCAGTCCAGGCACACGCTTCTTCAAAACTAAAACCCTGGGTTTGCATAAGGCGTTTTAATCGCGGATATCTATTCATATCAAACATGTTTTCCTCCCTTTGGACTGATTTTAATTTCTTTATCTACAATCATCTCCACCATATCACCGATTTGAATGTTATTAAAACGCAACCAACCGGGGGGTATTGTGACTCCTAGCGATGCACCCATGCGGATGATTTTTTTGTCGAATGTCTCAGTCATAAATGTAAATTAAAATTAAAATACATACTTATATTAATACCTCCTGAGATACAGTCATTATACCAGGATAATGGGGTAAAAAGCCATGCGAAAAATTGACATAGATACTATATTCAGCAAAGAAAAATATCGGCTCATTATCAATGAACTTCAAAACGTTCACAGCGGTTTGACCCTTAACCAACTTTACACGGCTTTACACAAAAAATTCAATTCACGAAAACGGGTTTTAGACTATTTATCTACGTTGAAACGTGAAGGCTTGATAACGAAAAATAGGAAGTGTTATTGCCTAATAGATAAGGTTCCTGAACTTGTCACATTACAAAGAAACATTTCCTTGCTCACTGATTGCAAAAATGAAGTCAAACATACTCTGGAAACTTGGAGATATCAGGGTGAAAGCATCCCGAACATTCTAACATATTCATCTCCATCACAAATGACTCAAGCGTATTTACATGGCGAACAATTCATCCCTGAAAAGTATCATTGCAGAATCAATGAACTTTTCTGTCAGATGGAGACTTGTTTCAAAGAACTTGATACACTGTTTATGTCTTATGAGCGTGAACTTTTTCAGGAGCATTTTGAAAAAATTAAAAAGAAACGTTGGCGTCAAAAGGGATGGAAAAACATTGCTACAGAAATGGCTAGATATGGTCTTATTGACAAGCCAGATGTTAGATTGATTTCAGAGTATGAGATAAAACATGAAAAAGAACTCCTTGAAAAATATCAAAAAAGTAATCTAAGAAATCTTACAGTTGTTATTAATTCAACAATGACATCCTCCCAAAATGAATCCATCTAAAGATGGGGGTATCCAATACCCGATCTTTTTTGAGTGTAACATGAAGGAACGCAAACCATCCTGCTTAAAACCTATCGACCCTCATGGGGTCGAGTA
>Ga0209777_10008549_pt1 | contig 11187 bp, 18 predicted proteins | sample FrelakmetHBP12HB_FD_187147 | JGI IMG/M metagenome (GOLD analysis project Ga0209777, IMG submission 187147) | Freshwater lake sediment microbial communities from the University of Notre Dame, USA, for methane emissions studies -HBP12 HB (SPAdes)... | ecosystem: Environmental > Aquatic >...
AATTTGTGGACCCAAAGGGCCATCCAATTCCGATACTTAAATCCAAGCACGAGGGGGTAGCTATTGACGTGCCGCCCGTGAAGATTACTGTGTCCTGATGGGATTTTTCAGTTGGTTGCGAAAAAGGACGTGCGACGAGGAGCTCGAGAGAGAGCTGCTTAAATCTCGCGATTCGGTCGAAACTTTGGATTACAAAGTAGAGCGGCTTACATCGCAGCGAGACGCGCTCATCGGCGACATGATAGTGCTGCACAAGGCCCACAAAAAACTTCTTTCGATTATTCAAGATTGGGAGTTCAGCGAAGTGCAAGAGAAACGTGGTGAGATTTTGGATGTCATTGTGGCGGCGTGCGAAGTAACGAACGGGTGGGTTGAAATGAACGAGCGTCTCGTATGAGGGAGAATTTGCTCATCCACACGTATTTGGTGCAATCGGGCGCGCCGCACAACTGCGTGTGGTGCATCCAGGTCTTGCTCGAGCCGTCGGAGAGTGCGGCTTTCTCGAGCTTTTTGCTCGATCAGGTAGTCGAAGAGTTTGGCGATGGCGCATCGATTGTGACAGACAAAATCAAAAAGAAGCCTGAGTTTGTGACGGCCAATCAGGTCACAGAGCAACTGCTTTCGGGCAAAAAGATTTCGGAGGTGTGCCAAGGATTGGCAGTGCTTACGATCGCGCTAGATGTTAGTGTCGCGAGCAACGTGTACCAGGCAGATGGGGTCATCCCGCTGGCGTAAATGCCATCCCGTGGGCATAAAATACGGGCCGAACGTGGACCAACGCTATTCTTCGAGCATAAAACGAAGAACACCATGCCGGCGAATGCAGACCGATGAAAATCATCGAAAAAGGCCTCACGCAGCAGCCCTGGACACACGAAACGCATTGCTACAATTGCGGAGCTCACATCATTATCGAGAAGCAAGATTTGTTCTTAGACGAGAACGCAAAGCCCGAATGCAGAGATCACTTTCTCTTATGGACTTGCGTCGAGTGCGGGTACGTTGGGCGTCTAAATGCGAGCCATTACTCCATTGCGCTCAACTACGCGAGGCGAAACAAGAAGACGATCAAGCAGCTGCTTGAACAAATTCTCGAGCGGCTAAACGAGCCGTAAAATGGGCAACGTCACAACCCCGCCATAAATGACGGGGCTTGAAGGAATGCAATGCCAATGCGGACCAACGAGACTAAAATGTTGACTAGACGAGGCGGCTCCGTGCCGCCAGCTGAACCGACTGCCCGTGGCAGGGCGCACGACATGCTAGGTGCCCCACTAGCCCAGCATCCCTCGGCCGGTCAGCGTCGAAGTGGTGTACATACTGCCGCAAGGCAGGCTTACAGCGTTTCGGTTCCGGTTGTGGATCGCAACGGAGTGCCGTTGATGCCAACGGTACCAAACCGCGCCCGGCGTTGGATCAAGACTCGGGAAGCTACTCCGTTTTTCAGGCGAGGTATTTTCTGCGTTAGACTTAATCGTGCACCTTCAGCGCAGGAGAGACAACCCGTCGCGGTGGGCATTGATCCAGGATCGAAAAAGGAAGGCCTCACGGTCAAATCTGAGGCACACACGTTCTTGAACATTCAGGCCGACGCAGTGATGCACGTGAGAGACGCGGTGGAAACGCGGCGCAACATGCGTAGGACGCGCCGATCCAGGAAGACTCCCTGCCGAGCAAACAGGAAAAATCGGGCTCGTGGGTGCCTTCCACCAAGTACGAAGGCAAGGTGGCAGTGGAAGCTTCGCATTGTAGAGCAACTCGCTAAAGTGTTTCCAATTACGGATCTTGTGGTCGAAGATATTAAGGCAAAGACGAAGCAATATCAACGCAAGTGGAACAAGAGTTTTTCGCCGCTGGAGGTTGGAAAGGCTTGGTTCTACGAGCACCTCAAGAGGTTTGGGGACGTCCATTTGAAGTCGGGTTGGGATACTCACGAGCTACGCGCCGCGGTAGGGTTGAAGAAGTCAAAGTCGAAGCTTGCCGAGGTATTTGAGGCGCACTGCGTGGACAGTTGGGTACTAGCGAACTGGTTCGTTGGTGGGCATGTGGTACCCGAGAATACAAGCATGCTGTGCATCTCGCCCATCAGGCTGCATCGAAGACAGCTTCACATGCTGCAGGCTGCCAAGGGTGGCATTCGAAAGAGCTACGGCGGCACGAGAAGTTGCGGGTTGAAACGTGGCGCCTTGGTGAATCACCCGAAGTTCGGGCTCGTTTATGTTGGTGGAACAATGGTCGGCAAAGTGAGTCTGCATTCGATAGCCGACGGCAAACGGCTTACCCAGAAAGCTAGGTCAAGCGAGATCAAGTTCAAGACCTACAACACATGGAGACGGCGCTTCCTCCCCGCCCTGAAGGGCGGGGTTTCCGCGCCGGAGAACCGATGAACAAGGTTGCTCGCTTGCTTCGCCTCGCCCCCGCATGCATCATGGCGCCATGCTCCCCCTGCACCGCGCAGCTGCTTGGATCCTCGCAAATCCCAGGAATTTTCTTGAGTATTTTTTACTTTTCTACGCCATCGGCAACGTCGTGTGGGCGCAGATGCCCATGCCCACGACCGAGCGTGGCAAGAAAATCTGGCTCTTTTTCCACAGCTTTTTCCAGTTCATCGTCACCCACAAGAGCGATCGCGGCACTTTCACGTGGCCGTCGCTCATCTACCTGACCCTACGCGCCCTAGCGTTCGTCGGCAACGCAGGCCTTCCCGCGCGCGAACGTATCACCAAGCCCCCAGCACCCCCGCGTAAAGACGATGAGGTCCCACCGATGGTGGTGCACACGGAGGACACGCCCATCGACGGGCCGCATCCACCGCTGCACCCGGACGACCTGCCCACGCCAGTGCTGGAGGTTTATCGCCCGCCGCAAGAGGCCAATCCGATGCTCGATTTGGACGAGCTCGAGCCTGCAATTCCCGAGCCTCCCCCAAAGGACAAGTCATGACGCCGCCCCCGCCTCGCGACACGGATCCCGAGGAAGACCGCGCTCGAGAAGCTTTTATTTCTCGCGAAGACTACGAGCGTGACCTCGAGCTCGCCAAGGCAATGTCCGAGCTCGGCGAGCAAAAACGCACGCTCGAATCAATGCGTGTGAAGGTGAAAGAGCATGAGCAAATGCTCCAACAAGGCAAGGGGCTCATGCTTGCGGGGCGAGTGATTTACGTGGTAGTTGGTATTTGCGTTTCGGCAATTGTGTGGTTCTTTGCGCGGCTCGTTGAGATGAGGCCTCCGGCCGTCGAAGCGCCGAAAGCAGTGGCGACACAGGAGCATCACGCTGGGCCAGGCGAGTTCATCATGTTGCCAGGAATGCAATCTCGAATGCCGGATGCTTCGCTCATTTTTGTGAAGGACGCAGCTCCGTGAATCAGGGGATGCGCGACTACCTGATGCCGTTTGCCGTGTGCATTTCGGGCGGGATAGTTGTTGCCATCATCATGGCGAATGCAGTGATCTTTTGTTCTCGGCAATCTGAATTCGAGCAAATTCAGCACGCAATATGGGAAGTTCTCGACGCGGGGCACGAAAATTGAAACCTGACCTCGGCGAGTGCCGAAACTGTGGGTGGTCCCATTTTCTCGTTTTCTGTATTGGGGTAATGTTGGGCCTATGCGCTGGCATCGGGCTCGAATCGGAAACCTCTCGCGTGCTTGCGCATTCGCTCGAGCGCCAACCACAGCTGGACGCGGGCCTCTCGGACGCAGACGGCTGCAGCAGGAGATAAACCGATGATGTGCAATTGCGGCCCTGTACCTAACCCGAGACGCAAGCGGAAGGCGACCAAGCGCAAGGCTGCAAAAAAACGCAAGCGCGTCAACATGGCGACGCCTACGTATTGCACAATCGCTCGCAGCAAATTGCCGTCTGCTGCATTTACGCTCCACAAGCTCAAGAAGGGCAAAAAGCTCACTTCTCGTGACCAAGACTTCCTTGGCTATGTTGCTAACCTGATCGAGGACACGATTATTGGTTGTATCAAGCCAAAAAAGAGCGCTTCTGCGAACGCCATGCCAGCCGCTTGCTCAGCTGCGCGAAAGAGTGCCACCGTTGCGAAATTGAAGCAGGTTTCCAGAAAAAAGGCGCCGCTCACGGCCATGGAGCAGAATCTGCTGCGAGTTGCGGCACTGCTACTTAGTCGATGCTCTCGTGGTGGTGCGCCTTCGTGCACACCTCCAAACAAGTGCCAAACGTGCAAGCCCTCTCGCAAGGGAGGGTCTACGTGTAAATGGCCGAAGAAATGTCAAACGTGTCCCCCAAGAGGCGGCGGCGGACCGAGGAAGCCGCCTAATAGGCCGCCCCAAGGCGGCGGCGGACCGAGGAAGCCGCCTAATAGGCCGCCCCAAGGCGGCGGCGGACCGAGGAAGCCGCCTAATAGGCCGCCCCAAGGCGGCGCAAGAGCAATTAGAGCCAGGCGGCGTGGTAAAAGAGGTAGCTTTCCAGTTTTCTATGAGAGATAGACTGGTCGCTTCCGGTGATGCAACTTTTTTGAAAGGTAAATTCCATGATGTGCAATTGTGGCCCAGTGCCAAACCCGCGACGCAAGCGAAAGAGCGCAAAGAAGCGCAAGATGGGCATCCAGTGGAGCTCACGAACAGGTAAATGGACATCTGCCCCGCGTATGTCTCGTCCAAAGAAGGTGTGCACGCGTGCCGAGGCAGACAAGATTGCTCGTGGCTTGAAAAGAATCGTGGATAAGCCTGCCAAAGAGGGGCTAAATCCTCTCGAGAAGGCTTATGTTTCCCTAGCTTCCGGCCTGTTGCTCAATTGCATGCGTTCCGGCACACATAAGGATCGCACAAACATAGTATGGGGTAAACCCAAGAAAAACCGCACAGCAAAATCCAAAAAGCGCGCAGCAAAACCCAAGAAGCGTGCTAGGAAACGGACCTGGACCAGATAAATCGCCCGGAGCAAATCAATGCAGCGACACGCCAGGTTCCCCCACGTCGTTTTCAAATTGACGCCAAAAAACGGCTGGACGCTCATCGAGGCCAATTGCACGATTTGCGGAGACGACCTAAATTGGCGGTGTACTGGCGATAATTCGCGCCTGAACTGGCGTCTCAACACGTTCGCGAATTTGCACGCTCACGGAACTGGCAAACCGGTACAGCAACCCATGCCCCGCGGAGGTACGCCTCAACGAAGGGGCATGGGTTGGTAGCCCGGACAAAAAGCACCCCCAACGCAACCTAGGCCGGCTGTTGCGTCGAGGGCGGTGCGGGGCATCCCTGCTTGCGTGCTTCGGTGTTCGCCCCTCAGAATCCCTTGATACGGCTCATGCCCCCGAAGGAACACTTTTTTTGAGCCCAGGGGATCGACCGACGCAAGTGGTCGGAGAGGCAATCTCGGTTATCCGCACTTTTGGGAGGGACTTCCACCCCCTCAGCTGCGAGCGCCGTAGACCCCCCAAAAGCCCCCGTCAACAAAAATGAGTTCCGTGCTATTTGTTGGGCATGCCACGCAAACTCATCCCCCTAGCAATCGCCTGCATTTCGCTACCTCTCGCCCTCTCGGGAGTCTCCGGCTGCTCCTGGCTCCGCGGCGCGTGCGCAGACGTCTTGCCCCTGATCTCCCAGGGCCAGTCCTTCGCTGCCGATGCCGCCCAGGCCCTAGAACAGGCCGAAAAGTTCATCGACGTCATGCCGCTCGGCGACGTAAATCGCGCGAAGCTGATTGAAGCCGTCGAAAAGGCCCACATCGCCCTTCGCGCTGCCGCTTCAGCCCTCGCTTCCAGCGCAGATGCCTGCGTGAAGCCCGATATCGTCAGCATTTTTCAAGCATTTATCGACGCATGGCAAATCATCCGAGTCATTGTTGCCAACACTTCGACGATGGATCCAGCCAAATTCGCCGTCGCTGGGCCGCATTACAAGGTGCTGGATCCTATGGTCTACGGCCTATATTTGAGGCAAAAGGCGGCCAAATGACGGACGAAAGTCGTCGGGGTCTTGGCTGCCTGCCCGAGCCCGCAAATGCTGTCAGCCCGCATTCGTTCGAAGAAGTAGTGGGCGATGGCTACATGCGGATGCAGCGGTTTTTATCGCTCGAATGGTGCGTAGACGGCATCCGAGACCAGGCGCGCGCCCCGTGCTGCTGCGGCTTTGGCGTCGGCCAGACGCTCCAGAATTGCGCTCGCCAGAGGATCGCTTCCGAGCATCCCGGCCAAGACAGGTGGAGGTCATTCACCGTCCCGAGCGCCCTTCACATCTACGTCCAGTCGCTCTGCGCGTCCGGCCGCCTTGGCACAGACGACGGCACGACCATCTTCGATGCCCTCACCGCGATCGAAAAAGGCGGATTCATCCCAGAGAGCAAGGTCCCTTATGATCCGGCGCGCCGCTTCGAGGAGCTGTGGGTGGACGAGCTGCAGGGCGCGCTCATGCAAAAGGGCCTGAAGTACCACTGGCTCCAGGACGGTGACCCCTCGGTTGTGCAGGAAAAACTCGCGTACGCACTATGCGCCGGCAGGGGCGTGGTAGTTGGGCTGGAAGTTGACGATACGTGCGAACAAAACCGGGGTGAAATCTGGCCCGGGCCAACCGGCGTAAGGCTCGGCGGACATTGCATGAGCCTGCTAGATTATCCGGAAGGCATGCCGAGGCTGGTAAACAGCTGGGGCCCGCTGTATGGTCGCAATGGTTATTTGATAACGACGTGGGACGTTATTTGCGCGGCGAGATCGATATGGATAATAGATTTTACCCCCGACTACCAACTTGGCTAAAGGCCTTTCTCGCAGCATGCGTCGTGCTGATGATTGTGCCTTCCTGTCCAATTGCTCCGCCGAATGCGCCTGAACCCCCTTACCGCAACGACGCTGGAAATGGGATTGCCGGCGCGTGCTTCAATCTCGCCCGGTTGGGCTGCCCGGAGGCTCACCCGCCGTCGGGTGACTGCGAGCAAGACCTGACCGAGCTCCTGGGCGTTGGGACGCTTCGCGCGTCGAATGTTGCGTGCATGGCTACGGCCGGCTCGCGTGAGCAGATGCCCTCGTGCCATGCGAGATGTGATGATACTGTCAAGGCCTCATGGCCAAAGACGTCATCATCGCCGACTATTCCTGCACCAGCACGGTCTGCAAAACCCTCCTCGAGCTGATTTGGGCCGATCCGCTCACCAGGCCCGCGGTGCTCGAGATCCCCGAGAACCGGGCCGGTAGCTCCGTCCATGCCCAGTGGGTGCAGACGTTTCGGCAGCAAAATCAAGGCGAATTTCTCGATCCTTTCATCTCGCAACGCCTGTCCGGGGTGACAGTGGGGCGCATCGGCGTTGTGGGTTTTTCGGCGGGCAATTGGGGCATCGAGCAAATCTTGGCGAACCCCGAGGAAGCATCCAGAATCGATTTTGCATACGCCGTAGATGGACTTCACGCCCGGGAGATGCCTGACAAGAGTGTCATTATCCCCCCCGCTTGGCTCTCGTTTGCCCAGCAAAGCCAAACGAACGACAAGATGATGCTCGTGTCATTCTCGCAAATCAAGCCGCCGACCTTTCCGGGCACGCAGCCGTCGGCGCACATGCTCGGCGACCAGCTGGGCGCGAAATGGCTCACTGCAGGCGGAGACGTGATTGCGAGCCTGCCGTCGCTGGTCTACCCGAGCACGGCCGCTCCGGAGTCCGTGCCCATCATGGAATACGGTACAGTGGGCAACCTGCACATGGTGGGCTCGTGGCCCGTCGGGACGAAGGGCGAGGACGCTGCGGCGCACATTTGGCAGTCCCGGCAGGTGCAGGCGGCGCTCTGGACGACGTGGGTGGCCCCGCGGTGGCTCGGGCTTGAGCCTATTCCGCTTGCCAAGATGATTGAGGACTCTGGGGTGGGGCGAATCAGCAACACCGCTAGATGGGTCACTGCAGCGCTTGGGACGCTTGCGGGCTTTGGACTAGTGCGAGCAATTCGGTAAGGAGCTTTCTATGGGAATCGTCCAAATATTGCAAAGTGGTGCTTCCTATTTGCGGCTAGAGACGCCAGGAACTACGGCAAAGTTTGGAATTGGCATTGAGCCTACCGCTAAGCTTCATCTGGCTGCAGGTACCGCAGCAGCTGGGACAGCTCCGCTCAAGCTTGTGACTGGCACCGCGCTTGCGGCAATTGAAGATGGCGCAATGGAATACTACTCCAGCCATCTGTATTTCAGCATCGGAGCGGCACGTTACCAGCTTGATCAGCAGTTGAGTTCTGGGATGACATCCCCTGTGGTGGTTGCTTCCGCTTCGTTGGTCGCACCAGTTCAATCAGGAGCGATTGAAACCAACGGTACATATTTTTATCTAACGTATGGCGGCGTAAGGTACAGAATAACAGCTAGCGTTACCGCCGACTGTCTGAATCCGTCAGGGTATTTTGGCGGAGGAACAACATCTGGGGTCGTGAACACTGTGTCAAAGTATCGCTTTGGTGATGATAATATATCGGCAGGAACCGGCTTATCCGGTGCTAGACAAGGGGCAGCTGCTTGCAGTTCGTTAACTGTGGGATATTTTGGCGGAGGATTCAACACCTCCGTTTATGGTAACGTGTCCAAATATCGATTCAGCGATGACAATTTGTCTGCTGGAACTGTTTTGGCAGTCGCGACCTATTTCCAAGCAGCTTGCTCATCTCCATCATGAGGGCTCAATGACCTGGAACAACTCCGATCACAATTATCTGTACGGCTCCGTTGGCTCTTGCCATACGCCGGAAGAAGCCCATCGAGTGCTCTCAGAACGGCATCTGCAGCCGCTCAAAGCCGCAATCCGGGAGTGCGAGCACGGAAGAAAGGAGCGGGAGATAGAGCGAGCTATCCTGCAACGGGATATCGCCAAGTGCGATGACGACCTGGACCGGGCTAAGCTCCAGCTTGCCCTTGAAAAAGTAGGCATTCACGAAGCCATCGAAAATGAAAGCTACGCGTACGCCCTGCACGAAGTGGAATTTGTGCAAGCCCTCATCGCTCGCATCGAGCCGCATTGCATGTGGCACCGAGCCGAGATGAGTGTCGAAGAGGGGTATCAGCTCGCGCAGCAAGAAGAGCGCCGGCTTCTTTTGCTTCAGCGCGCAAGAATTGGCTTGCTCGCTACAGGTGGCATCGATTCAGAAACCTTGCGAGAAGCCATGTCACACCCGCAGATGCAACAGCTCGAATCTGACATGCAAGTCATGCTCGACCAAGCGCGCCATGGGCACCTTCGTATGGTCCACCCTGCGCCGATGGCCTTGCTCAGTTCAAGCAACAGTTGAGGATTCCATGGGCTGGACGAATTCTGATTACTCGTACATCTACCACCTAGCCGGCTCGTGCCAAACCCCCGAAGAGGCGCACCGAGTGCTCTCCGAATCGCTCAGCACGCGCAAGATGGCTATTCGAGAATACACCCAAGCCATCGCGCGACGCAAAGTGGACAAAGCAATCCTGCAACGAAAAATCGACGCGTCCCAAGATGACCTCGAAAAAGAAAGCCTTGCCCTCGATATTGAAAAGCTCAATGTCCACGAAGAAACCGAATCCGCGGATTACGAATACGCCTTGCACGAAGTCGAATTTCTCGCCGAAACCCTGAGTCGTCTCGAGCCTCATTGCAATTGGTCTTCTGGCAAGCTGACGCGCCAAGAAGGCTACCAGCTCGCCCAGCAAGAGGAGCGCCGACTTATTCTGCTGGAGCGCGCAAAGCTCAGCCTTTTGTCGGTCGGAAACATCGACACTGAAACGCTGCGCGAAGTAAAGTCCCACCCTGAAATGAAAAGCCTCGAGCAGGCCTTCGTCGCAATGGTCAGGCAAGCCAAGTCCGGCGAGCTCTCGCTCGGGCACAACGCCCCAGTGTTCTTGCTCGCAACGGGAGAGCCCAAATGAGCAAGTGCAAAATGGAGTATTTCGATTTCGACGAAGTGCTCGCCGTTGGCGAAATGCTAGGGATTTGCTGGGATATCGTCAGCCCTGAAGAGTTTTGCATGGGAATGCAGGTGGAGATGGAGCACCGAGACGTGACCGGTGGCGATCCGCTGCTCACCGGCAAAATCGCGCTCGCCCATCTGAATGAGCTCCCGGATTATTACACGCGCCTTGAGGAAATGGAGCGCGCAGTTCCCAAACGAAATAGCGGAAGAGGCCGACGACGATGATCGACCAAGACGCGTACGCAGTCCTCAAGAGCGCATGGCCCAGCACGGGATTGCCTGAGCCGAGCGAGGCCGAGTTGCACGCTGCGATGTGCGTTGCCAGGCTTGAGACGCAGTACGGCGAAGGTTGGAAGGGCGTCATGACTGGCTCCAACAATTGGGGCGCAATACAGGCCGGAAAGCCCCCAGCGCGCCCTGGATACTCTCGCCTGTACCAAGACACGCACCCGAATGCCGATGGCACGAGTACGGCGTACCACATCTGCTTTCGCGAGTACCCGACTCCCGAGGAGGGGGCCGCGGACCTCTTGCGCGTGCTCTATGTCAGGCGTCCCAAAGTGCTTGCGGCAGCGGGCGAAGCGAGCATCCAGGCCGTGGCCGAGGCCATGCACGAGAGCGGCTACTACGAGGGATTCGGCGCTACGATCGAAAATCGCATCACCAACTATGCCAATGCGCTTTGGCGAAATTACCAAAGTATCCTAAAGCGCACCGGTTGGCAGCCCGTTCTGTCTCGTCGCGTAGATTTCCCACCATCATTTGAGCCTCCTCGGGAGTCGCAGCCATGAGCCTTGGACCCATTACGCTTTGCCCTGGATTCGCGACCTACTCCGTAAATGATGACACGTCGATTACTGTCAACGGACAGAATATCGCGTTCGATGCGGGCACGGTTCCTGCGAAAAAAGTAACGAGTTTGTGGTCGAAGTTCGCGGATGCCATACAGCAGGCTAGCGCAAAAACAGGGATTCCAATCTCGTGGCTAGTGGGGATTATGACGATCGAGTCGGGTGGTAACCCGAATGCATGTAGCCCGTGCATTAACTACGATAGCGCCGGCAATCAGGTTTGCTCATTCGCTCCCAATTGCGGAGGGCCCTGCTGCGCATACGGCCTGATGCAGTTCATTGATTCGACTGCGCGGGCCTATGGGACCACGGGGCCGGCCTTGCTGGGCGATGAGCGGCTGGCAATCGAGATTGCCGGCAAGTACCTGCGCACGCTTCTCGATAAATCGGGGGGTGACCCGGTGGTTATGGCGAAACGGTACAATGGCGGCGGGCCGAGCTGCAGCGGTGCAGGCACATT
>Ga0209777_10008550_pt1 | contig 11183 bp, 14 predicted proteins | sample FrelakmetHBP12HB_FD_187147 | JGI IMG/M metagenome (GOLD analysis project Ga0209777, IMG submission 187147) | Freshwater lake sediment microbial communities from the University of Notre Dame, USA, for methane emissions studies -HBP12 HB (SPAdes)... | ecosystem: Environmental > Aquatic >...
AAATAATTTGACTCCATCATAGCATAAAAAAAGGGGAAGCACTACTTCTTTTCTCCAGAGCTAAAACGGTTAACCGAAGATAGCAAATGTCTTCTTTAAGCGATATAATACCAAGCATGACCTTTACGGAAGAAACCTATTATCAGGAAAACTTCACCAGGCTTGCACTTTCTGATGAAACAGTGAAGTCCATCACGTATGAAGAGTGTGCCTTTGATAGCTGCAGCTTTATCAATACTAAATTCGTGAATTGCCGGTTCACCACCTGTAAATTCACCGATTGCACCCTTAGCGCCGTTTCTCTTTTGAACTGCCGCTTTACGGAAGTTAACTTTAACGACTGTAAGGTAATCGGAATTGACTGGACGAAGACGCAGGAGTTTGAGGACATCACGTTTAAACATTGCCAGCTAAATTACTCCAACTTTAAGCTGATGAAAATTCCTAAAACTAAGATGACCGACTGCGAGGTCAAAGACGTCGATTTCTCCGAAGCTGACTTAAACCACGGGGACTTTAAAAACACCGACTTTGAAAAAACCCGGTTCGTTAAAACTAACCTGTCCGAAGCAGACTTCAAGGGTGCGAAGAACTATCTCATTAACCCTACCATCAACACGCTCAAGAAAACCCGCTTCTCTTACCCCGAGGTGCTTACGCTGCTAAACGGGCTGGATATTATTATTGAGTAGGGATGCTATTGTACCCCTCTCCTATTTATCCGCCTGCCATTAGGAAAGGATATAAAAAGAGAGGCATATGCCACTCTCGGCTAGCTACTCCGGTAACACTTTTCCTCCCAACCATTTATTAACTTAACCCCAAGCTTACTTTAATAGCCATATCTACATCATTCATTTTTTGCGTGCTTAATTGACCGCATTTTTCACCTAATCTTGTTTTAGCTATAGTCATTATTGAAGCCAAATCAATTGCTCCATTACTATTTAGTCCACTATACTTGGCTGTAAAACTAACTAAAAACGGATATGGTTTATTAGGAGCAGTGGTTAGAGATGCAATAATAGTATTTGGGCTTGCTTCATTACCTATATTATTTTGAATAATGAGTGCAGGCCTTGAACCTGACTGTTCACTCCCCTTACCTTTGTCCCAATTCACCCAATATATTTCGCCACGCTTAACGGTCAACATTTTATATTACCAAGATGGCAAAGCTTCTTTGGCAGCATTGCTAGAGAGTGTTGCGAATTCAGTGTGTTCTTTAGCCATAGCTTTGTAACCCTCAACTAATAATTCTCTCTTTTCTTTTTCAAGCATTTCCTCTAAACATTTAGAAATAAGCTTACTACGAGTTAATTTCTTTTTACTCGCAATTGCATCCACACCAAAAACAATATCTTTAGGCACACTTAGGGATAATCGTAAAGATTGTGTTGCCATTTTAATCACCAACTCTCATAACTAATATTAATACATTGTTTACATCGAACTTTTATGTCACCGATCAACGCATTGAAATAGTATAATGCATTACATACGTTTTGTCAATACATCATCACTACATCATCGTTGCATCATCATTGTATCATTATTGCGTTACAGTTGATAATGCATATTATCTGTATATTATTATCTAAATGTACTTCATCCTCCCTCACCTCTTCACTCCCCCCTCGCCTCTCTCTTTTCATACAAGCGTCCCGCTTCATTCACCAGCGCCAGGCTTATTAAAAAGTCGTCGTGGCCCTGCGAGGGCTCAACGTAAAAGTTCATCGTCTGGCTGGCACGGTACTGGCTCCGCGCCTTTTCCATTTCCCCCCAGAACTCTTTATACTCTTCGGACCCGTCCCCCTTATAGACCTTCAGTCGCCCGGAGTTTATCGCGGCCAGCAGGTTGAACCCCAGCTCGCTTTTACTTTTTTGTGTGAACGTGAAAGGCGTCACCCTGGAGCCTAAAGCTTTCCTCAGAAACGACGCCACCGGCTCGCCCACCCCTGTCGCGTCCACCACCAGTTTCCGGCAATGCCAGACGTTTTTCAGGATGTCCACCAGCTGCGCGTAAAGCTCCGTATGCTTTTTCCCTACCCACCAGTAATGCTCGACGACCTTTATGGTTGGCTCCTTATTAACTTCGCTGCAGTCGGTAAAATCCAGTTCCGCTACCGTCACCACCGTAGCGTCCCGCCGGGGATTTACCGACTTCATATACTCTCCATCAGCGTCTTCTTCCTCTCCCGCGATGTCAACTCCCGCCACGTAAGTCTTGCCTGCCTCTGCTCTGCGCAGCCTGGCGTGCTCGCCCTGCAGCTGCTCCCTTTGCTGGACACTTAAAAACCCGCCCCCGCCGTGTATCGGCAGCAGCCGGTACTGTGTTAGAAAAAGCGGGTGGTTTTCCCCCAGCCGCTCCCTTTCCGCCTGCACATACGCGAGGTATTCCGGGTTGTACTTTGCCACCTCTTCCCAATCATAGCGGAAATGCCGCTTCACGCCGTCCCGCCGCTCCAGCTCCAGGTTCGTCTGCTTGACCTCTTCCAGCAGCGTGCTCTCGTCCCAGGTTGTGCCGTAGTGGACCGTCGTCACGTTGGTGGTCGCCCCCATCGGCTTGAACTCCTTGCTGTATTTTTCTTTGCTCACGTCCTGCGCTTCGTCGATTTCGAGGAGGAGATGGGCAGTGTTGCCGACCACGTTAGCTGATTCGTCTGCCGATAAGAATATCGCCCGCGCGTTGCCCAGCCGCACGATGTACCCCAGTTCGGAGTCCCATATCCCATCGAAGCCGGCGTCGTTGAGCCTGTCCTTGAGCCGAATCATGGAGATAATTGCCTGAGGCCGGAATGTCGGCGAGCATTTTATCAGGTTCTTGTGTTAGGCGATGTGCATGGTCAGGAGAAGTAATTCCAGCTGCGCCGACAGCTCATTCTTGCCACCCTGGCGCGCTATTTCCACAGAAAAGGTCAATCCCTTATTCCCGAAGACGCTTTCCAGTATCGCCACCGCTGCCTCCCGCTGGTATGAACGCAGCTGGTTTATTCCCGCATTCTCATCCATTAATACCCTCTGTCATTGCGAGCGAAGCGAAGCAATCCGTTACCATCATTCTTAAAGTCTCTTCACTATCGCCGCGGTGCCGATGTTCACCCCCAGCGGTATCGCGATATCTTTAATGACATTCCCGATTGCTTCCTTCAGCCCTTTTCGCTGCACCGCTGTAATCTTATAGCGCGTGCGTATCAGCCGGTCGAGTGCGTTTGTTGCCTTTACCAGCATTTCCAGGTTCCGTTCGTCCCCGTCCGCGATGGCCCTTTTTATCTCCAGCCTTATCAGGGCTATCTCTTCATCGATGCCTTCGACACCGCTGGCCATCTCGAAGTCTAGTTTTTCCGCTTCGTCGAGTACCCTGGTGTAAAAACCCTGCCGTCGCGATTTCCGGTTACCCTTTGATGCGACTCTTTTTTTCTCGGTCATTCGGCTTTTCCCTCCGGTTCAATACCCTGACGGTCGCCAGCACGATAGTATGCGCCGCCAGGTCCCACCGCTGCTGCTTCATCGCAAAGCTTAATCGGCCCATGTCTCCCCCTGTCCTAAATACCTGTTGACCATATTAGCACTAATGTTCTATATTATCCATCCCGTTTTGTCACCATTTTTCAAGCCTCTCTTCCTCCTGACTTGTATTATTGCTATCACAAAAGCTATAATAACGATTATTAGAAAGGAGAAACTGCCATGCCGTCTTACGCTTATTTTCAGAAAAAAATAGTACCTCTGGAGCAAGCCAACGTCAATGTTATGACGCACTGTATCCATTACGGCACGGCGGTCTTTGAGGGCATCCGCGGCAACTGGAACGATAAGCTAAAGCAGACCTATATCTTCCGCCTCAAAGAGCACTATGAACGCCTGGCCCGGGGATGTCAGGTCCTGAACATTACCCTGCCCCTCTCCGTTGATGAGCTCTGCCAGAAGACTGTGGAGGTTGTGGCGAAATGCGGCTTCCAGGAAGACCTGTACATCCGCCCGCTGGCCTACACCAGTTCACAGCAGTTGGGCGTACGTTTGCATAACCTGGATAACGATTTTTTGGTGTTCGCTTTTCCCTGGGGACCTTACCTGGATAAGGATAAAGTGCATTGTGGCGTTTCTTCATGGCGCCGCCCGGATGATAACGTCAACCCGCCCCAGGTAAAGTCTACCGGCATCTATGTCAATAATGCCCTGGCCAAGACCGATGCCATCAAGAACGGCTATGACGAAGCCATCATGCTGTCGCCGGACGGGCACGTCTCGGAAGGCAGCGGCGAAAATATCTTCCTGGTATACGACGGCAAGCTGTTGACGCCCGCCCCTTACGATAATATCCTCATGGGCATTACCCGCAACACGGTCATCGAGCTGGCAAAAAATGAGCTGGGCATGGAAACCACCGAGAGGTCCATCGATCGGAGTGAGCTTTATACCGCCAAAGAATGTTTCCTGACCGGTACCGCCGCTCATGTGACACCGGTATCGGAAATAGACCACCGTAAAGTCGGCAACGGTGAAATAGGCCCGATTACGGCCAAGCTACAGGAACTTTACGTTAAGGTTATCCGCGGCAACCACCCCAAATACATGCAATGGTGCACGCCGGTCTACAAGAAATAAGTGATAATGTCATTACAAGCCATTCCCGAAGGGAAGGCGCGGCAATCTTAATGATGGATGAGATTGCTTCGTCACTGCGTTCCTCGTAATGACATTCTAATTTCAGCTTACCTGCCTGACTACCGCAATGACCCTGCCCTGTATCTCGACGTTATCCAGGCCGGTATAAAACGGCTTCATCTGGCTGTTAGCCGGTTGGAGCCGGATTCTTTCGGACTCTACGAAGACTTTTTTAAGAGTCACCTCTTTTTCCGATTTTAGCCATACTGCCGCCATCTCGCCGTTTTCCACGGCGCTGACGTGCTGCATCAGAACGATATCGCCATCGTTAATCAGGGCATCCACCATGGATAAACCTTTGACGCGTAGCGCATAAACGTCTTCCTTACCGCGTGTAAGCTCTGATGGTACGCCCATGGTTTCCGATACCGCTGCCACGTCCCAGGTATCAGGTGTTGGCACCGGTATTGGTTCACCGGCAGCAATTAAACCGATGACCGGCACGGCTATGACAGTATCTGCCGTTGGCGTTTTATTAAGCAGCTTGATGCCCCGTGAAACATCGGCGTGGCGGCTCAAGTAGCCCCGGCCCTCCAGGATGGTCAGGTTATAGTCCACCACCGATGTCGAACTGATGGCGCATCCCCCTTGAATGTCTCGGATAGACGGCGGATAGCCTCTTTCCCCCAGGAACCTGTCGATAAATCTGATGATGCGCCGCTGCTTATCTGATAGCTTTTTCATCCCTGCTCCTTAACCCTAAAGGGGCTTAAAGAACACCTGTTCTGATATTACTATAAACCAAAACACTCAAGATGTCAATAACCCGGGGTAATAAAAGTGAGGTTTTGAATAATTCTGTTAGCAATAGAGGAGTTATACTGAACAACCGCGAATGTAGCTATGCGTCTTCTATGGCGTCGCAGGCATCTACCGGCTGGTTTATTCTCATGGTTTCCAGCGCCAGCTTGTCCATTTCCAACTGTACGGGTATGGGGTACTCTCCGGTAAAACACGCCAGACAGAAATTGTCTCTCGGCAAACCAACTGCTTTTAACAGTCCGTTGACACTTAAATATCCCAGTGAATCGGCGCCGATGAACTCGCAGATTTCCGGTACGCTTTTCTGCGCCGCAATCAGTTCCCGCCGCGTCGCCATGTCCACCCCGAAGAAACAGGGATATTTTATCGGCGGCGCGCAGATACGCATGTGAATTTCTTTCGCCCCGGCTTTACGCAGCAGCCTGATAACACTGGGGGTCGTCGTGCCGCGCACAATGCTGTCGTCGACCACCACCAGGCGTTCGCCGTCCAGCACCTGTGGCAGCGGATTGAACTTTAGCTTTACGCCGAGGTCTCTCATGCGCTGGTCCGGCTCAATAAAAGTGCGTCCCACATAGCGGTTTTTGACCAGACCTTCGACTACCGGGATGCCGGACTCGCGGGCATAGCCCGTGCCGGCGGCAGTGGCGGAATCCGGTACGCCCATCACGATATCAGCGTCAACCGGGTATTCCCTTGCCAGTCCGGCGCCCATAGCTAGCCGGGCGGGGTAAAGCAGCTTGCCGTTAATCATGCTGTCGAGTCGGGCAAAGTAAATATACTCGAAGATACACAACCCTCTTTTGGTGGATTCTCCAGGGTAGCTTTGAACACCGTTTTCATTAATAACGACTATCTCGTCGGGTTTAATTTCCCTGACGAACTCCGCGCCAATATGGTCCAGCGCGCATGTCTCCGACGCCACCGCCCAGCCGCTGTCCACCCTTCCCAGAGAAAGAGGCCTCACACCGAGAGGGTCGCGGACGGCATAGAGCTCCTGGGGCGTCAATATCGTTAGAGAATAGGCACCCTGAAGGCGCCGCATGGCGAACCTTATTTTTTCCACCCAGTTTTTACCGGGCGAGGCTAATATCAGGTTGGCGATTACCTCACTATCCCCGGTACCGCGGAAAGTATATCCCTGCGAGGCGAGCTCCTGATAGAGGTAAGTGGCATTGACAACGTTGCCGTTGTGGGCGATGGCCAGCGTGCCGCCGTCATTACCGACGACAATGGGCTGGGCATTGACGATACGGCTCGAACCGGTGGTGGAATAACGGTTGTGCCCGATGGCCATGTGGCCGGTAAGAGTTTTTAATGAACCTTCGTTAAATACGTTGGATACGCGCCCCATGCCGGTGTAAACCCGTATTGTTTTGCCGTCAGCAGTGGCGATGCCGGCGCTTTCCTGCCCGCGGTGCTGGAGGGCAAAAAGTCCGAAAAAGGTTAGGCGGGCTACATCTTCTTTAGGGGAAAAAACACCGAAAACGCCGCAAGACTCGTGCAAGATTTACCTCTGCCTCCAGACCATCTTGACTACTCTCTATCTCGATTATAGCTTAAAAGCGGTTCATCGGTCAATTTATCAAGTTTAAGGGTAAAGTTCACTCGTTGCATAGAGTGCCTAATTAGGCTATACTGCCAGATACGTAATGCTCTGGTAAGGGGTAATAGATGCCTGCGTTTTGGCAATGGTTTTTCTCTATTATCGGATTGGTGGCTTTCATAATGGCTGCGCCATATATTCTTCAACTACTATTTGGTCAGCCCAAAATTGGTCTAGTTTTTAACCATGATGACAAGGGAAGCGAGGGTAGGATAATAAAAATACATTTAATGAATCCACCTATCAACAATTGGATACTAAAAACCTGTAAGGTTTCACGACTGCCAGCTCAAGACGTATACCTTACTATACGGGTACTTGATGCTTCAACTAGGCAGGTTGTTGTTGGCTCGTTTCTACCTGATATATCATTATCCCCGTCTAGTAAAGCTGGCAGGGTAAGTCTACCACCATCTATTCTTACGGCATGGGTGAACTTAGCAAAATGGCAACGCTCTACTAATTCGGCAGTATTACTTTATGGAACTAGCCCCATACCTCTAGAAAAAGGAACTTATATAGTTGACATTAGAATTGGATTGGATGGAGAGACCAAAATATGCAAACCTAGCTTACTCTACATCGGTGAAATAGAAACCGAAATGATTTGGGATAAGAATATAACAAATAAATTTTTGGTGTAGGGGACATACCACCAGCACAAGCTATGATTACAACCGTCCCTTTCAAAGACTGGAATGACGTTGTTAGGGATAAAGACGCCATCCCCGAAACCGAATATAGAGTGACCCGACACCCTCGAAAAACGTCTAAAGTCGTAGACGTCACATTGAAGCCTGTTGTGGATGCTTTATTATCGTCTATTGGCAAAAATAAGTAAAATAACTAAATGCTACAAATAAAACGAAAGTTTAAAGGGAGGAATTTGAGATGGACTTAGAAACCTATATTGCCGAAACACTAAAGCAAATTGTTAGTGGTATAACTACCGCTCAGCAAGATTTAAAGGGTAAAGGTGCAGGTGTAAATCCTCCTTCATTTGCCGAAAGTAAGGGTTTGTATTGCGAGACTGATACCGTAATCAACTCAAGAATTGTCCATATTATAAGCTACGAGGTATCTATCGGTCAGATGAAAGAAAGCGAAGTTAAAGGTGGAATTGGCGTGTTTCTTGCAAATGTTGGCATTGGTGCTCAAGGAAAAACCGAATCGGCTAGCAATGTGACAAACACAATTAAGTTTTCTATTCCGGTAATATATCCGTCAGGCAACTAAAACTTAAAGAGTGCCTAATCGGAGGTCAACGATTGTACTTTACCAGTTTAAGTGAAACGCCCGCTGCCTGGAAATTCCACATTCACCATCAACTGTTTACTAAATATACCTGCCTACGGACTTGGCGATGGCCCTTAGTTCTTCCATCAGGCGGGTAAAATCGGACAGGGAAAGGGATTGCAGACCGTCTACAAGGGCTTCCTTGGGGTTGGGGTGCACTTCGATTAATAACCCGTCGGCCCCGGCAGCTACAGCTGCTTTGGCGATAGCCGGCACCAGTGAATAGTGCCCGGCGGCATGGCTGGGGTCGACAATGACCGGCAGGTGGCTGTTCTTCTTTAGTACCGGGATGGCGGAAATATCCAGTGAAAAGCGGATGCTGTCCTCGAATGTCCTGATGCCTCGCTCGCACAGGATAACCTGGTTGTTGCCTTCCGCCAAAAGGTAGTCGGCGGCGGTTAGCCACTCGGTTATCGTGCAGGAAAAACCGCGCTTTAAAACGACGGGTCGTTTGCTTTTTCCGGCGTCAGTCAGCAGGGCAAAGTTCTGCATGTTCCGCGAGCCTATTTGCAGCATATCCGCGTAAGATGCTACCATTTCTACGTCTTGAGGATTGACCACCTCGGTAACCACCGGCATCCCGAATTCGCTCCTGGCTTTGACAAGCAGCTCCAGTCCTTTTTTCTGCAGTCCCTGGAAGCTGAATGGCGAAGTCCGCGGTTTGAAGGCGCCACCGCGTAAAATAGCAGCGCCGGCTTTTTTAACCGCCCTGGCCGCGTCCATCAGCTGCTTCTCGCTCTCAACGGCGCACGGCCCGGCCATAACGACCACGCGCTCTCCCCCTATTTCCACCCCGCCACAGTTGACTTTGGTATCTTTAGGCCGGAAAGCCCGCGAGGCGAGTTTGTAGGGCTTCATGATGCGTGTCACGCTCTCGACGCCGGGCAAGACGGCAAAGATATCCGTGGGTATCTGACCGGTATTGCTGCCCAGCAGCGCCACGACGGTTTTATCGGTACCGATGTTCAGCTGGACGCCGAGCTCCAGCGATTTTGCTTTCTGCACCACGTCATCAACTTCTTTTTTGGTGGCGTGTATCCTCATTTCAACAATCACGGTTCTTTACTTTAGCTCCTTTATAATTATTGGTTACTAGTTATTAGTAACTGTTTGCTGGTTACCGGTTACCAGTATTTTTTCCGGCACTGCGGCGCCTCGTTTCAGCGAGATGAAAAACAGCCTGATGGCGGCCACTTCAACCCAGCCAATCATATTCAACACCAGGAGCCGCTCCGCCAGCCCGAACCAACCGCTCTTCTCCTGGAAAATCCTGACTATTATCAGCAGAATAACCGCCAGGATGAAAGTGATCCCCGTATAACGGAAGAGGTTTTTCCAGTTCCCATCCCGCTTGATACTGGGAATGAAGCAAAGGAGAGCCACCGGAAATAGCGAGAAAGTGGTCGTGGCGGTAAGCCCGTGAATCCTGCCTTCGACGGTACGGACCGCCCCGACAGGGTCCGTGCGGAAAGCGCCGATGAGCAGCATGGCAAAACCGAAGATGACGAAGCAGGCAATGCCCACATAGAACCACCGCGCACTTTTTACGTTGAGTAGAAGACCGGCGGCAAATATCTCGATGAGCAGCCCCAGCATCAGGAAACCTATCGTCGGCAGCCAGCCGATAGATGTCAAGGCCAGGCTGCTGATAGAATTCCGGAGCATGCTGTAACCGTGAGTAGAAAAACCCGCCGTAAGGTCGCCGATAAACAAAATCAACGGCCCCAGCATGCCGGCAACAGCCAGGGCGCTATGGCCGTTCAAACGCTGGGTAAAAGGGATTATTCTCTTTTTTGATTCCGCGATGGTTTTTCGGTACATCGTCAGAACAAAAAGACTCCCGCTTTTAAAGTAAGCCTGCATCTGCATGATAAGAACCCAACCCTTAGCCCCCGCTATTTTGTCCCGATGGGTACGTATAAAGACCCGGTGGAGGGGTAGATTATCTCCAGGAATATAGTAGTCGTCTCGGTTTTCGCCTTGCTGGCATCAGCTCCGGCGTTAAGAGTCAGTGTATAGGCAATCCCCTGGGCCTGGCTGGCGGTAAAAGAAAACCGGTCCGAGGTGATGCCTGTTTTAACATCCGCCGGTTTGGATTCGTAGATAAGGGAATTTCCGGATACCTGGAAAGCTGTTTCGGTGCCTTTTTCCAGGTAGTAAAAGCCGTCTACCTTGTCACCGTTAGCCAGCGTCAGGACTAAAGTTATCTCCGCGGCCGAGTTAATCTCCATTTGCTTCAAGGTCCATTTTGAAGCTATTTCAGCTTCCCGGACGGTTTTAACGGTGGCCGGCTGCGTGGCCGTGGACGTTTTGGAACCGGAAGAACACCCTGCTATACCTATCAGCGACAGAATGACCAGAATGCCGATTATTTTCTTAAACATCTTCTAACCTCACAAGACTCTCTATTATATATATCGTATATCCAGCGCAAAAGTTAGTCAATGGGAAAAAGGTATATACCATTCCCCCTTGGTGATGACTTGATTATTGATTTGCTTTTGTTTATGTCAATCCCTTAATTACCCCCTCCAGTACCTTTTTCCACTCCCTGTTTAGTTTCTTATAGTCAATCCGTATCTGCGTGTGCCCGATAGTCACGCCGTCGGTTAAGGTCTTGATAAATCTTTGGGCATCGAAGGGTACACCCTGGAAGCGGCGCAGGACAATATAATCTTCTTCTGTGGTGATAGACTCGATTCTCGCCCTGGCCCCCAATCCTTTTATCCTCACGGCGTAGAGCAGGTTCTGTACCTCCGGCGGCGGGCTGCCGAAGCGGTCGGTGAACTCCTTTAAAATGTCATCCAGCTTCTCGGCGGCGTCCGGACTACCTAAAGCGCGGTAAAGCTCA
>Ga0209777_10008551_pt1 | contig 11183 bp, 22 predicted proteins | sample FrelakmetHBP12HB_FD_187147 | JGI IMG/M metagenome (GOLD analysis project Ga0209777, IMG submission 187147) | Freshwater lake sediment microbial communities from the University of Notre Dame, USA, for methane emissions studies -HBP12 HB (SPAdes)... | ecosystem: Environmental > Aquatic >...
TATAAACAATGACAGCTATTACAAGAAACAAAATAATTTTAAAAATGTTCTTTCCAATAAAATGAAAGATTTCTCCAATAAATGTTCCTACATCTTTTGCTCTAGAATTGTTCTTCTCAAAGAACTTCATCATTTTTCTTCTCTCCTGAAATAATTTTTAGAATTATGTTACATTTGTGCGGCTCTGAATAGCATCTGTTTGACATTTTTGAACAACCAATTTCTGTGCAAATCTCATTTAATTCTTTTATGATTTGCAATCTTTCTTCTTGCTTCATACTGACCCGTTCTCTGCTTCTTTTATATCTTCATAAGGTGCTAACATTTTTCTTCTTATTTCAGCAATGCATTCTTGAAGTTCACCTAAAAAATTCTTATACTCATTATAACTAGGCTTTACATACTTAGCCAATTTGAACAATACATAGTTTAAATTGCCATCAGGCTTGTAGAGACCATGTTCAACCATTTGTTCAACAATAATGTTTAGAGCAGCTCGTCTTTCTTGTGCTATATAGGGCATAATTTCTCCTTATCTAAAAGCTGCAAGTTTGTCTTCAGTGTACAAATGCATAACAGTTTTGTAAATGTGCTCATAGATTTGTTTTTCAGACAATTCAGTTCTTGTATGTTTCTTCCAAATGTCTATAAATTCATCAATGTCTCTATAGCCTCTTGCTGTTTTATCTGTAATTTGATCCATTAGAAGAACAGCTAGATCTTTCTTTTCTTCTTCAAGCATCATAACTCCTTAAAAATCAGTATCTTGCACTATGCCATGCTTTAAAAAACTCATTGATTATTTTCTTCTCAATTAAGACATCTACTGAAGGTACAACCCAAGATGCAAAATATTCTAAAAAAGGATGTGTCATATACACAGGATCGTCTGTAATCATAATAATTGGTTTGTTTTTATTCCAAGCCCAAGCAAGTTCACATATGGTGCCGATCAAGGGTCTTTGTTGCCCGAACGTATCCATGTTAACTACAACAATATCACAAATTTCAATACTTCTATAATCTTTATGTACTATAGCATGAGGTGGCAAAACTCCCTTCAAACCATCAGGAGAAATTTCAGCAAAATCTTCGCCATTCAAGGGATCAATCCAACAAATTGGATATCTTCTTTTCTGTCCTTCTTTGTCAATCCAATTGTCATAAACAATTCTTAATCTTTTTCTCCACTCAGAACACTCTTTTATAACTGCCCCGCTAATATAGCCTGCAAGGTAAATCTTCAAGTCATCTAGCATTTTCAGTCCTTTAGAGCAAGTTTCTTTGCTGACATTCTCTTTTTTGCTGCTGCAACACTGTCAGGTCTTATTTCTGGATTTGAAATGAGCTTATTATCGACTTTATAAGACTCATAAGCTTTTGTATATTCAATGTTTTTATTTATCACATTTTTTACAAAATTTGCAGTTTCTATCACTAATTTGCTTTTGTCATTTTTGTAATAATATGCTTGATAAGGCCCTCCATTATAATCTGCAAGAGCTTCTTCATCAGAAGAATAGCATGACTTTAAAATATCAAAATATTTTCCAGCTAATCTTGTACAAATTGGATCATAAAAAGCTTTTTCACTATAAGCAACATTCAAAACGTTACACATTATTTTCGCTGTTGATGGCATAAATTGCCATTGTCCTTGTGCTCCAGCCACACTAACTATAGTATCTTTAAAGCCTGATTCTATTCTTTGTACAGCAAGTAAGAAGAGTGGTTGAAGACTTGGATAGCGTTCACACTCATTCATAATCAAATTTGCTTTTTCAAATGCTCTATTATAGTCAACTTTTTCTCCTGTTCTGATATTTTCTTTAACAATGTTATCTCTCATAAATAAAATCAATTTTTGTCTGTTTGTAGACCAATCAATTGTTGACAATAGAAACTGCTTAGTTTCTAATGATGTTATCTGATCGTTTTTTTGATTGGACTTAATTTGATAAATTTGTAATGAAAAAAATGAAATTATTACACAGAAAATTATTGAAAGTCCTATTATAATTATCTTTGAGGACATTGGATGCTCTCCTTTATATTAAATTTTAAAACAGACAATTTTGTTGCTACCTTTCAGTTGAAAGTTTTAAAAAACTTATTATGAATTAAAAAATTACTTATTGCACATACAAGGTTTAAAAACAGGATAGTCTACGTTTGAAATTGTTTTTGTGCTTATCTTTGTCAATTCATTGCCACAAGAACAAAATGCTTTTGTCTCTTCTGAGGATTGCTTTGCTGGTACTCTTCTATATTGTTGAATTTCAGTGTTCAAACATTCTCCTTAGTTTATAAGCTAAGATATTCCCAATAAACATTATAGAAATTATTCTAGATTGACAGAAAATGTATGCGGCTTTTTTGTTTTCAATATTTCTTGAACTTTTTCGTCAGCAACTATTCTTTTATTATAAAGAAACTTGAATTTACTGTAATCTCTGTTGAAATAAACTGGAGTAGTATACATCTCATAACAACCAATGCAGTTTCTAATTTGATTGAACTCACCAAGATTTTCAAGTCTCATTCCGTTACTTGGATTTTTAGTGCATGCATCACCCTCTAAGAAAAACCTACCATTGCTTGTCCACTTGCATATTTTAGAAGAAGTAAGTTCTACTTGGCCCTTAAAGCCTGTGATTCTTATGACCTCCATTTGTTCCTCCTCAGTTTATCTATGTCTTGTTTGTTCGTTATGGAAGAATTTCGTTTTGACTTTTCTCTTCTGCCAAACTCAAGTTTTTGTTCGACTTTTTCATGTTTTTCGTTATCTTTAGAATTCATTGTCTCTCCCTTTGCTGTGTTACTTCTTTTTTTTTCAAATTTCTAAAGGTTTTATCAAAATGGTTATTCAACATTACGTGATGTTACAAGTTCAAGTTCGCTAAAAGCTCTAGAGCACACTAAACCTTCTTCTATTAGTTACTATTAAACCCAAATAATATTAAATCTTCTATATACTAGACTGATTTCTTTAATAAACAGAAATCGTTTACGTAAACAATGTAGCAACTGTCATATTGAAAGGAGACACATCATGAAACATAACAAATGTGATGCTTACAATGCATCAATGAAGAAACTGGGTCATGACATTGCTAATCAACTTACTATCATTTCAGCACATGCAGAGCTTATGTTTAAGACTGATGATGAACCAACTCAAGATCAATTAAACAAAATTGAAACTATTCAAAAAGCTGTTGTAAAAATTCAGCTTATGACTACATATGCATTAGAACAAGACTCTGTGTGCTAAAAAATGAAATGAGCTCTCTTAAAGAGAGCTCTATCTTATTGCTCTTACAGATACTGACTCTACGATCACAGCAAAAATAACTCCACACAAAAACCCAATATAGCCCATGTTACTTTCTAACCATGTTCTTTGGTTCTGTTTTTCTAAATAAATTAGTCTGTCATTATAAAGTGAATCTGCTTTATATAAATTTAATTGATAGACTTTAAGAAGCTCTCTATTGATTGCTAATCTTTTATTAGTAGCAGGGACTGTAATTTGATAATTTGCATACTCTACAGCTTTCTTGTCAGAAAACAAATTACCTGCAGGTAAATCTATCTTCTTTACTGCTTTACATGATGTATCAGTGCAAACAGTGCCCGTCCCATTATTAATAGCAATTACTGAATAATCATCAAGACCACTTGTTTTAGGCGTAGGTATGTCAGAAAGAAGACTATCAAACAATATTGGCCTTGGCATAAAATCATATTTTAATGGTTGCACCAAAACTTGCTGAGTGCATGAGAAAAACAATAATGCTGCTGCAAATAAAAGTTTCATATTTTCTTATCCTTGATTATTAATAAGAGCTGCAAGTTGAGCTCTACGTTTATCTTTGTCACTAATTTGCACTATCTCATTGAGTTTAGTGAGTTTTTCTTGCTGATCTGCCTTAACCATTTCAGTTTTTGCTTGAGCAACTGTAGAAACTTCTTGCATGTCTTGTTTTACTTCTTGAATTTTTTGTGCAAATTGTTGATCTTCTTTAGGATCACCTGTCTTTTTTTTCATTATTATTAACACTAAAAGAACAATTGCTGGAAGCAAAACCAATGAATATTTCCAATACTTTTCAAACCAAGGTTGCTTTCTTAACAGAAAAGCTATAATCACGATAGCAACAAGAGCAATGAGCAAACCAATTTGAAATGTCATATTTTTCTTCCTTTAATGCGAAATTTTTCTTAATTCTACATAAGCTGTATGTATGCACTGCTGTATGTATTGCACTGCAGTCATATTGTCAATATCTACGTTTTCTTCACTCTTTGTCTTTACTCCCCGTGCTACTTCTTCCAGCTTCCAGATCTCTTCTTTGTAGTCTGCCATGATTAGTCTCCAAACTTTCTGATAATTGTGCTTGAAAATTTAATTATTTGTTTATAAGCCATTTTTAACTCATCATCGTTCATACTTATCAAGATTTTTTTTATATCTCTTTCAATTGTACTTATAATCATTTTTGTTTCTTCAGGATCGATATACAAAATTCCTGACAATACTATATTAATATCTTCAAACGTATTTTCTGTAATTAATTTTTTAAAGTATTCAAATGGCAGTTTTCTTTTCTTATCTTGATAATTATATATTACCCTTTTACTGACTTTCCTAATAACATAACCATCCCAAGAACCAAAGTAGTCTTTATATCTAAATAAAATTTCTAAACAAAATGCAAGTGTCTTTACTGGTTTGGCAGTCTCTACCAAAATACCACAATTATCAATGAAGTTAGCATTTTTGAATCTACGCCTTGCTTCACTGAGAATTCTTTTAGATTCTCGTTTTGGGATGCAGTGCCATCCCTCAAATTCAATCTTTATTTTTTCTATAACAATTTCTGACATGTCTATTCTTATCTTTTAATTTTAATTAATTTAATTTTAAATGCAAACTTGGGCAAAACAATGAAGTCTTGCCCAAGCAAACTTACTTACAGATCGAAATTTACTTGCCGAAAGCAAGTGAAAAATTCTTCACAGGCTTCTGTTGCAGAATTCCAGCAGTGTTTTTAAGTTTAATTTTTGATCTGATTGCTTTGCTACTCACTGGCTCACCTGCAAGGGGAATGTGAAATACATCATAGATTCTAAGAGAATTTGCAGAATCTTTGACTGCTTTGTTAATTCCTGCATCATGAGTAAACTGAACAGTAACTGAACTTGGAGCTGACATAAAAACCTCCTCAGGTTATGTTGATTTTCTTCTTAATTCTTTTGCATCTGTAATTAATCTATTCCATAAATCTTTGTCATTATGTTGTCTATTATACAACCAATTAATTATCTCTGCTCTAGTAAAACCCCAATCAAGTAATTCTAAAACTTGCTCGAGTCTTGCTTGCTTTTCTCCTGGATCATTAATATATTTATCGTAATCTATTTTAATTTTTCCATTTACTTCATCAAGGTATTTGATGTTCGGAAAAGCTCCTGCAAGATTTTGAAAAATATGCATAGTTTCATGCACTATTACAGATTTAGGATCTTCGAAATACTCAATTGCATCACGTCTATTTTTCAAATTTTTCTTTTTAACATCTTTTAAAGGCACGTAGATCGTCTTAATTTCGTGATTTGAACAACCCCTTTGATCCTGCTCTCTAAATCTTATCCGTATTTGCCTTAAAACTTTTCTTATTGTTTCTTCACTTGCTTCTGGATAGATTTCTTTAAGTCTTTTTATAAGATAAAGCTTCCTCTTTGGAATATCTTTAAACCCATAAATTATTTTTGTAAAATCAATTATCATCAGAATTCTTCAGTTTTATGATCATTCTTTTACTTCTTAAAAGTTCATCTTGCATCTTGTCTATTGTATCAGCTTGTTCATTGATATGTGTTTTTAAAAGTTCAATGGTCTCAATGTTTTTATCATTGATTTTCTGAATTTCTGAATTTACCTTGTCAACCATTTGTCTTTCAGCAAGTTTTATATTATCTCTCAAATCTTGCTTATCAGAAATCAAAACATAAATTCCATCATCATCATTTTGAATATTTCTCTTAGACAACAAGCTTATTCTTTTATTAAAACTTGTTTCAAATTGATTTTCTATCTCTGCTTGCTCAGCTTTATTAAGAGCAATTATGTTTCTTAATTTGCCACACAAATAATTTTCTGTGCCATCCATATGCTGATTTAAAAATTGTCTATCAGTATAAGACATTTGTTCAGCAATTCCAGCACCACCTGCGCAACCATCAAAGAAATCAGGGCAATGAGTGCAACTTACTGGTCTTAGAAGACCAAGTAAAAAAGATGCCTCATTTTTATTAATGTATGAAATTGCAAACTGTTTAGTTTGCTCTAAACCAACATTCATTTGTTCTTCCCAAGTATATCATTGATTATTTTAGAAGAATTTTCTACATCAAATGGATCAATTGCAAAACCATCAGCTTGAACGAAGTCTTCAGCAGAAATTGTTGCACACTGATTTGATGCAGTCTTACGAATATTCTTCATTTCATCACTTTTTGCTGTATTCATTCCAAGAGCAAATTTTGAAACAAGTTCCATATTACTATCAGCTTGTTTAATTTGCTTAACAAATGATTCTACATAATATTTGGGTAAGAAAGAAGCAGCTTTATCAAAAACTTTCTTTGCAGCTCTTGGTGAACGAACAATTGGACTATTAGAAATAGAAAGATTAACTTTTTGACATTCTCCACACTTATTCAAAGTACAATTAGCGCATTTTGAATTTGCTTTTACATTAAAAATCAAGTTCTTTCCAATGTGAATAATTTTTGCAAAGCTTTGCTTCATTTCGTCACAACTTGCATAGATATTAGAATCTATATAGATGTAACCAATTTGACCATAATGCTTTTGCAACTGAGCTCCATGAGAGCCCAAGAAACTTACAGCAGCTTCAAAGCCAAATTTATTATTTACAGCTTCTTTAACAGCTTTGAAATCACTTCCTTGAGTCATTAGTTCACAAGCAAAATTAAGCATTGCAGTTGTATCAGTTTTAGCAACTCTATTTCTAGATTGCACTTCATAGCCTTCTTCAACTAAACTTGCAAAATTCGTGCTGAAGTTTTGTCTTTGGTAGAATTTTGCTATTTTGCTCATGTCATTTGCATAGATAAAAGCAAATTTTTGATATTTTTCAACACCAAAATCTTTTGACATAACTTTTGCTATTTCAGCATCAGCAAGTTTAGAACAAACAAGTTCTTTATATTCAGCAAGCATTGTTGCAAATACATTTTGTTTTGCAATATTTGAATTGCGTTCGTTATTATCTTTCTTATCGCTTTCTTGAACAATAACTTTGTCTACATCTCTACTGAAAGCAATTCTGTCATTAACATTTTCTGAATAAAATGCTTTCTTTATTGTATTTAATGAAAATAAGAAACTTGAAGCTACTTTCAAGGGCCTTTGCGTGTCAAGTTTACACTTGAATTCTTTAATAATTTCAGGAGAAACATATTCAAGCTTAGAAAATTTCTTTAGAAGATCAGTGACAAAGGCTCTCTTAATGCTATTCTCTGCTTTTACTTGCGAAATCAATGTAGCTTCTTTTTCTGTAAGATCAGAAAAACCAAGAAACGAAAACTTGTTAAGAATTAGTTTTATTTTTGATTCAAGATATTTATTGACAGTTTCTTTGGGATATTTGTCTAGAAGATGTTCTTGCATTTGATCGAAATCTTTGCCCTCTGAGAGCATGCCTTCTACAGTCTTATCGATCTGTTTTAGTTTTTCTTCATCAGCTCTTTTTTGATTGCTTTCAACAGTAAATCTGTTTTCTTTGTTTGTGTCTCTAGACACTCTAGAAGTCAGTTCGTCGGCTCTAGACAATCCCATTTCCTTTGTGAATGGGATAACTACCTCGTCAAGTACTGGAGGTTCGTAGCCTATCTCTTGTTCAGCTAATTTATCAAGAAAGTCAGGCATTGTCTTTTTTGTTGAATCTTCAAAAATACCAGAAAAACCTTGATCAAAAATCCCTTGAAACTTTTCCATTCTTTTCTCCTTGTTTAGCTTCTTCTCTTATTACAAGAGTCAATTGAAGCATTCTGTTAGCATAGCATGCTCTTTATATCTTTAATGATTTCTTCTTTTGATTTTGCTTTTTCTTCACCTGAAACATGATCTTCAAATTCATTCTTGTACCATTCTTCAAACGTATGTCCCATTAACATGTCATAAATTTTTTCTTCTTCAAGATTTGCTGTCTTAGTAACTTCTTCAAAAAGTTCTTCTTGTGTAGTCGCAATTTTCTTTACTTCTTCCAAGAATTTTTCTTGTTTGTTTTCTGGGATATAATCCAGAATTGCTTTTGCTGCATCATCTTTGTTTTTATAAACAATATTAGAAACAGGCTCTAAATTCTTAGAGGTGTATTGAGCAGCCAAATCGATTAGAGGAACAACGTCAAATGCTTTTGAAGCTTTTCTATCAGAAATTCCTTCAGGAGTTTCTTTAAATAGTCTCATAACATGTTTCTTGTCTTCAGAAATTTTCCAAAAATCTCCAGTCTCAAGATCTTCATAAACATCTCTTCCTGCAGATTTAAAAATCCCTGATTGTCTTAATGCTTTTGCTGTTACAATTGACAAAGAATCTCTTGAACTTTTTGTCTTGTTCAAATGCTTATTGAAAAATTCTTTTGCAACATCAGCAGGTTTATCGCTAAACTTTACTTTTGTCTTGTATTGTTCCAAAATCTTCTGATCAACATCAGGACTATGATCAAATTTTCCAAGCGCTCTTAATACTTCTGAATGAGAAGTAGCATTTTTAGTGCCAGGTAGTTTAGAACTAGCAATTTTTACTGTTCCTCTATTTGCTATTTCTAAATTGTTTAGAAATGTCGATTCATTTTCTCTTCTCATTTTTTTACTCCTAAACTAAATTCAAGTGTTTTCTTGTGTTTTTAAGTTCATTATAAGCTTTATAGAAAGCATCCTTAGAAGTTAGAAAATTAACATCAGGATCGCTTTCACCATTCAAATCTTTAATCTTGCCATTAATGTCAGCAAGTAAAGATTCCAATTTGACTTTGCAATCAATAGCGACTTTCCTTGCAGAAAGAATATCGTGCGTTGGTACTGATGTTTTTACTTTTTCATCAGCTAATTTTATAATATCTTCAATTAGAGCATTTGTATTCATTTCATCTCCTTAGCAACTTTTTTCTTCATTAGTCTTTTACCCTGAATTATCCAAACATCGTCTAGTGCTTTATCTTCAAAAGGATCGGGCTTTGTATAACCAAAACTAACTCTATCTAAAGAATAGCCTTCCTTCTTAAAATCTTGATCTAAAATTCTATCAAGAAATTTAGAATCTGAACTTCTTGCTATTGACAGCATTAAAATGCTCCTTCGATCAAGTATTCAATTTCAGCTTCGCCTTTTTCTATAGAAGAGAACTTTAGATTTGACTTGAAAATCTTAGTATTCAAATCAGCTTTAATGTTCTTATATTCAGTTTTGCAATAATCAAAAATTTTGTTCAAAATTAAATTAACGTCTTCTGAAGCCATTTTTACAGAATCGCCATCTTTATGCTTACTAAGATTTTCATTAAACTTCAAAAGAATGACACCAGAAATCTTATTAAGCTTTTCATTATGGCTATATTTCTCGATATCTTCAGTAACAACAAGCTTTGCAAATCTATTTACAGAAGCTGATTTCTTATTTTCGTCTTTTATTTCATCAAGCTCTTCTTTAAGAATGTTCTCTTCAGGAGATTTTTGTTTTAACTTTACTGTCAACTCATCGTTTACTTCAAGCTCTTCAATATGATCAGCAAGATAATTAAGACTTGTGCTAAAAGATTCACCATAAGCACGTAAAGCATCAGGAGATGCAATAAGAACACCTTTACTAATTTCTTTTCTTCTTACAAGATCAACAATATCATCGAAAACAATTCTATCAGAATAACCCTTTGTAACAGCATTAATAATTGCATGAACAAAGTTCTTATTTTCAGATTCAGTAATTACGTTTATACGTTCAGCTAGCTTTTTCATTAAATCTCCTTAAAATAATTGTCCTTCTTGATTTCCAAACATATCGTCAGCATTGTCATCATCATCTTTACAACCTTCAAAAAATCCCGAAACGTCAATTCCAATTACGCATCTTCCATCCTGAGTCTCTATGATTCTGAATATTTCATCAGATGCTTCAACTAAATCATCTTCATCTTGAAAAAGAACAGGAACATTTTGCTCCAAAATTTCTTTTTTTTCGAACTGTTCAAGCATAAGGTCAATAGTTTCTTTTAATTTTCTCAAATTCATCATAGACATAGAGACCCCCTAAGTTTTCTTTTTTTCATTTTTCTTTTTGGGATTCTTCTTCTCGTCTTCTTTATTTTCTTTCTCTTCTATCGATTTAATCACCCAATGTAATGAGTTATATGCTATAGCAACTTTTAATGGGCTTTTGACAAGCATCAAAGCAAGAACGCCCTGAGCTATCTTCAAAGACTTTAACATCAATCTAGTAACCATCCCAGCCACTTTAAAATGTTGATTATATTGGTAATAATCAGCCTCTATTGCAGCTTTCACCAAAATTTCGCATGTCTCTAAAGTAACAGCAGAAGGCTCTACAGAGCACTCTTTCTTCCATTGTTCAAGTTTTGAATACTTAGCACACAAAACATTTAGAGCAGCTTGATACTCATGTGCATCATCATTTAAAAGTAAGTGCTCTACTGTCTGTTCTATAATCAAAACTTTGTTTTCCTATCTTTAGTGTTCAGAATAGAAATAATAATAAAAGCATTAGAAAATATGACAGCTACTTATAATAGCATATCTTTGTCATGAGCTTACTAGTGCTCTCAGTGCTTCATCGGGACCTGCTTCTGGTGATTTAGAAGTCTTACAGCCTCTCATCAAATTCCGCCTTGACACTTGCGGATTTTATTAAAATAAATTTTGCAGCATTTAGATCAGCATGTTCATGATGTCCACATCGCATGCAAGTAAAATCTTCTTGCGTTTTTCTGTTTTCTTTTGACATGTACACACAAACAGAACAAGTTTGACTCGTATGAGGAGAAGCAACTGCTATAAATTCTTTTCCATACCATGCAGACTTGTATTCTAATTGCCTAAAAAATTCAGCCCAAGAAGCATCACAAATAGACTTTG
>Ga0209777_10008552_pt1 | contig 11181 bp, 14 predicted proteins | sample FrelakmetHBP12HB_FD_187147 | JGI IMG/M metagenome (GOLD analysis project Ga0209777, IMG submission 187147) | Freshwater lake sediment microbial communities from the University of Notre Dame, USA, for methane emissions studies -HBP12 HB (SPAdes)... | ecosystem: Environmental > Aquatic >...
CGAGCTGCGCCCGGCGCGGGAGGGGGTCGGGGAAGTGGCCGCGCGGGCACGCGCGCGCCGGCCGGGACCAGTCTGATCAGTTCCTTCGGCACGTGGGCCTCGTTGACCAAGTTCTCGCGCAGCGACTCGCTGACCGCAATGTAGCCGCCGCAATGCAAGTCTTGGCGCAGCGCCCCACGCTTCTGGTAATGGTGGACCGTCACGACATACGGGATGCTCAGAGCTTGAGCAACCCTTGCGCAAAGCGGTGCAGTGATGGCGCTCAGGCCGTGGATCAGAACGGTCTCCTGCTGCTGAGCCCAGCGCGCCAGCCGGCGGAAAACGAAGGGCCGGAGATGACTCCAGAACAAGCCGCTGGCGACCTGAACATTGGGCAGTTCCGCATCCGGCAGCACCCCCGGCGCGGGTGCGGATGCAGTGAGCAAGGGGTGGTCCAAAGCAGCCCTTGTCAGTCCCTCCATAATTGATGCCGTGTAGATGGCGATCCCGCCTGGCCTGATGGGTTCGGACACCAGCAGCACGGTCTTTTCCGATAATGGTCCTTCCACAAAGCGTCCCCGAAAGTCTCTTACTGATGGATCCCACGATACCGCTTTCGCCGCGCACCGCCACTGCCTTACCGCGGCGTGGCGGAAGGCCAGTTTCAGCTATCGGGTATCTTTTCCAGCACCACCAGCATGCGCATGCCCGTCAGCCAATCGGCGAAGGGACGCATCAGGGCGTCCTCCAATCTCAAGCACGCTCCGAAGCCAAGGCGCGGCACTAAGCAGGGGTAGCTGAAGCCTCCCGTCAGGGGGTAAAGCAGGAAGGCGAACTTCCTCGCGGAATGCAGGCGCAATTGCGGCAGGGCGGCCAGCGCGCGCGCGCGCTCCCTCCAGAAAAGTATCTCCGCGATAGCCATGTTGGTGAAGGTGTGGCCCGGGTCCGGCTCGGGCGGTACGCCATCCAAGCCGAACAAATTCCAGCGCGGGTTCGCAGGCTCGTGGTGGGCCAGCCCGTAGACCAACCGCCCCCAAGGCGAGAGCGCCGGTTCGCACAGGACCAGGCGGCCGCCCGGTTGCAGGGCCGCCGCGGCTTGCCGCAGGAAGCTTAGCGGCCGTTGCAGGTGGTGGATGACATCGAAGGCCACGATGTTCCCTGCTTCGCGTTCGGCGAACGGGAGCGAGTGCGCGTCCACGATGCGGTCAATCCACGGCCCGCTCCTCAACACGTCCGTGGCGATGCATTCCGGGCAGTAAGCCTTGAAGTTCCCGCAACCCGAGCCTATCTCAATCACGGGCTTGAGGGGCGCGAGCGCGGCCACGATCCGCCTATACCAGTGCCGGTACAACTCACGCAGCACGGGCTTGCCCTGCCAGACCTCGCGCTGGAAAGCGAGTTCTTCCGCATAGTCATTGAGGACCACCTTGGGCATGACGCTGAGTGCTCACCTTTCCGCCGCCGCGCGGGAGAATCAACAGCCCCCATGCTCGCAGGGCCGGAAAGTTTGTAGCACGTCTCCAAGCGAAAGCAAAAACGGCTTGACCGGCCGGCCGTTGGCCGCCAGTGTATGTCACCTGAGGTTCGCAGCGAACGTTATCCATTCACGGTGGGGGCAAATGATGAACCACACGGTAACCCTTGTAATCCAGGCCGGCCCGCATTCACGCTACGACACGCCTTTGACGGTTGATCTCGGGGAGGCGGCCATCGGCCAGACGCAGGCGCGCTTGGCCGAAGCGGACACTGGACGCGAGATCCCCTGCCAGCTCGACGGCCACAGCCTGGCCTTCATCCTGCCCGGACTGGGAAGAGGCCAGGAACGCAAGGTCCAAGTCCAGTTCGGCCAGGAGGGACCCAGGCCTCCCGGCGTGAGACTGCGCGACAAAGTGGAGCAAGGCCTGGCGATCGAGATCGGCGGAGAACCGTTCACGGTGTACCGCTATCGGCCGGATGGCGAATACCCCGCCAAGGCGCGGCCTTTCTTTTACCCGCTGCTCGGTCCCGGCGGCCTGTCCATGACACGCCATTACCCCATGCGCCAGGACGTGCCGGGAGAGACGCACGACCATCCCCACCACCGTGGCCTGTATGTAGGGTTCGGCGACCTCAACGGCACCGACAACTGGTCGGAGCAAAAAGGACACGGCTACCAGACCCACCATCTCTTCCTCGAGATAGCCAGCGGGCGCATCTTCGGGCGCTTTAGCGAGGTGCTTTATTGGGAGTCGGCGGAGCACCGCAAGGTGTGCGAGGAGATACGCAAGGTGACGGTGTGGAATCTGCCCCAGGAAGGGCGCCTTCTGGATCTGGCCGTAACCTTTGAAGCCACGGAGGCGCCGCTGAAGTTCGGCGACACCAAGGAAGGCGGGATGGTCTCAATCCGCGTGCCGACCACTATGGATGCCGACAAGGGCGGCACGATTGAGAACGCGGCAGGCGGCCTTGGCGAAGCGGAAACCTGGGGCAAGAGCGCGCATTGGGTGGACTACAACGGTCCCGTGGAAGGCCAGCACGCCGGCATCGCAATCCTGGACCACCCTTTCAACCTGCGCCACCCCACGCCCTGGCATGTGCGCGGCTACGGCCTGTTCACAGCCAACCCCTTCGGCCACAGCCACTACCAGTCCGGCCTGCTCCAAAAGGGCGACCACACCATCCCGGCTCAGTCCTCGCTGGTTTTCCGCTACCGCGTGTATCTGCACCGCGGTGATGCAAGGCGCGGCGGCGTGGCCTCCAAGTGGAGCGACTATGCCTTTCCCCCGGAAGTCAAGAAGGTGAGTTAGGCGCCGGAAAGCAGGCTTGCAAGAAGGCCTTGGGGACTTAGATTGCTGCTTTCGGGGGAATGAACGGAGAGCACAAATGCCACGGGGCTTGATCATTTTCCTGTCCGTCTGCGCCCTGGTCGCGGTCTTCGGATTCTGGGGTCTGCCGTGGCTCACGCACGCCATTTTCGGCGAGTCGCGCAATACCAAGGTCGTCATCACTATGGCTGTGGATGACTATGAAGTCAGCCTTGCGGGCACGAGTCGCACCGTCCCCCGCACCGTAGTCGGCCTGACGATAGACTTCCCCATGGGCGGCGCGCCTGAGAACACCGGTGAACTTCAGGTCAAGGACGACGAAGGCCGCGTCTTGAAAGAAGTGTACTGGGGAGCCCCGGAAAGCAAGGAGGACATTCCTGACAAGGGCATCACACGCTGGGTATTCAGAGAAGTCTACTTCCCGATCCTATTCAGACAGGGCGCTTTGTGGAACCAGAACCGCGAGCTCACCTATATCAAGCTTCCGCCGGTGCCGTTCAACCCGCCCTAATCAGGGCTGAGTTGCCGCGGCCGAGGCTGCAGGCGCAGGTTCCGCGGCCTGAGAGACCGCAGCAGCCTGCGGGGCCTTGGCTGCCCGCGCCAGCGCCAGTGCAAGGCGGGCCTTCTTGCGGTCAGCACGTTTCTTGGGAATGGCGTTCTTCCGTGCGGCACGGTCCAAGGCCTGGAAGCCTTTGGCCAAAGCGACTTGGGCAGCGGCGTCGCCCTTGCTGATAGCCGCCGCGGTGCGCTTCATCTCCTTTCGCAGGGCGATCATATTGCCGCGGTTCTTGTGACGGCGCTTAAGGTTTTGGCGTTCGCGCTTGTCGGCGCTTAAAGAGTGACCCATCTCATTAGTGTCCTTTGTCTCCCCCTCAAAAACGAACCCGCCAGGCATCCTGGGCCTGGCGCGACAGAGGAAGACCATACCCGAAAGGGCCGCAACTTGCAACTGCGAAGTGAGGCTTGTTGGAACAGAGGGTGATGCCCTTGCCTCTTGCATTGTTTTGGGCTGCAGAGTAAGATTGTTTGTGGGGCTGGAGCAAAGGTTCTGCATGATGAGACTTGCCCATGGGAAGGCTGCCCTCAATTGCGTACCCAGATTGCAGCCCTCTCAATCCCAAATCTTGTAACTCGTTACGGGGCGTAGCTCAGCTTGGTTTAGAGCGCCTGGTTTGGGACCAGGAGGTCGTGGGTTCAAATCCCGCCGCCCCGACCATTTTCGGTTTTAGGCTGTTCTGCTAGAGCGTCAAACGGCTTATTCCAAGTGACGACAAGCTTTGTGTCCGTCAACTCCCGGTTCAAACTGAGCACGTCCAACAACTCGCGCCGGACGGCACGGTTTGAACCGAGCCAAGTATCCGCCGCCTTCTGAGTCAGGTTAAAGACCTTCTCGGCCATTTCCACAAAGTCAGTGTTGACTGTGAACTCCTCGGTTAACTGGCGCGTCACACCGTCTAAGTCGCGCCGAATCTCAGCGGCCTTCGACTCGTAAATGTCCTTCTCAATTGCGCCGCTCAGGAACACGTCCAGGAGCCGATCCCGCCTCGCCTGCAACTCAGTCTGCCGCTTCCGCAACGCTGCCTGCTTCTCGCGGTTGAACCGCCCCTCGTCCGCCAGTGCCGCCCGCAGCGCCGCCCTGAACCAGTCCGTAATTTCCGGCGTGGGCAGCTTCAACGTGTTTAACTGCGCCGCAATTGCGGTTTCCAGACTGTCACCACGCCAGCGCACCGTAGGGTGCTCCGGCCCCTGTACGTCATTCCCGCAGCGATAATAGACGTGTTCCCGAACTGAGCCGTCCTTGAGCCGCTTTCTAATCAACTCACCAGTGACCGCTTGGCCGCAATACTTGCAGCGTAGAAGACCTCCGGCCAAGGGCAGGTTTGAATCCCCCTTGCGCCTGTTCTTGCCCTTCAAAATGTCCTGGCAAACCTGGAACGTATCGCGGCCAACAAGGGGCTTGTGCTTGCCCTGGAACACCCGGCCATGCCAGACGATCTCCCCGATGTAGAATCGGTTGTTCAGGATGTAACTGAGGGTTGTCCGGTAGAAACGCGGGTTACTCGGATAGTGAGCGTACCCTTCACGCAATAGCGTATCTGCCAGCGCCTCAAAGGACAGGTTTGCTTGCGCATACAACTCAAAAATCCGCTGCACGGTAGGGACGCGCGCCGGATCGGGTTTGATAGGCTCATTACGATCTGGCGTATCGTTCAGGTAGCCGTATGGCGCGCGTGCAGCCAGCCAGCCCTGCTCCCGTTTCTCAAGCATTCCCTTGGTCACTTCTTCACGCAGGTTGTCGCTGTAATACTGTGCCACCGACGCCATGATATTGAACGAGAATTGTCCCGCCGCGCCCTGGCCGAATTGGTTGTCCACAAACAGCGGTTTGACGCCGCATTCATCTTCGAGCAGTTGAAGTTGAACGGCATCCCGCATGTTACGGCACGCGCGATCAAGTTTGTGGCAGACAAGACCCTTGATATTCTCACGCTTGGCATTCTGCCGAACCCAGGCCAGCATGTTCTTGAACTCTGCACGATCCGCCCCGCGCTTGGCGGACTCCGCAACAGAGAACTCCTTGACGACTTTCCAGCCTTCCTTTTGGGCCTTGTCCCGAATCGCCCGCGCCTGCGCGTCCAGCGAGTAGCCTTCTTTCTGTTCGCGTGACGAAACCCGCGCCCATGATACTATGTTCATGCCTTCCCCCCTTCCGTTTGCGCCAACGTTGTAGCCAGCCTGCGGACAGGCTTCAGAATCGCCACGGCTTCCGGGAACGGAACCCGCCGCCCGTAATGCCGGGACCACGTATCGGATGTCTGGTTTAGCAGTTTGAATGGAATCCAGTCTGGCGCGGAAAAACAGAGAGACCCGCCACCCGCATAGAACCAATCCATGAAGTCGGCAAGGGCTGGCTCTTTGCACAGTGAACGCCAGCACTCTTTAGCGTCGTCCAGAGAAAGGGCACGTAGCCCTTGACAGGGAGTAATATCAGGTGTAGTTTGTTCTTGTTCGCTCACGAGTTACGCCCTCGTTGGCGGACAACCGGAGATTTGCCGGTCGAGGAGCGCAACCAGCCACGGTTGCGCTTCTTGCTTTAAGCCCGCCCTTTTTTATTTCCAAAAATCATTGAGACACGTCCCTTTTTGCTCTTTTCAGGCCCCAAACCGCAGGGCAGATAACGCCAGTTATCTACCCTGTTCGCAACCGTCATGCCGCTTTCTTCGGCCTCTTGGAAGCGACACGCAACGCAGCGGCACCAGCACTCATCACACCCCAAACGCCACAGAATCCAAGAACTCCCGCAAAAGCCAGCCAGCCCCACCCAGGCGGCTTAAGGTCCATGTTGAGGCGCACCGCCGCCCTCGTTGCCAGGCTACGCTTATTGTCTGCCGAGAACGCCGGAATCAGCGCACCGGCATGAGGCGCAGCGGCCTGGCCGACCGCCCTACCGATCTCCGAACCAGCGGCACCAGCAACACCACCAAGAAAACCGCTCATCACTCATCCCTCCGCAACAGCGCCCTCGCTCCCCACACCAACACGGCAATGACACCACCAACGGCGGCAGCACCGAGAACCGCGCTCCACCACTCCTTCCGATAGCTCGCCGTCCTAAACTTATCCTGCTCTATTACGCCGTCCTGAGTCTCTTCCTGTTTTGCGGCCGCCTCAAGCGCGGCACTGTCCAGCCTCGCCAGCGCCCCCGCCGCCTGCTCAAGCCTTGCCGCTCGCTGCTGCGGCGTCTCAAGAGGAGCCTGCTGCGGCTGCGGCTGCGGCTGCGGCTGGCCCTGGCCCTCGTTAACTTCCCGGTTGTTCGGCTGCGGCATGTTCCACGGCCCTTTCTATCAGCACCTTGCCCGCCTCGGCGTCGTTCTGTACGAGCGCCAGACGCAGCGCACCCCAAAGACGCTCAGGCCCGCGCCAACTCGCCCGGACCTGGACAAAGACCTTCACGTTACAGGAACGGCAGGACATGAAAGGCCGCTGGTGTTTTTGATCGAGCCTTACGCTCATGCCCTCACCAGCGGGAGCCAGGCAGAACAAACAGGGGAATTGTTGTCCTGGTGTCATTTTACACCTCACCTTGCACGCCGGTACAGTCCTGGTATCTGCTCTTACTCATTGTCCACATGAAGGACTCACAGTACAAATTTACATCAGAATCATGCAGCCATGCGTTACTGCCAGCGTGAAGTCCTGACTTTGTGACTTGTAACAGCACCAGAACCACAACGCCGGTAGCCCGCGCCAGGCCAAACCAATCTTCGGGCAGCATAGTTCCGCAGGCATTACCACTATCTGCCACCACGCAGCGCAGGCCAGGCCGCTCGAACAACTCCCGTATTCTGTTCACCGACTCAGGCCGCTCAATCCATAGCCGCTCGTTTCGTATCTCCAGCCGCCTGAGCATTTCGGCCAGGACCGGCCCCGCGCCAGTCTCGAAAGCCATGAAGCAAGAGGGAGCCAAGCTGTCCGCGAACTTCAAGCCGAGCGTTGTCTTGCCGCTGCCGGGTGGCCCGGCCAGAGTGACCCCCGCACCGCGCCCCAAGCGCATCTGAGAATACGCGCCAGGCTTGAACAGCCGTTGATCTTGGCTTGCCAGGTCGCGGGCAGAGATACCGCCAGGCTGAGGGATGCACTGTGCCGCTGGCCGTCTATAGTTTGGGACAAAGCAGGACTCGCCAAGGCACACAACACAGACGTTCGGCCTGTCCGCATACTGCGTGCCGCAGGCACCGCAAACCCAACCGCTTTCCACCAGGACGCTCATATAAACAAGATAACATAAATAAACGAATCAGTCAACCACCAATCCGACAGAAATAAGACACTCTACTTTGGAGCTTGAAGGAGACGCCGAAGGGCACGGCCATCCACCAAAACCGCCTTACCCTTCACGCCGTGGGTTTTGAGCAGCCCGGCCTTTCGCCACCGCCACAGCGTATCCCTGGACACCCGGTACTTTTGGCGGGCTTGAGTCAGCGTCAGCATGTGGCGCGGCCAGGTGGCCCCCAGGAGCCGCCACTTGCGCCAGCGCCGCCGCCTGGCCCGCGCCAGGGCCAGCCGCACCAGCGGGCTAACCGTGTAATGACGACGCGGGAACCGCCGCGCCTTTCGCCGCTTCCTTGTTCGCCGCTTGCCAATCATGTCCTTGTCTCACTCTCGCAAAACCCGCACACACCGCCCCATAAACACGTCTTCAGGCAACCACGACTGACCACCACAAACCTCGCACCTCGGTTGCTCACCGGCCTCTGCCAGGGGAACCTGCCGATTATAGAACAAGCCGAGCACCGCCACAACCCGCTTGCCCTTCAAAACTCGCGCCGCCTCGTCCAAATCCCCAGGCGTCAAGCCCGCGTCCTTGACCGTGTATTTGAAAAGTTCTTTTACCACATTCGCACCAGCGAAACAGACGTGCACAATACCACTGTCACCCGTCGCCTTTTTCCAAGCCACCGCCAACTCTCTCTGGGGGATATAGTTGCCGGTGACGAGCAAATGGTAATGTGGGTGCCAGAGGCCCGACCGCTCGCCCCGCTTGATTTCCAGCACCCTGATACCACCCTCGACACAGCGCCGCCACAGTTTTTGCTGCTTCAACTTGCGGAACGACCGTTCCAGATGCCTCACACGCTCGGCCAGGTCGGGACCATCTACCACTGTCAGCGTAATGAACCGCAACGCCCCGCCAGCGCCCAGCATGGCGTCTATAACCGGCATAAAGCGCCGCATGGTAGTCCGCACCCAGTTTCCCCTGCAAAAGGGGCAGCGAACACGATCCTCGCATTCCCTATACACGAACCGGCGATTGCCGCAGTCTGTACAGATATACGGAACCAACTCGCCCTTCGGGCATCTCTCTCGCCCTGGCGCATTTACAGAAAAATCGTCACTTGTTCCGGTAGTATCAAGAGAAGTAACGGCACGGGCTTCTTGACGTGGCACGGCGCCCGGTTCACAGGGCCGGTCTCGCCCTTCATCGTGAGGCCCGCCGTGGGAAACACCCTGGCTTTCGGGCAGCGGCAAAAAACAGGAAGGGCCAGGCGCGTCCTCGAAAGACCGCTCCGCCTGGCCCGCTCCCCGAAAGACCTGGCTGCTGGGTTTCCAATCCGGGCAACCAGGCGAAAGCTCTGATACTGTCTGTTCCACGGCTCCGCTCTTTCAGCGAAGCCGTTCAACGCTTCTTCTAGCCGGCCAACCTTGCCGCCCTCAAAATGCACTGAGGCAGCGGCCCCACTAGGCCGGAGACAATACGACCAGCCAGCAGTTCAAACTTGCGCCAGTCGCCCCGATTTGTTGCCCGCCTCTGGCGGGCAAAACATAGAGCAGGAGAGCGGAGAAAGTAGAGAGGAGATGGATCGCGGCTGACGCCGCGATAAGTGAAGAAGCTTCAGGATTCCGGGAGTTCCGCTCTCCGCGGTCTACTTTCCGCTTTCTACTCTCTGTCTTTGGGGTGCGCGCGTGGCTTTCGCCTTTGGTAAAAGGGGACAGACTAGAGCGCCGGGATAAACCGGCAAGGAGCAGCGGATGAAGGAGCCGTACGGGAAAGGTGGAGAGCACCATCCCGGCCCTGAGTCATGGCGCCAGCGCCGTGAGGCGCGACCGCAAGCGTTGACAAGGGCACACACAGGCACGGAGATTGAGCCGCGAAATAACCCACTTCAGGATGCCGACGAGGTTAGTCTGCTCGGAAGGCAAGAGCTACGCCGACGACGATCTCCAGCCGGCGGAGCATCCTGCGCGGTCGGAGGCCCGGCGCATGTGTGAAAACTCTTTGCGCGAGAACCGGGAGAGCCCTGCATTGCCTGCCGAGGATGGAACGGCAGGACGGCCGGAGAAGGCCCATGGCCTGGCGTCCGGCATGCACGGTGCGGGGCAGTCGGATGGCTGTGTAGTACCTGCGAAGCAACCGAACAACGGCGGGCCAGCAGAGCCGTCCGCGGAGGTTGTGGAGGGAAGACGGCCAACTGTGGGGAACGCGCCGCAACAGGCCGCGCAGCGGACGCAGGGCCGGGCAGTACGCGCGTCAGTCGGGTTGCAGCGTGTGCGAGAAGTGGCACGGCGTAGTAAGGATGTAAAGTTCACCGCTCTACTGCATCACGTCACCGTGGATTTGCTTCGGGAGGGCTTCCTGGCGTTGAAGAAGCACGCCGCTCCCGGCCTCGACGGCATGACGTGGCAAGAGTACGAAGTCGGACTGGAAGAACGGTTGTGCGACCTTCACGAACGGGTCCATCGCGGAGCCTATCGCGCGCAGCCCTCCAAGAGAGCCTACATTCCCAAGGCCGACGGTAAGATGCGGCCCTTGGGCATTGCCGCGCTGGAAGATAAAATCGTTCAGCAGGCAGTGGTGACGGTTCTCAACGCCATCTACGAGGCGGACTTCCTGGGCTTCTCGTATGGCTTTCGTCCGGGACGCAGCCAGCATGATGCGCTGGATGCGCTCTGGGTGGGGCTCACGGAGAAGAAGGTGAATTGGGTGCTCGACGCGGACATTCGTAGTTTCTTTGACACCATCAACCACGCATGGCTGATGAAGTTCGTAGAGCACCGTATCGCCGACCAACGCATTCTGCGCCTGATTCAGAAAGGGCTCAAGGCCGGAGTGTCAGAGGACGGCACATGGTCGAGGACAGATGTAGGCACGCCGCAAGGAGCGGTGGCTTCACTGCTGCTGGCGAATGTGTACCTGCATTATGCGCTCGACCTTTGGGTTCAGTGGTGGCGCGAGCAGTACGCATGCGGAGATGTAGTCATAGTCCGCTATGCGGACGACTTCGTCATGGGGTTCCAAGACCGTACGGAGGCTGAACAGTTTCTGAACGCGCTTCGGGAACGGTTGCACAAGTTCGGCCTGGAATTGCACCCTGAGAAAACCCGGCTCATCGAGTTCGGGCGCTATGCGGCGGAACGACGCGCGCGGCACGGGCAAGGCAAACCGGAATCCTTCAACTTTCTGGGCTTCGTGCATAGCTGTGCGAAGCGGCGAAAGGATGGCGGGTTCACCGTGCGTCGGCAGACGATAGCCAAACGCCTGGCGGCCAAAGCGCAGGCTGTGCGCGCGGAGCTGATGCTCCGCCTGCATGAGCTGGTGCGGAAGCTGGGGGAATGGCTGGGCGGGGTGGTGCGGGGCTACCTGAACTACCACGCTGTGCCAGGCAATAAGTGCAGCTTGGCGGCGTTCATCAAGGAAGTGGCACGGTCCTGGCTGCACGCGCTCCGCAGGTGGGGCCAGAAGCGCCGCATCACCTGGGAACGTCTTTGGAAACTCGTGAGCCGGTGGCTCCCAAAACCCAGCTCGACTTTGGCATGTTCAGTCGGCCTCCGCGTAGCGACGACACCAACGGACGGCGTCATCTTCGCTGACTGCGGCGCGGAAAGCGCGGACAGTCTG
>Ga0209777_10008553_pt1 | contig 11179 bp, 6 predicted proteins | sample FrelakmetHBP12HB_FD_187147 | JGI IMG/M metagenome (GOLD analysis project Ga0209777, IMG submission 187147) | Freshwater lake sediment microbial communities from the University of Notre Dame, USA, for methane emissions studies -HBP12 HB (SPAdes)... | ecosystem: Environmental > Aquatic >...
CAACAGAGGAAAGCAGCGCCGCATCGAGCTGCAGCTCATCGTCGAACGCGAAGTCAACGCCGCGCGCCCGCACGATCGCGCCCGCTTGGCGCACTTTTTCCACCAGCGGATGGTCGGCCGAGCCCTTCGTCGAGAACGAGAGCAAGGCGACGCGCGGCTCGGCGCCGACGATAGCGCGGAACGTGCCCGCGGCGGCCACGGCGATGTCCGCGAGTTGCTCCGGGTCGGGGTCCGGCAGCACGGCGCAGTCGGCAAACACCATCAGCCCTTCGTGGCCCCAGCTCTTGTCTGGGTGAACCATGACGAACGCCGACGACACCGTCCTGATCCCAGGTGCGACCCCGATGGCGTGGAGCGCCGCGCGCACGGTGTCGGCGGTGGTGCGCACCGCGCCACCGACTGAGGCGTCGCAGTCGCCGCCGGCGACCAGCAGCGACGCGAAGTAGAGCGGGTCATTGAGGGCAGCCTCGGCCTGCTCGCGGGTCCAGCCCTTGGGTCCGCGCCGGGCGAAGAGGAGGTCGCCCAGACGGCGGCGGCGTTCGTCGCTCGCCGGATCTGTCACCACCACATCGAGCGAGCGCATCACCTCATGCACTGCGCCCTGCTTTGCCGCCGGACAAAGAACCGTGACCCGGGCGATCTTGTCGCGCTGGAGTATGTGCGCCGCCTCGAGCACGCGGGGGTCGTCGCCTTCAGCCAGCACCACGTGTCCGCGCACGGCACGCGCCCGGCCCGGCACCTCTTCCAGGAATCCCATCCCTGCCTCCGGACACATTGTAACCACCATTGCCGACCCGGCGCGCCTTCCGCTTCATCCCAGACCCGTGCAACCTCGATTAGGAGATAGTCCAGTTCTCTTACATATGCCTTTGCATTGACCTTTCTCGTGACAACCCCTTGACAAAACCGTTTTGTGTCATTAGCCTCCCCCGAACGATCGCGTCCTGCACCGGCTTCGTCGGTGGGACCGCGAGAACAAGGGGGGGAGAGGCAATGGCATTAATTCATTGTGGAATTGTTCTCGTTGCCGCGAGTGCGTCGCTCGCGTCGTCACATCCGTCGGATATCGCGATCCACCGCGAGTTGCACGGCACAGCGCCGGCGCAGTACACCGCGGCGCAAACCGAGTTCTACCTCACGGCCGAGGAGATCGCCTACATCCGCCCGGGTTTCAACATCACCGTCAACGGCGTGGTAATTGGCACCGACCGCAAGCCGGTTGTCGACATTTCGTTTACAGACGGTGCCGGCCAGGCGCTCGACCGCGCCGGGGTGCAGACCCCGGGCACGCTCGCCATGTCGTTCATCCTCGCCTGGTACGACCCCGCCGGCCGCTACTACACGGACTACTACACGCGCGTGCAGACGAGCCCGATCACAAACGTGTCGGCCAACCAGGCCACCACCGCCTCGGGCACGTGGGAGGACATCGCGATCGGCCGCGCCAAGTTCCACTTCACGACCGCGTTGCCGGCCAGCTACGACGTGACCAAGACCCACACACTCGGCATCTATGGCGCGCGCACGATCAACCTGACAGACCCGATCGTGGTCAGCAAGCTCTACGTCAGTGACGTCGAGTACGACTTCCGCCCTGACGGCAAGGCGGTCACCGATACGTGGAACAAGATGCCGAACGCCGCATGCAACCGGTGTCATGATCCGCTCGCGGCCCACGGCACGACCGGCCGGCAGGACGTCAAGCTCTGCATGCTGTGCCACAACCCCCAGACCATTGACCCCGACACCGGCAACCCGGTGGACGGCAAGATCTTCATCCACAAGCTCCACATGGGCAGCAGCCTGCCGTCGGTGAAGGCGGGCGGTAAGTACCAGATCATCGGCTTCAACCAAACCGTGGCTGACTACTCGACGGTGGTCTTCCCTCAGGATGTCCGCAACTGCACCACCTGCCACCCGGCCAGCTCGCCGCAGGGGTTCAACTGGTACACCTTCCCGTCGCGCGCTGCCTGCGGCTCGTGCCACGACGACATCAACTGGACCACCGGCGCCAACCACGTTGCCGGCCCCGAGGCCGACGATAGCGCGTGCGCCTCCTGCCACCCGCCGCAGGGCAACTCGGAGTGGGACGTAGGCGTGCAGAACGCCCACGTCGTGCCGACCAAGTCAGTGCAGGTGCAGGGCTTCAAGATCCAGTACACGAACATCACGAATGCCGGCCCGGGGCAGAAGCCAATCGTCACTTTCAAGCTCACTAACAACAAGGGCACACCTGTTGATCCGACGAAGATCACGCGCGTGAGCTTCCAGTTCGGCGGACCGACCACCGACTACACGACGCGGGTGAGCGAGAACCTGACGGCGGCCAACGTCAAGGCGAGCGGCGATAGCTGGATTTACACCTGCGCCACCGCCACGATTCCGGCCACCGCCACCGGCACCTGGGTGCTCAGCGGGGAGATCTACAACACCGTGACCTTGAAGCCAGCGCCGCGGCTCGGCCCCGCGACCGTGCGCGATGCGGGCCAGAACCAGTTCCTGTACTTCGGCGTGACAGACAAGCAGGCTGTCAAGCGCCGAACGATCGCCGACACCAACAAGTGCTTCGTCTGCCATGACGATTTCACGACCTTCCACAGCGGCAGCCGCAAGATGGTCGAGTTCTGCGTGATCTGCCACAACCCGACGACGCAAGACAACCAGACCCCGCCGGACTCCTGGCACCTCAAGTACATGATCCACAAGATCCACAGCGGCGAGAACCTCACGATGGACTACAGCATCGGGAATGGCAACAGCTACTGGGATATTCGCTACCCCGGCGACAGGCGTGACTGTCTGGCGTGTCACGCAGCCGTGGCCTCCGGGGCGCAGCAGACCTACGAGCTGCCGGTGCCCGACACCGCGCTGCCCACGCTGAGCACGCGGAACCCGTACATCCAGGTGATGCAACCGACAACCGCAGCGTGCCTGTCGTGCCATGACACCAAGGCGGCGGCGGCACATGCGGCCCTCAACACGGCGACCTTTGGCGAGGCGTGCGTGATCTGCCACGGCGTTGGCACTGAGTTCGCCGTCAGCAAGGTGCACGCTCGCTAGCGAACGGACCGCGGGCGGGCTGCCGGCGATGAGCCGGCGGCCCGCCACGCAGCACGAAAGGTGGATGGGATGAAAACCATTGTCCGTGTACTAAGCGCCGTGAGCGTGCCGTGGCTGGTAGCAAGCATCGCCCTCGCGGCATCGGCGCCGGTGAAGGATGCCGGGACTGCCTTCGCACCTTGCAACACCTGTCACGAGGACCTGACCAAGGCGTTCGCCGCCAATCCCCACGCCCGACTCGTTGCAGCCTCGTGCGCGAACTGCCACGGCGACGGGGCCAAGCACGCCGCGGAAGGCGAGAAGAGCCTCATCAGCGTGCCGAAGGGCGCGGCCGGAGCGAAGACGTGCCTCACGTGCCATGGCCGTACGAAGACATTCACCCACGCCGGCTCCGGCCCCCATGCGACCGCAGCGGTCTATTGCGCCACCTGTCACTCAGTCCACGCCGCCGCCGGCAACGTCGCGCTCCTGCGCGCCGCCTCCGGGGCCGAGTGTGCCCCCTGCCATCCGGCCCAGGCGCGCGAGTTCGCCAAGCCGTTTGCGCACCACCTCGGCCGCGCGGGCTTGACGTGCTACTCCTGCCACAACCCGCACGGCGGCAGTGGCGAAAGGGCCCTGAAGGAATCAATTGCAGGCGAGCTGCCCTGTCTCACGTGCCACCCCGACAAGCGTGGGCCATTCGTGTTCCAGCACGTCAACGGCGTGACTGGTAACTGTCTCTCCTGTCACGAACCACATGGCTCGAACAACCCGAAGCGACTTATCCGCCCCCGCATCGACCAGCTCTGTCTCGAGTGCCACACCACGGTGCCCACCGGCAACCTGGGCTCGATGCCGCCGTCATCCCACGACCTGCGCTTGCCGCGCTACCAGAACTGCACTATCTGCCACACCGCGGTGCACGGGTCCAACAGCTCCCCGATGCTGTTGAAATAGGAGACGAGCCATGATCAATCGCCACCTTAAGCTGGTTGCTCTGCTCCTTGCAATGGCGCTGGGGACGGTCACGGCGAGTGCGCAGTCAACCCAGTTCTCCCTCGGCCTCGGCTACAACTGGCTCAGTCTCACGGGTAGCGAGGACATGTACAAGAGCCAGTTCAACGCGCGCCAGGGTTTCGGTCTGCAAGAGCTCTCGCTGGCCACGACCAACCCGTCCGACACTGTAATCGACCACCTGCGCTTCGACGCCGCCGGTTTCGGGTCTGACCCCGAGGGTCGTTTCCGGCTCCGCGTCGGTCTCGCCAAGGTCTACGACCTACAGATCAGCTACTTCCGCGCTCGTTATTTCAACGCCTTGCCGACGATCGCGAACCCGTTCTTCGGCCAGGGGATCACGCCGGGCCAGCACACCCAGGACCAGGTCTTGTACAACTTCGACATGAACCTCGAACTGCTGCCCGGCGCCTCGGTCACGCCTCTGATTGGGTACAGCGAGTACCACGTCGGTGGCCCTTCCATAACCACGTATCACGTTGGACAGGACGAATTCCGCCTCAATTCGAACCTCGATTCCACGACCCACGAGACCCGAGCCGGCCTCGGTTTCCACCTTGGTGACTTCCAGGCGACCGTGATCGAGTCGTGGCGTACTTTTCACGAGACGACAAACTCCGCGCTCGCACCCGGCGCCGGCGCCAGTAACAACCCGGATCCGGTGCTCGGGCAGAACCAGACGCTCAGCTCGGCGAGCCGGAGCGATCGCACCGACGGCTCCTACGCGATGACGACCGGCAGCTTCTCCGCCGTCCTTTCGGATAGCACGCGAGCGTCGGGGTCGTTCGTTAGGGCCGACTACACGGCGACGTTCTCCGAGGGAGAGGCTTTCTCAGGCAACCTGGTGTCGTTTGATGTCGCACGTTTCTTCACGGGGCTCAACGTGAGCGGGTATTCGACCGCCCACACCTCCAATGCCCCCGACTGGCGTGGCGATGGCCGCGTCGAGTTCGATCCCACAGACACAGTGCAGCTCTCCGGCGGCTTCGTTCGCAGTCACCGCACCGTCGACGGCTTTGCCCTCATCTCCAACCTGTACACCGGCAGCGTCAACTATGCCGGACTCGACCCGCGCGACCTCGCGGTCTTGCTGACCTCGAACAATGCGATGCAGCGTGACGACAATACCCTTGACGCCAAGATCGTGGTCAGGAAGCTCGGGCCGGTGCGGCTGTGGGCCGACGTCGCGCACACCGACCAAGACCTCACCGTCGCCGAGGATGTCGCCGAGATCGTCGTACCCGGGGGTCAGGGTGGCTACTTCCACCGCAGCATCAAGCGCTATTCGGCCGGTGCGGCGCTCACCTTTAGCACCTTCAAGCTCGGCGTCGACTGGAAGGAGGACTCCAGTCCGCAGTCAATAGTGCGAATCGACTTTCGCGACGTCAAGCGCTGGAAGGCGCGCGCAGATTGGACCGCCGCCAAGCTCTTTCGGTTGGTTGCGACCGCCGAGTGGATCACCGGCGACAACCCGACGCCCGATGTCTACTACGACCTCAAGACGAAGCACATCGGCGCTGATCTCGACATCACGCCGGTCAAGCCGCTTGCGCTCCGCCTTGGCTACGGTCGCTTCAAGACCGACACCTCGGCGTTCTACCGCGTCCCACAGGATTTCACCCTGGCGTCTTCGCTCTACGGCGAGAACGGCATCCAGAAGGAGGCAAGCGCGACCCTGAAACTCGCTCGCTTCCTGATCGATGGCGGCTACTCGAAGTTCAGCAACACCGGCAGTGTTGGCCTGGAGCTCGATCACACCTACGCGCATTGCGACTTTGATTTCACCGCCAAACTCGGCGCTTCCCTTCAATACGATCGTTACAAGTACATCGACGACGTCTTCACACTTTCCAGTTTCGACGCCAAGCGTTACGGCGTCTTCCTGCGCTGGCGCCAGTAGCGCAGCGTTCCAACCGCAGTCTTCGGCGCGGGCTCCTCACCGGAGCCCGCGTTTTTCTTCCCTGTGCCGCCCGCGCGGCCCGTTATCGCGCGGGCTGCTTGTGTCGCTCAGTGCTCACGACCGTGCCGACGGTTCGCGGCCCTCCTCTGCTCGGCTCGGTCGGCAACGACCCCGCGCGCACCCACCCGCACGGCGGGCTTCACCGCCAAGGAGTTGGCCCTCTCGCGGCGCTGCTTGACATCGCAACCGAGTTTCAGAATCCTAGCCACCGTGAAGGACGCCGGCGCGTGCTGCGCGCGTCAAGACTCGGACTGACACGGGCAGTCGCCAACATGTTCCAGGCGGGGGACATCGGCCGCCAGCGACAGCGCGGGCGATAGGAGGCGCGGTGAGCTCTTGGCTCGCCGGGCGAGTCGGGAACACCGAGCGTCGCGAAAACGCTTACAACTCACGAAGGAAGATCTTGGAGGCCGTGCATGCGTATCGCAACCGACATCACCAAGTTGATCGGCAACACGCCGCTCGTGCGCCTCAACCGCGTCACGGCGGGCTGCGTGGCCACGGTGGCCGCGAAGCTTGAGTTCTTCAACCCCGCGCACTCTGTCAAGGACCGCATCGGGGTCGCAATGGTCGAGGCGATGGAACGCGCGGGAAAGCTGAAGCCCGGCAAGTCCGTGATCGTGGAGCCGACGTCGGGGAATACCGGCATCGCGCTCGCCATGGTCGCCGCCGCCAAGGGGTACAGGTGCGTGATCGCCATGCCCGAGAGCGTCTCGCTCGAGCGGCGCAAGGTCCTCAAGCTGCTTGGCGCCGAGCTCATTCTCACACCCGCCTCCGAAGGGATGAAGGGCGCGATCCGCCAGGCAGTCGCGCTGCTCGACGAGATCCTGGGCGCGGTCATGCCGCAGCAATTCGAGAACCCTGCCAACCCAGAGATCCACGCCACGACCACTGCCGAGGAGCTCTGGCGCGACACTGACGGCACGATGGACATCTTCGTGGTGGGTGTCGGCACGGGCGGGACGGTCACCGGCGTCGGCCGCACGTGGAAGCCGCGCAAGCCGGCGCTGCGCATCGTGGCCGTCGAGCCGTCCGCTTCGCCGGTCATCTCCGGCGGCCAACCCGGCTCCCACAAGATTCAGGGGCTCGGCGCCGGCTTTATCCCCGCAAACCTCGAGACGAAGTTCATCGACGAGGTGGTTCAGGTCAGCAACGAGGAGGCGTTCGTCATGGCGCGTCGGCTCGCCAAGGAGGAAGGGATCCTCGGTGGGATCTCGTCCGGCGCGGCGGTCCACGCCTCCGTCACGGTCGCAGGCCGTCCGGAGAACAAGGGCAAGCTGGTGGTATGCATCGTGCCTTCGACGTCCGAGCGCTACATCTCGACCGACCTGTTCGCCGGCCTTGACTGACTGCACCCATTCCCGGGCCGTCGCTCGGCTCTCGCCTGCAGCGGGGCTCCGAGGCTCTTCGTTACGGGAGCTCGAGGTCCGGCCTCGTCGAGGCGAGGTGGTCGAGCGGGTCGAAGTTGACAATCGCCTCACGCCGCACATCCGCGAGCACTGCGAGTGCGAGCGCTGTGCGCTCAAACGCGAGATGGCGCGGGTGATGAGCGTCGGAGGCAAGCACAAACCGGCACCCCGAGGCAAGCGCTAGGGTGATCAGCGAGACGTCGAGATCCTGGCGCCGAGGGAAGCCGTTGATCTCGACGAGCACGCCTGCAGTGGCAGCAGTGCCAAACACGATCTCCCAGTTGGCGCGGATGCCGGCGCGGCGTGCAAACAGGCGCCCTTGCGGGTGTGCAAGCGCCCACACGCCCGGCTCCTCGAGCGCGCGCAGCAGCCGTCCGGTCTGGTCCCGACGCTCACCGAGACCCGTGTGAATCGCCGCCAAGATGAGCATGCCGTCGCGCGCGGCTCGCGGCACGTCGAGCCGCCCGTCGGCCAGAATCTCGGCCTCAAGCCCGTGCAGGAGCCAGTGGTCGTCGCCATGGCGGCGGTTCCACGCCGCCACGGCGCGCGCCTGCTGCGCAACCCCTTCGTCGTCCAGGCCATTGACGCACTCGAGCCCGCGCGTGTGATCGCTCACGACCGACCACGCCGCGCCGGCGCGCATGACCGCGCGCGCCATCGTCTCGAGGCTGGCAGCGCCATCCGAAGCCCGCGTGTGCCAGTGGACGGCACCCCTGAGCTCTCTTTTCGGCAACGCTGAGAGCGACTCAAGTACCACAGCGGCCTCGGCCGCGGTGAGAAAGCCTGTGCGCGTGCCGGCAACGGTCGGCTTCTGGCTACCCGAGAGGCGCTGTACCGCGGCATCCAGTGCATCCCGGCTGCGACAGCCGCGCAGCATCGCGAACGTAGGCAGCACCTCGAGCGGGAACGTTTCGGGCAGGCGGCGGGCGGACGCGAGCTCACGCGGGTGGTCGAAGATGGCATACGCCGCGCGCAACAAACCGAGGCGCAACTCGCCGGCTGGGTGGCTCTCGGCGAGCTCGAACAAGGCTGCCGCGAGGTCGCCGTTGCTGAGCACGCTGGCAGCGTACTCCACACGCGGCGCCGCGGGCGCTTGGCTTGCTCCGGACGCCAGCACCGCGAGGGTCAAGGGGGAAGCGGAGCGTCTCCGGCCCGCCGCCCCCGTGCTATCGTTCCGGCATGCCTCGGTTGCTCCTGGTGGACGGGCATTCCAACCTCTACCGTGCCTTCTACGCGATCCGGACGCCGCTTTCGGCGCCCGATGGCACGCCAACGGGCGCGGCGTACGGCTTCCTCCGCATGCAGCACAAGCTGCTGCGCGAGCTACAGCCGACGCACGTCGGCGTCGCGTTCGATGTCGGCGGTGAAACCTTCCGCACGCGCCTTTCCGAGCGCTACAAGGCGCAGCGTCCGCCCATGCCCGAGGACCTGTCCGTCCAGGTGCCGATCGTGCAGCACGCCACCGAGCTGCTCGGTCTTGACGTGCTCGCCGAGGCCGGCGTCGAAGCGGACGATGTCATCGGCACGCTCGCCCTCCAGGCGGCCGACGCCGGCTTCGAGGTCATCATCGCCAGCACCGACAAGGATCTCTTGCAGCTCGTCCGGGACCCGAAGATCAAGCTGTGGCACACGCGCCTCGAACGCCTGCTCGACGAAAAAGGCGTGACGGAAGTGTTTGGCGTGCCGCCGGCGCAGGTGGGCGAGGTGCTCATGCTCATGGGCGACAGCTCGGACAACATCCCCGGCTGTCCCGGCATCGGCGAGAAGGGAGCCCACGAGCTGATCCGGCGCTGGGGCAGCGTGGACGAGATCTACAGGCACCTCGACGAGGTCATGCCACCGCGCGCCCGCAAGGCGCTCACGGAGCACCGGGACGAGGTCGAGCTCGCGCGCCAACTCGTGCGCATTCATACCGATGTCGCGCTCAAGGTCACGCCCGAGTCGCTCGCACGCAAGCCGGAGGATAACGCCGCCCTCGCGGAGCTCTACCGCCAGCTCGGCTTCACCTCGCTGCGGGCCGAGCTCAAGCCACCTGCGGAGCTGCCCGTCGAGACCGTGCAGGCGCGTACCGTCCCGCTCGCGCAGGTGGCCGCGCTGCTCAAGAAGGAGGGTGCGGCAATCGCGCTGCGCGGCGCCAGCCTCGCAATCGCCAACGACGACGATGTCGTTCTTGTCGAGGGCTCACCGGAGCAGCTCTGCAAAGCGCTCGCGCCTCATCTCGCCGGGCTCTCGTGCCACGACGCGAAGTCGCTGTTCGGCGCCCTCGCTCTGCCGGACAATGAGCGGGTCCCACGCGACACGATGCTCGCAGGCTACCTGCTCGGCCCCGGCGATCCGGTGGACCTCGCTGCCCTGTGCAGCCGCTTTGCCGTCGTACCACCGCGCTCACAGGCGCCGGAGGAGGAGGCTCGTGCGGTCGCCGCGTTGGCGCCCAGGTTGACGGAGCGCCTGCGCAGTGAGGGCCTGGAGAAGCTTTTCGTCGAAATAGAGCTCCCGCTCGTGCCCGTGCTCGCGGCAATGGAGAGGCACGGCATTCGCCTCGATCCGTCTGCCCTGGCAGACCTCGCGCAGCGGCTCGCCGCCTCCCTGAAGGAACTCGAGAAGGAAATCCATGATGAGGGAGGAGGCGCCTTCAACATCAACTCGCCGGCACAGCTCGCCGAGGTGCTCTTCTCCCGGCGCGGCCTGCCCGTGCTGCGGCGCACGGCGAAGACGAAGGCGCCCTCCACCGACGCCGATGTGCTCGCTGAACTGGCGGCGCGCGGGCACGTGCTGCCGGTGCTTATCCTCGAGTACCGCGAGCAGGCCAAGCTCAAGTCCACCTACGTGGACGCCCTGCCCAAGCAGGTTGGTGCTGACGGCCGCATCCACACTCGCTTCAACCAGGCCGTGGCCGCGACCGGCCGCCTCTCGTCGTCCGACCCCAACCTGCAGAACATCCCCGCGCGCAGCGAGATGGGGCGCGAGGTGCGGCGAGCCTTCGTCGCCGACCGCGGCAGCGTGCTCATCGCCGCCGATTATTCTCAGATCGAGCTGCGCGTGCTCGCGCACCTGTCAGGCGATCCCGGTCTGCGACAGGCTTTCGCACGCGGCGATGACATCCACCGCGCCACCGCGGCGCTTGTCTTCGGCGTTGCGCCCGAGCTGGTCGGCCCGGACCAACGCCGTGCCGCCAAGACGATCAACTTCGGCCTCATCTACGGCATGGGGGCGTACGCCCTGGCACGCGAACTCGGCGTGAAAGTGGCGGAGGCACAACGTTTCATCGAGACCTACTTTGCCCAACTGCCGGAGGTGCGCGGGTACCTCGACGGCATCAAGGCAGAGGCGCACGCGACCGGCAAGGTGACCACGATGTTCGGGCGTGTGCGCTGGATTACCGGCCTCGACTCCGCCAGTGCCCAGGTGCGCGCCAACGCCGAGCGCCAAGCGATCAACGCCCCGGTGCAGGGCACCGCAGCCGATCTCATGAAGCTCTCCATGATCCGCCTGCACCTCGAGCTCCGACGGACCGGCCTGCCCGCGCGACTGCTGCTGCAGGTCCACGACGAGCTCGTGCTCGAGGCCGAGAAGGTCGCGGCCCCGGAGGTAGTGACGTTGACGAAGCGGATCATGGAAGGCGTTGCCGCGCTGACCGTGCCGCTGCACGTGGACGTCGGCAGCGGCCATTCCTGGGCCGAAGCCAAGGCCGCTCCCTAGCCCGGACTATTCACGAAAGTGCCTACTGCGGCCGCAGATGTGGCCGCCCTGGTGGGCG
>Ga0209777_10008554_pt1 | contig 11179 bp, 8 predicted proteins | sample FrelakmetHBP12HB_FD_187147 | JGI IMG/M metagenome (GOLD analysis project Ga0209777, IMG submission 187147) | Freshwater lake sediment microbial communities from the University of Notre Dame, USA, for methane emissions studies -HBP12 HB (SPAdes)... | ecosystem: Environmental > Aquatic >...
ATGGTTGATAATTACTCGTTTTATGTAGTACATTTACTATAACACGATTTCTCCGTGGTAAATATCCATTCAGTTTTTAAAACCCGAATTTCAGGGAGGTATTATGGAAAAACAATGGTCGGAAATGACTAAAGAAGAGAAACGGGAACACAGACTCAAGGACTATACCACCCCGCCTCCGGGTATTAAATTCCGTGATGCCAAAGCGGAAAGGCTTTATAAAGAGAGGCTAAACCGCCACCTGGCAGTCATGCTTTGTGAAAAACCCGACCGCGTTCCGGTCTCGGTGCCCATCGGTGCTTATCCCCTTTATTACGCCGGCCTGGATTACCACACTGCCATGTATGATTATAAGGCCGCACGGGAAGCCTATACCAAATTCATGTGGGACTTTTATGATTATATGGATAGTTATGGCGGGCCGGGCATGGTTTTTTCCGGCAAGGTTTTGGATATTCTGGATTACCATCAATACTCCTGGCCCGGTCATGGCCTGGGCAAAGATGCCACCACTCACCAGTTTAATGAAAAGCAGTACGTGGCCGCCTCGGAGTATGATAAGTTCCTCGATAACCCCGCCGATTTCTTTTTCCGGGTACTGACGCCCCGTACTATCGGCGCGGCGGAAGCCTGGCAGCATTTCCCGCACCTCACCAATCTTAACGGCATGCCTCTGCTTCCCGTTTACCCGTTTATGCGCGCGGATGTCCGGGAATCTTTTAAGAAATTCATTGCCGCCGGTGAGGAATTGGAAAGACAGATGACGGAGTACATGCCCTTCAACATGGAATGCCTCGCAGCCGGCTTCCCGGCAGGGAAGGGTGGCATGGCCAGCGCGCCTTTTGACCTTATTGCGGATAACCTCCGCGGTACTACCGGTGTAGCTATCGATATGTACCGTTGCCCGGAAAAACTCCTTGAGGCAATTGATGTCTCCGCGGAAATCCATATTAAGAGGACTCTTGAGAGCATGAGGGCCATGAACGGCATGCAGGTTAGTTTCCCCTTGCATAAAGGTGATGATAAGTTCATGTCCCGCAAGCAGTTCGAGAAGTTTTATTGGCCAAGCTTGAAAAAGATGGTTGATGCTTTAATTGAAGATGGCATCATGGTCTCCCTCTTTGCCGAGGGTACTCATAATGAGAGACTGGATTATTACGGAGATTTCCCCAAAGGCTGGGTCACCTGGATGTTCGACCGTACTGATATGGCTAAAGCCAAAAAGGCGGTAGGGGATAAATGCTGCATCACCGGCAATGTGCCGGCTTCTCTGGTGATTACGGGCACGCCGAAACAGGTTAAGGAATGCTGCCGGAAGCTCATTGAGGACTGCGCGCCGGGAGGCGGGTATGTGCTGGCCGGCGGTTGCGGGGCTACCGAAACCAAGAATCCGGATAATTTCCGCGTATTTATGGAAGCGGCCGTAGAATACGGCACCTACTAAAAACCGGTATCACTCAAAATAGGAAAAAGCTGCGCCAGGAGGACTAAAAGGGAGAGTATTTTATACCATCTGAATATCAGTGGTACCTGAGCAGCATTAAATTGACATCAGCTAGCAGCAGATGGTTAAATATAAAAACAGCTTGGATGGAGTGCCTATTGTGAAGTGGAGTTCAATTAGTCCACGATTAATGATTGGCCTGGCAATAGCCGCTTTTATTGTTATTTCCTTGCTCTTCCGTGTCGCTCTTCCGTATCACCATATTTTCGTAAACGACTGGGTAAAATACGCCAGCAATGATTCCTATTCTTTCATGCGCATGGTGGACAACTGGGCTTATAATTTCCCTCATGTTACCAGTATCGACGTATACCGTATATATCCCGGCGACCCGGGCGCTGTCGGTTTTTCCTTTTTCACCTGGATGATAACTTTCATCTCCTGGGTCATCGGCCTGGGTTCCCCGAGCCAGCACCTTGTTGACGTCGTCGGTGTCTATTTCCCGGCTATATTAGCCGCCCTTACGATTATCCCCGCCTACTTTATCGGCAAGACGCTCTTCAACCGCTGGGTAGGCCTGCTGGCCGCCGGCTTAATGGCGGTCATGCCTGGAGAGTTCCTGGGACGCTCCATACTTGGCTTTACGGACCAGCATGTCGCCGAGACGTTATTCAGCATGACCGCGGTGCTTTTCTTGATGCTGGCGATTAAAGCAGCTATCGAGAAACCCTTGACCTATGAGCATTTCCTGAAGCGGGACTTTAAACCGACCATTAAGCCGCTCGTTTACAGCCTGCTGGGAGGTATTTTCCTGGCGATTTACCTCCTGACATGGCAGGGCGCCTTGCTCTTTGTTTTTATTATTACCCTCTATTTCATCATCCAATTCATTATTGACCACCTGAGGAAAAAATCCACGGATTATCTTGGCATTATCGGCTTTACCCTGTTTTTTATCTCGCTGATAATCTGTCTGCCTTTCTCTTTGCCAAGATACATCGTCATCGCCATGTTCATTGCCATGCTTATCCCCCCGGTCTTATCGGGTATTTCGCGGTTAATATCGAGGTGGGGCATCAAACCCTATTATTACCCGCTGGCGCTGGTGGGGCTGGGAATAGTATTTATATTTGTTTTTCGCGCCATCACCCCTAATACTTTCAGCATGATGCTTGATAGATTCAAATTCGTCTTCCTGCCCAGTGGCGCTACCGCTACCACGACGATGGAAATGCGCCCCTTCCTCTCTCCGCAAGGCAGTTTCACTACGGGGGTTGCCTGGGGCAATTTTACCACCAGCTTTTTCCTTGTCAGGGGCTGGCCCATTCCTGGTTTTGCCATGATATCATTCGTCATTCTCATCTGGCTTTTTATTAAGAACCGCAGTGATGAGAAAAATCAGGTATTATTCGTTTTATGGACGCTGCTGATAACTATCGCCACACTGGTACAGCGCCGTTTTGCCTATTACCTGGTGGTTAATATCTCGCTGCTTTCAGCCTATCTTTCCTGGCAGGTAATCTGGCTGGTGGGATTGAAGCAAATATCTAACCAGCGTCAGGAAAAGGCAGAGGCGGCGCCTAAACGCGATAAAAAGAAGCGTAAGGAAAAATGGAGTATTTCTGTTTACCAGATTAATGTAATTTTAGCTATTATCGTGGTCTTCTTTTTCGTATTTTTCTGGAACATCACCAAATCTAAAGAAATTGCCGGGCAGGTAAGTTTCGCGCCCTCGAACGCCTGGGAAGATTCACTCCACTGGATGAAAAATAATACCCCGGACCCCTTCGGGGACCCTACCACATATTACAAGATTTACAAGTCAGCCTCCGCCGGGGAAAAATTCACTTACCCGTCAACAGCTTACGGCGTCACGGCCTGGTGGGACTATGGCTACTGGATTTCACGAACCGCCCACCGTTTACCCAACGCTAACCCGGGTCAAGAACCGGACCCGATAATGAAAGTGGCTGATTTCTTTTTATCCACGGATGAGGCGACCCTTAGCAAGGTGAGGGCAGAATTGAAGTCTGATTATGTTATGATCGACTATGCTACCGCCACTTCCAAGTTCTGGGCGATATTAACCTGGGCAGACAAAAACCAGAACGATTTTACCGGCGTTTATTACGTATTAAATAATAACCAGCTCGAGCCGGTACAGCTTCTCTATCCGGAATATTACCGTACCCTGGTCATTAGACTGTACAATTTTAATGGCGAAGCTGTAGCTGACGGCAGCCCGATGGTAGTGACTTATGAAGAAAAAACCAGTAGTAATGGTATCCGTTACCGGCAGATTACCGATGCTAAGGACTTTAACAGCTACCAGGAAGCGCTTGATTACATTGCCGCGAATGGCTCAACTAACAATATCATCGTCGGGAAAGACCCGTTTACCAGTCCGATACCGCTGGAGAAAGTAACGGATTATAACCTGGTCTATAGCTCCAATGTCAATTTAAACTCCGACACTAGCGATAATATCTCCGAAGTTAAAATATTCCAGTACACGGGCAGCGACTAGAATAAGAGAAAAATCAATGCAGCATGATAAATGGCAGTCCTTTTCCAAGTCTGCCTGGCTGTTATTGCCCGTATCAGCGCCGGCTTGCTATATTGCCTTAGTTCCTCACCAGTCATAAGTTTACGCGTTACATGTTAATTAGTTACCCCTGCGGGGTACACGATAGAAGAAGACGGACATAGTACGAAATATGAAAATATGCATGGTGGTGCCCTGGTTTCCTTCACTGAATGCCAGCACGCTTGAGTCCCAGCAGGGGATGTTTGATTACCGCCAGACGATGAAGCTGGCGGAGAGAGGCCATGAATTCAGAATTGTCTCGGTGAAATGGCGGGGGCAAACCGCTGTCGAGGTTATTGGTGAGGGAGTCAAGGTGCGCCGTCTGACTCCTGTTTTTGTCTTTCCGCGTATCCGCTACCCGGTTCCCAATTTATTCACGTTCAGCCGCCAGATAAGGAATCTGTGTGCAGTTTGGAAACCGGATATTTTGTATTTTAGCCACGCAATTTATCTGACCGCTTTGCCGACTCTCTGGCTGAGGAAACTTGGCATTCCCGTCATTGTCAGTACGGATGTATATCCCGGCATATCATGGTTTTACGGCAACAAGCTGGTCGATACGGTGGGTTATCTCTATACCCATACGTTTGTCAGGCGTATCTTCAAGTTGGCCGATGGCGTTCACTTGATGAATTCGCAACTGGCTAAACAAAGCGATAGGGTCGGCCTGGATAACAATAAAGCGTTTACCATCACCCGAGGTGTTGATACCGACCTGTTTTATCCGGGAAATCCCCCCGAAGGGTTGAGAGAGAGCCTTGGTATTAGCGCAACTGATACGGTTGTCTTATACGCAGGCCGACTGGACCTGGTTAAGGGCGTCGGCTATCTGCTTCAGGCGGCGGCGAGGGTTTTACCCCGCCACCCCGGTGTCAAATTCCTCATTGTGGGTGACGGAAGCCTGAGAAAACAGTACGAGGAGTTCGCCGCAACACTGCCTCCGGCAATCATCTTCGCCGGGTGGCGTCAAGACATCCCCCGGCTGATGAATATCGCCGATATTTTCGTCCTTCCCTCCCTGTCTGAAGGCGCCGCTAATGTGGTCATGGAAGCCAGCGCTTCCGGTCTGCCGGTCATCGCCACGGCCGTCGGCGAGGTGCCGGAAATCATCCTTAACGGTGTCACCGGCGAACTGGTTGAACCCAGGGATGTAAACGGACTGGCCTACGCTCTGGAGAAGCTGATAAGCAATCCTTCATCGGCGAGTGAAATGGGAGAATCGGGCAGGGAAAGAATAGAAGGAAAATATACCTGGGAAAAAATTTGTGACGCGCTGGAGAGCGAGTACCAGAAGGTGATTGAAAGATTCAAAGCCGAAAGTAAGAGGTAGCTGATATGCGTATATTGCTGCTTAGCGGATATCCATTAACCGATAGAGTCAGCGGTTCACTGGTACACGCCGCCAAGCTGTCTCAATACATCTCGATGCAGGATAACACGCAGGTGCACGTGATGACGCTGGGTGATGCCGATAAGCAGTTCCGCAGCGGCAATATCGATGTGCATATCATCAGCCAGAAGCGACTCCTTAACCCAATGTTCTTCCTCCAGACATGGCGGTCGATAAAACGAACCATCCGTGAAATAAACCCCGATATCGTTCATACCATGAGGGGATTCCCTTATACCAATATCGGGATTTCACTGCGGAAAAGATACCCCGTGCTGATGTCGGTTTTCAGTCTCTCCGGTAGGGAGCTGTCTTTTGACCAGAGCCTGCTGTGGAAGTTGAAACGGAGGCTCGTTTTTATACCCAGCGAAAGATACGTCAATTCCCGCATGCCCCATATCCTGGTGCAAACACGTTTCATGGAAAGTCTGATACGGGATGACACCAAAGCGAAAATTTACATCGTCCCCGAGGGCATCGAGTACGAACGGCTGCAGCAATTCCAGTCCCAAATTTCAACAGCTGGCGCGCCGGATATTTTTATTGCGGTCAGCTTCAGGAAGCTCAAAGGTATCGATGTTTTGATTAAAGCCATACCGGCAGTACTGAAGTCCGTTCCCAACCTGAAGGTGTGTATCGGTGGCGCCGGCGAGGAAGACGCCAACCTGAAAAACCTGGTTAAAGAGCTGGGTGTGGCGAGCCACGTAACATTCCCCGGTTTCATCACCGATGAGGCAATTAGATACGGATACTATGCCGCCTGCAAGATAGTGGTGGTGCCGTCGCGGTGGGATAACGAGCCCTTCGCGGCGCTGGACGGCGCTGCCCTGGGGAAACCGGTTATCGCCTCGGAGGCGGCTAATGCATCGGTCGTCGTTGACGGTAAAACAGGCTACGTCTTTAAGTCGGAGGACGTTGATACGCTGGCCAGCCGGATTATCACGCTGCTGACGGATGACCGGTTAAGAGAAGAGATGGGCCGGGCCATCAAACAAAAGGTAGCGGAATATGACTGGCCGAGAATCGCCGAGAAAACGGTGGGAGTATACCGTGAGGTAATCGCCGATTTTCATCAAAAGGAAGGAAAAACGTAAAAACCAGCCGGTTTGCCGCCCGGTTGACGGCTGGCATAAAATAATACAGGTTGACAGCTAATGTCCAAGGCAGTAAAGTGAGGACAATAGCAGGGGGTTTGATATGAGAATGCTTATCACCGGCGGTGCCGGATTCGTCGGCAGTCATTTGTGCGAGAAATACACCAAAGAAGGCCACACCGTCTTATGCCTCGATAATTTCATGAGCGGCAACCTGATGAACATCAGGCACCTGCTCGATTATCGGAATTTCAAGCTGGTCAAGGGTGACATCAGGGACTACGACATGTTGGAAAGGATAATGCGTGATGTTGAGGTGGTGTTCCACCTGGCGGCGCAGGTTCACGTTGACCGGTCTTATATCGAGCCGCGCCTCACCTGGGATGTAAATGTCATGGGGACGCAGAATATCCTGGAGATAGCCCGCCTTCACGACGCCAGTAAGGTAATTTATGCCTCTACCAGCGAGGTCTACGGTTCGGCGCAATACGTCCCGATAGACGAAAAACACCCGCTCGATGCCCCCCACCCCTACGGCGCCAGCAAGGTGGCGGCGGACCGGATGTGTCACGCTTATAATCAGACCTACGGGATGAATATAGCGATAATGAGATTGTTCAATATCTTCGGGCCTCACCAGAGAGACTTGGGCTACGGCGGCGTCATCTCCATTTTCACCCGCAGGGTGCTGACCGGTATGCCGCCTGTAATTTACGGTAATGGTGAGCAGTCTAGAGATTACACCTATATCGCCGATGCTGTCCAGGCCTATGATTTAATCCTGAATCGTAAAGAGCCTCTTACCGAGCCGGTTAACTTCGGCAGCGGGAGAGACGTAACCATCATGGATCTGGCAAAAAAAATAATTGAGGTATGCGGAAAAAGTGACACCATCAAGCCGGTCCATGTTGAGCCGAGGATCGGCGAGGTGAACCGGTTGATCGCTAACGCCGCCAAAGCTAAAAAGCTCCTGGGCTGGCAGCCAAAATACACTCTGGAAGATGGGTTGGCGGAGTTCCTTAACTGGTATAAACAGTACGGCATGGAGGAGAGGACTAAACTTGAGTGACGAGCATTCCCTGTCGGCAGGCACGGATATTCCCCGGGTCACTTTTAAAACGATGTACGCCACGATGCTCCGCATACGCAAATTCGAGGAGAAAGTGGCGCAGCTTGTTTCCCTGAAAGAGATAATCTGTCCCTGTCATCTTTATATCGGCCAGGAAGCTATCGCTGCCGGCGTCTGCGCCTCTTTAAAAAAAGACGACTGGGTTTTCAGCACTCACCGCAGTCATGGCCACTACATCGCCAAGGGGGGCAGCCTCAAGGCTTTGATGGCGGAATTATACGGTAAAGCTACCGGGTGTTCCGGCGGCTACGGCGGGTCCATGCACCTGGCAGCGCCGGAGATAGGTCTGCCCGGCAGTTCGGCTATCGTGGCCGGGACCGTGCCGCTGGCGGCCGGGGCGGCACTGGCTTTCACGCTGCAAAAAAAGGATAGCGTGGCTGTGGCTTTTTTCGGTGACGGAGCGGTGGATGAGGGGGTGTGGTATGAAACGCTTAACTTCGCCTCGCTGAAAAAGCTGCCGGTAATCTTTGTCTGTGAAAATAATCTCTATTCCACGCATATGTCCTTGGCCGACTGCCTGGCCGATACCAGTATCTATAAAAAGGCAGATGCTTTCAAAATGCCGGGGGTGCGCATCGATGGGAATAATGTAGTTGAGGTTTATGCGGCGGCGCAGAGTGCCATCGATAATGCCCGCCAGGGAAAAGGGCCGACCTTGATAGAGTGTATGACCTATCGCTGGCTGGGGCATGTTGGTTCCAGCGATGACTTGGACAAGGGATTACGGAGCCGGGCAGAACTGGAAGACTGGATAGCCAGATGTCCGATTAAAACTTACGAAGCCTTTTTATTAAAACAAAATATCATGTCCCGGACAGAAAAAGCCCGGATATCCAAAGAAATCGATGCGGAAATCGAGAAAGCCTACATTTTCGCTAAAGAAAGTCCCTATCCTGATGTCAGTCAGGTCGCCGGTAAGGTATTCAAGTAACAAGCAGGTTTTTAAACATGCGAGAGCTTTCCTACGCGCAAGCCATCCATGAAGCCCTGGAGCAGATGCTCGAAAGGGACAGTCGGGTCTTACTTATCGGACAGGGTGTCACCAGTCCCTGGTACGTAGGCGCGACGACGACCGGGCTCGTGGAACGCTTCGGACCAGAGAGAATAATAGACACCCCGGTTTCGGAAAACGGTATTACCGGAGCGGCGGTAGGGGCGGCGCTGGCTGGGATGAGGCCTGTCCTGGTTCATCCGCGTCTGGACTTTATGTATTACGCTATGGACCAGATAGCCAACCATGCCTCTAACTGGCATTTTATGTTCGGGGGGCAAATGAGCGTACCTTTAACCATCTGGGGCATTATTAACCGGGGGGGCGAGCAGGCGGCCCAGCACTCCCAGGCTTTGCAAGCGATGTTTATGCACCTGCCGGGGGTCAAGGTTGTCATGCCCGGCACACCCTATGATGCCAAGGGACTACTCATCGCCAGTATCCAGGATGATAACCCCGTTATTTTCATCGATGACCGCTGGCTTTACGACCGCACCGGTGATGTGCCCGAGGAGGTCTATTCCGTCCCGATTGGTAAGGGGATAATCAGAAGGAGCGGTAATGACGTTACTATCGCCGCTGCTTCATACATGGCGGGGGAGGCTTTAGCCGCCGCGGAAATACTGGGTACGCAGGATATTGACGCCGAGGTAATCGACTTACGCTCGATCAAGCCTCTGGATGAAACAATTTTATTTGAGTCGGTGAGAAAGACGGGCAGGCTGGTGGTGGCCGATGGCGGCTGGAAAACCGGCGGTATCGGCGCGGAAATAGTAGCCCGGGTTACGGAGAAAAACCTGAAATACCTGAAAGCGCCGCCGGCACGCATCGCCCTCCCGGATACCCCGGCTCCGGCCAGTTCCGCTTTAGAAGAGTGCTATTACTCCAAGGCACGGGATATTGTGACTGTCATTAAGCAAGTCCTGAAGGAGGGACGATGAGTTATAAGGTGCCTTTTGTAAATTACCCGGAACACTACCGCCGCATATGGGACGAGACCATGGCGGCGCTGACCGACGTGCTGTCTCACGGCGACCTTATCATGCGCGCCCAGATGAGACAATTTGAAGACAGTATCGCCGCGCTGTGCGGCTCGAAATATGCGGTTGGACTGAACAGCGGCACCGATGCCATCTGGCTTTCTCTGATTGCCGCCGGCATCAAGCCGGGCGATGAAGTTATCACCGTTGCCCATACCTTCGTGGCTACCGTAGCGGTCATCATCCACTGCGGCGCTAAACCGATTTTAATCGACGTCGGCGATGACTACAATATGGATGTCAGCCAGATCGAGGCGGCAATCACGCCGCGGACTAAAGCCATTATCCCCGTGCATTTAAACGGGCGCTGCTGCGAAATGGATAAATTGATGAAGATTGCGGCCAGGCATAAGCTAACCGTAATCGAGGATGCGGCGCAGGCTTTGAATGCCGGCTTCGATGGTAAAAAGTCGGGGTCTTTCGGTCTGACCGGCTGCTTCAGTCTCTACCCGGCCAAACTGCTGGGCGCCGCCGGCGATGGTGGCATCGTGGTCACTGACGATGAAGACACGGCGCAGAAAATCAGATTACTGCGAGACCACTGTGTGGAACGTGGTACCGGCGACATCCTCGGTTACGGCTTCAACAGTCGTCTGGATAACCTCCAGGCAGCCATGCTTAACGTTAAGCTAAAATATCTTCCTCAATGGATCGAACGGCGCCGGGAAATAGCCGGTCGATACCAGCAAAGCCTTAGCGGCATTCCCGGACTGACGTTACCGCCGCCCCCGCAGACCAGGCGGTATTTTGATGTATTTACCAATTACGCCATTCTCTCTGATAGGCGGGACAAGCTGGTGTCGCATCTTCAGGAAAACGGCGTTGAGACGATTCTTTCCTGGCCCAAGCCGATGCACCATCACCCGGCGCTGGGGCTGGGGCATTTCCGCCTCCCCCGCACGGAGAAAATTTCCCGGGAAGTGCTGTCAATACCAATGTACCCCGAAATGAGCAACGAGCAAGTCGACTATGTCATAGAGTCGGTGCGCAGTTTTTATCAGGCATAAAGCATGGGCATACGGCAGTCTCTAAGGCGCCTGTTGAAAAGAAAATCCGGGCCGGGCCGGTGGCTCGGCGATTTGTATCTGGCTGTTCATCCTGTCCACCTGAAGGAGATTTTCATCGGCACCCGGGCCAGAGAAAAGCAGTGGGCCGCGCGGCATTTGCGCCGGGGCAATGACTGGGGAAACACCAGCCATACCGGGTCATCCGACGAATGGGTGATGAGCTACTGGGACTCGCGGCAGCACCCCCATAGAAAGTTCCTCGTCGACAAGATAGCGGCTTATTATCCATTCTCCAGCGTCCTTGAAATAGGCTGCAATTGCGCCCCGAACTTATATTTGCTGGCAAAAAAGTTTCCTGAAGCGGCGATAACCGGTATTGATATCAATCCTAAGGCGATAGAAAAAGGCCGGGAAATGCTGGCAGCGGAAGGTATCACCAATGTCAGTTTATCGGTAGCTAAAGCCGATGAACTGGAGCAGTTTGCCGATAAAAGCTT
>Ga0209777_10008555_pt1 | contig 11178 bp, 8 predicted proteins | sample FrelakmetHBP12HB_FD_187147 | JGI IMG/M metagenome (GOLD analysis project Ga0209777, IMG submission 187147) | Freshwater lake sediment microbial communities from the University of Notre Dame, USA, for methane emissions studies -HBP12 HB (SPAdes)... | ecosystem: Environmental > Aquatic >...
CAGGCTAGCAGGTAGGCGTCATAAATTTCATCTTTTAAGGCACCAGAAGGAAAATTAATGGTTTTTGATAAACTGTTATCCACATAGGCTTGCATCGCCGCTTGCATGCGCACATGTTCTTCCGCTTTGATATCTTGTGACACCACAAATACGTGACGGATTTCTTGAGGAAGTTCATCCAAATTTTGGCAAGTACCAGTGCGCATCACCTGTTCGATTATTTCTTTCCGTTTTTCTTCAGGAATACCACTTTTCAAAAGGGCTTCCTCAAAAATTGGGCTTGTATATGTCAGCGACAGATCCTTGCCGCTATCATTCACATGGCGGGTATAGGCCAGGGCGAAGATCGGCTCGCAGCCATAGCCTTCGCATCCTGCCACGGTGCCAATAGTACCTGTGGGAGCGATGGTGGTCTGGGCAGCATTACGTATTCCATGCCTATGGATGCCATCCAGTACGGTTCCCCATTTCAATTCAGGCCTGCCCCATTCATGCTGATATTCCAGCAGCGGTCGGGGGGGTTGCCAGGTGATATTTTCAGGGTCATAAATACTACCCTTGATGGCCGTAAATGAACCGCGTTCTTTGGCAAGCTCAATACTGGTCTGCATGGCATGAAAGCGGATAAATTCGATTATCTGTGATGCCAACTCCTGCCCTTCAGCCGATCCATACCTTACCCCCATATGGAACATCAAATCTGCCAATCCCATCACACCCAGCCCAATGCGGCGGGCGCGTATGGCGTTTTCCTTTAATTGGGGGACAGCTGGAACAAATTGATTGGCGTTAATCACATCGTCCAGGAAAATGACGGCTGTATTGATTGCATTTTGGAGCTCATCCCATTGAATGGCCTTATCTTCCCCGAAGAATTGGGAAAGGTTGATTGATCCAAGACAGCAACTCTCATAAGGTCCCAGCCATTGCTCTCCACAGGGATTGGTGGCTTCCAGACGATAAAGATGAGGGACAGGATTGCTGCGATTGGCAGAATCTAAAAAGAGCAAACCTGGTTCTCCATTGTGATGCGCCTGAGTCACGATACGGTTGAATAGTTGCCGTGCACGGACTTGTTTGTGGTTAATGAGAGGAATACCGAGCCGACTGGCTTGCTCAAATGAGCCTTCAAAGGAGTGGTAGCGTTCATCCATTACATCCGGAAATCTCAACTCCCAGGTTTCATCCTTTTCAACAGCTTTCATGAATTCGTCTGTGACGCCAACTGAAATATTGAAGTTGGTGATATGGTTTTCGTTAGTCTTGCATTCAATGAATTCTTCAATGTCTGGATGTTCCACCCGCAGTACAGCCATATTGGCTCCCCGCCGGGTTCCACCCTGGGCAATCTCACCAAAGGCATTATCGTAAACGCGCAAAAAACCCACCGGTCCGGTCGCCTGTCCGGCAGAGGAATTTACCTGGCTGCCCTTGGGACGCAGTGCGGAGAATGAAAATCCGTTGCCGCCGCCTGTCTGTTGGATCAGAGCGGCATCCCGCAATGTCTGAAAAATTCCTGAAGAGGTTTTTCCCATATCATCTGAAATAGGTAATACAAAACAGGCTGCCAGTTGCCCCAGGGGTGTACCGGCACCGGTGAAGGTTGGGCTGTTGGGGAAAAATTTCTTGGAAACCATTAATTCATAAAATTGGATGGCACGTTCCTCAACTGGTTTCTCCCATTCCTTTTCAACCTTGGCAATGTGATAAGCAACCCGCCAGAACATCTCTTCTGCGCTTTCGATCAATCCCCCATCCTCACCATGCCGAATATACCTGCGGTTAAGAATTTGAAAGGCATTTTCAGAAAGATTTACTTTTGATAGTCCCTCAGGTAGAGGAGGGGTGGTTAGCAAATTATTCTTCTTGCGGGATTTTTTGGGAATCAAATTTACTCTCCTTTGAGCAGCCGGTCAATTTCATTACGGAATTCTTCCAGATTGGCAAGCGGGAGATAAACGCTTGCGTAGCGGATATAAGCGATTAGATCCAACTTTTTTAGACCATCAATGACCAGATCCCCGATCGTTCGGGAGGGCACTTCAAGTTTATTAATCTCTTGAAGACGGGCTTCTACTTCACCAGCCAGCCGTTCAATTTCTGCAGCCGGGATGGGGCGCTTGGCACAGGCAATCTTAATGCTCTGTAATAGTTTTTCTCGGTTAAATTCTTCCCGTGTGTTATCGCGTTTGATGATCATGGGTGTGGTCTTAACCGGGCGTTCATAGGTACTGAATCGAAAATGACAGTTTTCACATTCCCTGCGGCGCCGGATTCCGCCATGCGTATCCGGTGTGGTGTCAATGACGCGACTTTCTAAATAAGCACATTGGGGACAACGCATACTCGCGCTCCTGTTTTGAGTTATTAAATCAGTTTTCCCCGGTCGATGAGGTTTTAAAAAGAAGACACTATCCCAGATATCCCCCATATATGGGGGTATTATGCTTTCGGGGTGCTTTAGGTGTGCATTATTTTAGCATACCCTATGCTTATGGACAAGCGGGAAGATAGGTTTTAAAACTTAAATAATCCATAAGCAATTTATCGGATCAAAATTTTATTTTATTGAAAGGGATTTAATGAACGGGGTATGGGCAGGCGGAGATACCCATACCCCTTAACAAGGAGAAAATGACTTAGATTCTTCTATTTTTTCTCGCGGTTGCGCAAGAAAGCCGGGATTTCTATATTATCAGGGTCATAATAAGTAGTAGCAAATTTCTCCATCATATTTCTTTGGCTGGTTTCAGAACCGGATTCATTATTATTTCTTTCACCATTAACAATTTCACCAGGACGATGAAGGATACGGCGAATATTGCTGGTTCGCATTTCGGATTGATCGAAGCCAGTAGCAATTATAGTTACGCGGATGGCATCCCCCATTTGAGGATTAATGGCGGTACCAAATAGTAAATTGACATCTGGATGGGCAATCTCGCGAATTAACCCAGCAATCTGACTGACATCGTGCATGGTCATCGCAGGGCCGCCAGTGATGTTTAGGAGAATTCCACGCGCTCCCTGGAGAGTGACATCCAATAATTGGTTCGTAATGGCGTTTTCGGCGGCTTTACGAGCGCGATCGTCCCCGGATGCTTCCCCTACCGCGAAGAAAGCGGCACCACCCATCGACATGATCGTGCGTACATCATTAAAATCACGATTGACCAGACCCGAAGAGGTGATCAATTCAGATATGCATTGAATTCCCTGCCGCAGAGGGTCATCACCCATATTGAAAGCCTCATTGAATGTGGTTTTATTATCGGAAAGCGCCAGCAGGCGATCGTTGGGGATGACAATTAGAGTATCCACCTGTTCTTTTAATTTTGAAATCCCCATTTCTGCTACCTGCATCCGCTGTGAACCTTCAAACATAAATGGACGGGTGACTACACCGATAGTGAGTGCTTTCAATTCCTTAGCAATCTGGGCTACCACCGGTGATGCACCTGTACCAGTCCCACCACCCATTCCAGCGGTGATAAATACCATGTCGCTGCCTTTGAGCACTGCATATAAGTCTTCTGCTGATTCCTCGGCAGCTTTCCGTCCCAGTTCTGCGTTTCCACCTGTCCCACGCCCGCCCAAAAGTTTATCCCCTATGCTTACCCGGGTTTTTGCTTTTGAGCTCATAAGCGATTGAACGTCGGTATTGATTGTGATAAATTCAATACCGGGAATGCCTGCGTCAATCATGCGATTAACCGCATTGCATCCGCCGCCGCCAACACCAACTACGATGATGCGGGCAAAGGTTTCTGTTCTGACTTCATGTACGTCTTTTTTGATTTCCATTTTCTCCTCCAATCCTTGTTGAACTATTCAGCTTACTATTCTTGTTTGTCACCCTGGTCACCCACGGTGAAAATACCTAGCACATTTTTAATGCGGTCAATCACAGAACCAGCTTGAGGTCCCAGACCGCCTTTTCCAGTTCTTTTTACCGATCGATCCAAAAGCAAAGACCAATTCAATAAACCCACACTGGTTGAAAAGGCAGGTGAATCCAATTGATCCACCAATCCCACCAGATTTTCCGGCTTGGCAATCCTTACCGGGATGCTTAAAATTTCACGAGCGGTGTTCGGAATACCAGGCAAGAGACTGCATCCACCTGTCAGAACCATTCCTGCCGGCAATAGGCTATCGTATCCAGATCGTCTGATTTCCTGTAAAACAAAATTAAAAATTTCTTCCAAACGGGCTTCAATAATAACGGCTAATTCTTTGCGGCTGATGCGTACTGCGCTTTCCTCTCCAAAGGGGCGCAAACTGAAATAATCTTCGCTTGAAATTGCTACTTGAGAAGCATGACCGTATTTAAGTTTCACCTCTTCAGCCTGCTGCAGGGATAAACGTAAACCGTGAGCAATATCGGAGGTTACTAAATCCCCCCCGATTTGAATGACCATGGTATGCCAGACACTGCCATTGATGTATATTGCCAGGTCGGTAGTACCTCCGCCGATATCACAAACCATCACTCCCACTTCACGTTCATTATCTCGTAAAACAACTTCAGCTGATGCCAGAGGATTCAGGACAAAATGAGATACTTTAATCCCTGCGGCTTCCACGCATTTGCGCAGATTCTCCACGGCAGTAGCTGCCGCAGTTATGATATGGGCTTCGACCTCAAGCCGGTAACCATGCATACCAATGGGCTGGTGGATATTTTCCTGACCATCCAGAGTAAAACCACGCTGTATGACATGGATAATTTCCCGGTTGTGTGGGATGGCGATGGCCTGAGCGGCTTCCATAGCGCGGTTAACATCAATGTGGCTCACAATTCCATTGGAAACGCCTGCCGGACCAATGCTATTGACCGAAGAAACTTGTGTTCCAGCCAGACTGACCAAAGCTGAGCGAATTTCATAGGCGGATGTTCGCTGTGCTTTTTGAACAGAACGTACGATGGATTCTGTAGCAGAATTCAGGTCGGAAATAACACCCCTTTTCATTCCCCGGGAAGGTTCAATTCCCACCCCAATAATTCGCAAGGATCTGTCTTCTTCAACTTCTGCGACCAGGGTGCAGACTTTGGTAGTTCCGAAATCAATGCCGACAATTGTTGGTTTTTCCATATTTTTTAGTCCAAACGATAATAAGGTGCATGCAGATATTCAACGCTCACCAATGTGGGTCGAATTCCTTGACTAGTTAATTCGTTGACGATCTTCTCATAGGTCAGCCATTTTTCGTTAATCTGCTCCAAATTAAACCCGACAAAAATTTTCCAACCATGGGGGTCGTTCCATCCCAAACCCCGATGCTGGTCGAATAAAAGTACTTTTTCGGAGGGGATTTGGGTATTCAAACGTATGATTGCGTCAAATAATGCTGGATCTATTAAATGGTGGTATTCGTACCAGATCATCGAGTATGGGGGTAGTTTCCAGTAACTGCGTTTTGGCTGGTATTTATCCATTAATATTTCGGTGTCATTTTTTCCACTTGAATAAGAAAAAACGGGTAAAGAATATGATTCGATGGTTAATAATTCTCCAGTCTGGCCTCTTGCGGGGAATACGATTCCATCTGCATCTATCCATATCGTGGTCTCATTCACTTTCCAGGCAATTATTGGCTTTCTTTCCGTGAGATTAATAATGACTTTATTGGGTAATGAAACCGACACATTAATATCTTTTAATTCAGGAAAAACACTTCTAATTTTTTGTGCGATCTCTTCCGGTTGAATGGTGATAATTGCTTTTTGCATTACCTCAAATGATTTTTTCACGTCATCCTGGGATAATCTTTCTAAACCGTTTACCTCAACGACACCAATCTGATAGTCCGCTGATTGCCAGGCAATTAAAATACCAGCACAAAATAGAATCACCAAAATGCTGCTAAAAAAGCGCCAGCTAAGCCGAATTTTCCTCACTTTTTTTTCTTGTGTTTTTTGCTCTGGCTCATTGGCAGAAATCGGAAAAGAACGATCCAAAATTGTTTTCCCCTTTCCTTTCTTCTTAAACAAATTCAAGGTTAATTTAGACTTGGGTGGTGTGTCATCATTTAACTGTATGGCAGCATAGCGGGTCATATGTTTCACATCCTTTTCACCTTGAAGCAAATGCTGGCGTCGCAGCAATTCAATCCGACTTTCTTTATCCACGATTAACTCCTGCTGTAAGTCCTTTCACATTTGTCTCGCTCCTGTTTGCGATCCATGGCCAATTCAATTAATTGATTGATGAGCTGAGGATAAGCTAATCCGCTGGCTTCCCATAGCTTTGGATACATGCTGATGCTGGTAAAGCCGGGGATGGTATTGACTTCATTAACATATAATTTATGGGTTTCTTTATCCAATAAAAAGTCAATGCGGGCCATACCTGCGCAATCAATTGCTCGATAAACTCGCAAAGCAATATCCTGGATCTGTTTGGTTAATTCAGGAGTAAGCGGGGCGGGGATAATCAGCTCAGATTTCCCATCAATGTATTTTGCCCGATAGCTGTAAAACTCATCCGAAGGTCGGATTTCACCCGGTACGGACACATTGGCATTTTCATTGCCGAGAACACTGATTTCAATTTCACGGGCATTCAGACCCTGTTCTATTAAGATACGGCGATCATAGCGGGCAGCATCTAATATTCCTCCCATTAAATCAGAACGATTTTTGCATTTGCTGATTCCCACCGATGAACCTAAATTTGCTGGTTTGACAAATAAAGGATAAGCAGACATTTTTTCCGCTTTTGCAATTATGGAACCGATATTGATGTTAATCTCCTTGCGAGTGCTAATAACCCAGTCCACAATCGGGATTTGGTTGGCACGCATTATGTCTTTGAACAAACCTTTATCCATTCCAACTGATGATCCAAGCACACCTGCACCGACGTAGGCAACATCTGCCAATTCCAATAATCCCTGCAATGTACCATCTTCTCCAAAAGTGCCATGCAGGACGGGAAAAATGGCATCCAGATCGGTCAAGGGGGTAAGTTCTTCAATACCACCTTTCGGATTGCGTCGGTAAAGCATTGTGTTTCCTGGTTCAGCCATGATTGCTACCCGGTTAAGTCCAGTAGTAATTCCTTTTTCAAATGCGTGCAAAACATCAACTCCTGACCACCAGACACCATCGCGGGCGATGCCGATTTGAGTCACCTCGTATTTTTGTAAGTCAAGGACCGCCAGAACAGATTTGGCAGACATGAGGGATACCTCGTGTTCACCTGATCGGCCACCGAAAATTACTCCTAAACGAATTTTTTCATTCATACATCTTTTCCAGTATTGATCGCACGAATTATCGGCTCGTATTTATGATCCCATTCACCCATGATTTGAATTTCAGGGATTAACTGAATTCGAAAATTGGATTCCACTGCCTGTTTGGCTAAGAGGATTAAGTCCAAAACATCCTTAGCTTGAGCATTGCCAGTATTGATTATGAAATTAGCATGGATAGGGCTGATTTCTGCTTCACCTAATTTTTTACCTTTTAGACCTGCTGCTTCAATTAATCGGCCTGCCTTCTCTCCTTCTGGATTGTGGAAGATCGACCCGAAACTGGAACCGGGTGGTTGAGTTATCATCCGCTTCTGGCGGTATTCTTCCATTTTGGATTTGATCATGTCCGTATCTCCTTTTTCCAAAGTAAAAATGGAGGAAAGAATGATGGCTTCTTGAGGTTCTTTTTTTAAAATACTTGTCCGATAAGAAAATTGAAACTGTTCTTTATTCCAAATTTGTTTTCCTTGTAAACGGTGCAAAATTTCTGCACTTAAAAGATTGCAGCTAATATCTTTTTTATAAGCTCCAGCATTTCCATAGACTGCCCCTCCGACAGTTCCAGGTATGGCAGATGCCCATTCCAGACCACTTAACCCGCGTAAGGCTGTTTGTCGGGCCACCTGAGCCAGATTGGCTCCGGATTCAGCCCAGACACTCGCAGGGTTTACATTTGTATTGATGCGTAAATTATGCGCACGATTGATAAGCACCAAATCACGAATGCCTTTATCGCTGATTAACACATTTGAACCACTACCCAGGATTACAAATGGGATATCCAATTCCCATAATTTGTTTATAAAATTTTCCATTTCAACTGCGCTATAAATAATCAGGAGAGCATCGGCTTCACCACCAATATTTATGGTAGTGTAATTGGCCATGTGTACATTTTCCTGAAGACGGTCGGCAAAAGTCTGGTGTAAAAGACTCATCGATTTTTCATCCATGCCGAACCTCAATATTTTTAAAATGGTCATATACCTGAGCGCTAATCTGGTCGGCATCTCCAGCAGAAAGCACCAGCAAAACATTGCCCAACTTCAGATGCTGGATTAGATAGGCGATAATGGATTTGAAATCTCCCATAAATTTGGCATCTGTATGTTGTATTTGCTTAACCAATTCTGCCGATGAATAATTCTGTTCTTTTTCGCGGGAACGATAAATTTCCGTAACAATGACATGATCACTATCCTTAAAAGCTTTTATGAAATCGTTGAGTAGGATTTGTGTACGGCTGTATGTATGCGGCTGCCAAACTGTCCATAGAACTTGACCTGGAAAGCGGCAGCGGGCAGCAGCTAGTGTGGCCATAATTTCAGTAGGGTGATGAGCATAATCATCGATGACAGTGATACCACCAGCCGTTCCGAGAATATCGAAACGCCTTCCGGTTCCAACGAAGGATTCTATGGCTGTTTTACATTTTTTAACCGGAAAACCTAATAAATTCACTGCTGAAAATGCTGCTAACGCATTTAGTACATTATGCACACCTGGAACTTGCAGTTGAATGCTTTGTATTTGATTAGAACTTTTCCGATGGGCTGAAAATTTAATCCCACAGCTCTCAATATGCCTAATATCCGTTGCGCTGAAATCAGCTTTGCTATCGACTCCATAGGAGTAACCCTGAAGCCCTGGTTGGAGATGATTGAGTAATGATTCTGCCTGAAAATTATCCTTGCAAACCAATAAAATGCCACCTGGTTTGATCAGATTAATTAATTGTTTGAATGCATTTAAATAGCTTTCCGGAGTGGGATAGTAATCCGGATGATCATGTTCAATATTTGTAACGATTAATAAATCCGGGTATAAGCCGAGGAACATGCCATCATACTCATCTGCTTCAATGACAAAATACTTTCCCTTACCAGAATGTGCATTGGATTTTAGATTCTTGGAGATACCACCAATAATGTAGGATGGATCTTCTCCCAAACTTACCAGAATCCATGCCATCAGACTGGTTGTGGTGGTTTTGCCATGTGTACCCGCAATCGCAATAACCTTTTTCCCTTTGGTTAATTCTCCAATGAAATCAGATCGTTTTAGCACCGGGATACCAATTTTGCGGGCTGCCATTACTTCCACATTGTCATCTTGGATTGCTGATGAACGAATCACAATATCTGCACCGATGATGTTCTCTGCAACATGACCAATCTTCACCTCTACTCCTAATTTCTGAAGATCGTGCGCTAGGGGCGAGAGGATCATGTCCGAACCACTGACAGTCTGACCTTCCTCAACGAGGATTTGGGCTATGGGCGAAATGCCTGTGCCACCGATGCCGATAAAGTGATAATGCGTCATTAGATGAACACCACCAGAACAAAAACAAAAGCGATTGCCACCGCATAATAGATCACTGGTGTTCCAAGCCAGTTGGGAGCTAACAGTGGAATTAATTTCATAGCTGCATCACCTGCCGGGGTTCCGGCAATGGGCGGAATGATAATTGGGAAGGGATAATTGGCAGCATGCAAAAAATACCAAATTGACCCAAAGATCATGAATCCATTGAATCCTCCTAGGAGAAAGCCCAAAATGGCATCTTGGAAATGTTCGCGCATAAAACGGTTATTCTCTGAAACCCGCGGGAAATTGGGTGTCTGGTAACCAAAAAATACCAGGAACGCAAAAATCCCCAGACGGACCCAGAAAATGGACCCTCCGGGGTTGGGCACCATGGTATCGCGCACAAAAGGAATGTAACTCTCTATCACGGTTATGACATAAATGGTTAATATGACCGATGAGCTGACCAGCAGTTCGCGTTTATACCCGCGCGCATAACCAATGATGGCGAACAAAACCACAAAAACCCAGAGAAGCACATTCAGGCCAATCATGCTTTGCCTCCGGGGTGGGCTGTTGCAACGATGAGATGGGCAATATTTTCTGCTGCCTGGGGTTGGCGCAGGGAAGCCATTTTTTCACGCATATGTTCCAGCTTCTGGGGCGTGTCAAGCAGGCTGCAGATCAAGGGGAATAGCTGATCTGGAATCAACTCGTCCTGTAAAAGGACTGCGCCTTCATGGTCCTGCAAATAACCGGCATTCACTTTTTGATAACGCCAGGCATGCGGATATGGGATCAGAATGGCGGGCAGGCCAAAAAAAGGAAGCTCGCCCAACGTGGAAGCCCCGGCGCGGGAAATAACCAGGTCTGCGCTCGCCAGGGCAGCTCCCATTTCCTCATGCAGATAAGCAAAGGTATGGTAACGCTCCAGCAGGGCAGAAGGCAGGCTGCTGCGGGCGACCTGTACTTCCTCCCAATCCAGGTTGCCGGTGATGTGCACAACCTGGGCGCGCTGGAGAAGCTCGGTAAGGTTATGGATGACAGAACGATTGATTGAACGTGCTCCCAGGCTGCCACCAAAAAACAGCAGCGTGGGCAGGTCGGGGAGCAGCTTTAATTTGGCGCAGGCATTTTCCCGTGTCCATTGGCTGAGCTCGGGGCGGACGGGATAGCCGGTCACTTCCAGGTGTTTGCTGGCAGGAAAATAGGAACGGGAAGTGCCGGTTGCCAGGGCAATCGTGCGGGCAAACCGGGAAAGGACTTTGAGGGCCAGGCCGGGTTCAATGTCGGGAACAAATAAAACACTGGGAATGCGCCAGCCTGCAAAGGCCATGGGAATGGCAATATAACCGCCGGTGTAGAAGAGGACGTCAGGTTTGAACTGTTTTAATATCTTTAAAGAGGCCAGCATGCCCCTCACCAGGCGCAGAACATTCCCCGGAAAGGCACGCAAGCCAACGCCATGAACTCCGGCAGCAGGTATGGCTACAAAAGGCACACCTTCGCGCTGGACTAACCCAGCTTCGATGCCTTTTTTGCCGCCGACCCAGAGGATGGCGTCTGTTTCTTTAGAGACGGCTTTCAGGACGGTGAGAGCGGGAT
>Ga0209777_10008556_pt1 | contig 11178 bp, 10 predicted proteins | sample FrelakmetHBP12HB_FD_187147 | JGI IMG/M metagenome (GOLD analysis project Ga0209777, IMG submission 187147) | Freshwater lake sediment microbial communities from the University of Notre Dame, USA, for methane emissions studies -HBP12 HB (SPAdes)... | ecosystem: Environmental > Aquatic >...
TTCTTTCCTTCGTTATCCTTAGTATCCGCCACGATGGCGGCCATCACAGCGCCTACAAACCCGAGGCCCATAACGACCACGATCTCTTTGTTTTCGTTGCGTGCCTGCTGCACGAGTTCTTCAATGCGTTTTAGTTCATTGCCGTAGTCTGCTTTTCCGGGGAGGGGAAAGGATTCGCCAGTTGGGGAGAGAGAGGAGGTTTGGGTAGATGTCATGGGTAGATTTGGGGTTTTTGAATATCGAATATTGAATATTGATCAACGAGGTTTGAAGTTTTCACTGCGTGATTTTTTTCATTGGTCATTGGTCATTGGTCATTCTTTTTAACTGGTGGTATATCTAGTGAGATCCTCTGGGGAATACCCGCAATGTGTAAAAGAGAACATGTCACTCGAAGTTTGATCCCGGTTAGGGTCCGGCGCCGGATATAAAACGCAGCATTACCTCATCGGGTACACAAGGAGCTATACTTTATTTTAAAAGACAAGCAATCCAAAAGTTTCATTATAGGGGGTATTTAAGTCAATGAACTGAAATTTTGGAGATATTTCTTGCCTGATGATGTCGTATATTTTTTTACTTTCAGAGTCGGCAGATATGTAAAACTCTACTGATTTTTCGCAATCAGCCTGTGCAAAGAGCTTGGTGTCGTTCGCTATGACAAAGCTTTGGTTAGTGCTTTATCTCATGGGGCTTTGGCAATGGGCGTGCAAATGCATTTGTTATGCTATCAAGTTGCACATTATACTTTTCTTCAAAGAAATCATTAAGAATAGACTTATTATTTACTTTCAAAATGAACTTTTTTTCCTTGCTGCTCAAATCGCATATCCCAAAGTTTTTAATGTAATTGTTGCTTAATGAGAAATATCCAGAAGTATATGGCTTACTTGTGTGTTGAATATAAAACCAAAATAATCTGGATTCCAGAAGTTTTTTAATTATCACTAATTCTGAGCCAGAGTCACCTATTATTGCTAAGCCATTATAGAAGAGTAAATTATCATCTGAATTAATTAAATAATTTGGAATTGTTGCCGTGATGTGCGGAATGAATAACTTATATTTCATTTTCTCAAGCGATTGATTTCTTCCAAAAGCAAACCAATTTTCATATTCGCCTTTACCCTTGTCCCGATTTGCAAGAACTTTCCTTTTATTTTTTAAATAATTGTACGTTTTTGGGAAATTTTTCTTTACAAAACTTTCATTTAGAAGTTTTGGTTTTGATGCATTGTCATAAGGGAAAATAACCTTCTCTTTAACTTTTGAAAGACTTTTAGCATTGCTTAACTTACTTGAGTTTACAATGTCCCTGCAAATTTCTTTTTCAATTTGGTAAACACTTCCGTTCTGCAAATAATAATAGTCTTTATCCTCGTCAATTGGTTTGAAAATGTAGATTTCATTCTTCAGTGTTGCGATTCCATTTCTTGTTTTATAAAGTTGTCCAAACGAAACGCCGGTAGATTCAATCTTTGAAATAATTTCATTCTTCTGCAAGTTCCAACCTTTGTGAGAATCTAAAGTTGAATACTCAATTTTATTGAATGACTTTATGATTGTTGGAATCTGGTTTGAATTTTCCGACTTAAAATATTGAATGAAATTATTTTGTTTTTTCTCAATGAAGCACAGGCAAGTATAAGTGTATCTTGATTTAAAAATTTGTTCATTTCCAAAGTCAATAATTTTGAGATCTAAACTATTATTTTGGAAATATTCTCTGATACCTCTGCCGTTCAAACTTTTGAAAAAACTATTCATTGTAATAAAACCCAAAACTCCTTTGGAGGAAAGGCTTTCAATTCCAATTTGAAAAAATGGAATGTAAAGGTCAGGATGTCCTGATTTGCAAACTGACCACTTACTTAATTTATTTTTTGTTTCATCACTTAAATGTCGTGAACACACATAAGGTGGATTCCCCAGGATAATGTCAAACCCTGAAAAATTTCTGATTGTGTTGTTCCAGTCAAAGTCTAAGGCATCACCAATATGCAGGTTGAATTGAAACTCCTTTTTGTCTTCGCCTTCACTCAAAGCTAATACACTGAGCAAAAGTTTTGTTCGAGTGATAGAGTATGACTGAATATCCAAACCGAAAATTTGCTTTTTGAAAATTTCAGCGTAGGATTTGTTTGTAAGTCGCTTTAATTCTTTTGCAGCATTGAAAATAAAACCACCACAACCGCATGAGATATCTGCTATTTTTATTGTTTCAAAAAAATGAACTTCAGAAGCAAAAGTTTGTTTGATAATGTATTCACGAATGTTCAATGGAGTATAGATTGCTCCATTTACAATTCTGTCTGCCGGAGAAACAACAAATTCAAAAAGTTCAATCAATTCTTCTGTTCCAAACTTTCCAATTTCCTTTTCAATTAAACTTACAAAATCAAGTAGGTTACAAAATCCCTTTGTATTGTTTTCATCAATCACGTATGTTTTAAGAAAATCATTTTTCTTTACCGTGATTTCATTTGCCATGAGAAATGCAGAAATAATAAGCCTGTCAACTTCATGTGGCTGAGTTGAACAGTGACTGCTTAAATATTTAAACACTTTTCTTTTCATATTAAGTAGGGGCAAAGAGTTGCTGTGGGTTTCCAAACAATGTCTCCTTTATTAAAAGCCCAATGGTCTGCCAAAGAATGAGAGAAAGGTTTCCAAATTCTTTCTTGATACTCTCTGTAAAGATTTGTGAATGTTCCATCGTCAAGTAAGTTATAAAAGATACTTGGTGAATAATTGGAAGTTAGAAATCCTATTCCCAAAATAAAGTCCATCGGGTAGTGCATTATTCTTGGAGTATCTAACGAAAGAGTTCTACCATAATCAAATCCTTCTTCTTTGTATGGATTTGAAGAATACTGTAAGTGATAAATTGGATGAGGTTCGATTGACATTTCTCCGTCAAAGTGCTTGTCAATATGAAAACCTGAATAGCAAGGTTGCTCTCCAACACCTCTGATAACAACCTTAAAGTTTAAATCGCAAAGAGGGTCGCTTAAAGTTTTCCACTCCTTGTAATTCGCAACTATTTTCATATTCAATATGAGTTCAACATTTTTTATTCCATCGGGCTTGATATGCTTCAGTGTTTCAACTGGAATTATAAAATCTTCAATTTCATATCCCCAACATTCAGGGTTTACACTTCCGTCTTTAAGAGTTGGAATGTAATTCGGATTTTTTAACTGATTTATTGCATTGAAAATTGGATAGGAGTTAATTGAACCCGTCTTGTTTAGTAGCTTTGCTATTAACTCTAATTCAGAAGCCCTACTTTCTCTGAAATGCATTGTATGTTTTGATACACTCATTTTTTTGAAAGTTCGTCTTTGATTGATTGGATTCTGTTCAATTCAGATGAATGTGGTTTAGGTCCTTTCTTACTTGAAGCTGCTAAAAAAGAAATGTATCTATCTTCTTGCCACGCCTTGGGCTGAATCGTTGCATGAATTTTAAATCCTTCAAGTGGGTCTAAAGGTGCTTTGTAAAATTCGCAGACAGTCCAAAAGTTTGTGCTTTTATTGTATTCCAAAGGAGTTGCTGCTACTAAGTTTTTAAGGCCTGAAATTTCAATCAAGATCTTAACTCTGTCTGCTGCATTAAGCATTGACAATCGTTTTCCTTTTGATGCTTCTTTGAAAATGTTTATCGCAATATCAGACCACCACCTTTGCCAACCGTCAGAAAAGACTCCTGAATAAACTGCTTTTGAGAAAAATTCTTGGGAAAGTTTTTGCCAGTCGTTTGATTTGGAAATGTCAATTCCCAATCTTGCTGCCAAAAGTTTTTCTTTAATCAAAACTCCGGGTTGATGAAACAAATCTTTTATTACAAATGAGGCATAGTCATAAATAGGCAACGAATTTTCAATTCCGTTGAAGGTTTCTAAAACCCTTGGGTCAAGCGTTGATAAATCTTCTCTGTTTAAAATTTTAGGGATATTAAATCCAGTATCAGAAATAAACTGATAACCCTTTGCTAATGCTGCAAGTTTTGTTGCAAATTTTCCCCAAGGTGGTGAGTCTTGTTTTGTGAATTTGTAATCAAAATGTTCATGACAAATTTTTTCTACTTCATAAGTTGCTCTCATTTTTGCATCGGTAGAACATAAAACAATTGGAATAGATTTTATACCTCCTTCTGCTGCAATCATTCGTAATTCCTGTGCTATTGCAGGTGCGTTATATGCTATGTCAAGTTTCTTTCCGTCTAAACGCAAATCTAAAATCAAACCATCAAAGTCGTTAAGGCGATTTTTTAAGTTGGCAATCTCATCCTTAAATATCTTAGGTTCCTCGGGGATAACATCAATGATGTCATTAATTTTCAGTCCATCTGCAATTGCAGCAGTAGTTTCATCACTTTCATCGTCAAGGTATAGAAATTTAAATTTAGCCATTGTCTTGGAAATTTTTATTTGAGGGTATTTCAATTCTAAAGGTGGTAATAAAATTTGGTTCGGGATTTACAACATAAATTGAACCTCCGTAACTCTCAACAATATCCTTCACTATTTTTAGTCCAAGTCCTGTTCCAGTCAATGATTCAGATTCAGATGCAGAAAGACCGGCTGCAGATGAAGTCGTAAAAAATGCGTTGAAAATTAATTCTTCATTTTCTTTTGGTATTCCATCTCCATTGTCCGAAAACTCCAGATAAACTTTATCGTCTTCCTCCCCGCATTTGATAAGGATTTCTCCCTGTTCATGCTTTCTCCTAATTGCTTTTTTAGAATTCGTATAAAAGTTGAAGAGTATTGATGCCCACTCTGAAGGATGCATTGGAGTAGTGAACAAATCAAACCCACTAAACGATGGTTTGTGAAAAGTGATTTGAGAACGCCTAATGTCGTTTTCAATAACAATTTCAAAATCATTTACCACATCTCTCAAGTCAATAGGTTTAAGTTCCCTTAAAACATTTTGGGAAATGGCTTTATCAAAGTACGCAGTATAAACAGTAAAAGATTTTAAATTTGATTCCAATCTTTCTGCTCGCCTTATGGCTTCTGTATATTCCTTTACAATATCCTTTAAAAAATTTATATCAACATCAAAGGCCGGTAAAAATCGTTTTACCTCATGAACAAATTCACCAATTACTAAGCCTAAGCCAGCTAAGATGCGAAGCATATTAATTTCATCAATTAACCTGCTTTTATCCTCCTCAATATATTGTTTTTCAATTTCTCTATTTCTGATAATCTTAGTTAAAGTTTCTTTTAGATTAGTCGCGTTTTCATTTTCACCTATTTCTCTTGCTATTTCAATGTTAACCAAATTCTCTAATTCTGTAATTGCTGAATCAACTTGCTCACTTGGGTTTTCATCTTCTCTTTTTTGCCACTCCTTCTGCGATGATTTTGCTTTCCGGCCTCTTAACTCTGCCACTTTTATTGTTGCACTAACAATGCAACGATAAATAAATTCAACAAGTTCCTTAAATGCATCATTTTCAATAAGACCTTCTCTGCTTGAAGTTTCATCAAAAACTTCGCCTTCGGAGTCTGTTATTTCGACAAAGCCAAAAAAACTGTTATTGGCATGTGGTGTAAGAATCTGTCTTTTCCTTACCGATTCGTCAAGTCTTGTCCAATCGTTACCCTGCTCGCCATATGGGAGAACTCTAAACCCGTTTCTGTAAAGTCTTATACCACCTCTTTCATTTGCAATTTCACGAATAAATGTCAGAGATTGCGAAGGAAGTAATGATGGCTCCCATATATAATAATAACACTTGAAATGAACGTCTTTGTTGAATTCAAACTTTGATTCGTTATCTTCTTTGTCTTTGCCAATCGGGTAAACTTGTTGCGGAAAGTCAAGTTTGGAACTTTTTAATGCCCAGCAACCTTGACCATCATCTAAAATATATCCTTCAATTTCAGCTAAAGCATATTTGTAGATTGCTTCTTCTTCGTCGATGATTGAAATTATATCGGTTCCATTTTTCCTAAAGTAAGAACTTTGAAATCCAGGGTCAGTTCTTTCCTTTTCTTTTTCCTTTCTCCTTTTTGAAAGCGGAAATGGTTGCAGCAATTCAGAAGTGTATCTGTAAACCCTTTTAATCATTGCATCTGACCAACCTTCTCTCAAACCCTCAATTATTAAATCAGTTCCCTCTTCTTTTGTTTTGGATAGAACTTCAATATGATTTGTAATGGAAAGTAAATCCTTATCAGTTTCAAACTCGTCCCAATTAATTGTTATCTGTATTGCGTCTTCATTTCCGGATGTTTGAGTAATAATAGTTAGTTTATTCCCTAAGCGTTGAGCAGCAAATCTTCCTATACCCTTTCTTCCTGCTCTTATCCTGCTATATCTCTCAGAAATTGGATTATGTATTTTTTCGGATGAAGACAACCGCATGAAACCGTTAATAAGTTGATCTCTTGTCATACCAACCCCATCATCTGAAATAACCAATATTCCTCCAGATTGCCAAGCATTTTCAAAGGTTAACTTCACCTCTGTTGCATCAGCATCGTATGAGTTTTTTACAAGTTCTGAAACTGCCGTTTCATGTCTTCCTACTAATTCCTTTCCAAGCCGGTTGATAATGCCAGCATCAACCGAAAATCGGATTTGGTTTTCGTCAAGTTTTGCAATTTCGTTTGATAGAGATAGAATTACAGTATTATCAGAATTGGCTTTGTTGATTTCATCAGCAAGCCTAGCTTTCAAATATGAAATTTTATCAATCTTATTCATTTATTTCACCTCTGCTTTTTCGTTGAGTAAATCAGTAACTTTTACTTGCATTAAATCTGCGATTTTTATTAAAGTTTTCAAAGTTGGCTACACCTCGTTGGTAAACCAAATGGAAACTGAAACTTCTGGCGTAAAGTGCATAGAAAACCCGCACAATTGTGATTTTATTCAATTTGGACTTCATGCTGGGCACTAGGTGCCACACGAAGCCCTATTCATTGACAGCAGTAATTTCTTCTTTGTCAATACTTAATAATTGTTTACAAATTCCAGTCTCTCTCAGACAAAACAGCAGAGATATGTTTTTTTAGTCCCTCCTCAATTCTCTGTTTACCAGCAATTGTATTTTCGTAAAATAGAGTTCTGAATGGGGAAACATCAAATGGAAGTTTTGTAGCTTTTTCAGCAATTAATATTGTTTGCTTATTTAATGCATGCGCATACCCTAATTCATAGAAGACATTAGGATTTGCTTGTGATATTTCTGCTATAATCAGTCTGCTTTCATTAATCTGTTTAATAATATCTGCAAGAATTAAACCTGGTCCATATGTTTCATCTGCTCGTATTACTGATAAATCAAACATAGTACAAACCTTTTTAATTACTTCCTCGTACAATTCGTTGTAAGGTGATGAAAACTGCATTACAACAAATGCCTTGGGTGTTTCCTTTTTTACAGAGTAATTTTTAATTATTATGTCTCCTTCACTTTGGCACCAGAGACCAGTTTGACTAATCGGAAGGTTATAAGGAAGGTTGCTTATTAATATAATAATGCCGTCGACCTTCAAAGTAACTGTCGAACCTTTTAATTCGACTTCTACTTTATAAGGCTTTTTGGCTTTTAAATTTTTAAATTCTCCAGTTGTAGCATGATTTGTCCAACTTCCTGCAAAACTTCTTATCGAATACATACTTGAAGAACCTCCTAAACCGACTGAAACAAAGTTTTTTGTACTTGGGTCATAGTAAATAATGATTTCGCAAGCTGAAGGATATTTTACATCCTTAAATGTGATTTCAGCACTTATTTTACCCCCGCCAAAATATTGGTCACAAATTAAGTTCGCAATAGAAGCACTTTTTTGGTCTACATCATATTCATGAATACCACCCTTAAAAATAATTTCGTCTTTGGTGAGTGTGAACTCTCCAAAAATCGAGGTCCAGTTTGCTGTCATATATTTATTTAGGTGGTTTCTTATTATTGCTGAAAATTCCCCGCCGGCAACCGCAGTGCAGGGTTTACTTGTCATTACTTTTCTTCTCCTCTATCGTTTATAGGTTTGGTGAATGCCACCCTCCGGAAATCGCCCGCATTGCTTGGCTGCCGGCTCGTTATGGCTAGGGTTAAGATTCTGCAAGTTTCAATTCTGAAAGCTTTGCATTACACAGATTCTGTCCAAATGTTGAATAATCTCCACTTCCAAGTGTGGCAATTTCACCTTTGATATTAAAAATTATTAAAACTCCATATTGTTTGTCTTTTTCTTTGTCTATAAATCGGACACGGTCTTGTTCTTTGAACATAATAATTGAGTTTGATGAAAGTCAGGAAAATAATAAATATGATCTAAAAAAAGTGTATAAATAATTTAATGCCTGGATTCTATTTTTACTTATTCACAAAACGTTGTGAGTAATCCTCAAGATGCTGATTAAGTCTCTCAATACGTTTTATTATTTCTTGAAGTTGCTCTTCGGTCAACTTAATGTCTAGATTGTCAATTATGTCAATCTGTTTTTGAATTGCATTACAAATTGAATCATAAACTTCATCTGGTGTTGCCATAAATTATTTTTATTTTATTTCCTACTTGTTTGGTTTTCAGTTCCGCCCCTTTTTTAAAGTGATTCCTGGTCCTCACTTTGTTTTTGCTTCGATTAAATCTTCTGAGTTATTAATATGTGTGTGTTTTTAGGCTTGCAACCAACTCAATTATTAAACTAACCTTACATATACTGATTGGAACCAAGGGAGTTGGAGCGACTGGGTCCGGAACCGATTGAGATATTGTATCTGGCTTTACTGGAGGAAACCGGAACGGAGAAGAAAAAGCCTTTTCCGATTATGTGCAAACATGATTTGGCCAGATCAATTAGCCGGACACGCATTTGAGGCTGAGCAACAGCCCAAATTCCGATTCTGATCACAACCATCACCCTGAAAAGACTGACGAGGAGGGGGTCTCAATCCATTCTCGATCATTACATGAAAATTTTCCTACAGTTTAATGAACCGCTGATTACTTGGCCTGTTTGAGCAGTGGTATGTTAAGCTTTCCCTGCCGGCGATGCCGGTGGGCAGCCTACGCGATTAGGCAACATATTTATTCTCGTCGCCATTTATCATTGATATCTATAATATTTATGTAAGGAGATTGAGGACCTAATAAATCTTCGTATTGAAAAACTACATTTTGAATTAATAATCTGTATTCTCTTTTCCAATCCTTTTCAAGAAAATGACCCTTAATAATACAATAAGCAAGTCTATCTATTGAATTCAAATAATCTTCTATTGCAGAATTTAATTTTCTATTTAAGATTTCCACTTTTTCAGCAGTAATAACTTTGTTTAAAGCGTATTCTTCGATCTCGCACGATATTTCATCTAATCTAACTTTCCTTTTTGTTATTTCGGCCTCATGATCTAATACTGCAACAAGATTTGCCGTATTATTTGATTGAATAAGCTTCTTTAACTGGTCATAAGCTACATAAGCTAATGTAAATGTTGCAATTGCTGTTCCCGTATCAGCTATTGCATCCCACCACCCTGAAGTTATACACTGTATCATATTACTTACTTTTTTGAGTTAATTCTGCTTTTAATTTTTTAATAATTTGTCTCGCTCTTTTTACATTAACATTCGTTTTTGAATGATCTTGGCCCTCGGCAACGAGATGAGTAAGTAATAGACTATTAACATAGTCCAAAAAGGCTGACAAATCATAATCAGAAACACCTTCCTCCTTTAACAATTCAATTTCTTTATTGATGACAGTTTCGATCTGACTTAATTCTTCAATAGCAAGAATCTTTTTTCGTAAATCTGGAGCTTTGCTCAACTGATCAATATTTAGCATAATTTTCGTTTTTATGTGTTTAAATAAATGTTTTTCCTAACTCATTTATAACATCAACCTTTCTTTTCCTGGTTGCAACTTAAGTGAGTTTGAGTAGACAACGGGACTCATAAAATATAAGCAAACGACTGTGGTGGTTGAATTTGAAACCGTTCTTGCAAGTGCAAAGGATTCTTATATTTCCTTACCTTCTTGATTTCTATGGCGTACCCCTTATTTTTATCCGAAAAGTATTTAAAAAAGCAGGCCTTGTCAATTCCGGCATAATCACGGGTACGAAGCCAAAGGTTATCAATATCATCAAAAAGCACTTGACTGATCTCGAATTCTCCAATGACTCTTTGTACTGGGAATGAGGCATAAACTAATGCTGTATTGATGTGAGACCTGGTAAAGATAGTTCGCCGAAACTCGAACTTCTTCGTACCATCGAAAATCTTGTCAGCGAATTCAGGTTTAATTGACAACAATACTTTCATTCAATTTGGCTTCTTTAATTATAGTATTGAACTGGACTGATGAAATTTGTTTTAATCCTCTAAGTTCACTTTCTGACCCCTGTATAATACCAAGGTCAAGGAGCCGCTGCCGGTTAATTCGGTTACCCAGGGTAAAGGAACAAACATATAAAAACTTGATGATAAAGGGTCTGTATCTCGGTTTATAGTCCCAAAACTCTTTTAACTCACTATTGGTAAATATACTACGCTTTCTGCATTTCGAAACAAACTCCTCGCAATTGCGGATTCCATCAATTTTTTCCTCAACAATTCCGATTGTTGTTATTACACTTGTGTGAAATGCAGATTTTCCCGGAGCAGCAGTTCTATAGAATATTAAAATATCACCTTTTTTTACATTTCTCTCAATGGACCGACATATATAGACCTTTGAAAGGGCATTTCTATGAGGTTCATCATCTTTAAAATCGCTTGCTGATTCTGTTTTGAGATAGGAATCGGGTAAGAGTTCGGTATGGTACTTGGGATAAATCGGAACAATGAATATGTTTGATTTTCTCGAAAAATATGGAAATGTTTTTTTTGGATAAGACAAATCGATTGTTGGTAAGAAATTCCGGACATAGACTAACTCATTTCCTTTCTGTCCAAAGCGGTAAAACCCCCACTCCTCCATCATATTCATTAACATTTGTTGACCCATCGTTTTATCGAAGATGGTGAAATAGATTTCTTCGACTTGGTTAATCAATGCATTGTCGAAGATTATCTTCATAAACCGTTCGCTTATCCTATACCCATTGCTGAGAACTTTGAATGTGCCGATCTTTAGTCTCTTTTTCGGCTGAAATACAGGGTTAATTTGGTAATAATTTTCATCGGGCCCTTCAACCTTCAAA
>Ga0209777_10008557_pt1 | contig 11178 bp, 10 predicted proteins | sample FrelakmetHBP12HB_FD_187147 | JGI IMG/M metagenome (GOLD analysis project Ga0209777, IMG submission 187147) | Freshwater lake sediment microbial communities from the University of Notre Dame, USA, for methane emissions studies -HBP12 HB (SPAdes)... | ecosystem: Environmental > Aquatic >...
CACTTGTCAGTTAGCTCTTAGATTAAGCTGCTCGGAAATCTTGCCGTGGATGACGAATTTGCCGTCGGCAAGATCAATAGCTTGAGCGCCTCCCGCCACTACCGCCAGCAATAGCGCGGAGAGTAACATTGATAGATAATACTGTCTCTTCTTCATAGGCCCTCCTATAAATTTGATGGTTATTCAATGCCCCTGAATTGTATGCTAAAGAACTTATATTAAAAATAATTCTGCATGTAAAGAAATTTTTAGCAGAATTATAAAATAATAAGTTCTTATTTTTCAGGTATTTGTCCCGCCTTTAGGAGAAATTTCGGCCTGAACAGGAGTGTCAGCACCGGAACCAGAAATACCGCGCCGAGGCAGTTAAGAAACAGGATGACCGCCAGCATGAGCCCCATCTGCGCCTGGAACTTGAGCCCCGAAAGCGTCCATACCAGCAGGCCGATGACCAGGGTCCCGGCAATGGCTATAATTGACTTTGAGTAGCTGCGGATAGTGCGCATGAGCGCCTCCTCAAGGGTGATGGACGGATCGAGTTTTTTCTCCTCTTCCACGCGCGCCAGCAGGTATATCCCGTAATCAACGCCCATGCCGATACCTGCCGCGGAGACCGGCAGGGTTGATATGGAAAGGCCGATATGATTGAGGGCCATGTAGGCAAATGCCATCCAGTTGGATATGGCCAGGGGGATAGTGAGGATGAGCCCGGCCTTGAATGATTTAAACTCAAGGGCGCAAAAGAAAAATACGCCCAACAGAGCAATCACCAGCGTTGCCAGCTGCATCTCCTTCACCACCGCATTGATTGCCGCCTCAGTGCCGATGACACCGCCGGCAAGCCGGTACTTGAAGCCCTCCGGCAGCTTGGACATCTCATTGATATATTTTTTCGCCGTATCAATGGCGCGCTCTATGGTGGGCCCGGTCTTATCAGTGAAAAAGACCACGATGTTGGTCTGCCTGAGCTTGGGGTCGATGAACTTGTTCATGTCGCCGGGGTCGCCGGACTGAGTGAGCCCGACCAGGTAAGCGTTGGCTGTTGCCGGGTCTTCCGCGAGCCCCATCCATTTCGGGTCGTCCTCATGAAATTTCTGCGGCATTACCATGAGCGGGGAAATGATATTCTGGAAGCCCGCGCTGCCTGATTTTTTTGCCATGTAATAGGAGAAATTCTTAACATCCACCATTGATTGCGGGTTAGTGAGGGCGCGCTGCTTGTCCCCTTCAACCATAATGTAGAGCGGGTTGATGAGGGGCAGGTTCTGATTGATGCGCACGCTGTCCTGGTTGTAGCGGGAAGACGGGTAGAGCAGATTCGACCCCACCTCGGCATCGCCGACGATCAGCTGCTCAGACCAGTAATAGGAAAAACAGGTTATGAGAATGCTGACCGCAATAACAAAATAGCGTCCCTTGCCGACAATCCACGGGGCAAGCCAGTCGGCAAATTTATTTTCCCAGCCCTTGCGCTGCTCATCCTGCAGCCGCAGATGCTCTATGTGTTTGAGCAGTTTAGGGGAAACCGGCACGTAGGTAAGAAGCACCGGGGTCAGGATAAGGCCCACGATGACCGTTATCACCGACCAGAACGCGCCGGCGATGGCAATATGCTGTAGCACCGGCACCGGCGTGATGGCCACGATGGCGATACCAAAGGCGTCAGTTAAGATGCTGATCAGTCCGGGCAGGAACATCTGCTCGATAATCACCCGCACGCCGGCCAGGGCGTCTTTGGTTTTAATGTATTCCTCATAGTAGCGGTTATAGAGCTGGTGCGAGTGGCGGAAGGCCATGAGGGAGATAAGAAAGGGCAGCACAAAGACCAGAGGGTCAAGGTTATAGCCCCTGATGGCCATGAAGCCGAGGCCCCAGATGCCAGAAACAACTGCTGCCAGCGGAACAATCAGCACCGCCCAGAAGGAGCGGTACGCAAGGAAAAGAAGTATGGGAATTATCACCAGGGTGGCCCCCATGATGTAGTTCATGGTGTCGATCATGCTGGCGACCACGCCCAGGTGCATGGGGTGACCCACGATGGAGACGGTGGTATTGGCATCCTCGGTTTTGGCGCGGAGGCGCTCCAGCTCTTTCGTTAAGCGGGCGTAGTCAAGGGCCTCTTCTTCAAAGAAGTCAGCGTAGATAAGAGACTTTTTCGAGTCAAGGGAGACGTAAGAGCCGTAATAGGCCTCGTTTGAGTAGATCGCATCCTTTAATTTCTGCATCTGCTCATCTGTTTTCGGCGCCTCCGGCCACATGAGAGATGTGGCTTCAATACCCCAGGAGGTGATCTTGGGGTTTTTCAGCTTCCGCGAGGCAAGCGAAACAATTTTATAGCGGTCAACGCCGGGCAAAGCTTCCAGCTCATTGGTGATGTAGCGGATTTTTTCCAGGGTCGGGGTGTTAAAAATGTCGCCCTCTTTCACCGAGACCATGATGACCAGGAAATTTGCGCCGCCAAAGGTTTTGCGGAAATCATTATGCACCTTGATATATTCGTGGGTCTGGGGCAAAAGCTCATTGAAATTGGTGCTGAGGGTGAGCGTCCGCATCTTATAGGCAAAAAACACGGTGATGCCGGCGATTATCAGCAGCACCAGCAGGCGTCTTTTAATGACAAAGTCGGCTAACTTTTTTATGAGAAAATCAGTCATAGGGCTTCCCGTGAGTATAAAATGATTAACAGAAACGTAACAGTATGACGGTCTTTATTTATGTTTTACGGGGATGCCGGAAAGCATGGCCCAGGTTTTGCCCCCGTCTTCTGTTCTGGCAATGGTGCCGCGTGAGCCTACTGCCCAGCCATTGAGGACGTCACAAAAGTCCATGTCGCGCAGCCAGAATTTTGTGCCGATGGCATCGGGTCGCAGCTCCCAGGTTTTACCGCTGTCAGCGGACTGCAAATAGGTGCCTTTCTGCCCCACGGCCCAGATTTTTCCCTCACGGGCAACAATTTTATAGAGGGTGAGCTTGCTTGCTTCCGCCGGGTTCTTTATTTTCTTCCAGGTGGCGCCGCCGTCCTCGGTGGCGATGATGGTAGCGTCCATGCCTGAGGCCCAGCCGTGCTGAAAATCAGAAAACCATATGCTGTAGAGCGACGGGGTAGGGGTCTCCCACTGGGTTTTATCCACCACCGGGATGATCTCCTTGCACTCCTGCTTTAACCAGTTTTTGCCGCCGTCCGTGGTGTGGTAGATAAGCCCGGTTTCACCGGCCACCCAGCCGTTATTCTGATCCACAAAAAAGATGCTGTTGTAAATCTTGTCTTCTCCTGAGCCCTGATTTACCCAGGTGGCGCCGCCGTCAGTGGTATGGATAATGGTGCCGAAGTCTCCCGCGGCCCAGCCGTTGCGCTCATCAACAAACGCGAGGGTAAACAGATGGCTGGTTACGCCGGTTTTCTGCCGGGTCCAGGTTTTGCCGCCGTCAGTGGTGTGCAGCATGAGGCTGGCCCGGCCGCTTATCCAGCCGATATTCGGTGTGACAAATGATATTGCGCAGAGGTTGTTATCCACGCCGCTTTTCTGGAACTCCCAGGTCTTGCCGCCATCCGCCGTGCAGACAATCACTGAATTGAAGCCGACCGCCCAGACATGCTGCCGGTCAAAGCAGTCAACAGCAAATATATTATCGGTGGTGACCATGGGAAAGGGGGGCATCCGGGGTGCGGGAGGCTGGACCCTGCTGCATGAGCAGACAACAAAGGCAGTCAGGATGAGCACCAGGGTTAGCAGGTAATGACGGGTTATTCTGTTGTTACCGTGCATGTGCATTGTGGCATACCTCGCTGAATATAGTTAATGCTCACATGCAGCTGGTCCGCGACCTGACGGGTGCTGAGTCCGCTGCCGAGCAGTTTAAATACCTGCATCTCGCGATCACTGAGCAGATCAACCGGCGAAGACGTTTCCTCGCGGTGGCTGTCAATAAACTTATTGAGCATTTTGCCACCCATTGCATCGCTTACGTGGTATTATCAGAGTCCCGGACCATAATAGCCGGTGCGCCAGAAACCCTCGCTGAAATAGTGATTGAAAGCATCCTCATCGTTGAAAAGCAGGTGCCCGAGACTTACTGCGGAATCTTTTTCCAGCAGGGCGTTGATGAACTCTTCCGTGCCGGCTTTGGTGCCGCTTATCAGGGCAGCGTCATCTTCCGGCTGCAGGCGGGCAAGTGCGGTCAGATAGGCGTCAACAAAAAGTTTGAATGCTTCATAGGCGGTATCATAGTATGCCTTGAGCTCGGCTTCATCGGTTGACTTGGGTTTCTGGATTTCAATGCGGTACTTTGATTTATACGCTTCAAGATGTTTTGTATATTTGCCCCGGTTTTCACCGGTTCTCTGGTACTTTTCAACGAGCGTCAGCCCTTCGTTCAGCTTTTCAATCTGGTCGCCAAAAAATTCATCAACGTCTATGGAAGAATGGTTAACATTATAGAAGTCCATGCTGAAGGAGGTGGACATGCCTGCCATACCTTTCAACGCGTCACCATGAAGAAAGGGAGCCCGGATGTCGGCATTGGGCCGCACCACAAACGCCACATCGCTGAAGGTGCCGGAATCCGGCGGCTCTTCAAACTGGCTGATGCAGGCGGCTGCCATGTGATCGCTTTCACCCGGATAGAGATGAACTTCAAGCTGGCTGGAGCCAAATATCAGGCGGGGCAGAAACGTCAGATTCAGGACATAATTATCAAAGTCCTTTGCGATGTCGCGGGTATCGTATCCCGGCATGGCCTGAAATTTTGCCAGGATATACTCCTGCATATTTTTATAGAGGTCATAGTCTTTTTCCGGGGTTTTAGCGCAGGAAGCAAGCAGCGGTATGCAGCACAGGATCAGCAGGATATACGATAAAGGCTTTACATGTTTCATGGGGTTCCTCCTTGTGTGAGTTTCATAGATAATCATGGTGTCTTAATACTTTTTAAAAGAGTTGATAATTGATGTCAAGGTGAAATGTGAAATGGATGATACGGTTAGCTTCTGCCAAGAAGTTTGATGAGAAAGACAGCAGAGCCGGTACCATTTTCAATGAGATGGGCAATGACCGGCGTCAGCAGTGAGCCGCTCCACCGATAGCCCAGGGCAAAGAAGATACCCATACAAAACAGCAGCACCGAGTTTTGCAGCGGAAAAAAGTGATATACGGTAAAGACCAGCGACTGCAGGATGATTGAAACTGCAATACCAAACCGGTTTGACAGAACCGGCAGCAGCATGCCCCGGAAAATAATTTCTTCACCGAAGGCGTTCAGCAGGGAGGCACTAAGCAGGAGTGCAATTGCAACGGCTGAACTGGTGTGGCCCAATGCACTGCCGCCGGTTGACACATACGGAGTGCCGAAAATAAGATGGGAATATTTCTGATAGAGACCGGTAAAGACCATCATCCCTGCGGCCAACAACACACCCTTCCACAGCGCCTGCCACAGGCCGCCTTTCATCCAGCCAAGACAGGAAACGTTAAGCCCGGCCAGCGTCCCGATTAACAGGAGGGGAATAACGGTTTTGGATAAGATTACCAGAAAGGTAAGCAGGGCTGGGTAGACGTCCCCGCGTGAGGCGAGCATTGTGTGGCAAGACTTTTCCATAAGCACCAGGATGCTGACAACGATGATAACCGCCAGGGTAATGCCGGGAGCTTTTGAATACTGCTGGTAGTGGTTCAGCATAATAGGGTGCCGGTAGATGGTGGACAAAATAAAAAGTGGAAACTCGCGGCTGCTGCCGCGGGTTTCCACTTTATCATAACACGCTCGTACGCAATGGGGTGGAACACTTACTCGAGCCCGAACATGACGGTGCGGATGTACTCCTGCTGTTTTTCAGGGCCGATGAGCTTTTTGAACACGTCAACCGCAGGTCCGCCTTTCCCCAGCAGGGTAGAAACGTAGAGCTCAAATCCGTCCCTGACCCTTTTGCTCTTTTCCGGGTCGAGCTTCTGAGCATTTTTTACCATCTCGATATAGGCGTTAAGATACGCCTGAAATATGGCAAGCAGCTTATCATCATCCTCGCTTTTGGCGTTGATATGAATGCTGACATCAGCAAGAAAATCCTTGTACCAGTCACGAGTCGGGACCGGTGCGAAATTATTTAGCTCAGCCGAAAACTTTCTCATTTTATCATAGCAGGCATTTTTGTTGGCGTCACCAATGCGCGCCGGGTCAATCACCTCCATGACATAGACCCGCTTGCTGCCCATGGCAATGATGTCAACTGACAGCATGGGGAGGTTATAGTCATAGCTGGGCCTGAGCAGGAGGGTATACATCTTGATGAAGAGAAACATGGTAGCGTCAATATTGTTGATGCGCGCCAGCCGGTCTGACTGCTGGCTATCCACCATGAACTGAAACATCTTGAGCGCTTTCCAGGGCGCGATGTATTGAAACTCAGGCTTGATCGGGTAGGGCTGCAGCGGAAAATTTTTCGCCAGCGCCTCGCGCGCATAGCTGTCATAGCGCGCATACATCCGATCTCCGGCGCCTCTGATCACCGACGTTATGATCACCACCAGTATGACCAGCAGCACGATGATGATGCCGAGATATTTCAGTATCTTTAAGAACATGGGGTTAGTCCTTGCAATTGCCGTGTGGTGTTATCTGCCCTCAACCTTGCGTCCGTCAGCCCAGAGGAGCTTTTCCGCCTTTGCGACATCCTCTTCAGCACCCTTTCTGACTTCAGGCTTGTCATAGCTGCGCAGCGATAGGTGAACATTGCCCGGGTCGTCAGACATCGTGGCCGCGACAATGTGTATGGTCAGCTCTTTACCACCATAGTTCTTCACTGCATGATAGTAGATGTTAAAGAAAGTACGGCGCTGCTCCTTCAGCGTCAGGCCGTTTTCCCTGGCCCACTGCTGCAGCAGCTTCTCCGCGGTCTCGAGATTGCCCCGAATACGCAAGCGGGTGAACAGTATCCGGTCTGTGCTTTTGTGTTCGGTATAGGCGCGGGGCTTGTATTTAAGCTTGCTCGGATCAGTAAGAGATGCCGGCTGCAGCGAGTTCCAGTATCCGCGGTATTTTGCCAGATCAGTGCGCGCCGGCAGGTTCAGCATCTTCTGCCGTACCTCGTTGCCGAATACCTCAACCCGCTCCGGCACCAGCGATTCCCAGATATCAAGACCGCTCCAGGCAGCGCCTTCCTTGGCCAGCTTTTCCAGCATCCAGATCTGAAACGAATCAAAGCCCTGCAGCGCCGGCATTACCTGCCTACCGCCGAATCCGCCGATTACTACCGGTTTTACGCTCGGGTATTTCTCCTGAATCTCCACTAAATAATTGCGGCCGCCGATCAGGTGCGGCGTACCCCCCGGCACTTTCAGCACCATGGTCTCGTCCCAGTCACCCTGGAGGAGAAAATAGGCGACTTTTTTCTTCTCCAGCTCATTCTGATTGGCCTCCACGAACTTGTATATCCGCGGTGACGGTTTTTCATTCTTGGAATAGCTGCCGATGATCACATAGTCATAGGGCTTTATCGTTATTACCTGGTCAAGCTTCTTTACATCAAGCTGCTGCTGATCATCGCCGATGATGGCACGCAGCCAGTAGGCTACCTCGGGGGTTGAACCATAGATTGAATCATACACCAGCAGCCCCTTGAGCGGAGCGGCACTGGCCAGTGCCGGCAGCATCAGAAGCATTAGTACGGCGACTCCAATAAGGTTCATTCTTCGATTCATAACATCCTCCTTTAAAATGAACATAGGTTTAAAGAATTAAAATCCTATATACCGCAAAATAAGAGAGGACACAAAGGATTTTCTTTATGTCCTCTACGGCGATCTTTTATAAGGTGAAGCTGCAGTCGTAGCCGGCGCGGATGGTTTTTTTCAGCATCACCTCGGTGGGCAGGGTGGCAAAGCCTTCAAGCTTTTTGAGCAGTTCAGGCCGCTCAGCCTGAATGACAGGGATGACTTTTGCCATGGCGCTGCCCATGTGCTTCGGCACTTCATAGGGATCAAGCAGGGTGGGCAGGGTTTCCTTGATTTTGCTGAATATATAATCAATCTCGCTGTCAGTGCACAGAATAGGCATGGCAAGGTTCTTGAGGAACACCGTATAGTCAAGGGTATCCAGATGATAGGTCTTCCACCAGTCGAGATACGGCCGTATGCCCTCCTCATTACGGAGCCCTTCCTGGAGGGCGTAGCTCACGGTATTCCCGGCCTTCCAGCCGCACATCACCGCGCCGCTCATCTCTGCTTCCTGGCACCAGCCTGCATCGCCGGCAAAGATAACATTATCCTTGAACGGATGTACGATGGGGCCGTACATATTGCCGGCAACACCGAGCTTGCGGATTTTTTTTGCCTTCTTGAACCAGGGAGCAAACCAGCTTTTGCTTATGAAATGTTCACAGAGCGCTTCATGATCGTTGGGCGGATTGGTATCTGAAACCATTACCAGCCAGAGGTCCTCACCATTGTGCTGCCAGGCCCTGGGGATGATAAATCCGAGCATGGGGGGATCACCGCTCTGGACCAGAGGCTGAATCAGCGCATAGGGGCTGGGGAGATCGAGATTGGTCATCTCGTAGGCCCATGAGGCACACGTGCCGTAGAAGCCGCGGTTCTTGTTCATGCCCAGAAGCCGCGCGGTCCGCGAGACGCGGCCGTCTGCTGCTATGACAAAAGGGGCTTTAATGCTGAGGCCTTCTGCGGTATACACCCATACCCAGTCGCCGGTTTTGCGCACATCCACCACATTGGCGCCGGTGAATATTTTGACTCCCAGCTTCTGGCACTCTTCAACCAGGCCGCGCAGAAAATAGCCTTTGTCATAAACCGCTGTGGCTCTTCCGGCTTTTCCTTTCTGGACGTTGGTCGCATAATCGCCGAACTTTATCTTTTCTCCGCCCGGTGAATATATCTCCCAGGAATAGAAGTCTTTGGCCGGCCCGTCATATTTTACGCTGAAGCCGTGGCGGGGGAAGGAGATGAGTTTCTGCTCCTCATTATATATGAGTCGCTCGCCCATATAATTTCCCGACAGCGTCACCAGCATCATGCCGCACATGCGCAGAACATCATGAATAACCTCCTTGCGTTCCAGGAGCGCGACCGAGAGACCGTTCTCCGCGGCAAATTTCGCGGCAGTAAGCCCTGCCGGCCCGGCACCGATTACGATGAGATCATATCCGCTTTTCACCATTTATCCTCCTGCTGTTAATATTTTTATCCTTACTTACGTGTTATCAGTCCCCGCCGGTCTGGCCGGTACCCGGTGGCTTGACGGCAGAGCCGTCATTTTTCAACAATAAACCTTCAAGGCATAGATTGAGGCGCTCATAGAGATCAGCAGAAGATAGTTTGCTGAGCCGTTTCACCAGGCAGTCAATGACAAACAGGTTAAAGATGCCCTCAAGCAAGGTGGCAAGCCTCATGGCCGGGACATCCCTGCGTATTTGGCCCTGTTCCTGCCCCTGCTCCAGAAGACGTTCCAGAAACATTCGGAACTCCTCGAAGAAGATCCGGTCATACGTCTGGTTGAGAGAAGCGACATTATTAATAAGCAGCGCTCTACTGATGTTTTCATTTTTAGCGGCAAGCTGGGCGGTGGTGTGGAAAATGTCATGGATTTTGGTTTTTATGGAAGCAGAAGAATTAAGAATCTCATGCCACCTTTTCTTGAGGGTGGGCAGCTTTTTATGGAACATCTCCGGGATAATATCTTCTTTGCGCGGGAAATAATTAAAGAAGGTGCTCTGGGCAATATTGATAAGCCTGGTGATGTCCTCAACCGCGGTATTCTCAAAGCCCTTTTCAGCAAAAAGTTTCTGTGCGGTCTTTAAAATGGCATCGCGCGTGGTTTTCTTTTTTTGTTCTCTCAGTTGCGATATTTTCTTCACCGGATATCTCGATGCAGCAGAACCATGATGTATATGTATTATTTAAGCGAGGCAGATATGCAGTCCACTGAATACGAGCCCTGCTTTACTGCTTTATAAAGGCATTATTAGGGATTCCCCTATAATTAAACAGGGATACCCTGACTTGACATTAGGGTGATGCAACTGATACTTAACAGATGTATCGTATATCAATAGCCTGATGTGATGCTTGCGCGTGGGGAAAAATCTGCAGAGCTATTGTATTGTAACTATTGTATTGGCTATGGTGCCTGATCCTGGTATAGTTTAAATAATTAGTTAGTGCGCACAAAATTATCTTGACATAGATGAGTAAACTCATTAATAATGCAAATAACAAACATATGTCAAGTTAATTTTTCCTCTTACACGGCGTTCACGGCGTTAAAAATGCGCACAACATGCTGGCCCCAAGGCCCGCCCTCAATGAGAGTTTGATGTCAGGCAGCAGACAATCAAAACGCACCTGACGCGGGGAATAGTTACCCGATGGCACCGGTAGGAACCTCAACCAAACAGGGCTGGATCAGCTATAATGCCCCGGCACCTGACATATCCGCAACACCCGGCTCGGGAAGGCGAAACCCTCCACCGCTCATAAATAAGGCTACGCACAGCACCTCTCTATCTCTTGCCCCGGTTACGCAGCACTGCACAATGCCCCCAGCACCCGCACCACGCGGCACTTCACCCGGCTCAAAAAAAACAGTAATTGACAAAATATATTCTGCGTGTAAAAATTTGGCAATTTTTCAAACAGCTTGCCGAACTGCCTGCATAGTCTGCTCGGAACCCCGGGTAAACAACAGGAGATGCAATACCAATACTATGATGAGTTGCTCGTACTACTGTAATTCCGCGTACATGTGGGACGCGTGGGAAATATAATCTACTGTAAGAGGATGACCATAAAAAACAAACATTAAGGGGTGAAGACATGAGAAAATCATTTTACGTCTGTGTGGCAATAACGGCACTAATACTGGCTGCTGGTTTTGGAACCGGCTGTAAAACCGGAGAAAAAATTCAGGCACCGAAGATACCATCAATAACGCCGGAGAATGTAATGGCGATTATGGCCCCGGATGAAAACAACCTGTGGCTAATAGGGAATTACGGCATAATATTCCATTCAAGTGACGGCGGTAAAAACTGGGCAAGTCAGACTTCAGGCATAAAAACGCTTCTCACGGACGGGATCTTTATTGACAGTAAAAATGGCTGGGTGGTGGGCATTGATGGAACGATAATTCATACCTCAGATGGCGGGAATACCTGGGTAAAACAGAATTCAG
>Ga0209777_10008558_pt1 | contig 11177 bp, 13 predicted proteins | sample FrelakmetHBP12HB_FD_187147 | JGI IMG/M metagenome (GOLD analysis project Ga0209777, IMG submission 187147) | Freshwater lake sediment microbial communities from the University of Notre Dame, USA, for methane emissions studies -HBP12 HB (SPAdes)... | ecosystem: Environmental > Aquatic >...
CTGGACTCTTGCATGCTCATAAACTCATTCGACACATTCACTGTTTCCATCGACATCCCGACAGGCATGGATGCCGACAGCGGTGAGTGCGACCCGAATGCCGTCATCCCCAATGCGACAATCTGCATCCACGCCCCGAAAACCGGCGAGATAAAGGCAGGAGGGACGAAAACCGGGCTGCTGTGGGTGGCGGACATCGGGCTCTGAATCAGTACGGGTATTCGCAATGGTCCCAGATGAACTGGAAGAATTTCCGGTATCCGTCCGCGAGCCGCCTGCTTCTCATGACGAACTGGACCGGCTCTTCCGGAAGCTGCCCGGGCATGACCCCAACGAAAGTCACCACGCGGTCCCCGAAAATATCCACCGCGGTCGGGCTGGAATACTCCTTCGGCATGAACTTGTACGGCTTCCCGACCAGCCTGAGGATCTCCGGTCTCTGCTCCTTCACCTCGTAGTCGAAGAGGTGCATGAACTTAATGCCCTTCCTCTTCCGCTCGGCATCGAATTTCGGGAGGAAATGCTGCAGCCTGGGGTCCAGCCAGAATGCCTTCGCGCCGATGAAATATACCGTCTCTTCGACATCCAGGATATCCTGCAGGTACTGCTTGAAACCGTTTATCCCCTTGTACAGGTACGCGGCCTCCTCTTCTTCATAAGTGCTGAAGCGCCTCTCCATTTCCGGCAGAACCGACTTCAGTTTCCTTTCTTTTTCGCCGAGCAAATCCAGCAGTCTGGACGGGTGGATGGCGCGGTATTCCTTCCGGTTGTGTATGAAGGCCTCCGAAATCAGGCCTTTCTCTAATAATTTGGCTAGGACATCGTAAATGTTTCTCCTGTGGACCTTCGATTTGATCGCGATTTTTTCTATGGACGAGCTCCCGGATGATAGCAACGCCTCATACACTTTAGATTCGTTTATGCTAAGGCCAAGCTCTTCCAGGGCGGATTCATACATGTGGTGGTATTTGCCACCAACATAATTTAAATATGACGTGTGTTGTAAAAAGTATTAGAAGGCGATTGCATATGAACACAGAACAACACCCAGAAAGGAAGGGCGAAGCGCGAGCGCGGATTACTCCGGAAGCGGCAATGAAGGCATTCAGGAATTTTAAGTATGCACATGCGGAGTTATCACGGCGGGCGGATATCAAAATGGTCGTGAAAGAAATAGGCGATAAAGGAGAGGACCCGGCCAGGTCCCTTGAACAATGCAGTGCTGGTTCGCTCTCCGAACATACGGATGCAGACCTACGAAGAATGCTGGAAGATGGGCTTCGTGATGTGGAAAGATTCTGGAATGACAGGGAAACATCACTGTCAAATAAATTATTTGATGACTCATGTCGCTGGATTCACGGGTGTGAGGGCACAGCACTGACCTGCATGAACTCTGAGATTGTTCTCACTGAAAGAATGGGAGAAATGCTTATCCTTCTTTCAGCGCCCCATACGGCCGATTTCAGCGAAGCTATAGAAGCCAGAATACGTGATTGTTTCGGGCGCAACCCGGAAGATTTTATCGGAGTATATTTTATCGGATTACCAACATTGCTTCATCATGATGCACTCGCCCACCTTGTCAATTCGCTTAGTGGAGAACAGATTGATATGCTTATTTCAGCAACGGCTGACAAGAAGCGAACAAGATACGGGGAGCGTGGGACGAAAAAGGATATTTGGAGAATAGCACGTGCGATGGATGTCGAGGGATGCAATAGGTTGGGACGGCATCTCGCGATTTATCCGCATGCCGCATCTCTTGGCGTCCTTCTTAAGTATGGCGAGGCGGAGGGAAGAATTATCGTTGAAAAGTTAGTCAAGCACATGAAAGATATTGCAGACGCGATACAAGAGGGACTATCCTCACTGGTCGGTGGGCAGCATGTCTAGTTCACATGCAAATCCGAAAATAGCAAAGCTGGCTCTTGAAAAAGCTAGCCGGCGCAGAGTAAAGCGGTTTTTCAGACCTTTTGCCGTCGCGTCCATGCTTGCAGCCGCAACTATCCTGCCTCTGAAAAAAGCCGCCGCCGAAGATGAGAAACCGAAACCGCAGGTTTCAGCAAGGGTTTTCGCCGGAGTGACTGGCAAGGGCACGGAGCAGTTCGGGGGCATCGGCTTGTCCGGCAATTTCAATCTGGGGCCGGTGAAACTGGACGCATCGTCTGCTGTTGCTGCGACGCCCGGCGGCAAAGCCCTTTCCCAGGGCGAGCTTGACATAACAGTACCGCTCGCCAAAAGAATTCCCCTGCGCGTCACTGCTTTCACCTACGCCGACACGATGATGTATGGCGTGAAATACGCGGCAGGAGGGGCGCTTCATCTCGGCAACCTGACGCTCTCATCCGAATGGGAGAACGGCAACGCAGTTCCGGTCGTCGCCTTTTACCGGCTGCCGCTTGGTAGGATAACATTAATTCCGAAACTCGGCGCGGTCGTGAACAGGAGCGCCATGATAGCGGAATTGAAAGCAACGGCGCGCATCTGCGACGGCGTAAGCGGACAGCTCCAGGTTTTCACTGTTACGAAACCCGAGGAGAGAAAACTCGCTGCGGCGAACGCGCTTGTCGGCCTGAGTTTCGATCTGGGCAGGTGAACCCGGGTCCAGCGTTAAATTTTTATGCATGACGCCGCTTAACTCCGAAACATGGAACTCTACGATAATAATTTTCTGCCAGTGGATTCGTTCGTCCGGCTCCTCGCGTTCGCCTCGCTCGCGGTCCTGACATTCGCGCTCACGTTCATGGTGGTGCCGTTTTCCCAGTGGCAGCTGCACTTCTTCCAGATGGGGATTTTCCTCTCCGCGTTCCTTTTCGGCCCGTTCGCAGGCGCGCTGGTCGGAGCGCTCTCATCGTCTTTCAACGGCCTGTACGTCATCCACAACCCGTGGATAATCGGTGGCAACGCGCTTCTCGGGTTCTTCACCGCCTACCTCTACACGAAGACAACCCCGTTCAAGGCGGCGATGGGCGGCTATGCCATCCAGCTTCCTTACCTGGTCGCGACCGACGTCCTTTTCGCGGGCATGCCGCTGATGATCGTGCTCGGGCTGGCTGCGACGCTTTTCGTTGAGAACCTGCTCTGCGCTTTCGCTGCGGCGTCCGTCGCGCCGCATCTTCGCGCGATGCTCTCACGCTCATGAAACCAATTCCGGTCTCTTACAGCGAAATAATGGATGCGACACCGTGGGCGAGCCTCAAGGAGTTCGCGCCCGAAGTGGTCGTGGGCATAGAGCGCGGAGGGATGGTTCTTGCCGCGATTGCCGCCTTCAGGCTCGGCGCGGAGCTGGTGACGATCCGCGCGTCGCTTTATGACGACTCGAAACCGGCGAAGGAGAAGCATGGCGTGCCGGAAATAACTGACGGTCATCTTCCTTCTTTGAAAGGCAGGCGTGTCCTCATTGTCGATGACGTCTGCAACACCGGAAGGACGATGTCTGCTGTGAGGAAAAGGATAGCTGACACGGGCGCTTCCGACATAAAGACATTCGTTTTCGCGGGAAAGGCGGATTTCTCGTGCAGGCCGTTCGAGAAGTGCCTGCGGTTTCCGTGGGAGGAAGTGCGGTAACTTTTTATTCACTTGCCTAAAGAAACGATAAACTACATACAGCCCCGTCGTCTAGTAACCTTTTGACTTTTGTCATCTCACGGCAAAACGTTAACGAAAAGCCCTGAGGCAGAACAAGTCAAACGGTTGGATGATGGTCAAGGATAATCTGGGCTCAAACCCGGGTCCTTAAAGGAGGCTCTGGCAGCCATTTTGGCATGGAGAAACCTCTTGACATCGGTTCGAATCCGGTCGGGGCTATCTATATTTTCTAACGTTTTCCCATTAGCCGGCAATACGTCGCTTCTCCCAAGTGTTCAAAGGGGACGCGGTCTCCGGTTTGACTTATGCCACGTCAGCCGTCGGTTTAATAATTTACCCGCGGGAATGCCGTCATGGAGTTCAAAAAAGAGGCTTTCGAGGCTGCAAAACCAAGCATCATCGGATTGGTCGCCCTTACGCTGGTTAAAATGGGCACAGTCATTCTCATGCCGGATTCTGCGATAGCGGTTCTTTCAGGGCTTCCTTGCGACCTTGTTTTCCTGGGTCTCGTGCTTTTCGCCGGCTACAGGGCCACAAAGATTCTTGGGCATGACATAAACGCCGCGGTCGGGGCTGGCGCGCTGGCGGCGCTTGTCCAGGCGGTTGTCTGGACCGCATTGATGCTCATATGGATAATCGTATCCTATCAGACTGGCCAGGCGCGGGTATCATCGGCACTTTGGAGCGCGCTTGGTCCGGGCATGACACTTGCAGCAGCGCTTGTCATGGCGTTTGTGGTTTCAGCCGCCATAGGCCTGGCCAGCGTCCTGGTCAACGGGTGCGTCGGGGCGGTCGGCGGATTCATCGGGCAGAGATTGAAATGAACAGTCCTTTTCTCCGCGGAAATCCCCCCGCCCAATCCTTTTAAACAAAAACCGGAAACAAGAGAGCGGTAATCAATATGCTCGGTCACCTGATTTCCTTCCGAAGCGATCGCGAGCCGAGAATCCTGTTCTGGAACAAGGACGAGCTGGAAGAGCTGATGCTGCCCGGGAAGGAAGTCCACATGAAATTCTCGGATTCCGTCCTCTGCACCGGCTACCGCGAGCTGGAAAAATGGGTTCAATGCCCGCACAAGCTCAAAGGAAGGAAGCAGTGCGGCTATTGCAGGCATCGCGACATCTCGAAGGTCTACACCAGGTTGGATTTCGAGGGCTTCGAGGAAATGAAGGAGGAATACACGCACCAGGAGTTCAGCGTCTACCTCGCCGCGTTCGGAACCGATATCATCAAATGCGGAGTCACCAGGAGCGAGCGCGTGGAAACCAGGACGCACGAGCAGGGCGCGGACTTCTGGGTGGAGCTGATGCGGTTCGACGACGGACAAAAGGCGTATGACGCGGAAATCGAGCTGCAGAACAGGTTCAACCTGAGGAATTCTGTAAGGAATGACGCCAAGCTCGCGCTGCTCAACAAGCCAAAATCACCCGAAGCGCTCGAAAACAAAATCAAGGAGATAAAATCGAAAACGAGCGGGTTTTTCCCGGATTACGAAAAATGTTTTTGCGAGTCAGCAATCAGGGAAAACAAATATCCCGTTCCGCCAACTTTCGATACCTCTTACTCGGTTGATGGGCTCGTCACGGGCTCGAAAAGCCAGCTCCTTTTCTATGAGAAAGACGGGAAACATTCCGTTGTTCCGATGTACAGGATGATCGGAAGGGTTTTCCTGCTAAAAGAATAAGCGTTCCCCTCACCATTCCAGCTTCTCCAGCCTCTTCACCTGCTCAAGGTTCCTCTTCAGCATCGAGTTCGCGATATCTAAAACGCTGTTCCACTCCCCCTCCATCGGCTCTGTGGGGAACGCCATGTAGCCGGTCCCCTGGACCTCGATCGGCACCCTGTCCTTGGCTATGCCCTGGATGCCGCCGCGCTTCACGCCGTTCGCGCGCACGGTCCGCATGAACCCCACAGCCGCCTCCACGTCCCTGGCCGCGACATGCAGGATGAACGGCTCGACCTTGAACCAGAGCGGGAGCTTGCCGGCATAGGAGGTGAGCCTCAGCTCGAAATCCTCCTTGTCCACCAGATTGTGCCATTTCGCGTAATGCTTCGCGCCCTCCTTGCCTTTGGGGATTTCGAAAATCAGCAAATCTATCCTTCCGGAGCATGAGGAAAGCGTCACGAGGCCCGGATTCAGGTTTATGTTATCAAGCAGTTCCACAATCCGGGCGTCCACCTTTCCATCGGCGAGCGCCTTTTTGTAGGTGGCAAGCCGGCTCGCCCTATACGTCTCCCAGGACATCCTTATCCTCCAGGAAATTGCCTAATATGCGCTCCCCGTTCTCTGTATGCCACACTTCCGGATGGAACTGCACGCCGAATATGTCCATCTCCCTGTGGCGCATGGCCTCGATGGCGCACGTGTCGGAATGCGCGAGCGCCTCGAACCCGTCCGGGGTGCCCTTCACCTCGTCGAAATGCGACACCCAGGCGTTGAACTTCTTCGGCACGCCCGTGAAAAGCTTGTCCGGCCTGTCCACGAAAATCTCCGACAGCCCGTACTCCGCCCTAACGCCCCGTGCCACCTTCGCGCCGCTGGTATAGCCGATGAGCTGGTGGCCGTAGCAGATGCCGAGGAGCGGCTTCTTCAGCCCGCCAGCGAGCACTTTCCTGACAATCACTTCGCTGAGCCCGTTGTTCCCGGCATACACCGAGCCGGGCCCTCCGCTGAGGATTATCTTGTCGACCTTCTTTTCCACCGGAGCCACCGAGCGCTCGTATGCCGAGGAGTTGTTCACAATCAGCGATTCGCGGCCCATGTCGCGGCAGTTCCTCATTATGAGGTGCGTGTACTGGGAGCCGTTGTCCACTATGAGTATCATGGAATAAGGATTGCGGGGCTATGTATTTTAGTCTTGCGGTTTTGGGCGCTGCTCTGGGGCTAGTTACTTATTTAAATAGTTGTAAACAGTAGTATTTTATATGGTTTCATTCCTGGGCACTTCTGAAAACGGTTTGGCAGCTTTGCGTAAAATGAATTCAGAATTGCAGAGGTATCCGGTTCTAAGGGACATAAAACATCTGGAAAGAAACGGGATAATCGCATGCGCCCGTTCTTTCCTGGGAAAGGTGGCCCTTCTGGATGTCGGCTGCGGGCTTGGCGAAGACATGCATGCCTTGAAGGACGGGATAGACGGCAAAATCGTCGGGATAGATAACAATCCTCTTGCCATAAGGGAATGCACGAGGCACCAGAAGCTCAGGTTCCTGCTCATGGACGCGGCGGATATCAGGTTTTCAAATCATGCATTTGACGTAGCTTACGTCACTGTGAACACCCTGGGCAACTGCCCGATGCAGGAGCGGCACCTCTGGCTCAGGGAAATGCTCAGGGTTTCGAAAGTGAGCCTGGTCTCTCTTTATATCAATACCGGCGATCCGCAAGAGATGGCGATAGACCACCGGCTTGAGTATTATCGCCTATTGGTCGCGCCAGATGTGGTGTTCGACGGCAAAAGATTCACGTCAGAGTCGGCCGGCTGGTGCGGAAGGCTGTTTACCCTGGAGGAAATCGGGGAGATGTTCAGGATACACGGGATACAAGAGTATGGGGTTAAAAGGCTGAACGGGATATTGTTGAGCATAAGAATCCCCGGCCAGGCTATAAGAGACGATCCTGACATGTCCCAAATCCGGTTGCTCTCGTGGGATGCGCAAACCGGCCAGCCGTGAAATCCTTTCCACGAAGCAAAACCAACAGTTAAAAACCTTTCCAATTCAATTATAGCGATACCGAGGCAAGGCTAGCATGAGTGCTGCGGTGTCATTTAGGGTGGTCCTGCTTGAAAAAGAAAGTCGAGAAAGTAATCGATGTGCTATCTCACGCGCTCGTTCCTGAAATGGAAATCGTTTCTGCGGAGGAGAAGGCGAAGGTCCTGAAGAAATTCGGCGTCAACGAGGACCAGGTGCCGGTGATGCTTGGCACCGACCCCGTAGCCGTCGCCCTCAAGGCCAGCCCCGGGGACCTTGTCAAGATAAAACGCAAGGAAGAAACGGGCGAATACGTCAGCTACAGGATCGTTTCCTAGGCCGCGGCCGCTGCGCGGAGTCATGTTCAGAGGCGAGCCCCTCGCTCGTCGGAGAAGGTGTGTCGATGGATGGTCTGATAGATGCTTATTACAGGGTAAATCCGCTCGTGAAACAGCAGCTCAGCTCGTACAACAACTTTCTGGACAGGGGAGTCCAGAACGTCGTGGACCGCATAGGCCGGATACATACGAACGTGGAGGGCTTCGAGCTCAAGCTCGGGAAGGTCCGCATCGAGCAGCCGAGGTACTACGAGGTGAAGGGCGGATACAGGCAGATTTGCCCCAATGAGGCGCGCCTGCGGAACCTCAACTACGCCTCGCCGGTGTTCCTTGAGATGGTCCCGGTCTTCAACGGCGTGGAGCGGCCGGTCTATTCTGATGTTTTCATCGGCGAGATCCCGGTGATGGTCAAATCCAAGCTCTGCTACCTCTCGAACCTTGGCCGCGACGGCCTGATAGAGAACGGCGAGGACGCCGAGGACCCCGGAGGCTATTTCATAGTCAACGGCAGCGAGCGCGTGCTGGTGAGCATCGAGGACCTCGTTCCCAACAAGCTCATGGTGACCAAGGAGAGGGCGGGGGTCGTGTCGAAGATATTCTCCACCCATCACGGGTTCCGCGCGAGGTGTGTCGTCACCAGGAGCGGCGAAGGCGCTTTCACCGTCGAATTCCCGTCGGCCCCGGGTGGGCTCTCGTTCATCCAGGTGCTCAGGGTGCTCGGGCTGGAGCGGGACTCCGACATAATGAAGGAGTTCTCCGACAGCAAGATGATGAGGAACGACGTCATACTCAACCTCGAGATGGAGGAGATGAAGACGCGGGAGGAGGCGGTGGATTCGCTGAGCCGCAGGCTCTCTCCGGGCCAGCCGCCGGAATTCAGGCTCACCAGGATGGAGAACCTGCTCGATAACTATCTCCTGCCGCACATCGGCGTGACAAAGACAACGAGGATGGCAAAGGCGCGCTATCTCATAAAGATGTCGGAGCGCGCGACACAGGTCGCCTACCGGGAAGTCGCACCTGACGACAAGGACCACTACGCGAACAAGAGGGTGAAGCTGGCGGGCGAGCTCATGGAGGAGCTCTTCCGCTACGCGTTCCAGTTCCTCATAAAGGACCTCGTCTACCAGGCGTCGAGGGCGGACGCGAGGGGCAGGAGGCTCCAGGTGCACACCCTCATCAGGCAGGACGCGATGGGCGACCGGATAAGGTACGCGATGGCGACCGGCAACTGGATAGCCGGCCAGACCGGGGTCTCGCAGCTGCTCGACCGCGTGAGCTACCTGAGCACGATATCGCACCTGCGCAGGATAATCTCGCCGCTCAGCAAGAAGCACCCCCATTTCAAGGCGAGGGACCTCCATGGCACCACGCTCGGGAAGCTCTGCCCGTGCGAGACGCCGGAAGGCCCGAGCTGCTCGCTGGTCAAGAACCTCGCCGTCATGGCAGAGGTGTCGACCGGCATAGATGATGAGGAGATACTGGCGCTGCTTAAGGCTTACGAAGTGAAAGAGGAGACGGTTTAACTGGTGGTCATATGAAAAAGAGGAAGAGGCGGGTAGTAGGGAACGCCGCGATATATCTCAACGGCAGGGTCGTGGGCTCCCATCCTGATGGGGACAACCTGGCCAAAAGGCTCCGCGAGCGAAGGAGGATGAACGAGCTCAACGGCCAGATAAACATCTATTATGACCGGAGGCTGAACGAGCTCCACATAGTCTCCGACAAGGGCCGCGTGAGGCGCCCGTACGTCGTAGTCGAGAACGGGAAGTCGAGGCTCACGCCCGAGGTCCACAACAGGCTCAAGAATGGGGAGCTCAACTGGCATCACCTCGTGAAGATGGGCATCATCGAGTATCTCGATGCGCTCGAGGAGGAGAACGCCCTCGTGGCGATAAAGCCCGAGGCCGTGACCGAGGAGCACACCCACCTCGAGGTGGACGCGTCATCCATATTCGGGGTCGTGACCGGCGTGCTTCCTTACCCCGAGCACAACTCGGGCCCGAGGATCACCATGGCCTGCGCCATGGCGAAGCAGTCGCTCGGCACATTCCTCACCAACTTCAACGTGAGGTACGACACGAGGAACTACATAATATACTATCCGCAGCAGCCCATGGTGCAGACCAGCATCTACAAGGCGCTCAAGCTCGCGGAGAAGGCGGCGGGCCAGAACTGCGTCGTCGCCCTCACGAGCTACCACGGCTATAACATGGCGGACGCCATCGTCGTCAACAAGTCGTCAATCGACCGCGGGCTATGCAGGGCGGCGATGTTCAAGACATACGAGACCGAGGAGCGGCTGTATCCCGGAGGCCAGAAGGACAAGATAGAGATACCCACGGCCGAGGTCGCGGGCTTTCGGGGCGAGGAGTCCTATCGGCACCTTGCCGAGGACGGCATCATCCTTCCTGAGAGCGACGTGAGCGGCAAGGACGTGCTTGTAGGTAAGACGAGCCCCCCCAGGTTCCTTGAGGAGATATCCGTTTTCGGGACCGTAGAAGAGAAGAAGAGGGAGAGTTCGCTGTCGCTCAAGCCCGGCGAGCAGGGCCGCGTGGACGCGGTGCTTGTGACCGAAGGCCCCAGCGGCAACCGTCTCGTCAAGGTCCGTGTGAGGGCTGTAAAGACCCCGGAAGTCGGGGACAAGCTCGCCTCGAGGCACGGCCAGAAAGGAGTGATCGGGCTCATGGTGCCGGGATCCGACCTGCCCTTCACTGCCGAAGGCATAGTTCCCGACCTGATAGTGAACCCGCACGCGATACCCTCGCGTATGACCGCGGGTCACCTGCTCGAGATGCTCGGCGGCAAGGCCGGCTCCATGAACGGCAGCCTGTACGACGGCAGCGCGTTCTCAGGCAACACCGAGGACGACTACAAGGCGGCGCTCAAGAAGGCCGGGTTCGACGAATTCGGCGAGGAAGTCCTCTATGACGGCCTCACCGGCAAGCAGATAAAATGCAAGATATTCATCGGGGTGGTGTACTACCAGAGGCTGCATCACCTGGTCTCAAACAAGATGCATGTGCGGAGCAGGGGCCCCGTGCAGCTGCTCACCCACCAGCCGACCGAAGGAAGGGCCCGCGAAGGAGGGCTCAGGTTCGGCGAGATGGAACGTGACTGCCTCATAGGCTACGGCGCGAGCATGCTGATAAGGGAAAGGCTGCTAGGCGAATCCGACAAGACGGTGCAGCTCGTGTGCTCGGAATGCGGCTCCACGGGCATACATGACTATGCCCGGAACCGTGACGTGTGCCCGATCTGCGATTCCGAGAACATAGACCCCGTGGAGATGTCCTACGCGTTCAAGCTGCTGATGGACGAGATAAAATCGCTCTACGTGTTCCCGAGGATATTCACGAAAGAGAAGGGTTGAAAGCGAGGGTGTTACGATGGAAATCCAGAAGGTATTGGATAAGATAAAATTCTCTCTTTTCTCGCCGGAGATGATAAGGAAGATGTCCGCCACGAAAATCGTGGTGCCCGACACCTATGACGACGACGGATACCCCATAGACGGCGGCCTGGTGGACACCAAGCTCGGTGTCGTGGACCCCG